>Ga0154471_102_pt1 | contig 28780 bp, 40 predicted proteins | sample RifGroC2_FD_115950 | JGI IMG/M metagenome (GOLD analysis project Ga0154471, IMG submission 115950) | Geobacteraceae bacterium GWC2_53_11
TCGCTTCGCTATCCGCGAAGGTGGACGTACCGTTGGCGCTGGTGTAGTTGCTTCAATTATCGAATAAATTTAGATAAGTACGAGGATATCGATGCAGAGCCAGAAGATAAGAATTCGCCTTAAGGCATATGATCATAAACTACTTGATGTTTCGGTAGGTGAAATTGTTGATACTGCAAAAAGAACTGGTGCGCGTGTTGCGGGACCAATTCCGCTGCCGACTGTAATCAACAAGTACTGTGTTCTGCGTGGACCTCATGTTGATAAAAAGTCTCGCGATCAGTTTGAGATCAGGACACATAAACGTTTGATTGATATACTTGACCCTACACAGCAGACAGTTGATGCCCTCATGAAGCTGGATTTATCCGCCGGCGTAGATGTTGAAATAAAACTGTAACTGCTACTACGACTGAATAGGACTGAATATGATGAAAGGTATCATCGGAAAAAAACTGGGCATGACCCAGATATTTCTTGAAGACGGAACAAGAGTGCCGGTAACTGTCGTTCAGGCTGGTCCTTGCTACGTAGTTCAGAAAAAAACTGCTGACACAGATGGCTATTCGGCAGTTCAGGTGGGTTACGAATCGGTAGCTGCTGCTACTGTTAACAAACCGTATCTCGGACATTGTACGAAATCTGGCCATGGCGTATTCAGGCATCTGCGTGAATTCAGAAATGATCAGGTTGAAGCTCTGAATGTTGGTGATGAGATCACAGTTGAACAGTTTTCAGCTGATGACGTTATTGACGTTACCGGTACAAGTGTCGGTAAGGGTTTTCAGGGTGTAATTAAACGCTGGAACTTTAAGGGTGGTCGCGCTTCTCACGGTTCGCGCTTTCATCGGGCACCTGGTTCAATCGGTGCTTCTGCAACTCCATCCCACGTTTTTAAGAACAAAAAAATGCCTGGTCAGATGGGAAATGCAAAAGTAACCGTACAACGACTTAAAATTGTGCGTGTTGACGTAGCTGATAATCTTCTCTTGATAAAAGGTGCTGTACCGGGCCACAAGAATTCAATTGTTACGATCAAAAAGAGTGTTAAAGCTTAGTATTCCGGGAGTTTGTGTATGCCTTCAATAGCAGTTTATAATATGAACAAGCAGCAAGTTGGAGAAGTTCAGCTTTCTGACGATGTGTTCGATGTTGAAGTAAGAGAAAGCCTTATCCATCAGGCTCTTAAAATCCAGCTGGCAAATCGTAGAGCTGGTACAGTTGCAGTCAAAAATCGTTCAGCTGTTTCTGGTGGCGGTAAAAAGCCTTTCAAACAGAAAGGAACCGGTAATGCTCGTCAAGGTTGCAGCCGTGCTCCCCAGTACCCAGGTGGTGGCGTAGCCTTCGGGCCACAGCCTAAGATTTACAATCTGAGTATGAACAAGAAAGCCAGGACTGCTGCGCTCTGTTCCGTACTGACGTATAAACTGCAGAATAACAATATAACCGTTCTTGATAAGATCGAGTTTGATAAAGTGTCGACAAAGGATTTTGTCGGATTTCTGGGAAAATTTGAACTTAGCAAATCATTGATTGTGACAGACGATTTTAATAATAATCTGTTCCTGTCTGCCCGCAATGTGCCTCACATTAAAATGTTAAAGCATGATGCACTGAATATTCATGACATGCTTAAATACAAGCACATAATTTTTACTCAAGGTTCTGTGCAGTCAACTGAAGGAGTATTGCAAAAATGAATATTTACTCCGTAATCAAAAAGCCGCATGTAACCGAGAAGACCTCTTTGGGCTCTGATTCATCCAACACTGTAGCTATAGTTGTTGATAAAGCCGCAAATAAGATTGAGATTAAACAGGCTGTGGAGAATCTGTTCAAAGTCAAGGTTGCTGATGTCCGCACTGTAACTGTAGCCGGCAAGGTAAAACGTTCAGGCAAAACTTATGGCAAACGTTCCAACTGGAAGAAGGCGTATGTAACTCTCCAGGAAGGGCAATCAATAGATTTCTTTGAAGTCTAACTAATACGTTTGGGGTTCACAATGGCAATCAAGAGCTATAATCCAACTTCGGCTGGGCGCAGACATCAAACTTGCTCGGCTTTCGATGAGATAACTAAAACTACTCCTGAGAAGTCTCTGTTGGTCTCTTTGAAAAAAAGCGGCGGCAGAAACTCGAATGGCCGAATTACATCGCGCCATCAGGGCGGCGGTCACAAGCAGAAATATCGTATAATCGATTTCCGCCGTGATAAACGTAGTATTCCTGCTACTGTAGCAAGTATAGAATATGATCCGAATCGTAGTGCACGTATTGCACTTCTGAATTATGTTGATGGCGAAAAACGTTATATCCTTGCTCCTCTTGATCTTAAAGTCGGCGATGTAGTGATTAGCGGGCCGGAAGCTGATATTAAACCAGGCAATTCGTTGCCGTTGCGTTCAATCCCGCTTGGTACTGTAATTCACAACATTGAACTTAAAATTGGCAAAGGTGCTCAGTTGGCTCGTAGCGCTGGAACTTTTGCGCAGTTGATGTCAAAAGAAGGCAAGTATTCACAGGTTAAGCTGCCGTCTGGTGAAGTTCGACTTGTTCTGCAGGATTGCTATGCAACCATCGGTCAGGTTGGAAATACTGATCATGAGAATGTGAACATTGGAAAAGCAGGCCGTTCGCGCTGGCTCGGTAAACGTCCAAAAGTTCGCGGTGTTGCAATGAACCCTGTTGACCATCCGCACGGCGGTGGTGAAGGTCGTACTTCAGGCGGGCGTCACCCTGTAACTCCTTGGGGTATTCCAACTAAAGGTTACAAAACACGTACTAATAAGACTTCTGATCGTTTCATTGTCAAAAAACGTAGTAAATAATTCGTTGAGAGGCTGAGATACTATGGCACGTTCGATAAAAAAAGGTCCATTTATTGATGACCACCTGAACAAGAAAGTTCTGGCTGAAGGTCCTAATTCCAAAAAGATTATCAAGACCTGGTCACGCCGCTCGACGATTAGCCCGGATTTCATTGGGTGCAGTTTCGCGGTTCATAATGGCAAAAAATTTATTCCAGTTTTTGTTACGGAAAATATGGTTGGCCACAAAATGGGTGAATTTGCTCCTACCAGGACATTTCACGGTCACGCCGCCGATAAAAAGAGCAAAGTCAAGAAGTAGTAAGGGAGCTTATACATGGAATCCAACGCTAAACTCTCATCTGTTCGCCTTTCACCACGCAAGACTCGTCTTGTAGTAGACCTTGTGCGTGGTAAGGGTATTCAAGATGCATTGAATATCTTGCAGTTTATGCCTCAGCCTTCTGCCAAGCTTGTCTCCAAGCTCCTTAAGTCTGCGGTAGCAAACGCTGAACAAAAAGGTGTTTCTGATGTTGATCGCCTGATTGTCAAAACAATTTATGTTGATGGTGGTGCTGCACTTAAACGTTTTGTTCCTCGTGCAATGGGGCGTGCCAGCAAAATACGTAAGCCAACTAGTCATATTGCGGTAACCCTTTCAGACTCGAAATAGTTTTATTACGTGGAGGTGTAGGTTGGGACAAAAAATTAATCCAATAGGCTTCAGGCTTGGTGTAACAAAGACTTGGGATTCCAAGTGGTATGCTGAAGCAGATTATGCTAAATTGTTGCATGAAGACCTTGCAATACGTAAGTATCTCAAAAAACGCCTATATAGTTCAGGTGTATCAAAAATTGAGATCGAGCGCGCTGCCAATAAATGTAAAATAAACATTTTTACGGCTAGACCGGGTCTTATAATTGGTAAAAAAGGTTCTGAAGTTGAGACGATTAAAAAAGAGCTTGCTCTTATCTCGACCAAAGAAATATTTATTACTATCAACGAAGTTCGTAAGCCTGAGCTTGATGCCCAGTTAGTTGCTGAAAACGTCGCACTGCAATTGGAACGACGTATTGCCTTCAGAAGAGCAATGAAAAAGAGTGTTACATCAACTCTTAAATTCGGAGCAAAGGGAATACGTATTACTTGTTCAGGTCGATTGGGTGGAGCTGAAATGTCACGTACAGAATGGTATCGCGAGGGTCGTGTACCTCTACATACTTTACGTGCTGACATCGACTACGGTTTTGCTGAAGCCAAAACCACTTACGGACTTATTGGTATCAAAGTCCTGATTTTTAAAGGCGAAATACTGCCTGGTAAGTAATTTTTATATTGCACAATAGGAGCACGTATCGATGTTAATGCCGAAACGGGTAAAACATAGAAAACAGATGAAGGGTCGTATGTCCGGTAAACCCTGTAGAGGTATTGAACTCTCTTTTGGTGAATTCGGCCTACAGGCAACGGAATGTGGTTGGCTAGATTCCCGGCAAATTGAAGCGGCTCGTATTGCAATGACCCGCTACATTAAGAGGGGTGGTAAGATTTGGATTCGTGTATTTCCAGATAAGCCACTTACTGCTAAACCCGCTGAAACTAGGATGGGTAAAGGAAAAGGCTCCCCTGATTCATGGGTATGCGTCATAAAGCCCGGCATGGTGTTGTATGAAATGGAAGGTGTGACTGAAGAGATCGCACGTGAGGCACTCAGGCTTGCTGCCCATAAGCTGCCCCTTTCAACAAAGTTTATTATCAGGGGGGATGCTCATGAAGCCTAATGATCTAAGAAAAGTGTCAGCCGATGAGTTGCGGAAGAAACAGGCCGAGTTCACACAGGAACTCTTTAACCTTAAATTTCAGCTTCATACTGGTAGACTTGAAAACACTTCCAAGCTGAAAAGCCTTCGTAAGGATATTGCAAGAATTAATACAATTCTCACCGAGAGTAAGGCAGAGGGAGCAACAAAATGAGTGAACGCGGTCACAGAAAAACACAAGTAGGCGTTGTTGTGAGCGACAAAATGGAGAAAACTGTAGTTGTTAAAGTTGACCGTCTTGTTAAGCACAGTGTCTATAGCAAGTATATTAAGCGTAGCGTCAAGTACAAGGTTCACGATGAGCAGAACAGTTCCAAGGTTGGCGATCGTGTACAGATTATTGAATGCCGTCCTTTGAGCAAAGATAAACGTTGGAGCTTGAAGCAGATAATTGAAAGCATCTCTTAGTATAGGGAGTAACAGATAATGATTCAAATGCAGACAGTACTGGATGTAGCCGACAACTCAGGTGCAAAGAAGTTATTTTGCATTAAGGTACTGGGCGGCTCAAAAAGAAAATATGCTGGAATTGGTGATATCATCGTTGCCTCTGTTCGCGAAGCACTACCGAATTCAAAGGTTAAAAAAGGCGATGTAGTTAAGGCAGTTGTTGTAAGAACTGCTAAATCATTAGGTCGCCCGGATGGTTCGTATATCCGTTTTGATGACAATTCTGGTGTTGTTATTAATAATGCTAAGGAACCGGTTGGAACTCGTATCTTCGGTCCGGTTGCCAGAGAATTGCGTGCTAAGAAGTTTATGAAAATTATTTCTCTTGCACCGGAAGTACTATAAAAATATCGGAGAATGATGATGCAAGCCACGAAATCTCATGTGAACAAGGGTGATACCGTAATAGTTATTGCCGGTAAGGAAAAAAGCAAGACTGGTAAGGTTCTTCAACTTCTGCCAAAGAAGAATGGTGTAATCGTTGAAGGTCTTAATCTGGTTAAGCGTCACGTTAAAGCCCGCGGTAATGAGGCTGGTGAAATCAAGGAGAAGGAAGCGCGGATTCATATCTCCAATGTTATGCCATACTGTTCAAAGTGCTTGAAACCAGTAAGAACTAGTAAGAAACTTTTGGAAAATGGCGAAAAGCAGCGTGTTTGTGTAAAGTGTGGCACTACGCTCTAGAATTACTTTGGAGGAATTAATCAAATGTCCCGTTTAAAAGATATATACGCATCAGAAATCGTACCTAAACTTCGTAATGACTTTAATTATAAGTCAAGTATGGAAGTTCCGCAGATCAAAAAAGTTGTTGTTAACATGGGTCTCGGAGAAGCGATTCAAAATGTTAAGATACTTGATTCTGCAACTACTGAGCTAGGTTTAATTACCGGCCAAAAACCTGTTATTACAAAAGCTAAAAAATCAATAGCAACATTCAAACTTCGTGAAGGTATGCCGATCGGCTGCATGGTTACTCTTCGTCAGGACCGTATGTATGAGTTTCTTGACCGCCTGATTAACGTATCGCTGGCCAGGGTTCGCGACTTTAAGGGAGTTTCAGGTAAAGCCTTTGACGGTAAGGGGAACTATACTCTTGGAGTTAAGGATCAGCTTATTTTTCCCGAAATTAGTTATGATGCTGTTGATAAAATTAAGGGAATGAATATTACGATTGTAACAAGTGCTAAAACAGACGAAGAAGGTAAAGCACTTCTCAAGTACCTGGGCATGCCGTTCAGGAACTAAGATATCTGGAGGATTCTGTGGCAAAAGTATCAATGATCATTAAGTCTCAGCGTGCACCAAAGTTCAAGGTACGTCAGCATAACCGTTGTCCGGTGTGTGGACGACCAAAAGCGTTTTATCGCAAGTTCGAGATGTGCAGGATTTGCTTGCGTAAGTATGCCTCGTCTGGCCAGATTCCCGGCGTGATAAAATCCAGCTGGTAACAAAAAGCCACATATAGATAAAGAGACAGGAGCACATTCACGATGTCCATGACAGACCCTATTGCTGACATGCTTACCAGAATACGTAATGCAAACATGGTAAAGCATCAAAAAGTTGACATTCCCTCATCCAACATGAAGGTTAGTATTGCTAATGTACTAAAACAGGAAGGCTTTATAAAAAATTATAAAGTTATTTCTGACAACCTTCAGGGTGTTTTACGTGTTTACTTGAAGTACATTGATGAGAAAGATAGCGTTATTAACGAGATTAAACGTGTTAGCAAGCCAGGTGGTCGAGTTTACGTAAAGTCAGAAGATATTCCTCTTGTAAAAAGTGGACTTGGCATTGCTATTCTCTCCACATCAAAAGGAATCATTACGGATAACGTTGCACGTAAATCCGGTGTTGGCGGCGAGCTGATCTGCACTGTTTGGTAATAATTGCGACAAGGAGTACTTTTAGATGTCTAGAATAGGTAAATTACCAATTGAAATACCAAAAGGTGTAAAGATTTCATTCGCTGACTCTATCTTATCAGTTCAGGGACCGAATGGAGCTTTAACACGTCAGATTATGTCTGTTGTTTCACTTGATATTCGTGAAACTGCAATTGAAGTAGCGCGTTGTGACGATTCAAATGCAGCTCGCGCTGCACATGGTCTTACGCGCACTCTCATTAATAACATGGTAGTAGGCGTTACCAAGGGTTTTCAGAGAGATCTTGAGATTAATGGTGTCGGTTACCGTGCAGAAGTAAAAGGTAAGGAACTTGTTCTCGCACTCGGCTATTCTCATCCAGTAAATTTTCCAATCCCTGACGGCATCTCAATAGATGTTGAAAAGATGACTAAGTTGTCTGTAAAGGGTTTTGATAAGGAACTGGTAGGACAGACTGCTGCAAAGATCAGGTCGTTCCGTAGTCCTGAGCCGTATAAGGGCAAAGGGATTAAATATGCTGACGAGACTATCCTGAGAAAAGCTGGTAAAACCGGCAAGAAATAGTCTTTATAAGGAGAATTTTGTGGCTAAGACAGCTATTAAAACAATTACCCGTCTGAAACGTCAAGTCCGGGTTAGAAAAAAGGTCCGTGGCACAACAGCACGGCCACGTTTAAATGTGTTTAAGAGTGCTCGTCATATTTACGCACAAATTATTGACGACACGAACGGTACTACACTTGTAGCTGCATCCACATTATCGGACGCAGCAGAAGGTCTTACTAACACCGGTAATTTGACTGCGGCAACTCTTGTGGGTAAGGAAGTCGCTAGACTTGCTCTTGCAAAAGGTATTTCGTCTGTAGTATTTGACCGCAATGGCTTTCTCTATCACGGCAGGATCAAAGCGCTCGCTGATTCAGCCCGCGAATCCGGGTTGAACTTTTAAGCGTACGGGAGGTTTTCTTTGAGTAGAATCAATCCAGCAGAACTTAATTTAACTGACAGAGTTGTTCATATTAGTCGTGTTGCCAAGGTCGTTAAAGGCGGACGCCGCTTCAGTTTCTCTGCATTAATTGTTGTTGGCGACGGCAACGGTCATGTGGGATATGGTCTTGGTAAGGCAAATGAAGTGCCAGAGGCTATCAGGAAGGGTGTAGAACAGGCTAAAAAGAATCTTATCAAGGTTCCTGTTAATTCCAACCAAACTATTCCGTTTGAAATTGAGGGTAAGTTTGGGGCCGGCCGTTTACTTATGAAGCCCGCTTCGGCCGGTACTGGTGTTATAGCCGGTGGTGCCGCACGTGCTATTTTTGAGGCTGCAGGTATTAATAACATTCTTTCAAAGTGTTTGGGTTCTAATAACCCACACAACGTTATTAAAGCCGCATTTGCCGGCCTGGTTCGCCTTAAGACACCTGAAGAAATTGCAGCTCGTCGTGGTATTACAGAATAATTAATATGCGGGGATCAATTATGAGCAGCTTGCTTAAGATAACACTAACCAAAAGCACGATATGCACTCCTAAGAAACACCGAGCAGTTGTTGCTGGGCTTGGTCTGTCAAAAGTAAACCAGACTGTTGAGCGTCAAGACAGTCCACAGATCAGAGGCATGATTAACAAAGTTGGTCATCTACTGACCGTTGAATAGATAAAGGGGTTGACTTTCATGGAACTTAATAATCTGCGACCTTCTATTGGGTCAACAAAAAACAGAAAGCGTATCGGTCGTGGAACTGGCTCAGGTCATGGAAAAACCGCGACAAAAGGACATAAAGGTCAGAAAGCCCGTTCTGGAGGCAGCATAAAAGCCGGTTTTGAAGGCGGACAGATGCCCCTTCAGCGTCGCTTGCCTAAACGTGGTTTTACTCCGCTGGACAGAGTTGTTTACTCTCTAGTAAATATTAGCCAACTGGATGTTTTTGAGTCCGGTTCTACTGTTGACACAATTGCACTTATTTCTAAGGGTTTAATCAAATCAGATCGTTTTGCTGTCAAAATTCTCGGTAATGGCGATATTTCCAAGTCACTCAAAGTGACGGCAAGTAAATTTAGTCAGTCTGCCAAGGATAAAATAATTACAGCTGGTGGCAGTATTGAGGAGATTGCATAGTGTTTGAAGCTCTCCAGAATATCTTCAAGATTCCAGAATTAAAAAGACGTGTTCTTTTTTCTTTGGGAATGCTTGCCGTATATCGTGTCGGGTGTCATATCCCTACTCCTGGAATAGACCGTATTGCATTGTCTCACTTTTTTAAACAGTCACAAGGAACTCTTTTGGGCCTTTTTGACATGTTTTCCGGTGGTGCATTAGAGCGGTTAACGGTTTTTGCACTTGGCATTATGCCGTATATTTCTTCTTCAATTATCTTTCAGCTTCTTACTGTAGTTGTTCCTGCAATTGAAAAATTGTCAAAAGAGGGTGAATCAGGCCGCAAAAAAATTATTCAGTATACGAGATATGGTACGATTGTCTTAAGTGTCGTGCAGGGGTTAGGTATAGCAGTTGGCCTTGAGACTATGCGTGGACCTGCAGGAGAACTTGTTGTCCCTAGTCCTGGATGGGGTTTTAGGATTATGACGATTATTACTTTAACTGCTGGTACTGCTTTTATTATGTGGCTTGGCGAGCAAATGTCAGAAAAGGGCATTGGCAACGGTATTTCCTTGATCATTTTTGCAGGTATTGTTGTCAGAATGCCTGCCGCGATTGCTAATACTTTTAAATTGCTCAATGCTGGTCAGATTTCGCTTTTCGTTATAATTTTTGTGTTAGCGGTTATGTTTGCTGTTATTGCTGCTATTGTTTACGTAGAACGTGGGCAACGTCGATTGTCGATTCATTATGCTAAACGGGTAGTTGGACTTAAAACGTTTAATGCACAAACGTCTCACTTGCCTTTGAAAATAAACATGGCAGGCGTCATTCCGCCAATTTTTGCTTCCTCAATTATTATGTTTCCTGCAACGATTGCAAACTTTATTAATATTCCTTGGGTACAAAGTGCTGCCAAGAGTCTGTCACCTGGACATTGGGTTTATAATTTGTTTTTTGTTGCTTTTATCGTCTTCTTCTGTTATTTCTACACGGCTGTGACATTTAACCCGATTGATGTTGCTGAGAATATTAAAAAGCAGGGTGGTTATATTCCTGGTATTCGTCCTGGAAAAGAAACCTCTGATTTTATTGATTCCGTGCTCACTAGGCTTACATTTGCTGGTGCTGTTTATATTTCAATCGTATGTGTTTTGCCATCTATTTTAATTGGAAAGTTTAATCTTCCATTTTATTTTGGCGGTACCGCTTTGTTGATTGCTGTAGGTGTTGGGATGGACACGGTTTCCCAGATCGAATCGCATTTAATTACCCGAAATTACGAAGGCTTTCTTAAGGGTGTTCGTATCAAGGGGAGACGTTAAGCGTGAATATTGTTCTTTTTGGACCACCAGGTTCTGGTAAAGGAACCCAGGCTCAGTTTATTGTTGAGAAATATGGGATTCCTCAGATCTCAACCGGCGATATGTTGCGAGCTGCTGTTAAGGCTAAGACAGCTTTGGGTGTCATGGCGAAGTCCGTAATGGATTCTGGCGGCTTGGTTTCTGATGAGATTGTCTTGGGTTTAGTGAAAGAACGCATATCCCAAGATGATTGCGTTGATGGTTTTATACTGGATGGTTTTCCTCGGACGATTCCTCAGGCAAGCTCTTTACGAATTCTTTTGGATTCACTTGGTAAAGAGATTGATTTTGTAATTTCTTTGGAAGTGCCTAATGCCGATCTGATTTCCAGATTGTCTGGACGTAGAACCTGCCCGTCATGTGGAAAAGGTTATCATGCAGTTTTTGATAAACCTGTGAAAGAGGGTTTTTGTGATTCATGCGGATCAACTCTTGTTCAGCGCGATGATGATTCTGAGGCTACCGTAAAGAACCGTTTGAAGGTTTATGAAGAGCAAACATCTTCGCTTAAGCTGTACTTTAAAGATTTAGGAATACTCCACAATGTTTCTGGTTGCGGATCTATTGCAGAAATTCAGTCTCGCATATGTTCGATTATAGAAGAAGGTGGTACTGGTGATCGTTCTTAAATCTCGTCGTGAGATTGATAGAATGAAAGCTGCTTGTACTATTGTAGCTGAAATCCTTGAAGGGTTGAGAGCTTTTGTTCTCCCTGGTGCTACAACCTACGATCTTGATGCATACGCTTCGTCAGAAGCTCGTAAGCGCAATGCACGTTGTGCTTTTCGAGGTTACCACAATTATCCGAATTCATTGTGCTGTTCGCCAAATGATCAGGTCGTTCATGGTATTCCAAGTAAGAATGTACTTAATTCTGGCGATATATTGAGCTTGGATTTTGGTGTCGTTTTTGATGACTTTTATGGTGATGCTGCAGTTACACTCCCAGTCGGCGAAATATCAGAAACTGCAAAACGACTGATAGCTGCTACAGAAGGCTCTTTGTATGCAGCTATCGATATGGCCGTTCCAGGTAATCGGTTAGGTGATATTTCTTCTGCTGTGCAAACTTATGTAGAGAGCAGAGGCTTTTCTGTAGTTAGAGATTTTGTTGGTCATGGTATAGGTAAGAACCTTCATGAGGATCCACAGATTCCCAACTATGGTTTTTCCGGCAAGGGCGTAAAGCTCAAACCTGGTATGGTATTGGCAATTGAGCCGATGATAAATGAAAAGTCTCATGAAGTTAAAGTGCTGAATGATAATTGGACTGTTGTAACGTGTGATGGTGGTTTGTCTGCTCATTTTGAGCATACTGTTGCCATCACTGAGGATGGACCTGAGATATTAACGCGGATTTGAAACAATGCCGTGCAAGGGGAGTTTTATGAAAGTTCGAGCATCTGTAAAAAAAATATGTGATAAGTGTAAAATAGTTAAACGTAAGGGTGTTGTGCGTGTTATCTGCGACATCCCTAAGCATTCTCAACGTCAGGGATGAGTTATTAAAGGGGGTATTTCCATTGGCACGTATTTCAGGTATTGACTTACCAAAAAACAAGCGAATAGTAATCGCATTAACGTACATCTACGGTATTGGCAATTCTTCTGCTGAGAGCATTCTTGCTACCACTCAGATCAATCCAGATACGCGTACAGATAAACTTACTGAAGCAGAAGTTGCTCGCCTTCGTGAAGAAATCGACCGCAACTGCAAGGTTGAGGGGGATTTGCGCAGAGAAATCTCAATGAACATCAAGCGCCTTATGGATCTTGGCTGTTACAGAGGACTTCGTCATCGTAAAAGCCTTCCCTGCAATGGCCAGCGTACAAAAACAAATGCACGCACACGAAAAGGTCCTGCACGTACTGTTGCCGGTAAGAAGAAATAATCTAACTAGCTCTGGAGAATACGAATGGCGAGTCCATCAAAGAAGGTAGTTCGTAAAAAGAAGGAACGTAAAAATATATCTAATGGTGTTGCTCATATACAGGCAACTTTTAACAACACCATTATCACTATTACTGACCCGGTAGGGAATGTTGTTGCATGGTCGACAGCAGGTGCAAAGGGTTTTAAAGGATCTCGTAAAAGTACACCTTTTGCAGCTCAGATCGCTGCTGAAGATTGTGCTAAAAAAGCTCAAGAGCATGGAATGCGTACGGTTGAAGTGTATGTTAAAGGACCGGGGTCGGGTCGCGAGTCAGCTCTTCGTGCTCTGCAAGCTGCGGGTTTTAGTATAAGTTTCATAAAGGATGTCACACCCATTCCACATAATGGATGCCGTCCTCCAAAAAGAAGAAGAGTCTGATATTATTCGTAACAACTTTTAAGGGGGTTTTCATTGGCTCGATATACAGGACCTTCATGCCGTTTGTGCAGAAGAGAAAACACAGAATTATTTTTAAAAGGCGATCGTTGCTACACTGATAAGTGTGCAATTAAACGTCGTAATTACGCTCCTGGTCAGCATGGACAGGGTAGATCGAAAGTATCTGCGTACGGTACCCAGCTTCGCGAAAAGCAAAAAGTCCGTAGAATCTATTGTATTCTTGAGAAGCAGTTTCGCAGTTACTTTCAACTTGCAGATCGCATGAAAGGTGTTACCGGTGAAAACCTGCTTTCATTGCTTGAACGGCGTTTCGACAATGTTGCCTATCGTCTTGGTTTTGCAGCATCCCGTTCGGAGTCTCGTCAGCTTGTTCGTCATGGACACTTTACTGTTAACGGCCGGAAAGTAGATATTCCTTCCGTCCAGTTGAAGGCTGGTGATGTAATAGAGTTACGTGAAAAAAGTCGTAAAGTTGTTGCTATCAATGACGCTTTGGAAGCGGTAGTACGTCGCGGCATTCCACAGTGGTTAGAGCTAGATCGTGATGCCTTCAAGGGCACCCTCAAAGGTGTTCCAACTCGTGAGGATATCGTAACTCCTATCCAGGAACAGCTCATTGTAGAGCTCTATTCTAAGTAATTTCTGGAAACAGGTGATTCTAGTTTTGAACTACAACCGGGTTTCTATTTCCGGAGGAGGCAGCAATGTATAAAAACTGGCGAGATCTTATAAAGCCTAAACAGCTACAAGTTGAAAAGGATACTCTTACTGCTACTTACGGTAAGTTTTTCGCTGAACCTTTTGAACGTGGCTTTGGTACTACTCTTGGCAATTCACTTAGACGTGTTCTCCTCTCCTCTCTTCAGGGAGCAGCCATTACGTCAGTACGTATAAAAGGTGTATTACATGAATTTTCCGCAATACAGGGTGTTACGGAAGATGTTACTGATATAATCTTAAATCTTAAAGGCGTCAGGCTTAAGCTACATTCGTCTGATCAGGCTACCATTCATTTTAAGCATAAAGGTGTTGGGACGATTACTGCCGGTAGTATCATATCCGGCCACAATGTTGAGGTAATGAATCCCGATCACTATATCGCCACTTGCGGTAAGGATGCTAATCTTGAAGTTGAAATGACAGTGAAGATGGGCAAGGGGTATGTGTCCGCTGATCGCAATCGCGATGAGAAAGCTCCTGTTGGAACAATTCCAATTGATTCAATCTACACGCCAATAAAGAAAGTAAACTTTTCAGTTACTAATGCTCGTGTAGGCCAAATGACAGATTATGATAAGCTTAATCTCGAAGTTTGGACTGACGGTAGCGTCAAGCCTGAAGATGCTGTTGCGTATGCTGCAAAAATACTCAAGGAACAGATTACCATCTTTATTAATTTTGATGAAGAGTCTGAGCCTGTAGTTGATGAAGAATCTCAGGAAGATAAAGATAAGGTAAATGAGAATCTTTATCGCACGGTAGATGAATTGGAGCTTTCGGTGCGGTCTGCGAATTGCTTGAAAAATGCCGGCATCAAACTTATCGGTGAATTGGTTACAAAGTCAGAGTCTGAGATGCTCAAAACTCAAAACTTTGGACGCAAATCGCTTAATGAAATCAAAGACATCCTTTCGGACATGGGACTCACGTTCGGGATGAAAATTGACAGTTTTCCTGATCCCGAGTTGATGATTCGTCTGCGCGGTGAACAAAAAGAAGAAGAGTAATTATCGACATCTGGGTTAGTTTAGAAAGGAATTATATATATGCGTCACAATAAATCAGGTAGAAGACTGGGCAGAAAGACAAGCCACCGTGTAGCGATGTTCAGAAACATGGTAACCTCACTTTTAGAGCATGGCAAAATTACTACTACTGATGCCAAAGCTAAGGAAATACGTGTTGTTGCCGAACGTATGATTACCCTCGGTAAGCGCGGCGATCTTCATTCAATGCGTCTAGCTGCTTCTGTAATCCGTGATAAATCGGTCGTATCAAATTTGTTTTCAACGATTGCTCCTCGTTACAAAGAACGTCTTGGTGGTTATACCAGGATTATCAAGCTTGGTATTCGTCAGGGTGATGCTGCTCCGGTATCCCTGATAGAACTTGTAGAAGAGGAAATTAAACCTGGCAAGGCGAAGTTGGCACCTGCCAAAGCCAAAGTAGTTAGCCCGGTTGTCGCTGAGGTCTCTGCCGAAGCATAATTCTTGGAACTATAGGGTGAATTTAAAAGCGGTGTGGACTTGTCCACATCGCTTTTTTGTGACATCTGCGTTTTTGAGTTCAGCCGGTTGAGGCCTGTACTCTGCTTATTTCTGACGCTCTCCAGTACTGTTTGAGTGTTTGGAAGTCATCCTTTGACGGTATTCAATAATATCATTTTTGAGCGAATACAGTTTTGCAACCTTTTCGTCTAACAGGCTTGTGTGTTTGTCCAGAATTGCAATCAGTTTTGGAATCATCTGGTCCGTTTCTTTTGCTTCGCCATATGCTACATACAGATCCTGCATCTCCTTGATGGTAAGTCCGAGTTCTTTAAGCTTCATAATAAATTTTATGCGCCTTACATAGTAAGGTGAAAACCCTCGTATCGCCCCATCCGTACGCTCTTCCGATTCAATAATGCCTACTTCCTCCCAATATCTGAGCGTCCTTGTTGTCAGCCCGATACTCTTTGCCAGATCGCCTATTGCGATTATCTGGCTGCTTTCTTCGTTGTTCATACCCTTATCCTCATATACGTCTATATTCAATGACCAGTTATTAAGTCTGAATGCTTGATTTGTCAACCAATCATAGTAGTATTCAATCTAAGTGGTAAGATGAAATAGAACGGTATTGCAATAACGGTTGACATGCACGTAAACGATATATATACATCTATCGGTCACACGTCAAGCGATTAGTTTATTTTACGAAATTTGTAACGGTTATGATTATGAAATATTCACGCTGACAGTTGTCGTCAACTCTAGTGGAGGGCAGTTATGGGAAAAGATGGATGAGATGCAGGAGTCTCGCTTCTCCAAGAACTGAGCAAGGAAGAACTGATACGGATTATCGTGGACGACCCCAAAAACTGGCTGGCTCATGATGGCGTCTGGTTTCAGGCGGTTGAAGTAGACACGGAAGCCTGGCGCTCTTTTACCGTCATCGAAGCGCGGCGGATCATGGACCGTCTTGGATTGAAGCCGGGGGGCGGTATTCCTGCCCTGGTTGAATGCCTGAAGCACCGCTTCTATGCCAGGCTCAATCTGCAGAATGTCGTCGAACAGAGCGACAACCGGGTCGTCTTCCGGATGCTTGACTGCCGGGTGCAGTCCGCCCGGAAACGGAAAGGCCTGGCGGATCATCCCTGCAAATCGGTCGGCATTGTTGAATACAGTGAGTTTTCCAAAGCAGTCGATCCGCGTATCACGACCAGCTGCATCGCCTGCCCGCCGGATGCCCACCCGGAAGAGTTCTGGTGTGCCTGGGAATTTTCGCTGTCTGCATAACGCATACATGAGTCGGAGGACGCCATGAGCCACAGTGAATCTGAACCATTCAAAACATCCCACAAAGTTAGAATCGTTACCGCAACCAGCCTGTTTGACGGCCACGACGCCACGATTAATGTCATCAGGCGCATTCTGCAATCATCCGGTGCCGAGGTGATCCATCTGGGGCATAACCGCTCGGTTGAAGAGATCGTCACCGCGGCCATTCAGGAAGATGCCGAGGGGATAGCGGTCAGCTGCTATCAGGGCGGGCATGTGGAGTTTTTTAAATACATCATCGATCTGTTGCAGGAGCGTGGCGAAGCTCACATCAAGGTCTATGGCGGCGGCGGCGGAGTGATCGTGCCGGACGAGATCGCCGAGATTGAAGGATATGGCGTCCGCAAAATATTCTCGCCGGAGGATGGCCGTAGGATGGGTCTGCAGGGGATGATCAACCTGATCCTGCGGGAATGTGATTTTGCCGTTGAACGGAATATCGAGTCGGAAACATCACGGCTGGCCCAACGGGATATCAGGGCGGTCAACACCCTGATCACGCTGGCCGAACAGGCGGTCCACGACCATGCCTCCGGTTATGCCGCTCTCCGTGCCACCATCAAAGGGATGGCACAGGAAGTGCCGGTGGTCGGCATCACCGGTACCGGCGGGGCGGGGAAAAGTTCCCTCACCGACGAACTGGTGCTGCGCTTAACCCGTGATTTCCCCGACAAGAGCGTTGCCATCCTGGCTGTCGACCCTTCACGCCAGAGGACCGGCGGGGCGCTGCTTGGCGACCGGATCAGGATGAATTCGATCAATTCCAACCGGATCTACATGCGTTCACTCGCGACCCGCGATTCCCAGACCGAGCTTTCGGCCGCCATTCAGGATGCCATTGACGTGGTGCGGGCGGCCGGCTTTGATCTGGTGATTGTCGAGACCAGCGGCATCGGCCAGGGGAATGCAGGGGTGGTCGGGGTTTGCGACGTCTCGCTGTATGTCATGACCTGCGAGTTCGGTGCGCCAACCCAGCTGGAAAAGATAGACATGCTCGACTTTGCGGATATCATTGCCATCAACAAGTTCGAACGCAAAGGTTCCGAGGATGCCCTCCGGAATGTCCGCAAACAGTACCGCCGCAACCGCAATCTCTTTGAGGTTGCCGACGAGACGCTGCCGGTGTTCGGCACTATTGCGTCCCAGTTCAACGACCCCGGCACCAACGTCCTGTACCGCGAGCTGCTTGAAGTCATCAACCGCAAAAAAGCGACCGGCTGGCACTCTTCCCTTCAGGTTACCGAAAAGGAGAGCCTGAAGAAGTACATTATTCCGACCGACCGTGTCCATTATCTGGGTGAAATCGTCCAGGCCGTGCGCGGCTATCGCAGGCAGGTCAAGGAACAGGTGGATGTGGTGCGGCGGCTTTTCCAGCTGACCGGCGCCCGTGAAGTCCTGAGTGATGCGGCGACACTGGCCGAGCTTGATACGCAGCTGGCGGTTTTCGCTGCCAGACTCCATGAGGAGCCGAAGCGGATTCTGAAGGAGTGGCCGGAGTTGAAGGCCTCCTATCGTCGCGACCAGCTGGTGACCAGAGTCAGGGATAAGGAGATCAGGAGTGATCTCTATACCACGACCCTGTCCGGCACCCGCATCCCCAAGGTTTGCCTCCCTGATTATGCCGATTGGGGCGAGATTCTGCGCTGGTGCATGCTTGAGAACGCCCCCGGATATTTCCCCTTTACCGCCGGAGTGTTTCCGTTCAAGCGGGCGGAAGAGGATCCGAAGCGCCAGTTCGCCGGGGAAGGTACCCCGGAGCGGACCAACAGGCGCTTTCACTATCTCTGCAAGGATGACGATGCCAAGCGCCTCTCCACTGCCTTTGACAGCGTAACCCTCTACGGCGAGGACCCGGATTATCCCCCCGATATCTACGGCAAGGTCGGTGAAAGCGGCGTTTCCATCTGCACCGTCAACGACATGCAGAAACTGTTTGCCGGTTTTGACCTCTGCGCCCCCAACACCAGCGTCTCCATTACCATCAACGGTCCTGCTCCAATGATGCTGGCATTTTTCTTCAATGCCGCCACGGAGCAGCAGGTTGATCTGTTCCGGGAGAAAAACGGCCGGGAGCCGACCGAAACCGAGTACGGAGAGATCCGAGCGTGCACCCTTCAGACCGTGCGCGGCACGGTTCAGGCCGACATCCTCAAGGAGGACCAGGGACAGAATACCTGCATCTTCTCCACCGAGTTTGCCCTGAAGATGATGGGGGATATGCAGCAGTATTTCATCGAGCAAAAGGTGCGCAACTACTACTCCGTCTCGATCAGCGGTTATCATATCGCCGAGGCGGGGGCCAACCCGATCAGCCAGCTGGCATTTACCCTTTCCAACGGTTTCACTTTTGTGGAATATTACCTGTCGCGCGGCATGAACATCGATGATTTTGCCCCGAACCTCTCCTACTTTTTTTCCAACGGGCTCGACCCGGAGTACACGGTCATCGGGCGCGTGGCGCGGCGGATCTGGGCCGTTGCCATGCGGGAGAAGTACGGCGCCAACGACCGCAGCCAGAAGCTGAAGTACCACATCCAGACCTCGGGGCGCTCGCTGCACGCCCAGGAGATGGATTTCAACGACATCCGCACGACGCTGCAGGCGCTGATGGCGATCTATGACAACTGCAATTCGCTGCATACCAATGCCTACGATGAAGCGGTCACGACCCCGACCGAGGAGTCGGTGCGGCGCGCCATGGCGATCCAGATGATTATCACCAAAGAGTTCGGCCTGGCCAAAAACGAGAATTCGTTGCAAGGTTCCTTCATTATCGAGGAACTGACCGACCTGGTGGAAGAAGCGGTCATGGCGGAATTCGAACGGCTCGACCAGCGGGGCGGGGTGCTGGGTGCCATGGAAACCCAGTATCAACGTGCCAGGATCCAGGATGAGTCGATGCTCTATGAGCATAAAAAACATAACGGTGAGCTGCCGATCGTGGGGGTCAACACCTTCCTCAATCCGCGTGCCGACGAAGAAGACTTCACCTCCACGGGGGAGCTGGCCCGGGCGACGAAAGAGGAAAAGGAACAGCAGATCTTCAATCTGCGCGCCTTTCAGGAACATAATAAAGGCAGGGCACCGGCGGCGCTGAAACGGCTTCAGGATACGGCCATTGCCGGCGGCAACATCTTTGCCGAGCTGATGGAAACGGTCAAGGTGGCTTCTTTGGGGCAGATTTCCCATGCCTTGTATGAAGTCGGCGGAAAATATAGACGAAACATGTAGACGGGCGTACTCTGCCGACCATAAATTATTCTGTACGGAGAAAACGATCATGCTGACACAGACAGAAGCGATGCAAAGAGTGACCACCATGCAGGCGCAGCTTCAGGCCAAAGGGGTGGACGGGGCGCTGTTTATCTTTCCAATCGACGTGTTTTACTTCTCCGGAACCCGTCAGAACTCAACCCTCTGGATTCCGGCAGCCGGAGAACCGGTTCTGCTGGTGCGCAAGAGCCTGTCCCGCGCCAGGGTGGAGAGTGTCCTGGCCGATATCAGGCCGTTCCCCTCAAGCAAGGAGTTCCCGGCCCTGTTTGATGAACAGGTGCGAAAGATCGGATTTACCTTTGACGTGGCGCCGGTTCAGCAGCTTAACTACTATTCAAAATTGCTGCCGGGGCGCGAGTTCGTCGATATTTCGGCAGCCAACCGCGAAGTCCGCTCGGTCAAATCGGCCTATGAACTTGAGCAGCTCAAATTCTCCGGTGACACGCTCTGTTCGGTGTTCAAGCAGGTGCCGCAGTTTCTCAAGGAAGGTATGCGCGAACTTGACCTGGCGGCGGAATTCGAGCATCGGCTCCGCGTGGTCGGCAATGAGGGGTATATCCGCATGCGCGCCTTCAACCAGGAGCTGTTCATGGGGCTGGCTCTGTCCTCGGGGGCCGCTTCGTATGGTTTCTTCGATGGGGCCGTTACCGGGCGCGGGCTGTCAAATGCCGCGCCGCAGGGCTCTTCAACGCAGGTGATCGGCCGCAATGAGCCGGTTTTCCTCGATTATACCGGCGTGTTCAACGGCTATATCATTGACATGACCCGCATGTTCGTGATCGGATCGCTCGATCCGGAGTTGCAGCGCGCGTTTGACCTGTCGCTGGAGATACAGTCCCATCTTCAGCAGGCGCTGAAGCCGGGCGCTATCTGTGAAGAGCTGTTTCTTCAGGCAGTCGCCATGGCGGAAAAAGGGGGGCTTGGCGCTCACTTCATGGGGATGCCGGGGGAACAGGCCCGTTTTGTCGGTCATGGCGTCGGTCTCGAACTTGACGAGTTCCCGGTGCTCGCACAGGGTTTCAAGGTGCCGCTACAGGCCGGCCAGACGATTGCGATAGAGCCCAAGTTTGTCTTCCCTGACAAGGGTGTAATCGGTATCGAAAACACCTTTGCCGTATCGAAAGATGGCGGGGTAAAGTTGACCGATATCGATGACCGGATCGTCTTTTTATAACAGCTTCCCGTACTCCGCCCTTATCCGGCCCGGCCTTGCCGTGGCATCATCACACTGCGGGACGTGCAGCTCTGCGCGTCCCGCCCCTCCTCTCCAAACAGTACTTGCAAATTTCGTATAAAAGAATAATGTATAATTACGTTATAAATGTGGTTGACGTGCACGTAAGCAAAATGTATTGTTTGAGCCATTAAAAACAAGTACGGAGGCAGCCATATGAAAGAACAGGTCTATGTAATCGATGGCGTGAGAACGCCATTCGGCTCTTTTGGCGGAGTGCTGTCGGATGTTGCTGCACCGCAGTTGGCGGCCACGGCGATAACCGGATTGCTGAACCGGAACGGGCTGTCTCCTGAGGCGGTGGACGAAGTCATTCTTGGCCAGGTGCTTTCCGGCGGCTGCGGTCAGGCTCCTGCCCGCCAGGCGATGCGGGCGGCCGGAGTGCCGGATGCAGTCCCCGCCATGACGGTCAACAAGGTCTGCGGCAGCGGTCTGAAGGCGATAATGCTGGGAAGCGATTCGATACAGCTGGGCAACGCCGGAGTAGTGCTGGCCGGCGGCATGGAAAACATGTCGCTCGCCCCCTATTTCCTGAAGAAAGCCCGGACCGGTTTCCGCATGGGCAACGGCGAACTGTTTGACCTGATGGTTCACGACGGCCTGACCGACCCTTACTCCGGACGGCATATGGGTGAAATCGGCGAGGAGAGTGCCGAACGTAACTCCCTGAGCCGTGCCGAACAGGATGATTGGGCGGCGCGCTCTTTCCGGTTGGCGCAGCAGGCGATCAAGGAGGGTACTTTCAAGGACGAAATAGCAACCGTAACCAAGAAGGGACGTGGTGCCGAGATCATCATCAGCGAGGATGAAGAACCGCTGCGGAGTGACCCCGCCAATCTGCCGAAACTGAAAAGTGTTTTTAAAAAAGAGGGCACCATCACCGCGGGCAACGCCTCTTCCATAGCAGACGGTGCCGCAGTGCTTCTGCTGGCCGGCGCGGATGCCGTCAACCGGTACAAGCTCAAACCTCGGGCACGGATCGTGGCATCCGCCACGGAGAGCCGTCATCCCGATTATTTTCCCGATGCTCCGGTTGGCGCAATCAAGAAAGCGTGTGAGCGGGCCGGACTGTCGCTGGCAGATATCGACCTGTTTGAAATTAACGAGGCGTTTGCCTCCGTGACCTTGACCGCGATCAAGGAACTCCAACTCGACCCCGACAAGGTCAACGTCAATGGCGGCGCCTGCGCTATCGGTCATCCGATCGGCGCCAGCGGCGCACGCTTGGCGGTGACGCTTGTCCGGGAACTGCACAAACGCAATCTGCGCTACGGTCTGGCCACTCTCTGCATCGGCGGCGGCGAAGCTGTTGCGGTTATTTTCGAGAAAATTTGAGGAGGGTTTGGATGATTACAACCGTTGGAGTTCTCGGGGCAGGGCAGATGGGCAACGGCATTGCCCACGTGTTTGCACAGTACGGCTACCGGGTGGTGCTGTTTGATATCGCCCAGGCGCAGCTGGACAAGGCGCTGGCAACCATCGGCCAGAACCTGGAGCGCCAGGCGAAAAAAGGGGCAATTGCTGAAGCGCTGGTTGGCGAAACGCTCGGGCGGATCGTCACTACTCAGGATATGGCCGGCCTGGCGGATGTCGATATTGCCGTGGAAGCGGTTTCCGAGAACGAGGCGCTCAAGCTGGAAATCTTCCGCAAGCTGGACGGCATAGTGAAAGCCGGGGCGATTCTGGCATCGAACACCTCTTCCATCCCGATCACAAAAATTGCCTCGGTGACCGGCCGTCCCGACAGGGTGATCGGCATGCATTTCATGAATCCGGTGCCGGTCATGAAACTGGTTGAAGTGATTCGTGGCCACGCCACCAGCGAAGAAACTTTTGCTCAGACCGCTGCGCTGGTCGCACGGCTCGAAAAGGAAATGGCGGTCTCCCAGGATTATCCCGGCTTTATCGTGAATCGCGTCCTCATCCCGATGATCAACGAGGCGATCTTTGCCCTGTACGAAGGGGTTGCCAGCGCCGAAGATATCGACAAGGGGATGAAGCTCGGCACCAACCAGCCGATGGGGCCGCTGACCCTGGCGGATTTCATTGGGCTGGACACGGTGCTGGCCATTGCCAACGTCCTGTATGACGGTTTCAAGGATCCCAAATACCGTCCCTGTCCGCTGCTGGTCAAGATGGTGAATGCGGGGCATCTGGGCCGCAAATCCGGAAGAGGGTTTTACAGTTATTAGTGAAAACCGGTCTCACGCGGAGACGCAGAGAACGCGGAGAAAGTCATAAGCAAATGATTTATGGTTTAAGTCAAAGACGTTACATTTTTTTATCCTGGTTTGCTCCGCATTCTCCGCGTCTCTGCGTGAAATGCTTTTTATTTCGGCTTGCCTGGATTAAGGAGAGAAAAAATGGAATACAAGAATCTGTTGATTGAAACCGTTGACGGCATCACGACTCTGACGGTCAACCGGCCGCAGGTGCTGAATGCGCTCAACAGCGAAGTCGTGCAGGAGCTGGAGTGTGCTCTGTACGAACTTGACCTGGATAGTGCGGTCAAGGCGGTTGTGGTGACCGGTGCGGGAGAGAAAGCCTTTGTTGCCGGTGCTGATATCAAGGAGATGGCCGGAATGTCGTCGTTTGATGCGCATGACTTTTCCCGCAGGGGTCAACGCCTGATGCTCCTGATGGAGCGGATGCGTAAGCCGGTCATTGCCGCTGTCAACGGCTATGCGCTGGGCGGGGGGCTTGAGCTGGCGCTGGCCTGTGACTTCATCTATGCCTCGGAAAAAGCCAAGTTCGGTTTCCCCGAGGTCGGCCTGGGCGTGATCCCCGGTTTCGGTGGTACCCAGAACCTGGCGCGCCTGATCGGCCCGAACAAGGCCAACGAACTGGTCTTTTCTGGCCGGATCATCGGCGCCGCACAAGCCTGTGAATGGGGAATCGTCAACGAACTCTGTGCTCCGGAAGAACTGCTGTCACGGGCTCTGGACACCGCACGGGAGATCGCCGCCAAAGGGCCGCTGGGGGTGGCATATGCCAAAGATGCCATTGCCAATGGTCTGAATATGACGAAAGAAGATGGTTTCCGTTACGAAGCCTCCTTGTTCGGCGTGTTGTTCGCCACCGGCGACCAGCGCGAGGGGATGGGGGCTTTTCTCGAAAAACGTTCGACAAACTTCACGGGCAAATAAAACTACGACAGGGGGGAACACAATGAATTTCGAACTGAGCCAGGATCACAAGGTGTTGCAGTCTGCGGTGCGTGACTTTGTTGAGAAGGAAATCAAGCCGATTGCCATGAAGATCGACGAAGAGCATATGATCCCCGACACCCTGGTCGCGAAGATGGGGGAGATGGGGCTGCTCGGCAGCTATCTCCCGGAAGAGTACGGCGGGGCGGGGCTTGACATGCTTTCCTACGCCATCGTGGTTGAGGAAGTCTCCAAGGCCTGCGGTTCCAGCGGCGTCCTGATCTCGGCCCATACGTCACTCTGCAGCGGTCCGATCTATACCTTTGGGACCGAGGAGCAGAAGAAGAAATGGCTTCCCCCCCTGAACTCCGGCGACATCATCGGCTGTTTCCTGCTGACCGAGCCCGACGCCGGCAGCGATGCCGGGGCGATCTCAACCACCTATACGCGTGACGGTGACGACTACATCATCAACGGCGCCAAGATGTTCATCACCAACGGCGGCTACAAGGGGACCGGCGTCATTTTCGCCACTTCAGACAAAAACCTCAAGCACAAGGGGGTTTCGGCTTTTATCATCGACCTGCAGTCCCACGGTGTCGTGATCCTGAAGAACGAGAAGAAAATGGGTATCCGCGGCAGCTACACCACCGCCTTTGCTTTCGACAACGTCCGTATCCCCGTCGCCAACCTGCTGGGGCAGGAAGGGCAGGGGTTCAAGATCGCCATGGACACCCTTAACGGCGGCCGCATCGGCATCGCTTCCCAGGCTTTGGGGATTGCCGAGGGAGCCTTTGCGCTGGCGCTGGCCTATTCCAAGGAGCGCAAACAGTTCGGCGCGCCGATCTGCGACCTGCAGGCCATCCAGTTCAAGCTGGCCGACATGTACGCAAAGATCGAGACCAGCAAGCTGATGACCTACAAGGCGGCCTGTCTCAAGGATGCCAAGAAAAGCTATACGATGGAATCGGCCATGTGCAAGATGCTCGCCTCCGAAGCCGCGACCTTTGTGACCAAGGAGGCAATCCAGATCCACGGAGGCTACGGTTTTATCTGCGATTACGAAGTGGAGCGGATGTACCGCGATGCCAAGATCACCGAAATATACGAGGGGACCAACGAAGTTCAGCGGGTTGTTATTTCAAAGCTGCTCCTTTCGTAATTCGGCACATTCTTAATACTTGACATGCGCGTTAAGTAGAATTATAAGCATTGTAGCAGGTATCAAATCATCCGAGGTGTTACCGTGGAAGCTACCCGTCAAATTTACTGGAATGTCGGTCACGGCGTTGTCATCCCGATGTATATTCTGGCCGGTGCCGCCTTCGGGTACCTGGCGTGGGGATTCTGGCAGCGTCTGCCGATCTGGCGTCAGGGGAAACCGCTTGACCGGTGGGATCGCTACGACGAGCGGGTCAAGCGGATGCTGTGCGAAGTTTTCAGTCAGGTAAAGATCTTCCGGGTCACCGACGGCGGAGTTTTTCATGCGCTGTTTTTCTGGAGTTTCCTGACTCTCTTTGTCGGCACGCTGCTGGTCATGTTCCAAGCCGACTTCTTTACGCCGTTGCTGCAGCTTAATCTGCTCTCCGGTGAATTCTACAAGGCGTTCTCGCTGGTGCTGGATATCGCCGGGGGTCTGGCCATTGTCATGCTGGCCGGGCTCTTTATCCGCCGCTTTGTGGTGCAGCCCAGGGGGCTGGAAATAGTCAGGGACGACTATATCGTCCTGCAACTGCTCTTTGCGATCCTGGTCACCGGGTTCCTCATCGAAGGGGCCCGCATGGCCGCCACCGAACTCCAGCAGAACCCGGAGCTGGCCCGTTTTTCCCCCGGCGGTCTGCTGATCGGCCAGCTCTTCACCACCATGACGCCGGGAACCCTGCTGGTAACCCACAAAATTCTCTGGTGGGTCCATTTCGCTCTGGTGCTCGGCTTCTTCTGCGCCATCCCCTACACCAAGCTGCGTCACATCTTCACCACCAGCGTCAACGCTTTTCTGGCTCCTTTTGAAGCGAAAGGGTACATCGCCACCATCAACATGGAAGACGACACGGTCGAGCAGTTCGGCGCCGCTGCTATTACCGACCTGACCTGGAAAGATATCTTCGACGCCGACGCCTGCACCTCCTGCAAGCGCTGTCAGGACCGCTGCCCGGCCTACGCCACCGATAAACCGCTCTCCCCGATGAAGATCGTCCATCAGATCGGCGAACTGGCCGAAGGGAATCCGGCCGGCAATCTGATCGAAACCGTCAGTCAGGATGCCCTCTGGGCCTGCACCACTTGTCGCGCTTGCCAGGATATCTGTCCGGCCGATATCGAGCATGTTAACAAGATCCTCGAAATGCGCCGCAGCCTGACTCTCATGGACGGTGCCTTCCCCGGCGACGAAGTCCGCACCGCCATCAACAACATCGAAGTCAACGGCAATCCCTTTGGCCTTGCCTATGCGTCTCGTGCCGACTGGGCGGAGGGGCTGGATGTGAAGGTCATGGCGCAGGATGCCGATGTCGATATTCTCTACTTTGCCGGCTGCTTTGCCTCTTTTGACAAGCGGAACCAGGCGGTGGCCAGAAACTTTATCACCATCTGCAATGCCGCCGGAATCAAGGTCGGCATCCTCGGCAAGGAAGAAAAATGCTGCGGCGAACCGCCCCGCAAGCTGGGGAACGAATACCTCTACCAGATGACCGCCAACGAAAACATCGAGGTGATCAAGGGGTATAACGTCAAGAAGATCGTGACCACCTGTCCGCACTGTTTCAACACCCTGGCCCGCGACTATCAGGACCTCGGTTTCGATGTTCCGGTCGAACATTACAGTACCTATCTCAAAGCCCTGCTGGACGGCGACCGGCTCAAGCTGACACCGGAGCCGTTCAACTTCACCTATCACGATTCCTGCTATATCGGCCGCTACATGGACATCATCGATCAACCGCGAGCGATCCTCGCTCAGGCTGGCGGGGCGATCATTGAAATGGCCCAGAACGGCTACGACAGTTTCTGCTGCAGCGCCGGCGGCGGGCGGATCATCGCAGAGGAAAAGCTGGGGAGCAAGATCAGCGAAGCCAGGATCAAGATGGCCACCGATACCGGAGCGCCATTGCTGGTTTCCAACTGCCCCTTCTGTCTGACCATGTTCGAGGACGGCATTAAAACCGGCGGGGCTGAGGGGCAGATCCGGGTCAGGGATCTGGCTGAAATTGTGGCGGAGCGAATTGAATTGTAGGGACAAATATTGTAGGGGCAATTCATGAATTGCCCCTACGGAAGATACATTACGGAGGTAACATCATGAAACTTCTCGTCTGCATCAAACAGGTCCCGGATATGGAGTCCCGCTTTAAGCCGGATGCGGCCGGAGTATGGTTCGCCGAAACCGACCTCGCCTTTCGCATGAACGAATATGACGAATACGCGGTGGAACAGGCCGTGCAACTGCGGGAGAAACTGGGTGACGGGTGCGAACTGACGGTCCTCTCCATCGGCCCTGACCGCGTTGTCGAGGCGATCAAAAAAGCGCTGGCCATGGGGTGCGACAATGCGGCCCACATTCAGGACCCGGCGGCATCAGGTAAAGACCCGTGGCAGATCGCCTCGATCATTGCCGCCTATGCCAAAGACAAGGGTTTTGACCTCATCTTCACCGGCATGCAGTCGCAGGATCGCGGTTCGGCACAGGTTGGCGTCACGGTGGCCGAACTGCTCGGCATTGCCAGCACCAGCACGATCGTCGGCTTCGACTACGACAACGGAACCATAACCGCCAAACGTGAGCTGGAGGGGGGCATCAAGGGCGTTGTCAAAATGAAGACTCCGGCGCTGGTTACCTGTCAGCTGGGGCTCAATATCCCGCGCTATCCGACGCTTCCCAACATCATGAAGGCCAAGAAGAAAGAGATTGCCGCGATTCCGGTCGCTGACCTGCTCAACGCCGATTCGCTGGCAACCACGACCAGTTTTCATCCACCGGCCAAAAAAGGTGGCGGCATTGTCCTGGAAGGGGATGTGGCTGATCAGGTGGATAAGTTGATAGCGATCCTTAAAGACAAAACCGCGGTATTGAGATAGGAGATGGCCATGAAAACATTATTGATCGGCGAATACCGCGAAGGGAAACTGCTGGACTCGACCTACGAACTGTTCGGTTTTGCCGGGCAGCTTGGCGCTGAAACCGCCCTGCTGCTGGTGGGAAGTGAAACACAACTCCCGGCCTACGGCGGCACCCTGTATCTGGCCGATGCGGCGGCCTGCGGAGAATATAATCCGGACCTGCACAAGAAGCTGGTTCTCGAAGCGGTGCAGAAGGAGAACCCGGACTATATCGTCTTTGTCCACTCGTCATACGGCTGGGATCTGGCACCACGTGTTGCCGCTGCCCTGAAAATAGCGCAGGTGTCGGAAGTTGTTGCTCTTGCTGACGGTGGCTTTGAAGTCGGCTGCTGCAACGCCAAGATGCGCCGTACCGTCAAGCCGGCCTCCGCCAGAGCGGTGGTAACGATTCAGGCAGGAGCCTTTCCGGTGCTGCAGCCGGGAGGTTCACCGGCTGTTCAGAAGCTGACTTCTGATGGCGGCGCTGCCCTGGAGTTTGTCGGTTATGAAGCGGCCGAAAAGAAGGATGTTGATCTGGCCAAGGCTGAGGTTATCGTCTCGGCCGGACGAGGGGTCGGCAAGAAGGATAATATTCCGGTTATCGCTGCCCTGGCTGCGGCGCTTGGCGGTGAACTGGGCGCCAGCCGGCCGGTTGTCGATGCCGAGTGGGTCAGTCACAGCCACCAGGTCGGCACCACCGGGCAGACGGTGTCGCCGAAACTGTAC
>Ga0154471_120_pt4 | contig 27601 bp, 18 predicted proteins | sample RifGroC2_FD_115950 | JGI IMG/M metagenome (GOLD analysis project Ga0154471, IMG submission 115950) | Geobacteraceae bacterium GWC2_53_11
GAGGGACGGGTGGGATCGTGTATTATTGCGGCAGTTCCCGCTTCAACAATGTTATTGAACCGGTTGTCGAGCGTCTCGGGATAGGTGTGTTTTATCTCAGCCCCATGGACGACGTTGCCGAAGGGAAACGGCTGGTGGCCGGGCGGGGGCTGACCTGCGGGGTGATCAACGATATCATGATGATCGACTGGAGCCGGGATCAGGTCAAGGCCGAAGTCAAGCGGATCATTGAAGCCGGCAAGGCTGGCGGCAGGTTTCTGTTCGGCACGCTGGTCATGCCGTATGAGATTCCGGAGGATAATATCCGGGCAATGCTGGAGGCCGCCTATGAATACGGCAGCTTTGATGCGCCATGACTGAGTCAGGACAACAGCGTCCGCTGCTTCTTGGCTGCGGCATCCTGCATAAGGAAATAGGTTTCCTGATTGAAAAGAATGGTTGGCCGCTTGAGACTCATTTTCTTGATTCGAGTCTGCACATCGATTTTGGCAAGCTGTCCATAGCGCTGACAGGTGCGCTCCATCAGCATGACAATCGTGACACCATTGTGTTTTACGGCGCCTGTCATCCGCTGATGGAGAAAATCCTTGCTACCGCTGGTACTTTCAGGACCGAGGGGCAGAACTGTGTGGAGATGCTGCTGGGGCATGAACAATTCAGCTCGGAACTTGAACAGGGCGCCTTCTTTCTTCTGGAGGAATGGGCGCATCGTTGGGAGCGGATCGTGACCGCAACTTTCGGAACAAACGTGGAAATCATCCGGGAGTTATATCAAGGCGACAGGAGCTATCTGCTTGGCATAAACACTCCCTGCTCCGGCGATTTCAGGGAAGAGGCCGAACAGGCCGGCAAACTGGTCGGGCTGCCGCTGCGCTGGGTTGATATCTCTCTGGATCACCTTGAGACGGTACTGCAGGAAGCAATTGACCGAAAGGCGGAAAGGCCGTTATGCCCGATGTAGCCGCCACATCCGTGGACGAACTGTCCAGTCTGAAAGAGCGTGTGAGAAAGCTGGCCCTGGACAAGTCCTACCTCCAGCTTATCATCAATCTGATGAACAAGGTGGGTGCCGCCCAGGGGCTTGATTCCCTGGTCGATACCCTGCTGAAAAACATTCTTGATGTCATTGGCGGCACCAACATTATTCTGTATTACGTGATTGACGGCAACATGCACTACGCCGACCTTATGGGGGTGCAGCGGCGGATTGACCGGATAGACGACGACCTGGTGAAAAGGGCCTTTGAATGTTCTGAAGCAATTGAGACAGAGCACTCTTTCGATAACACGCAGATGTTGACCTGTGAGTTTTCCAAGGCCTACACCTGGGTGTTCCCCCTTGTTGCCGGCTATGAACTGGTCGGCGTGATCAAACTGGAAAACCTGCATTTGGCCATGCGTGATCTGTATGCGGAATTGCCGACCTTTTTCAACTATGTTGCCATGGTCCTCAAAAATGAAATTTTCGATAGTAGCCAGCTCAAACAGACCTATGATCAATTAAGCGGCTTGAATGAAGAGCTGGAACTGGAAATCGCAGAACGGGAGCAGGTTGAGGAGGAGCTCCGGCAGGCGCGGGATGAGTTGGAAGAGCGGGTTGAGCAGCGAACGAGAGAATTGTTGAGTGTCAACAAGCAGGCCGAAGAGCAGGAGCATCTTCTGAGCGCCATCGTTCAGTCCTCGGATGATGCAATTATCGCCAAGGATCTGGACGGGGTGATTCTCTCGTGGAACAGCGGTGCAGAGCGAATTTACGGTTATAGTGCCGAGGAGGCCGTCGGCCGGAAGATATCGATGCTGATTCCTCCTGATCACCCGCAGGAGCTGGAGCAGCTTCTGACTCACATCAAACGGGGTGAGCGGGTCGAACATTTCACGACGGAGCGGATAAGAAAAGATGGCGCGCGGATATCCATATCTCTCACCGCATCTCCCATCAGGGGAGGGGGGGGAGAGATCGAAGGGGTTTCATCCATCGGCCACGACGTTACTGATCGCCAAGAGGCCGAAAAAACCGTGCGCCGCAGTGAAGAACGGCTTAAGGAAGCGCAGCGAATTGCCAAGTTCGGCAGTTGGGAGTTGGATCTGACTGCAAATCACCTCATCTGGTCGGATGAAATCTACCGGATTTTCGAGATGGATCAGAACAAGTTTTCCGCCTCCTATGAGGCTTTTCTCGCCTTGATCCATCCTGACGACCGCGCTACGGTAGATGCCGCCTACACGAATTCGGTCAGGAGCCGTACCCCCTACGCCGTAGATCATCGTCTTCTCTTCCCTGATGGCAGGGTCAAGTACGTCCACGAGCAGTGCGAGACTAGCTATGATGTTGACGGTAATCCGCTTCGTTCCACCGGAACTGTTCAGGATATCACCGCGTTGAAGTGTGCGGAAGAGCAGATCCGCGGCCTCAACTCCGGGCTGGAAAAACGGGTGGTTGACAGAACTCTTGAACTTCAGGAAAGCCAGCAGGCGTTGATGAATATTGTCGATGACCTTAATCAGAAAACCGAAGAACTGGAAAATGCGAACTCGAAGCTGCTGGAGCTGGACCGGTTGAAATCCATGTTTATTGCTTCCATGAGCCACGAGCTGAGGACGCCGCTTAATTCGATCATCGGCTTTTCCAGTATCATTCGTGATGAATGGCTCGGGCCGGTCAATCCGGAGCAGAAAGAAAATCTTGAAACCATTCAACGTTCCGGTAAACATCTGCTCAGTCTTATCAATGATGTGATCGATGTTTCCAAGATTGAAGCAGGCAGGATCGAAGCACGATTTGAAGAGTTCGATCTGCATGATCTGTTGACGGAGGCGGTGCAGTACGTGGAGAAGGATATCCGCGACAAGGGGCTGGAACTGACGATTCAGATAGGACATCACCCCCTGTGCACCGATAGGCGCCGGTTGTTGCAGTGCGTCATCAACCTGCTGAGCAATGCGGTCAAATTTACCGAACGGGGCGGTATCTCCGTGTCTTCCGCACTTGTGGATGCGGGGCCGGGTGATGGAGGCCTGCGCACGCCGGCAAAAAAACCCCTGTTAATCAGTATTTCTGTTGGCGACAGTGGTATTGGCATCAGCAGGGAGGATATACCCAAGCTGTTTGAGGCCTTTGTCCGGTTGGATTCACCCCTCAAAGCCACTATCCCCGGAACCGGGCTCGGACTGTATCTGACCAGAAAGCTGGTTGTGGACGTGCTGAGGGGCGATATCATATGCCAGAGCGAAGAGGGGGTGGGCAGCACGTTCACATTGACAATTCCGGAGAAGATACTTGATAAGAAATAGTTGGGGAAACGCCTGGCTGGTTGTGAAAGTCCCGAACGATGCTATAGTGTAAACAGGGTGTTTGCCCGCACCCGGAAGATTTTGGAGCGAGCCATGAAAAAAGTACTGGTCGTTGAAGATAATGGGGATAATTTGCGGCTTATTACCTACGCCCTGCGCCGGTACGGCTACGAGGTTATATCAGCCGAAACCGGGATCAAGGGGGTGGAACTGGCAATCAGTGAACGCCCTTTCTTTATCCTCATGGATATAAACCTTCCGGATATTGACGGGCTTGAAGCCACCAGACGTATCCGCCAAAGCGGCTCCAATGGCTCCATTCCGATCATCGCCATCACGTCCTATGCTATGGCGGGAGATATGGATCTCGTTCTTGCGGCGGGCTGTACCGGTTATTTTGAAAAGCCGATTGATCCGTTGACCATTCTGGACAAAATTCATGCCCTGCTTGAAAAAAACGCAACCAGTCCGGCTGGAAACAAGTGACAACAATGAATGTCCTGATTGTTGAAGACAGCAGCAGTGCCCGAAAACTGCTGCGCTATACCTTTGAACACTACGGCTGCATGGTGTACGAGGCGCAGGATGGCGTTGAGGGGCTTGAAATGGCCGCGCTCCACCGTCCCGACATCATTATATCTGATGCGCTTATGCCGCGAATGGACGGTTTTCAGTTAATCCGGGCGCTTAAGGCTGATGCGGATCTCAAATCAATACCTTTTATTTTCTACTCATCCACGTACACCGGCGAAAAGGAAGCCGAGCTTGCCCTCTCGCTCGGTGCCGAAGCCTTCGTTCCTAAACCGACAGAGCCTGCGCAGTTGTGGGAAAAGACCTGTGCGGTCATGAAAGAATGGGAAGAGCGTCACAGGATACCCGCCCACCCGGCCATCGACGAAAGTGACGAGCAGTACCTGCGGGAATACAGCCGGATTGTGGCGAGCAAGCTGGAAGAAAAGGTGCATGAACTGGAAGAGTCGCTGGCCCTGCGTGAGAAGGCTGAAGAGGAATTGCGCCGCCTGAATGCCGGGCTGGAAGAACGGATCGCTTCAGAAGTCAGGAAAAGCCGGGAGAAAGATCACATCATGGCGCACCAGGCTCGCCTGGCCGCCATGGGGGAGATGCTGAGCAATATTTCCCATCAATGGCGTCAACCGCTTAATAATGTGTCGCTCATAGTGCAGAATCTCCAGATGGAGTTTGAGGCACATCAGCTCAGCAATGATTCCTGCCGGTCCTACGTTCAGGAATGTATCGGGTTGCTGGCGTATATGTCCCGTACCATCGACAATTTCAGAGCCTTCTATCATCCGGATCAGGCACGGCAGCTGTTTACCCTGCACTCCGCGATTTCAGATGCAGTGGCTCTGGTCAAGGATGATCTCGAGTCCCACGGAATTGGCATTGAGGTTGTTAATGAACAGGATTCACGGGTAGACGGATACCGGAATGAATTTGCCCAGGTAGTGTTGAATCTCATCGTCAATGCAAAGGAGGCGATACTGCTTCGCCAGCCGTCGGCGGCCCTTATTAAGATTGTCTGCTCGCAAAAGGGTGAAGTAGCTTTTGTTACGGTCACCGACAACGGTGGCGGCATCGCGCCGGAGATTACGGACAGTATTTTCGATCCTTATTTTACTACCAAATTCAAATCACAGGGAACCGGTGTCGGATTATATATGTCTAAAATGATTATCGAAAAGCATATGTGGGGAAGTATTTCCCTGGGGAATTCCGCAACAGGCGCGGAGGTCATCATAAAGCTTGCCCGGGCCGAAGAGCCTTCCCGGGTTGTCCCGCCTGAGGCCGTGCCGGGCGCCATCGATACCGGGATCCAATAATGAATGTACTCATTGTCGAAGATAATGCTGATGATCGCAAGCTGCTGCATTACACCCTGGAATTCCATGGCTGTACGGTTCTTGAGGCGCACGACGGGTTTGAAGGTGTCAGCCAGACCAGGCTCCATAAGCCGGATTTCATCATTTCCGACGCCCTTATGCCTCGTATGGACGGCTACCAGTTTCTCCGGGCGGTAAAGGCAGACCCGGATCTCGCCTCAATTCCGTTCCTGTTCCATTCCGCGGTTTATACCGGAGACGCCGAAGTCGGACTCGCTCTTTCGCTTGGCGCCGCTGCCTTTGTGGTCAAACCGACGGAACCGGAAATCCTCTGGAAGAAAATCTGTGCAATCATGGAGTCAGCGGCTGCAGGGCAGAATGTTGCTACGCCCTCATCAATAAATGAAAGCGAAGAGCACTTTCTCAGGGAATACGGACGGATTATTGCGACCAAGCTGGAAGAAAAGGTGGGTGAACTGAAGCAGTCCCTGGCTCTCCAGACCCGGGCTGACGAGGAATTACGCCGCCTCAACGAGGAACTGACCAGGGAAATAGCCGAACGGCAGAAGGCAGAAAAGACCCTCAGAGCTCAAGAGCAGGAACTTGCCGCTATTTTCGAAAACGCGCCCTTTGTCATGCTGCTTCTTGATGAAGGGAGAAGAATTCATCGTGCCAATGCTCTGGCGAGCTCGTTAGCCGGTTCGCCGGTTGCCGGCCTGCTTGAACTTCATGTGGGTGAAGCGCTGCGCTGTATTCATGTCCTTGACGCTCCCGAGGGGTGCGGTTTTGGCCCGCACTGCCAGACGTGCGTCATCCGGCAGACCGTTCTGGATACGCTTGAGACAGGGAAAAGCCATCATCAGTTTGATATGAGCCTGCCGCACTCCGTTAACGGCAAGGAGCAGTCACTGCCGCTGCTGCTTTCTACGACAAAAGTAATAGTAGCCGATAAGCCGATGATTCTGCTCAGTATCCAGGATGTCAGCGAGTTGAAGAAACTGGAAGCGCAACTACTTCATGCCCAGAAGATGGAGTCAATCGGCACTCTTGCCGGAGGCGTTGCCCATGACTTCAATAACATCCTGACGGCGATCTTTGGCTATGGGGATATTGCCCTCATGAGCATGAGCGCCGATGACCCGCTCCGGCAGCATATTGAAAGTATGCTGCAAGCGTCCCAGCGGGCGGCAACCCTGGCAAAGGATCTGCTCCTGTTCAGCAGAAAGCAGGTCAGTGACCGGAAACATGTCGATCTGAACGGCATTGTCCGGTCGGTGGAAAAATTCCTGTTCCGGATCATCGGCGAGGATATTTCCTGCACCATCAGGCTGGACAGCGGAGCACTGCCGGTTCTTGCCGATGCCAACCGTATTGAGCAGGTGCTGATGAACCTTGCCACCAACGCTCGTGATGCCATGCCCGCCGGCGGCTCCCTGTCAATTGTCACGGAGCGCATCCTGCTTGACGATGCGTTTGTTGCCGCTCAGGGGTACGGTGCCGGCGGTATGTACGCCCTGCTGACCTTTACGGACAGCGGCGAGGGTATGGATGATGACACATGTCAGCAAATTTTCGATCCGTTTTTTACGACAAAGGAACTTGGCAAGGGAACGGGACTCGGACTTGCCGTTGTCTACGGCATCGTCAAGCAGCACGACGGGTATGTAACGGTCAGCAGCGAACCTGGCCGGGGAACAGCATTCCGGATATACCTGCCGCTTGCCATGGCAGCCGAAAAAGAGGGGAAGGCCGTTGCCATGAGCAAAAAACCGGCGAGAGGTTCCGAAACCATACTGCTGGCCGAGGATGACGATACCGTGAGGGATATGGCTGTGTCCCTTCTGGAAAGTTTCGGCTACAATGTTATCAGCGCGGTTGACGGTGTTGATGCCGTACAGAAGTACCGCGACCACGGTGACAAAATCCGGTTGTTGCTGTTCGACGTCATAATGCCGAATAAAAACGGGATTGATGCCTATGACGATATCCGGAAAATATCTCCGGATATACAGGTGATATTTGCCAGCGGCTATTCCGCCGAAGCTGTCCATCAAAAGGCCCAGGAGGATGCCAATGTTCAGGCTATTTCGAAGCCGTACCTGCCATCCAGTTTGCTGGCCTTGATACGCTCGGTGCTGGATAAATAATAACAAAGAATCTAACCCCCCCCTCATTCCCCCCTTATCAGGGGGGGGGGGAAGTCTCCCCTGATAAGGGGAGATTTAGAGGGGTTGGTCTTGCTTCAATTCGTTCAATTATGCGCCAACTTCTGCGCTTCCTTGGCATTGGCCTGAAACAGGTTGGCAGTTTCAAACACCAGGTTGAGCGTTCCGCGATACCCCACCCACACCTTCTGATGAGCCCCCAGACGATCAAAGACCGGCAGGCCCGCCCGCAGATGCGCGCCGATTTTGAGTTTCGCCGCTGCCTGTCTGCCGTTGGAGTTGGCGACAATCAGGTCGGCGCCAATGGCGGCGCTCTCCAGATCCTCCAGATCCCCGACAAACACATTGCTGCACGGCAGAGCGTCAAGACCGCGGGTGCGGGTGGCGGAAAGCGCAGCCTGGATTTCGCATCCCATTCCGGCCAGAAAACGGGTCAAGGTTTTCAGGTTATCCGACTCCAGTGCGATGGCTACTTTCTTGGTGCCGAACTGGTAATGGCTGTCCACCATGGCATCCATCAGGCGGCTGCGCCAGCGGCGGTGTTTCTCAGGAATCGGCCGCTCGCTGATGGCGGCCAGCGTTGCCATGAAGCTGTCGGTTTCGGCCAGACCGGTCAGTGACGTAAATCCGTAGGCCGGAATGGCAAATTTTTCTTTCAGCCTGAGCGCCGCTTTGGCCAGAGAATCCCCGATATACAGCGTTGCACAGCTCCGCCCCGCCTTCCTGATCTCTTCAACCGTTATGCCCCCGGTTGACAGCGGAGAAACCACCTCATCAATATGGCCGTCCATGGCGTTGGAGATATCCGGGATCGTCAAAACCGTCAGGCCGAACGATTCAACCAGCTCCTTTACCTCTTCCACATCAGCCGGAGTCAGGTGCGCGCCGGGGAGCAGGTTGACCTGGTTCGGAATAATCCACTCCCCCTCTCCCCATCCCTCTCCCACGAGGGGAGAGGGGGTAGTTTTTTCTCCCCTCTCTCTATCTATCTCCCAAGGGGAGAGAGCATTCTGTTCTCCCCCCTTTATGGGGGGAGGAAGGAGGGGGGCTTCGGAGGGGGCCAGGGGGAGGGTGGCGACAATTGCCTCCACGGTCGCTGCATACCCCTCCTGCAACGAGCCGCAGTAGTCGGGGGTGGCTGCCCAGACAATGGGCACATGGGCGTATTGGGGGTTCTCCTGCCGGAAATGGACGATGGCGCTGCCGACGTCATCACCCATGGTTTCGGTCAGACCGGAGGTCATCACGCCCACTATTTCGGGGTGGAATTTCTCGATCACCCTGCCGATCCCTTTTTTCAGGTTGTCCCAGCCACCGAAAATAGCGGTATCTTCGCTCATGGCGGTGGCGTTGAGGGCGATTGATTCTTTGTAATGCCGCGACAGCTGGAGGCGGATGAAGGTCGAACACCCCTGGGCGCCATGCAGCAGCCCCAGCATGTTGTTGATGCCAAGATATGCCATGGTGGCGCCCAGGGCGGGAGAGTTTTTCTGCGGATTTACCGTTGCCGCTTTTTTGGGCACGACCACCCGCGAGGCGGCCATCTCTTCGGACAGGAAGGTTTCGGCGTGATGGAGGGGCAATTCATGGGCGGCATAGCCATCTTCCCACGGAGCGAGAGCGTTCAGCGCCGGCCAGATCGGGTTGTTAACCGTCATGTCCAGCTGTTTGGCAAACGTCACCATCCCTTCGTACCCGGCATAAGGGTGGGAGCGGCCATGATTGATGTCCAGAAAGGGGGTCTTGGTTTTGAGGGCCAGGAATTTGGTTTTGCCCCCCGCCACGATCAGGTCGGGCATTTTTTCGCGCATGACCGCCAGCAGACCGGCGGTGGAAGTGTCCTCGATGATCTTGGCGTCGGCGTGCATCAGCCCTTTCATCCGGTAAAAGTCCTCCAACGTCGAATTCTGCGTTCCGGCAGCCAGAATTTCAACACCCAGTTCGTTCAGTGAGTTGACCATCGACCAGGTTTTGACGCCGCCGGTGAAGAGCACCGCCCGTTTTCCTTCCAGGCGGGCACGATAGGGAGCGATGGCGGCGCGGCATTTTGACTCTTCCTCGGCGATCAGCCGCTCGACCCGCTCCTGCATGACCCGCTTTTCGAGACCGTTGACGATATCGTCCAGTTCGCGGGCGATATCGCGCAACGCCTTGGCGGTGTCGGTCATGCCGTAGAACGACTCCTCCAGATAGGGCATGCCGTAGCTCTTCTGCATCTTCTTGGCAAGGTTGGTGAGCGATTTTGAGCAGATGATGATATTCAGTTTGGCCCGGTGGGCGTAGCGCAGTTCCTCGAATTTGGCATCGCCGCTGAAGCAGGAGAGCACCTGGATTCCCAGGCGGTCGAACAGCGGCAGCATCCCCCACAGGTCGCCGGCGATGTTGTATTCGCCGATCAGGTTGATCGGATACTCCCCCAGCGTCTGCGGTTCCGCTGTGCCGATGACGTATTTGAACAGGATTTCACCGGCCAAGCGGTTGCCGATGTTCTTGTCGCCAATGAAGCCGGGGGTGTTGACCGGGACGATAGGCAGTCCGGCCTTTTCCGAGGCCGCCTTGCAGACCGCCTCCACATCGTCGCCGGTCATGGCGGTGACGCAGGTGGCATAGACGAACATCGCCTTTGCCTGATCCTTGTAGCGTTCCGCCAGATCAAGAATGGCCCGGTACAACTTTTTCTCACCGCCGAAGATGACATCGTTCTCCAGCATCTCCGTGGTAAAGCCGCGCCGGTAGAGCTGGGAATCGCTGGAGCGGGCGCCCCGGTTGTCCCAGGAGTTGCCGGCGCAGGCGATCGGCCCGTGCACCAGATGAATGGCATCGGTGATCGGCATCAGCACCACGCGGGCACCATCATAGGCACAGGAGCGCTCGGTCCCTTCACCCGGTTCGGATTTCTTGCAGAACTTGGGTGCACCCTTGTCGTGGGTTTCACAATTGTCGGTATCGTACCAGTCGGGCTTTGCCATGATGTTCCTCTCTACGCAAAAGGCGCCACCATCGTGAAAGAATGGTTGGCGCCTTTGCCAAGAAAATAGATGAATCGGATAGGTGAATCTTACCTTAGCAGGTGGCGTGCCAAGATCCGGATAGCTGCTATCATACCGAATATATTGATTTACAGTTTCCTGCGAAACATGGCACCGGTACTATGTGCCTATTAAATGGGCATGTGAGGGGTGTGGTTATGGAGCTATGCTACGCAACTTCCTGATCCCTGTTCAGACATGTCCGGATGGTGGTGAATAATTCTTGTGATCTGACCGGCTTTTGCAGGAAAGCGATGTTGAGGGCATCGATGCTGTCCCGGTCAATGATTTCATCGGTGTACCCGCTGGTCATGATGATCGGCAGTTCCGGCTTCTGCAGCCTGATCTTCTCCACCACTTCCCGGCCGTTCATTCGCGGCATGATGACATCGACAATGGCCAGCTGTATCTCGTTCCGGTGTGCTGCGAAAACCTCCATGGCTTCCACGCCGTCCGTTGCCGGGAGAATGGTGTATCCGTAACGTGCCAGGATGTCGCAGAGCAGCTTCATGACGTCATCGTCATCCTCTACCACCAGTATTGTCTCCGAACCTTTCTGGCTGGCAGATGGCGTGACTTCGGGCGGCTTCCGGGATACGTGGCCGTCGGACAACGGCAGATACATGCGGAATTCCGAGCCGGTTCCCGGAGAGGAGGTGACCGATATGCTGCCTTGGTGTTTTGACACGATGCTCTGGACGATGGAAAGTCCCAGTCCGGTTCCTTTACCCTTTTCCTTGGTGGTGAAGAACGGCTCGAATATGTGTTTGACGGTTTCAGGATCAATGCCGCTGCCGCCGTCTTTGACCGACAGGCAGGCATACTGCCCCGGCGGGATGACCTCTGAGCCTTCCCCCAATGTCGTGTCAAGCTGTACCAGCAGCGTCGAAACAGTGATCGTGCCACTGGCCCTCGTAGCATCCCGGGCATTGACGACCAGGTTGATCAGTACCTGTTCAATCTGGACCCGGTCTGCATAGACGGGAAGGTGCTCCCGGCACGGAGTGACTGCCAGCGTAATGTCCTCGCGGATCAGGCGGCCCAGGCTTTTGCGGATGGCCGTCACGATTGCGTTAAGGTCATCATGCTGCATCAGCATTTCGTGTTTTCCGCTGAAGGCGAGCAGGCTGCTGGTCATGTCGGCGGCGCGATCAACCGACGCCAGAATCTCCCTGGCAATATGCTGGTTTTCTTCGTCGTCGGGAAGGGTCATTTTTAGCAGATTGGCGTAGCCGCTGATGACGGTAAGGATGTTGTTGAAGTCATGGGCGATGCCGCCGGCCAGTTCTCCGACGGATTCCATTTTCTGGGACTGGTACAGCTGCTCTTCGAGGGAAATGCGCTCGGTAATGTCCTCCATGGTTTCAATTGCCGCGATGATGTTGCCGTCACGATCATGGATCGGAGCTGCGGAAAACACCAACCGGCATTTGCGGCTGTCAAAGATGTAATCCCCCTCGGCGTGGAGACCTTCGGGAATAAGGCGGGAACGGGAGAGCCGGGAATACAGTTTTGCAGCCTTGTCAAAATCGCCATTCAGGACGAGATCCGCCAGGCATGGCCGTGATTCCCGGTAGAAAACCTGCCAGTGCCGGTCGGTGTCGACGGTTTCGGCTGCCTTGACGCCGGTAAGCTCTTCCAGGGCGCGGTTCCAGATCAGCACCTGATGATCTGAATTGACTACGAACGTGGGGGTCGTCGAGTTCATCACCAGGTTTTCCGCAAAATCCATTTTTTCGTGCAGTTCCTGTTCCGCAACCTGCCTGCCGGTGATATCGACGATAATGGCGTGCAGCAGCGTTGTCCCCCGGAAGCGCACCGGGTTGCCGAATACCTCCACATTCTTTATTGTTCCGTCCGATAAGCGGTGCCGGGTAACGAACTGTTTTTTGGTCCCGTCCAGTACCTCGGCAAGGCAGCTGGTCAGCTCATCGGGGGAACTGACGTTGACATCGGAAATTTTCAGGGCAAGAAGAGCTTGGCGTGGATATTCGTAGTAGGAACAGGCCGCTGGATTGGCATCGATAATGGCTTTGCTCACAGGGTCGATGATCAGCATTACCGCCTGACTTTGCTGGAATTGCTGGCGGTACCGTTCTTCGCTTTCGCTCAATTCGCGGGCATCATTCGCAATCTTGCGCCGGGCAAGCCAGAGTCCGCCGAGCCCAAGCAGCCAGATCAGAATGATAACGGCTATATGCCCCCTGCTGCTGCGTTCCACAGTCGCGGTAAATTCACCCGTCGGAATGGAAATGCTGATACCGCCTCGTACATCTCCTTCGTGATACCCCTGGTTGCCGTGGCATTTGAGGCAGGGCTTTTCGGTTTTCAGCGAGCGCATGAACCGGAAGGTCTGCGTGCCGTCAACCGTTTGAAATTCGCTGAACTCAGTGGCGCCCTTCTCGAAAGCCAGCAGTGCTCTCTTCTCCCACGCGTCGGGAGCGTTTTCCGGCCTGATCGGATTAAGGCTGGTGATGTGCCCCTGGGGAGCTCCGGAATAGCTTTGACTGATTTCGTAGACCTGGCGGTTCATGTAGGCGGGATTCATCAGGGTCAGCTGTCTTCCGGAAGGGGTGGCAATATCGCGTTCCGGAACCTTGAGGTAGGAGTTGGGGGGCGTTTCCGCCGTGACCGGTACGTATACCCCGCCATGCTTTGCCGCCCAGCGCCGGAACGCGATGTCCTTTTCATAGGTGGCCCGGGCGCTGCTTAATGCATTGGAGAGTACAAAAGAAGTACGGTCATGAAGCTCCCCGATAAGGACAGCGACAGCAACAGCGGTCCAGGCAACGGTAGCGATGATAAAATACGTGACATATGTTTCTGCTCGTCGTGGTGATGGTGAAAGGGTCATGATTCTGCTTTCTTTTCCTGAATAGACCTGATTGCTTCCCTGAGCTCACGTAACCGGTACGGTTTTTGGATGAACCCGGCCAATCCCTTGCCCGCAAACTTCTGCGTAACCTCCTGCTCGTTGAAGCCGCTGGACATGATCACCTTGATATCAGGCCGGATCTTGCGCAGCTCTCTGAAACACTGCTCTCCGTCCATGTGCGGCATGGTCAGGTCGAGGATGACAAAAGCGATGTCCGGGGTTTCTTTGAAAATGGCTACCGCTTCGCGGCCGTCATTGGCGGTGATCGTGCTGAAGCCCAGTTCTTTAAGCATTTCGCTGCCGGTGCCGCGCACGTTTTCTTCGTCATCAACCAGCAGGACCGTGCCGCTCCCGTGCCAGCCGTCTGTGTGGGGTGCAGCGCCGGAGATTTCAGGCGGTTTGCCGGTGGCGGGCAGCAGGATCTTGAAGGTGGTGCCTTTGCCCGCTTCGCTGTAGACTTTGATGGCCCCTTTGTGGCCGCGTACGATGCCGAGGACGGCGGCCATGCCGAGCCCCCTGCCGGTGAATTTGGTTGTGAAGAAAGGGTCGAACAGCTTTCCCAGGGTTTCCTTATCCATGCCGCACCCGCTGTCGGATATTTCCAGGTAGATGTACAGGCCCTGGGTGATGTTCTCATCCAGCCAGACGTCTTTGAGATAACTCCGGTCGCACTCCATGCAGCCGGTGGTGATGGCGATGACACCGCTCCGGTTGCCGATGGCCTCGGAGGCATTGATGACCAGGTTCATGACGATCTGCCGCATCTGGGTAGCGTCGGCTTCGACAGGCGGCAGCGGTTGATGCAGGTTAAGGCGCAGGATGGCTTTCTTTGAGATGGATACTTCCAGCATGTGCAGCATCTCTTCCAGCAGACGGTTCAGGTCGATGCTCTCTATCACGAACCTGCCTTTACCTGAATAGGCCAGCATCTGTTTGGCCAGATCAGCGGCACGGGCAGCGGCCTGTTCGATGCGCTGCAGATTCTCGACGGCCGGTGATTCGCGGCTGATCCGCAAGAGGGCAAGATCGGCGTTTCCTATGATGGCCATGAGGATGTTGTTGAAGTCGTGGGCAATTCCCCCGGCCAATACGCCCAGGCTTTCAAGCTTCTGCGCATGAAGGAGCTGCTGTTCCAGCTTTTTGCGATCCTCTTCGGACGCCTTCCAGCCGGTGATGTCCTCCGAAATGCCGATCAGGAATCCGGGCGATCCGTCCTGGCCAGATATTGCAATCTTTTTGGTATGCAGAATTCTCTGCCCCGATCTGGTCTGGATCGTTTCCTCCGGAATGTCCATGACCCGGCTGGAAGTGAGAACCTCGCGATCCACTGCGGTAAACGCAGCGGCCTCATGCTCCGGAAAGAAGTCGTAGTCATTTTTTCCGATCAATTCCTCACGAGGTATTCCCAGGAGTTCTTCGCCGGCCCGGTTGAACTTCACAAAACGGAGATCAGCGGCATCTTTTACAAAAATCATATTCGGGATGTTTTCAATGATGCTGTCGAGGAACTCCCTGCTGGCAGCCAATTCATTTTCAAGCCGCTTGAGGTTGGAAATGTCGCGGTGTGTGGCCAGAACCATTGTGTGCCCGGTCAACTCGAACATCTTCAACGAGATGAACATGGGGCGTAATTCACCGCTTTTGGTGCGATGAACCGATTCAAAGTTGGCTGTCCCGGCTGAGGACAGGATGTCTGCGATGTCTGCAATGCCTTTCGTACCGTGAAAAACCTCCAAATCCGAAACCGTGAGCGCGGCAAACTCCTCGCGGGAGTAGCCGAGCAGCGAGTGGGCGGTTTCATTGAACTGCAACGGCTTGAGCTCAGGAACGCTCCAGAGCACGAGGCCATCCGGCGACTGTTCGAACAGGGTCCGGTAGAGGGTTTCCGAGTCCTGCAGACGGCGATGGGCCTGGGCCAGCTGCGAATAATTCGAAATTTCATTGTCCAGCATCAGTCCGGCATAGACGAAGAAAGGCACAAGATCATCATAAATGCTCTGGTCGGTAAGCTGCATGCCGTCCATACAGATCGCGCCGACTTTCCGTTCCCGCGTCAGCAGGGGGAAAATCCAGTTTTCCGCCGGTTTGGCACCGTCCGTTCCGGGATAGGGAGGCTGCATGGCGGGGGCGCTGGCTCGTAGCGGTTTTCCGCCGGCAAGAGCTGCGATGACATCCGGATGGTCGGACTCCCGGAACTCGCGGCTTTCTCCGTAGATATCCCGAAGCTGCCAGGCATCATCCAGCCGGAAAATGATCGAGATATTGGCCGCTCCGATAGTCTGCATCAGGATGTCGAGGATGTGCTGCACCATGTTGTCAAGTCCGGCCACCGAACTGAGGCTTGTCAGCAGCCGGTTTATCAGCTCAAGGTGCGATTTGCTTCTGGCCAGTTCAAAGAGCCGTTTTTCCAGATCTTCCGTTGTTGCAGGCGCTTTTTGAGTGCCGCTATTCATGGTGCTCCTTCGCCCGGTCGAGGGTGGCTGCAAGGTTTGCTTCAAGATGATCGAGTTCCACATCTATCCAGCGGATTTCCAGGGATGTCATGGTGCTGATGGACTCTGCTTCGGCACTGAAATCACCGGAACAGGGGGTGCGTATCGCCAGCAGGTACGTGTGGGCACTGCGAAAAATGCTGCGCATGATCTCGGGATCGCCCGGCATGACGGCGCCGACAATCTCCTTCCAGTGAAGCGCCCAGTCCTCGAAGAGAAAGAAGGCGCCCTGCTCCAGTTCCCGGCAGAACGTCTCATGGCCCAGGCAGATGTCAACACAGTTCTGTCCCGGAGTTCGCGTGACTCCTGCCGCGTCAAGAATCTGATCCATGCGGGGGTGGCAGGCACCGTAAAAAACAACCGCCGGCTGTCCGGAATAATGCCGGAGACTCAGTTCCAGAGCGCCCTGCAACCGGGCAAAATCGACGTGCAGGCCCGACGGGAGAAATGCGGTCCGGTTCTGCCAGTTGTTTTTTTTAATCAGGAAACGGATCTCCTTCTCCAGGATGCCGCAGCCGATGATGATCGGGGGGGCATTCATGGCCGGTTTCCCGCGTACGCGCCATGCCTTATGGCGGCATCCACCAGTGCTTTTATGTTCTCATCGGGAATCCGGAAAGGCATCAGCAGAGTGCCGAAGAGGAAGCCTCCCGCCTGCTTGCCGGCATGCATGATTCGCTCCACCTCGCGGTCGATCTCATCCGTTGACCAATCGATCAGCCTGATATCGTTGATCGCTCCGGCGATCAACGCCTGTGGCCCCAGAATGGCGCGGGCCTCGCCGATATCGTCAAACGGGTTGAGGTAATACGCGCCTATGCCGGTATGGCTTTGCACGTCGGCCAGAATCGGATTGATGCGGCCGCCGCCGTTAAAGAACACGACCCCGGATGCTCCCGGCACCTCAAGGTCTTTGATCACCCAGGGGAGTGCGACCTCACGGGATTTCTGGGGTGTGATAAAGGTCGCCGATGCAACCGGGTTGACATAGACAATCAGGTCGGCACCCGCCTCACGCAGCGCCACGATCTGCCGTGAGCAGAACTGTGAACAGAGTTCCAGCAGCCGGTTGCGTAGCTCCGGGTCGCCGCTCAGAAACAGGTCCAGCCATTGCCCGATCCCCATCAGCATGGCCGGAAGCGAGAACGACGCGGTTACCACGCCGAGTACCGGCCAGCGTCCCGCCGACTCGCGTTTCAGGATGCCGATGCAGGTCGCGAGCTCGCGAAAACGGGGGTGGGCGTGCAGGTCATCCGGCAGATGCAGTTTATTGATATCCTCCGGGGTGTGGATAACAAGGTGGCCGACGTTGGGGGGGCCGTCATCGGCATAGACGATGGTGCGGCACCCCATTATTTCGGCCTCCAGAGCTGAATAGAACATCCCCAGCAGTGTGTCGTAGCCGTATTTTTCGCGCATGCGCAGCTGACCTTCGGCCACCAGTTCACCGCGTGAGTAGTACTCTCGAAGGGATACGCCCAATTCCCGTGCACCCTGGTCAAGCAGATTGCAGATGATCGGCACCCGGTCAGGAGTCTGACCGCTCATCAATGCCGCGAAACGATCCATGCCGGTCGTCATGGGCGCACCTCCTGTACCAGACGGGCAACGACAGCAGGCGCTTCAGCCGCGCTGTCCGCCCAGGCATCGGCCCCGACATCACGGAACAGACCGTCATGGAAGCGGTAGGGTGCGCCGCCGACGATGATCCGGATCCCCTCCTCCAGGCCGCGCTCCTGCAGGAGCCGGCGTACCTGTTTTGGCCCCCGTTCACCGGTTGCGGTGTGGACCATCATGGAGGAGATGGCGATAACCTCGGCGCCGGCGGCCACCGCTTCGTCAACAAAGCGTTCCGGCTGCACATTGATGCCAAGGTCGGTGACTTCGAACATTCTGGCCCGCAGGCAGCCGATAACGATTTTTTTGCCCAATCCGTGGAAGTCGCCATGGCTGGTGCCAATGACCACATGCCCCTGGATCTCGGGGGCCGTCGCAAAGAGCGGGATCAGCCGGTCTACCACTTCTTCGGCGATCTGTGCTGCCAGAAAATGCTGCGACAGCGTCACCATGTTGTCGGAAATCATCCCGCCGATCATCCGCTCCATGCCGGGAATGATAACGTCAAAAACCACGCTCTCCGGGGAGATGCCGCTATCCAGAGCTTCCTGCACGATTGACAGGGCAGCAGGCTTGTCGGTGTCAAAAAGGGCTTTGAGATAGGTTTCCAGGTGCTGCTGTATTCTGCTCTCCGTCATGCCCTGTTCTCCTTGTGCCACGGGTAGTTATACAGCCTGGATCTTTCTGATGGCCTCCATCAGCATCGACAGCCGGTACGGTTTCTGGACAAACGCGTCCGGTCCCTTGCCGGCAAACTTCTGCGTGACTTCCTGTTCATTGTAGCCGCTGGACATGATCACCTTGATGTCCGGTTTGAGCTGCCGCAGTTCGCGGAAACACTGCTCGCCGTCCATGTGCGGCATGGTGAGGTCGAGGATGACAAAAGCGATGCCGGGGGTCTGCCGGAAAACGGCAATGGCTTCCCTGCCGTCACCGGCCGTGATCACGGAGAAACCCAGCTCCTTCAGCATCTCCGTTCCGACGCCGCGTATCGTCTCTTCATCGTCCACCAGCAGCACCGTGCCGGCCCCGTTCCACTCTTCGTGGTGCGGGCCACCGTCAAACAGTTCGGCAGGTTTGCCGCTGGCCGGCAGCAGCACCTTGAAGGAAGTGCCGGATCCCGGTTCGCTGGAGACCTTGATGGCTCCCTTGTGCCCGCGGACAATGCCGAGTACTGCCGCCATGCCGAGGCCTCTTCCGGTGAACTTGGTGGTAAAGAACGGGTCGAAGATCTTTTCCCGTGTTTCCCTGTTCATGCCGCAGCCGCTGTCGGCTATTTCAAGGTAGACATACAGGCCGCCGCAAAGGTTCTCATCCAGCCAGACATCTTTCAGGTAGCTCCGGTCACAATCCATGCAGCCGGTGCTGATGGCGATCACCCCGCTCTTCTCACCGATTGCCTCGGAAGCGTTGATGACCAGGTTCATGATGATCTGGCGTATCTGGGTGGCATCAGCCTCAACCGTTGGAAGCGGCCTGGTCAGGTTCATCCGCAATACCGCTTTCTTGGAGATGGAGACCTCCAGCATCTGCAGCATTTCCTCCAGCAGGCGGTTCAGATCGATGCTCTCGACAACGAACTTCCCTTTGCCGGAATACGCCAGCATCTGTTTGGCGAGATCAGAGGCCCGCGCAGCCGCCCGTTCGATGTTATGCAGATTGTCTACGACCGGAGATTCCTTGCTGAGACGCATGAGGGCCAGGTCGGCATTGCCCACAATCGTCATCAGGATGTTGTTGAAGTCGTGGGCGATGCCGCCGGCCAGTACCCCGAGGCTCTCAAGTTTCTGGGCGTAGAGCAGCTGCTGTTCCATGTGCCGCCGCTCTTCTTCGCTTCGTTTGCGTTCGGTTACATCAATGGTAAATCCGGCAATGAGACTGTTTCTGCCCTCTCTGAAAATCGGAAACTTTATGGTTGTGTAGTTACGGCCGTTCAGGTCTTCGTCAAGCTGGATGACGTTCCCCCCACTCACCACCGACAGATCATCCTCCGTTATTTTGCGGGCAAATTCTTCGGGGAACAGTTCATACATGGTGCGCCCCCGCAGCTCTTCGGCAGGCCTGCCTACCATATCAATAAAGTTGTCGCTTATCTGGATGACCCGGCTTTGTTCCCCTTCGATCTGTTTGATAAACGTATAGACCGGCGTATATTTCATGAAGAGGGTAAAAAGTTCCCGGATTTCCTGCAATGTCTCCTCGGCCCGTTTGCGCTCGGTCATGTCGCGGATGACGGAAAGCAGAAAGGTGCCGTTGTGCAATGAAAGCACATTGGTTGATATCGACCCGGAAAAGACCGTACCGTCCTTGCGCCTGAAGGTTGCCTCGAAGTCGTTGATAAACCCGTTGGCCCTGACCTGATCCACGACGTGCTGCCGCTGGTTCATGTCGGTCCAGAGATTCAAATCGATGGTTGATTTGCCGATCAGCTCCTCTCGTGTGTACCCGCTCAGCTTGTCGCTGCATTCAACAATCTGGCCGTCGTCTGCCCGGGTGAGATAGATCGCATCCTGAAGTGTCGCGAACAGGGTCCTGAACTTCAGTTCGCTTTCCTGCAGCTCATTTTCGACACGCTTGCGTTCGGTTATATCCAGGATGATGGAGAGCAGCCGGTCTTCGCCTTCAATGGTAATTCGTTCCACCGAAGCGAGGCAGAAAATCCGCCGGCCGTCACGGGCCGTCAGGGCCATCTCCATGTCGCTTATCCGGCCGTCGCGCTTGAAAACAGCGACTGACCGCTCCCGTTCGGCGGGTGACAGGCAGCCGAGCTCAAGCGAGGTCCGTCCGAGCAGTTCCTGACGGCTGAACCCCATGGTTTCGCAGAATCTGTCATTGACCTCCAAATAGCGGCCATCGCTGATATCACTGATTGTTATCATGACCGGGGCATGGTTGAAGGCCCGGGCAAATTTGTCTTCGCTGGCTTTAAGCTGGCTCATCGCCTGCTTGAACCGGCTTATGTCGTGATAGACCCCCTCAACACCCATGAACGCGCCGTTGGCATCGAAGAGCAGATGGCTGGAAACGGAGACCGGCAAAGGTGTCCCGTCCCGTTTCTTGAGGGTCAGCTCATAGCCGGAAATTTTGCCCTTGATTTTCAGGTTGTGGAGAAAGGCGTCACGCTCCTCCGGATCGTAGTAGAAGGTGTCCCTGATGCTGCAATCCAGTAACCGGGCTACGCTGTCATAGCCGAGCATCTCAGCCCCCGACGGGCTGACCATGACCAGCCTTCCCTCGGTATCGGCACGGTAATAGACGTCCTGCATATTTTCAATAATGGTCCGGTAGCGTTCTTCGCTCTCCTGAAGCGTCTGCTGGGCGTTCTTGATCTCGGTGATATCAGCGATGACACCCACCAGCGAGATCAGATTACCCTGGTCATCCTCCTGGCGCCGACCGCTCAGGTGTCCCCAGAAAGCGCTGCCATCGCGGCGAATGTAATGGCGTTCGTGATGTACATGGTCAACTTCTCCGCTAATCAGGCGGCGCATCCGGTCGTCGCCGGCAGTGCGCTGGTCAGGATGCACGTGGTCAGGGTAGCGGGAGCCGATAAGCTCGTCGAAGCTGCAGCCGAACATTTCCGCCATGCGCTGGTTGGCAAAGGTGATTATCCCTTGCGGGTTTACCAGGATAATTCCTGCCTGCATGGCATCAAAGATGGTCTCGAGCTGCCTGGCATCGATGAGGTCCGGTTCGATGGATCCGCATCCGTTCACTTTAGCTGCGCCGCCGTTTGTGTCGCTGATCGTTGTATCCATAGATGCGCTCCCCGAAGTGGTGTCAGCAACGTCCGGCCAGGGTGGCCGGCAGCAGTATTTGAAAGGTCGTGCCTTTGCCAGGCTCGCTGGAGGCTTTGATAGCTCCATGGTGTCCGCGCACGATGCCCAGTACGGCCGCCATGCCGAGGCCGCGACCGGTGAATTTGGTTGTGAAGAAGGGGTCGAAAATTTTGACCAGCGTTTCATTGTCCATGCCGCAGCCGTTGTCGGAAATTTCAAGGTAGACGTACAGCCCGTCAACAGGGCTCTTCGCCAGCCAGGCCTCTTTCAGGTAGTCGGAGGTGCACTCCCTGCAGCCGGTTGTTATGGTAATGAGGCCGTTCCGTTCACCGATTGCTTCCGAGGCGTTGATGACCAGGTTCATGATGATCTGGCGCATCTGGGTGACGTCGGCTTCCACCGGCGGCAACGGACGGGTCAGGTTGAAGCGCAGGAGAGCATTTTCTGAGATCGATACCTCCAGCATGTGCAGCATTTCTTCCAGCAGCCGGTTGATATCCAGGCGTTCCACCAGAAATTTGCCTTTGCCGGAGTAGGCCAGCATCTGCTTGGCCAGTTCCGCAGCCTGGGAGGCGGCCAGTTCGATGCGGTGCAGATTCTCAACTGCGGGGGATTCAGGGTTGATCCGCATCAGCGCCAGGTTGGCGTTGCCGATGATGGTGGTCAGGATGTTGTTGAAGTCGTGCGCGATGCCGCCTGCCAGCACCCCCAAGCTTTCCAGCTTCTGTGCGTGCAGCAGTTGCTGCTCCAGTGTGCGGCGCTCCTCTTCGGCGCGCTTGCGCTCGGTAATGTCGCGCCAGATAACCACGCCACCGACAATGGCTTCGTCCTTGCGGATCGGGTAGGATGAATATTCGACTGGAAAACAGGTGCCATCCCGACGCCAGAAATATTCTCCCTCGACCTTTACCCCCACCCCTTCACGGAACGCCTTGTATATCCGGCATTCTTCCACCGGCGTCAGTGTGCCATCGGGTGTGCTGTAATGGATCAGGTCATGCATGTTCCGCCCCAGCATATCTCCGATCTGCTCGTACCCCAGGTTGCTGAGGCATGACTCGTTGGCAAACGTGCAGTTGCCGTCGATGTCGATGCCGTAGATGGCCTCGCCGGTAGACGATATGAGCTGGCGCAACTGCTCCTCGCTGTCGGACAGTTGCCGTTCTGCCATCCGCCGTTCCTCAATTTCGCGCAGCAGGCTGGACCGGAACTGCTCGAACTCCTCGGCGGCCCGGCGGTTGTCGCCGGACAGCCGTTCATGTTCCAGCGCAAGGCGTGCCGTGTTCTCTTCGTTGCTGACGAGCTGGTCGAGCTGTCTCAACTGGTGTCCGGCAAAATCGGCCAGGTACGGGAACAGCGGGGGCGAAAAAGTGATGAGGGAGAGCTGTTCCGCCAGCATCCGGGTTGAAAGATGCTCGCCAGGGACCAGGATGACGCCGGCCAGGCGATCCAGGTGGCTGCCGAGGAATTCTCCGGCGGCCTCCGGTGACGGGGCATGCAGAGCAAAAGGAGCGCTGCGGAAATCACGGGAACGAAACTCGCCGCAAAAACTGAAGCCTTCCGGGCAGGGGGTACAGAGCGAAAAAAGTCGTTGATTCATGGCTTCACCCGATCAGGCAGACGACTAAGGTTGCGTTGTGGAAACTGACGGCGGTATAGCTGCCGTCTTCGAGGCGAAAGGGACCGATCTCGCCGAAGGAGGGAAAACCGGCCAGCGGGATGGACAGGCCGAGCCTGGACTGCAGCGCGGCAAGCTCCTTTTCCCCGCGATCGGCCATGAGCCATTTTCTCCCGGCACAGCTGATGATTATGGCGGCCGCGGGGGTGAAACCGAGCGAATCCGGTGACAGACCGTCCAGTGCGTCAAGGGCACCTTTGACCACGTCCTCCCGGGTGGCGCTGCAGACCCTGACGATGGCGCCCGGTTCCACACTGCCGAAGGTTGTTACCGCGCCGCTGTCGTGATGAAGATGGGAGGGCGTTCGCAGACAGAAGTGTTTTGTCGAACCGTGCTGGTAGGCGGCCAGCGGCACGATCCCGATATCGGCTTCCCCCAGGGGTTTGCCCAGCTCACGGGCCATGAAATCCAGGGCGGTCTGTCCGCTTATGGTACGGATCTCGCACCCCTGATTATCTTCAACGATGCCGTCAATGCCGACCGGCGTCCAGCCGCTGGCGGCATTGACGGCGAAGCGGATGTTTCCGGAGCCGGAAAGTATGGCCACTGCATCGTCATATTCCCGGCCGTTCAAAAAGACCTTGCTGCCGGTGAACTTGCGATCATCTCCGGTCAACCCTCCGATGAAGGGGCCCGGAATCTCGGTCGCGAATCCGTTTGCAATGGCATGGCCATCGGCGAGGGCGCCGTCGGCGAGGATCATGCGAAAACAGGCTGGCGATGGAGATGCTGCCAATGCTTTCCGTGCGCATTTCCGTGCCGCTCCAAATGAATCTGCTTTCACCCCCTGCTCAAGTGCCACGTTCCAGGCGACCGTGCCGGCACTGTTGATGCCGAGTGCGCTCACACCATAGTTTTCGGCACCGCTGCTTTCATAGATGCCGTCGCCGGTTCCGCCGAAAATGATGACCGATTTACTGCCGAGCACATCGTACAGTGCTTCGAAAAAGTCGGAAAAATCTGGGTCGTACGACATGGAAGCGAACAGGAGTATTACTTCGGGGGAGATGGGGGCAAGAGCCTCCCCGATTTCGAGTCCTGCCCGGTATGGGTCGGTCAGGATACTTTTCGATGAAACAAATCGCATGGCATGCGCTCCTTTCGTCTCGCGGCATCGGTACTGATTCGACATCTGCATGGACTCTAACAGGGTACAATGATTCGGCATGACACCGTATTGCATTGGTTCGGTCCGGAACTCCGGGCGGAGCTGCGAACTATTCCAAATGCGCTTAAGTATAGCCGATAACTCCGCCAACTCAAGGGAGTAGTTGCGTTCCATTCGGAGTTATTTTGCTCCTCGCATGGCATTTCTCCTTTTTCGTGGTTATAGTAGCATCTATGGACTTCATGGATACACCGAACAACGATGCCGGCACCTCCTGGAAAGCGGTTTTTTTAACCCCCGGCACCCGCCTGACCAGGCAGCAGGCGCGGACCTGGGCGCTCGTTCTGGACTCTCGCTCGATCCCCTGCTGCATCGAAGCCGACGGCCCTGACTGGCAGTTGCTGGTGCCGGAGCAGCACATGGAGAGCGCCTGCCGCGAGCTGGAGCTGTATGAAAATGCCAATCGGCACTGGCCCCCCCCATTGCCGCCTCCGCGCCATCTGATCGAAAACACCCTGCCGACCGTGTCAGTTCTGATTCTTTTGGCGATTTTTCATAACCTGAACCTGCTCGGCCTTTCTCTTCCCGAACGTGGCATCATGGATCTGAGCGACCTCGGCGCCGCCCATGCCGCCCAGATACTCGACGGCCAGTGGTGGCGCACCGTCACCGCGCTTACCCTTCATGCCGACCTGACTCATCTGCTCAGCAACCTGACCATCGGCGGCATATTCATCATTCTGCTCTGCCGTGAGCTCGGCTCGGGACTCGCCTGGAGTCTGTTGCTCGGCTCCGGCACCCTCGGCAATCTGCTCAACGCCCTGGTGCAGACTCCGATGCACCGTTCCGTAGGGGCGTCAACCGCCGTGTTCGGAGCGGTCGGCATTTTGGCGGCCATCAGCATGGTGCGCTACCGCCATCACTTGCAGCGGCGCTGGTTCATACCGGTCGCCTCCGGGGTGGCGCTGCTGGCTCTGCTCGGCACCGAAGGGAAGAACACCGATCTGGGTGCGCATCTGTTCGGTTTCGGCTCTGGCGTGTTTCTGGGAATGGCGGCGGAGTATCTGGTGGGAAAATACGGGCGTCCGGGAGCTTTTTTGAATGCTCTGCTGGCGTTGTTGAGCGGGGGGCTTGTGGTGGCGGCGTGGTGGTGTGCGATGGAGTTTGGTTGATTCTAAATTCTTTTTTTGAACCGCAAAGACGCAAAGGGCGCAAAGAAATTCAAAGTTCACTATGAAAAATTGTATTCAAACCAACCAAGTTAATACTTTTCCTGTTTTTCCTTTGCGTTCTTAGCGTCTTTGCGGTTCAGAAGATTTGATTCTGGTTTTATCCGAATCGATAAATCTGAGTGCCGTTCTCATACAGCTCAATCGGGCCGTCCTGCGACACCTTGATAACCTTGCCGAAATGCGACGCGGCGCAGGCTGCCGTGGTCCTTCCGCCTCCGGCCACCATTTCCCGGGCATGGGAGGTGTCGATGATGAAGCCGGTATCGACCAGTTTCCCCTTGGCGTTGAACACGGTGATGCCGTCTGAAGAGAGAATTCTGAGCAGCGTCCCCGACTGTTTCAGTTCGCCGACCCCCCTCTTTTTCACCCGCTCGATCAGCAGCCGTCCGATCGGGTCGGCGCCGCCGACCGCCCCCTTTTTCAGCTCGGCCAGTTTCTTCGCGTTGCCGCCGTATACCATGACAACCGTGCCGTAGCGCATCTTCGAGAGTGCGTACAGCGTCCAGATGAGATCTTCCGCAGCCTCTGCCTCCATGCTGCCCGTCAGGAACGCCCGGAAGATGTCCGGGTCGAAAATGCTCCACATTCCCTTGCGCCGGACCATGATGCGGGCCGGACTGGTGAGTACCTCGATATCCGACGCCTCGTTCACGGTGACGGCAAAAGCTCCTGCTCCGCTCCTCCTTATGATGGAAAACAGCTCCCGCTGGGTCTGCCGCTCCACCTCGTTCAACAGCGAGGTGCCGGACAGCGTAACAATGCCGTTGACCTGCAACTGGATCCCGGCCAGGAAAAACAGGTTGGTGCCGTCGATAAAGCGATAGGTGAGGGGATTGTCGAAAAAACCGGGACCGATGATTTGCGAGCTTTTGAGCGGAACCAGGGTGTGCTTCCGCTGCTTCATCACGGCCCGGAGTTCCGCGGGTGTCGTGCGATGGATGATGACGCCGGTGGTGGCCGGTTTGCCTTCGTACTTCTGGTAGGAAAGGCTCTTTAACAGCTGGATGAGCTGCTGGATCGGCCAGAATCCCTTGCGGTGATCCCCGCGCAGGGAACGGGCAACCGTGATGTCCATGATGGAGGCAACGAGCGCCGTCCTGAACTGCGCCGCATACCCCTCCTGCCTGAACCCGCTGTAGAGCATGGAAAAGGCGGTCAGCAGTTCGCCGCAGAATGATTCTTCCAGACGGGTGAACGGAATGTTTTTCCGTGTCGCGCTGAACAGGAATTCTCGCCCATCGGTCACGACCGGCAGGGTAATACTATGTCCTTCATGCTGCAACCGTTCGGAAACAGGGGTAAGGGTTACTGCCGCGCCACCGAGAAAAGAGCTGATGTTAGCGCTCATCGACTCAAAAATTGTCATCGGCATAGGGTGGGAACCTCCTCGGGATAATAACCGTAAGTAGTATACACGTATTTGTCCGTGAGGGCAGGTCCATTGCGCTTATAGATGCAAATTTTAGTACAATCCCGTATCTGTTTTACCCCACCGTGCACATCACCTGCCGCACCCGGTATTCACCGCCGATGACGAGATATTCGCCTTCCCCCTTCATGATGCTGCCGGGGAGGAGGTCGTTGTAGAAGAAGATCTTGCAGAGCGGCACCATGACTTCCCAAACGGTCGAACCGAATTCCCATGCCCGCTCCTCGTCTGAGGTGAACGAGACGAGATTGTTCAACCGGACGATCTGGATGCGCTTGTCGAGTTGTTCGATAACGTCATGCTCGCTGGCATCGTAGGTGCCGCGGTAGAGGGGGATGATGGGGGATAAGGGAAACTTTTTGGCCAGTTCGAACTGGCAGTATTCGTAGAGAATATCGAGCTGTGACTGGATGGCGTTGGTGCGGGCGCTCCCTTTCATGACATCCACCGAGTAGTCGAAATACTCTTCCGTGTGGATCCCCTTGATTCGGGATCGGTGAAACGAGGGAGTCACCCCCATGCGGCTTTCGACCCAGCGCTTGAGGACGGCTCCTTCGATGGAGTTGGAATCCATCATCCAGCCGCGCAGATAGCGGAGATAGCTGTTTTTGATGCTTTTCCGGGCAGCAGCGGTCTGATCCTGCCACTGGTGGAGCTGGAACTTCACCGACATGTAATCGTTGAAGGTCAGTGCCCGCTCTTCCTGGCCGGCAAGTGTGGCCAGCCGGTCAAACAGGAAGCGGTTCCCTTCTTTTACACCTTGAATTTCCAGCGGCTGGGGATTGTCGTTGAAATGGCGCGAGGCGATGACCCAGGGCGGCAGGTTGCAGTTGTTGAAGGAACCGTTGTGCATAATGGGTCATCACCTCGTTGTGAATCGTTCCCCCTCCCTTGACGGGAGGGGGCAGGGGGTGGGTGAAGTTGCCGTAGCGGAATAATCGTGGCAACTCAACACCTGTGTTGTTACAAAATCTTCGCCAGCTCCACCAGCGTGAACTTGATCGGGCCGGTCGTCATGAACGGCTCGACGCCGAGTTTTTCCAGTTCGCTTTTCGGGTGATCGCC
>Ga0154471_123_pt1 | contig 26850 bp, 27 predicted proteins | sample RifGroC2_FD_115950 | JGI IMG/M metagenome (GOLD analysis project Ga0154471, IMG submission 115950) | Geobacteraceae bacterium GWC2_53_11
CAGGTCGTCGGGAATCAGCTTGGCGATCTGGTCAACATCACCGTAGGTCAGGTTCAGCGCCCGCCCCACGTCCCGTACAACCGCCTTGGCCCCCATGGTCCCAAAGGTAATGATCTGGCAGACCCGGTCGCGGCCGTACTTCTCGATCATATACTGGATCACCTCGCCACGGCGATCCTGACAGAAGTCAACGTCGATATCAGGCATGGAGATACGTTCCGGGTTGAGGAAACGTTCGAACAGCAGGTTATAGGGGAGCGGGTCGAGATCGGTGATCTTGATGGAATATGCAACCAGCGAACCGGCAGCCGAACCCCTGCCCGGGCCGACCGGAATTCCCTGATCCTTGGCCCAGCGGATAAAGTCGGACACGATCAGGAAGTAGGCCGGAAACTTCATGTCGCGGATACAGTCCAGCTCGATCTCAAGGCGATCGAAGTACTCCTGCTGCCGCTCCAGCGTCATATCGGGATACTTGGCCAGGATGGTGACCATCCGCTCTTTCAGCCCTTCGGTGGCCAGGTCGCGCAGCATGTCGTCGTGGTTCTGCCCTGCGGGCGGGTCGAAATGCGGGAAATAATAGGTCTTGCCGTCCACCGGCAGGTTCAGGTTGCAGCGTTCGGCAATCGCCACGGTGTTGCTGATAGCTTCCGGTGCGTAGGAAAACGCCTTGGCCATCTCCTCCGGTGACTTGACGTAGAATTCTTCGACCGAGAAACGCATGTGGGTCGGGTCTTCCATGGTCTTGCCGGTCTGGATGCAGAGCAGCACCTCGTGGGCCCGGGCATCCTCGCGGTTCAGGTAGTGGCAGTCGTTGGTCGCTACCAGCGGCAGTTTCAGTTCGGACGCCACCTCCATCAACCGCTTGTTGACGATGTCCTGCTCCGGGATGGTGTTTTCCTGCAGTTCGATGTAGTAGCGATCGGGGAACAGCTCGCTGTACCATTTGGCCGTGGCTATCGCGTCTTCCATCCTGCCGCGGCCGCACTGCATGGCCACTTCCCCCTTGAGGCAGGCGGACATGGCGATCAGTCCTTCGGAGCGACCGGAAAGCAGTTCGCGGTCGATGCGGGGGCGGTAGTAAAAGCCCTCCTTGTAGCCGGCGGAAGTCAGATAGGAAAGGTTCTTGTATCCCACCATGTCCTGACAGAGCAGGATCAGGTGGTACGCCGCGTCGGAGATCCCCCGGGCGTCCTTGGAAAAACGTGATTCGGGCGCCAGATACAGTTCGCAGCCGATGATCGGCTTGACTCCGGCCTTCTTGCATTTAAGATAAAATTCCGCCGCTCCGAACATGTTGCCGTGGTCGGTAATGGCGATGGCCGGGGCGTTGTGTTCCTTGGCCTTGTCGATCAGGTCGTCGAAGCGGATGGCGCCGTCCAGCAGGGAATATTGGGTATGTAAATGAAGATGAACAAAGGGTGCGGACGTGATGATTTGGGTGCTGTCGGGTGTTTCCATGCGCTGCTGCCTCCGGGCGAATCAATGAGGGCTGATTATGCCTCATGCCAAGATATGGTGTCAAGGGAAGGGTGGCGAGACCATATTTTGTGGGGGAGGGGTATGCTTTGGAGTCGGGTAATACGGTGAGTTCAGTGAAGAGGTATCAAGAGCTGTCCCGTTCAGAACTTCCAGAACTTTTCCGTGCCGGTCTCTTGCCGATACTTTTTGACGGCATTGCCGAACTGATCTTGAATCTCGGTATTATAAATCTGAAGATGCAGGTATTTGGTTAAAACTGCATACATGCCAAAGGCAAAAATCAGCAGGAATGCCGCCAGGACAGCTATCTTGAACGGGGACATGTGCTGTTCGATTCCCTCGTGCGAAACAGGTATCGGCATTTGATGCATATTACGGATCCGCAACAACTCCAGGTGAGAGATGTGGCTAGCGATTGCATCCCGATCCTGTTCGTCGATAATCACGAAGTTAAAGGCCACGTTAAAGTAGTCGCGGTTCTCCTTGATGCTGTAATTGTTGTTTTTGAACACAACGCGCGCGATGCAGTCCATGATACGCGGCGGGGTGGTAGGTAAATACACCTCTACAATAACAAGCTCGTCCAATTTGAAATTATCCGTAGTGACAATCTTGAAACCTCCGGCACTAAGGTTCATCGCCGTTGCGTTAACATAATCCCAGGACTCGTTGACGGGGTTGAACTCTTCAACTTCAGGCGGCGTATGGTGTGCAGCCTGCTCACGTTTTTCGTCATCAAATTCACCCTCGGCGGTTCTGAAGAGATGATCGCGTACCTTTGCCTCAAACGCTTCCCGCCGCTCCGCCTCTTCTGCCATCCTTGCCCTGATCCTCTTGCGCCGGCTCTCAATCAGAACATCCAGATTCTGTTCAGCCGAATGCTGGTAGGTGAACGGAAGAAACGCGTCAATCCTGAAAAAATCCCGCAGTTCACTGGTGCCAACATCACCGGTCAGGCGGATTTTGATTTTGCTTAGGCCGACAATCGCCACAAATATACCGTTGCTGCGAAATCCCGCCCCGTCTTTGCCAAGGCGCAGATCGAGCACGAGTCCGGCAACCAGGTTGATCTTGGCAGGCAGTTCATCACGTGACAGCTGGAGGGTAAGTATGTCCCCCTCAAGTTCCTCAACAATGGCCCAGTCCCGGAACAGCTCGTTATTGTCCAGTGGAATGCAGGCCGTTATTTTCAGCCCGATGGTAAAATATTCAGCGTATTTTTCTTCCAATTCATTCATGGACGAGTGTCCCTTACGTGCTTTAGAGCGGTTACGCGGTGCAGAACATCGGGAAATTTTCCGCGTTGGGGTGCTATGGAATAATTATATCACCAATGGCATATATTTCACCGGTGGGGGGGTAGATCGGTTCAGCGGAGAACTGGTATGTGTGGGCGTAGAAGGAGCCGGTGCACTATTCATGACATCTTTTGTTACCCCCACCGCCAGAGGGAAAGAATCAGCACGATGCAGAAAACAATAATCAGGTTCATGTAGGCCATGAAGTAGAATACTCTTTCGTGCAGCTCCTTTTTCCGGGGGCCTTCCGTGATGAGCACGCCGATCTCCTTCATGAGTGCAATTTTGTCCGCGCCGTGGGGTGCCTGCGTCATTGCTTCGGTCAGGTTGGTTCCGGCATTGTGTCGCCCCATATGAACGCCCTGTTTCCAAAATTTGCTCAACGTTGCATCGTAGATCTTTCCTTCAAAGGCAAAATAGGCGGGGCGCCCTTCCTTGCCGTCGCATGCAGCCAGCTGTTCCGGCGTCAGGTCGCCTGATGCGGGTGGGAGTGCCGGTTTGTTCATTTTGGCTCTGAGTTTCGGACCTATGACGGTGACGACGAAAGCAGCGGAAGAGACCATGATCAGATAGAGGGAGACCTTTATGATCAAGAGGATGCCGAAGCGGGTGTGGATGAGCGTGTCGAGCGAGGAAACCCGGTAGTGCGTGAGGATTACCCCGGTTATGCCCATGACGGCCATCGAGATAATGCCGACCCGCACTTCGCCGCGCGGCAGGCCGCTGGCCGCATAGGAGGGTTTGAGGACCAGATGGACATAGAGGATGGTGCCGAACCAGAAAATCGCGGTGAAGAAATGGATATAGCCGACCACTAGGCGGACGATTTTGGCGAACATGCCGGGTGAGGAAGGGGCGGTCGCCGTGCTGTGCAGCGTGGCGGAAAATGCCGTGCCGCGTGCGGTCAGTTCGCCGCCTCCGGCCGGATCAAGGTGACAGGCCGAACAGGCCTGGCCGGTCTGCCGGGCGTATTCCTCGGTGGCACAGGCTGGGTGCGGAGAGCAGAGCGTGGACAGAAGTAGAAAGAACAGTCCGGTAATACATGGTGTGATGGCTCGCAACGGATGCCCCTTTCCAGGCGGGAAATTTCGGTGCCACTCTACCTCAGTCGCCGGGAACTGGCAATGGTCATAACGATTCGGCCCCGCCTTCCATAAGGAAAACGGGGCCGGTTTGCATATCGATGGGACGCTATTTCTTGACCTTCTTTGCGGCAGGTTTGGCGGTGATTTTGGGGATCGGACGCCCCGCTTTCTTCAGCGCCTCCAGCATGGCTTCGCCCATCCGGGTCGGGCTGGTGGCGACAACCACTCCGCACTCCTGCAGGGTGCGGATCTTGTCCGCGGCTCTTCCCTTGCCGCCGGTGATGATCGCCCCCGCATGTCCCATCCGTTTACCGGGAGGCGCGGTGACGCCGGCGATGAAGGCGGCTACCGGTTTGGTCATGTTCTTCTTGATCCATTCGGCCGCAGCTTCCTCGGCGCCGCCGCCGATCTCGCCGATCATGAACACCCCTTCGGTGTCCGGGTCCTGGTTGAACAGCGTCAGCACGTCGATGAAATTCATGCCGATGATGGGATCGCCGCCGATGCCGACGCCGGTGGACTGGCCGAGCCCGAGATCAGTCAGCTGTTTGACCGCTTCATAGGTCAGGGTTCCGCTGCGCGAGACCACGCCGATCTTGCCCTTGGTGTGGATGTGCCCCGGCATAATGCCGATTTTGCACTCTCCCGGAGTAATGATGCCGGGGCAGTTGGGACCGATCAGACGGGTTTTGCTTCCTTGAAGTACTGCCTTGACCGGCACCATGTCGCGAATCGGGATTCCCTCGGTGATGCAGACTGCCAGCGCCAGGTTGGCGTCAATAGCTTCCATGATGGCATCGGCTGCACCGGGGGGCGGGACAAAGATCATGGACACGTTGGCCTCGGTGTATTTGACCGCTTCGGCAACGGTGTTGAATACCGGAATTCCCTCGATATGGATGCCCCCCTTGCCGGGGGTGACCCCCGCTACGATGCTGGTGCCGTACTCCCGGCACTGCTTGGTATGGAACAGTCCGCTCCGGCCCGTAATGCCCTGCACGACGATCCTCGATTTTTTATCGACCAGTATTGACATGAGCTATTTCCCTCCCAGCATCTGCACGATTCTGGCGGCGCCGTCACCCAGATTCTTGCCGATCTGTACGTTCAGGCCGGATTCCTGGAGCAGTTTCTTCCCCTCCTCCACATGGCTGCCGTCCATGCGCACCACAATCGGCAGAGTGCAGCCGACCGCGCCGGCTGCCTCGATGATCCCCTGGGCAATGACGTCGCAACGCATGATGCCGCCGAAGATATTGACGAAAATCCCTTTTACATCGCAGTCCTGCAGGATGATCCGGAACGCCTCGGCTACTTTCTCCCGCGTTGCCCCGCCTCCCACATCCAGGAAGTTGGCCGGTTCGCCGCCGAATTCCTTCAGTACGTCCAGCGTTGCCATGGCCAGTCCGGCGCCGTTGACCAGGCAGCCGATGGTGCCGGACAGTTTGATATAGGCCAGGTCGTATTTACTGGCAGTGATCTCCAGGGGGTCGAGCTGCGAATAATCCACCATATCCGGATATTCCCGGTGACGATACACGGCGTTGTCGTCAAAGGTGATCTTGGCATCCATGGCCATCAGCCACCCCGCCTTGGTAACGACCAACGGATTGATTTCGATCAGGGCGCAATCCTTCTCCTGGCAGGCACAGTACAGGTTCAGGATCAGTTCGACGCAATCCTCGCAGATGGTGCCGGTCAGTCCCAGTGCCAGGGCGATTTTTCGGGCCTGGTAGGGGCGCAGGCCGGTGAAGGGGTTGATGGTGAGTGTCAGGATCTTCTCGGGGCTTTTGGTGGCCACCTCTTCAATGTCCATCCCCCCCTCGGCGGAGGCGATCAGGATATAACGGGAACTTTCCCGGTCAAGGGTGATGGAAAGGTAGAATTCGCGGGCGATTTCAACCGCCTCCTCCACCAGGATGCGACGCACCTTGAGCCCTTGCGGCCCGGTTTGCTTGGTCACCAGCGACCGGCCGAACAGCTCCTTGCCATACTCCTGCGCTTCCTCCGGGTGGTGGATCAGTTTGACCCCGCCGGCCTTGCCGCGCCCGCCGGCATAAATCTGGGCCTTGACGACGCAGCGCCCACCCATCATTTTGGCGGCCCGTTCCACCTGGTCGGAGGTAAGCGCCACCCGTCCGCGCGGGATCGGAATGCCATAGCTGCTGAGGATCTCCTTGGCCTGATACTCATGAATGTTCATGGTGTACGCTCCAACAGTGAGATTTTGAAAAAGTATAGCAGGGAAGGGGGATTACGCAATTGTTGCGGACCGCATGTATGCTCGGTGGTGTGGCGATGGAGGATAGGTGATGTGGCTATTTGCTCATGTTAGTTGTTGTCAGCCAAGCTGTCGTCATGCCTGTTTCAACGTGTTGAATTTGTTGTACGGTTCTCGTCCGGAGATGCATTACCCCAGTAATCGGTCACGGTCCTCATTGATGTCTGTTTTGAAAACTTTGCGCAACCCTTCCAGAATCGGCAGGTTATGCTGTGCCTCCCACTTCACCCCAATCCCCGGCGCAACCCCTTGCTCTCCCCATGGCTGAATCCGCACGATATCGGTAACAATGGTTATGCCAAGGGTTGGCATACATACTGTCAGAATATTACCCGTAGCCATCCCCCACGTACTGTTCATCACGATAAAGGCGCCTCCCCAGGATATGTTCATGGTAAAGGTTTGGTACTCCAGCCCATCGCTTTTCCTGATCTGAACCGGTATGAAGCTGTTATGGCGTTTGTATGCGCGCAGTTGCCTGGGCAGAAACGTCGAACAGATTTTTTCCAGGTGGACTGTTAAGCTCTGACCACGATCCTTCTGTTTCATAATGATCGGTACGATGAGATCCCCGCTTGTCTTCACGCGGACGAGCGGGTAGATGTTTTGCAGGGAAAATACGGCCATCCGCTCATCATCCTTGGCTTTAACGATGGTAGGAACATCTGCGATAACGGCGCTGAAGGGCCCGGTTACGGCCACTTGTTCTGCTTCCCTGAACGTTGTGCACTCCGTCAGCGAAATAGCCTCACTGCTCAAGGCCTTCATGATCCTGTCCCGCGTTTTTGGATCTCCTGAAACCACCAGCACATGGTGTCTTACCGAAACGATGCCGCTCAGCAGGTGATGCCGCTCAAAAAGACGTTTGATAAGATTAGCCGAGCATGGCTTCGAGATAAAGTCATCCGCTCCGCTGATGTCATCAATCAACTGGGGAGACTCGTATGCGGTGATAATAAAGACACAGCTCTTATGGCTGGTTGTCTCCTCGGTCTTGCGAATCTCGGCCAGTACTTGATTGCCATCCAGGACCGGCATATGCACGTCAAGGCAGATAAGGTCATAGGGCATTCCGGCTTCATGGGCAGCATGAAATTTGTCAAGTGCTTCGCCGCCGTCACAGGCGCTTTCACAGACGCCATATTCCTCCAGAAATGAAAGGAGGATTTCGCGCCCCAAATAATCGTCATCAACAACCAGAATCCTCATTTATTTCCCTTGCTTGTTGTTAACCGAAATATTTTTTTGCAGCCATGTCTCAGCATTTGTTGTCTAGGCGCTTGGCACATGCTCTGCTACGCCAACTACCATCAGATAGAGGCGGGTGTCTATGGAGTATTCATCGCCGGGCTTTGTGGTCAATAAAACAACCTTCTCAAGTATTTCCCTGGCCAGATCTTTTTCCTGTGTTGAACGTGGTGCGAGGTTTTTGGCAAATACCATTATTTTTATGTCCGAACCAACATCACGGGTGCTAGCCTGGGAAAACTCCAACGACACCTGTTCCGGTTTGACTATTGCCAGTTTTCCACCCGGCAATTCCAGTGCGTCTGCAATGATGCCCGGCAATGCCATCGCCAGATTATCCAGCACGCTGCTCTTAACATGTGCTTTGTGTACGATCGTAGCGTTCATAGATCCTCCCTTATTCTGTTATTTCACCTGAAAAGTGTACCAGACAATAAAATATTTTCCGCCTGTTTAAAGCTTGATGCAAAATAACACTCCGAAACATTCAAGGGCACGCAGGATTGCATGCCCTTGAATGTAGAAACGGTTGAACGGCACAGCCTACCGGTGATGCTCATCATGATCGTTATGGCGATCTTTTTTATGTTTTTTATTCTTGTAATGTCCTTTGTGCTTTCCATTGTCCTTCTTGCCCTCGTGGTGGTGATCTCTTTCAACAATAACCCGTTCCCGCTCGACAACAGTCACCTGCGGAGCCGGTGCAGGGCGGCCGGAGCCGACATGGACGCTGGCGTTGGGGGTGTTGACGTCAACATTCACGGCCGCCGCAGAAAAACTTGCTGCGGCAAGAACAAGAACAAAGCTTCCGATCATTTTTTTCATTGGTTATGCTCCTTTTCGTCAGGTTTTGTGATCATACGATCATTTTTACACAACAGAGTCATTGCTCGCCTGAATTTCTTCCCTGACCGTCATCAGCAGTTCGGCGCAAATGACGACCAGTTCCTGGCGAAGACCCTCTGCTTCCGATGAAAGCTCGATATTCACCGACTCGGCGAAATACTTGAACTTGGCGACGACATCTTCAAATTGTTCAATGGTGCAATTCATACGCAACCTCACTCTTTAAGTCTATAAAAAAGGCCAGCCGAATATTCGGCTAACCTGTTTTTGTACAGTGCCATTTATAAACGAACTCAGAACTTATTTCAAACGATTCCTCAAGAAAGGCACCCTGTTGGATTTGCCAGCAAGCGATTAACTCAATGAGATGCTATATGTTACACCGAATCTAAAGCATACCAGATATAAAAAGCCCACCTATATATTTCGGTGGGCTTTTCTATCTTTTGCGCGAAATTTAATAGTACAAAAACAGGTTATACATCAAATAAGCCTCTATTTTTTAGAGGCTTATTTGATGTTGTATTATATCTTTCTTACGTTTTCAGCCTGTAGGCCTTTTGGACCTTTGACTACTTCAAATTCAACACTATCACCTTCTTGCAATGATTTGAAACCATCACCAGTGATAGCGGAAAAGTGGCAGAAAACATCTTCTCCGCTCTCTTGTTCAAGAAAACCAAACCCCTTTGCGTCGTTGAACCACTTAACTTTTCCTTTTGCCATTTGCGTTCACACTCCTTATCGTTTTTTGCCCGGAATCGTTCCGGGTATTATTTAACGGTATCAAGATTACTTTCAATGTCAAGCATCCGAGCCAGCTATAAATTTTCCCGCGGAAACGTTGGTTTGTATGGCACTGCTGCCCCATCATCCGGCTTCGGCCACCTTCTCCTTTAGGCCCCAGAGGGTCCTCAGGGAGAAGGGAATAGCGGGAGATCAGTAGTAATCAGCAATAGAATTAATACAACAAATACAAAGAAATGTTTATAATGGAGCAGAAAGTTTTTTAGACCCATCACTGGTACGCAAGGGGAATAATGTGAATGAAGATGCAGCGCAGGAAATCAGGATTGAACATATACTGGGAGAAGACAACCTCAAGGTTTCTTACCAGTCACTGACGGCGTACCGTACCCACATCCAGAACAGTATTGAATTCCCCTGTGACGTGACAGGCAGAGAGGATTTTCCATGGGAAGAGATCTATATCTATGGTTCCGGCGACAAGAATGAGTATGCAGAACTGAAAAAGAGTCAACCTTCATATACCGACATCTATACGTTCATGTCCTTCGATAATCAGATTGATGACAAGAATGGGTTGATGGTGAAAGTGAAGCGGTTGTCTGATAGCAAAGAGTTTGTGCTGCCTCTGGCTGATCTGAAGGTAACGGGCACCACTTCCTCAAATCATGAACTGGTTCATGACTACGCAGTATGGTTTGTAAACCACTGATATTCCTCTGCCGGATCATTGCTTCTAGGCAGTCATAGTATAAGAATAATTCAGCAGGAGCGCCTTTGACATACAAATCAGTTGTCACCGCAGGGTGGGTCGCAATGTTCAGTGCGTTCATCGCCATACCCTTTTCTTACCTCGCCTTCAAACTTGAAGGAAATACCGACGTTACCACGGTGGCGCTGCAAGCCTCCATGCAACTGTTAGGAACGGTATTATTTATTGTCCTAACCGGATTCATGAAGAAACTTCTGAACGAACAGTATTCGTTTCACGACACCGACCGGCAGATAAACCTGATGATAATGGCTAATATCGGAGCGGGGATTCTTGTGCTGGTTGGGCTGTTCTTTGCCCCTCTGAAAGAAACGTTAAGTATCGCCGCGATGGTAATCATGGTCATGCTGGGCATCGTTCAGATTCAGTTCGGGTATCGGCTTTTAAAGTTACCGAATGACCTGGGAGGAATGCTTAAGCCGTTTTGTTACTCAAACATGGTAACGGGCGTCTGCATAGCTTCTGTAATTTTGATAATCGTCGGAGTAGTCGTAAGTGCGGTCTCTGATCTGATGCTGGGAACCATATTCTTCAGCGTAGCAAAGCTCATGAGAGAGCCTGAAAAATGAAAATCACGTCAGCGTACAGCGCTTCCCGCCTTAAAGATTATGCCAATTCAGTTTCCTATAAAATTGATTCAAAAGAGAAAGACTATCTCTATATCATGGAATCTCAGATCCCCGGTTCCGGTAAGGGATTGTTTACCGCCATATCGATCTATAAAGACGAAATTATCTCGCTATTCAAAGGTAAGATCTTATCGGATACTGAAGCTCGGCGCAGAGTTTCACAAGGTGAAGATGCGTACTTCATGAACCTGCCGGACGGCACCATTCTGGATGCCATGAAAGTAGCCTGCTTTGCCAAATACGCTAATGACGCTTCCGGATTAGTGAAAACCGGCTATAAAAACAATTCAGTAATCACGTTGGACGAAGATGGGAATGTGTGTATTGTCGCCCGCAGAAACATACTGGTCGGTTCAGAAATTTTCTGCAGCTATGGCAAGGGCTACTGGAAAAAGCATTCAGAACAGTAGTCTGGATCGACTCTAAACCTCACCAGCAGTCACTGCAATTTCATAGTCATCAAGCCGGTAAATGCTGTTCCAGTTCAACCCGCAACGTTGGCAGGAACACTTTTGTGTAATTATTCCCTTCTCGACGGACAGGTGCGCGGGGAAGATGTCCTTGGTTGCGCATTTAGGGCACCGTTCTGCAGCCTGTCTGACGAACGTATCTCTTGTTACAAATTCAGGTTTGTCGAGACCGGCCACCTGAACGGCAGCGGCACCTGCAGCGGCACCTTCAACGGCAGCTGCAGCCTCGGCTGCGGCCACTCCTTCAACAAGAATTTGCGGTGGAGTATTGTCGCGGTAGATGAGTTCCACCGTGTAACCGGCACCCAGTCGGTTGGCGCGGATCCCGAAGGTAGTGTTCCTCAGCGGTCCCATGTTTAATTCAGTGCAACGAGCTTTCAGCGATTTTTCAGTTACTTTTGCCATTATGTTCTCCTGGATCCGAATAGGTATAGTGGGTTTGCTTGCAGCATGTATATTCCGGCGACTTTAGGATGTTGCCGGGGTAATGTGAAGCACTTATTTGTGTTAACCGGTAAAAATGCCGGTTGAACGACTTTTTCTGTTTATGGGGCTATACGAAATTCGAAATAGTAAGCGCCTTGATTTTTGTTCACAAAAAAGAAGTGTTCACGGAAAATGAACGGAAACGTAAATTTGCTGACGACCAAGGAGTAATAAATGCCAAAAAAAATCGGACACAATTATAGCCGAGACCCTTATCCGTGGGATGACTCAGAGAAGCCCGCCAGTTCTACAGAATGGAGCTGTTGTGGCATGAAACTTAGCCGGTCTTTTTACGTCTGCCCGATATGCGAAAAAGAGCGGGATCCGGAGTCTGGTGGAGATACGGTTGCTGCAGTGGGGGGCGATGTTGAATAAGTCGTTGAAGGTGAGTTGTGAATGGTAGGTCTGATTCAGAATCTTTAAACCTCTGTTTTTGGTTTTCCTCTGCGCTCCGCTGCAGTGAAATAAATTTTTGGAAATAGCCGCGCCGTTTGCGTGGCTATTTTTTTTTGTCGATTACTACCGACATATGATTTGTTCGTAAATTTACGTAACTGAATAATACTATTAAATACTGGTAAGTTACGAAAATATTAACGTGCATCGTTCTTTAACTGCCTGAAAATACGCTTGATAACGGTATGTAAATGAGATAGGCATAACAAACCGTCAGTGTAATGCGCATGGTAAATAAATCCGTTTAAAAGTGTTTACCATTTTGGTAAACTAGTTTATAAAAGGTCGTCCGAATGGATATTGAATTCTCCTCTCCAGATCTTCAGGTGCTGTGCGAACAACAGCGGATCATGACCAAACAGCTGGGCGACATCTGTAGCCGCAAATTGAGAACCAGGTTGTCCGACCTGCGGGCTGTCGTCAACGTGGCAGAGTTGAATGCCGGACGACCTCATCCCCTGAAAGGCGATCGCACCGGTCAGTTTGCCCTCGATCTTCACGGAGGCAAGCGGCTGGTTTTTGAACCGGCAAACATTCCGGTCCCGGTTCTTGAAGATGGCTCCATCGCCTGGATTCTTGTCACAAAGGTTCGCATCATTTTCATAGGTGATTATCATGGCTAATAACATTTCGACATTTTCGCCCGACTGGGTTTCGCTGCCGGGGGATACCATCCTCGATCTTCTTGAGGAGTGCGGCTGGAAGCAGACCGAACTGGCCAAGCGCACCGGCTATACGACCAAACATATCAGCCTGCTGATAAACGGCAAGGCGCCGATCACGGAGGATACGGCCATCAAGCTGGAGCGGGTACTCGGAAGCAGCGCGCAATTCTGGCTTACCCGTGAGGCCCAGTATCGCGAAGGTTTGATGCGCATCGCCGAGAGAGCGGATCTGAAAGTTGAAGCGGACTGGCTCAAGGAGATTCCGCTGAAAGATATGCTTTCCTTCGGCTGGATACGGGCGTTTGCGGATAAGGGTGAGCAGGTAGCCGAATGTCTGCGCTTTTTCGGTGTGGCAACGGTCGATGTCTGGAAGCGGGAGTACTCCGAACCGTTGGCGGCGTTCCGCGCTTCCGAAAAGTATCAGAAGCATACCGGGGCGGTTGCGGCCTGGTTGCGTCAAGGCGAGCGCACCGCGGCAACGATAAAAACAGAGGCTTACGACAAGTCGGCATTCAAGGATGCACTGGTGAAGTTGCGCACGCTCACCAGGGAAGCCGATCCGGATATATTTATTCCGCAGTTGGTTGAAGCGTGTGCAAAGTGCGGCGTTGCCGTGGTCATAGAACCGGCGCCAAAAGGGTGTCCTGTCAGCGGGGCCACGCTCTGGATCGGGCAGGACAAGGCCTTGCTGATGCTGAGTCTCCGGCACAAAACCAACGATCATTTCTGGTTTTCGTTCTTTCACGAGGCCGGGCATTTGCTTCGCCACGGCAAGCGTTTGCGTTTCATCGAAATGGAGGGGGCGCTCGGTAACGATCACGAGAACGAGGCCAATGAATATGCCAAGGATTGGCTGATTCCGCCGCAGGCCGCCAAGGTGCTGGCCGGCATGCCGAAAACGGAAGCGGCCATCAGGGACTTGGCCGACAAGCTGGAGATCGCGCCGGGGATCATTGTCGGGCGGTTGCAGAAGGAAAATTTGTTACGGTGGGATTCTGTTTTGAACAAGTCGTTGAAGGTGAGTTATGAGTGGCGACATTTTGAATAAATTGGAAAGTGTCCCGCTTTTCTCGGATTTTTTTTCAAGTTTTTGTTGCGCCGTTGCGTGAATATCGGTTTCGGAGTTTTAAGTATATGGTTTCGAGCCTCGACAACATAAAGTTTCTACATCCGGTCGGAGTATCCACCTTCAAGTATGGTGTGAGCATACCTGTTGAGGCACAGACGGAACGGATGCGCGGCATAGAAAAGGGTGGCAAGGTGCCGGCCACCATTCTCTTTGGTACGGAACAGCCGGTAGTTGCCGAGATACGCCGCTTGAACAATAAGCCGGGACATCTTCAGTTCAGGTATGAGAACAAGGCGCAGGAGCGTTTGCGGCAGTATCTGCTGGCTATTTTCGGCAGTCAGTCCGGCGGTAGTCTGCTTGAGGTGGAAGAGGTCGCGCCGTTCACTTTTGTCTTCAAGCCGATTCTGAAAGACGCTTCGCCCTGCCTCCGGATCAGCGACATGCTGCTGCACAGGTTGGACAAGAATGACGCAAAGCAGTTTGCGGAAATAGAGCAGATCGAAGAAACGCTTGCCGCTGTGAAGTATGACGCTGGTTTTAATCAATCTGACTACAATGGACGGATAAATGAGGGATTGGTGGGTCAGGGGTGGAACCGTGAGCAACGGGTTGTCAGTGAGCTTGGCCTCAAGTGTGATTTCGAGAAGAACGGTATCTGGGTCGAGGTCGAGTTCGGCAATGCCCGTTCCTATTATCAGGACTACGTGAAGTTCATGCTGGCACGGAAGTACCGCGATGCCAGGCTTGGTCTGCTGCTTTGTCCGACGACGTCGTTTGCGGCGCTGTTGTGTGAGCTGGGTCAGCAGCGGGCGCGAGAAAATTCGGTGCGGGAGCGGGCACCGGTGTATTCCGGGATGATGAGTTATGAGAAGGCGGCGCGGGAGTTGCCGTTTTTGGGGTTTATGTTTGAGATGCCAATTGTTGTTGCTGGGGTTGGGGTGAGTGGAAATTGATTGTTTGACGTGTAGTCAATGGAAAATACGGGAAGTGTCCCGCATTTTCCCCGGTAATGCCAGGCTTGGTCTGCTGCTCTGCCTTTGCGGCGCTGATGTGCAATTGGGTCAGCGGGGGTGGGGTGGGGTGAGTGGGAGTGTAGTGCCGGGGACAATGAATATAATTTTACAAGAGAGGCCACAGAATGATTCTTGCTCCACTAATAAAACAGCTTATAGGAACACTCTGGTATCTGCTGCCAATTCTGATTCTGGCCGCCTTATTCAAATCATCCTGGTTCAAAGGGGTGATGGGTGAGTTTATCGTCAATGTCGCAGCGAAGCTGATGCTTGATAAAAACGAGTACCACCTGATCAAGAACGTCACCTTGCCGACGGAGGATGGCACGACCCTGATCGACCATGTCATCGTCTCAAAATACGGCCTTTTCGTGGTTGAAACCAAAAACATGAAGGGGTGGATTTTCGGCGACCCCAAACAGAGTCAATGGACGCAACAGATTTTCAAACATAAGAGCAAGTTTCAAAATCCGCTACATCAGAATTACAAGCATGTGAAGACCCTGGAAGCACTGCTCGGTTTAAGTGATCAGCAGATTCATTCACTGATTGTGTTTGTCGGTGAGAGTACGTTCAAGACGGAAATGCTTCCAAATGTTACCCATGGAATCGGTTATATCAGGTTTATAAAATCGAAGACCACGCCGGTTCTGTCTGCTGATGAGGTAACGGATATTGTCCGCAAGATTACCGCTGGCAGGTTGACGCCTTCATTCAAAACCAGTAGAGAGCATGTAGCACATGTGAAAAGCATTATAAGCGAAAAGCAGAACGCGACTGCTTGCCCTAAGTGTGGCAGCGCGATGGTTATGCGTGAAACAAGCAAAGGCGCGAACAAAGGCAGCAAGTTTCTAGGCTGCTCGCAGTATCCGCAGTGCAGGGGCGTTTTGAGTGTTGCGTAGGAATTAATATGGAGAAGAACAATGCAGCGGATAATTCGGAAACCGAATACCTCCCCGAGGCAGAGTAAATTTAGCATCTTGTAAAAGTACTAAGAATTGATGAGAGGTTACTAAAATACATGAAACTTAAAAAGATTGATGGGGCGGTTAAAGCTAGGCTGCGAGGTGTAGTTGGTAAGGGGGACAATGCTGTTCGGCAGGAAATATGTCGATTTATGCAAATACTCCCACCACAGTACATTCATGATTTATTCCAGTCAGTTAAGTCTATTGCTCCATTAGCAATGCGAAAAATTATTCCGCGTACACGACAAAATTATAATGATTTTTTCCCTGTGCTATCGGGAAAGTTGGCACCAGCAATTGCCGAATTTAGATGGTGTGCAGCCATTATTTCACAAAACATTGATCTCATTAATTCATTTATTGAGAGTAGGCAAGTAATTGAAAAAGAGGTGTTAGACGGTAAAAATATTGAGGCATTGGTTTCACTGGATGAGATGGAGAATAAATTCGGGAAGACACTCTGGGGGCTAGAATTAAAATTTGCACTAATTCAAGAACTAGAGGGGTTGAAAGGAAATAAGGAGCTATCAAATAAGGTTTCCCTTGCATTAAAGTCACCCCTCCTTTCTGTACTAGTTTTTTACATAAGCGTAAGAAATGAAGAAAAAGCGACTGTTGGTAGGATTGTTAGCGGTGTTCTTGATTATATAGAACGCCAAAACATTCCCGAATTTTTAGCAACTTATTTGAGGTTTAGGTTGCTTGGAGAAATGCCAAATACAGCTGAAGGAATATCATCAATTCTGGCAATTGATAAATATTCATCTATTTTGGACTATTACGAAACTTCAGTTGAATTGCTGCTGCTAGTAGGCAGTAGCAGTGATCAATTCAAAGAGTGCAGTAAAGATTTAAAAAATATTGTTAGCGTTTTAGAGGGAATAAACGATGAAAGACTTCATTTTCTGAGAGAAGTGCATAATCTAAATGACAGGCACAATAGGGATATATATTTACCAAATAGGACAATTATTAACAAAATATTGAAAATAGTTAAAAACGATCAGTCAGTATTACAACAAAGGATAGAACCATTTTTAAGATCAGTGATAAGTGAGTTAAGGCCAGTAGTTTTTAGGGAAAAAGAACGTAGTACAAATGCGAATTTACTACTAAAAAAACTAATAAATTATAAGTCACTCGCATTAATTACACCATTGTCTGCTCTACTAATGCGAAAGGTGGCAAGATATGATTCAGACAAGCTTTATCCTTCCCTATTTTCAGTCTTTAACGACCCTAACCGAGAGGTTACAACTACAGAACGATCGTTGGAAACTGCTTTTTGTAAATTCAGAGAACAAAAATATGAAGACGCTATTGAAATACTTAAGTTAATTAAAAATATTGATGATGTGGAGTTCCTGTGGGAAGCAAGACGACTATTGATTGATGCATATGTATTCAATGATAACACTAAAGAAGCAATTGAATTTGCTGGAAAACTTTGTGCAGAAAATAATCTGTTTTCATCCGAGTTGCCATTTGAAGAAATGTTACATGGGAAGAAATGGAGAGATTTACGGAACTTTGATTTAAGATGCCTTGCAATTTGTTTGAATATTTACTGTGACCATTATCACGATGATAATGGTCAGTTTAATCTGCGACAATGCATCGCACAGCTTTATAAACATGGAATAAAAGATGAAATGCTTGAAAAAGCTTCTCAGGGACAAGAGTTAAGTCTGGTAGAAATTAGTATCTTAAAAGACATTCTGATTGAGGATAATTTATCTCTTGTAGGAAGGTTTAGTTGCTCAGACGATTTAATAAATGAACGTTTGAATATCTGTCAGACCTTACTTAAGATCGACCCCGCGAACTCAGAATTGTATTTAGAAGAAATTAAAGAGATTTCCTTGCAAATTGCCATGAACATAGGGATGCAGAAAGTTGATCAGAATAGGGTTTATGTTGATTTTCATGGCATTAAGAGATGGGCTGAAAAGGAACACCGCGAATCATTTAATAGGTGGGTTGAACTATCAGAAATAGATACAGCTCCTGTTCCAAGTAGCAGGATGATTTTCAATAAAATGTACGAGAATGCTGATGTAATACCGGAGGAACTTCTTGTAAAACCAGCAACTCAAGCGGATCAACTGTTTTTGGAAATTTTAAGAAGTACGCTGAACAAATTTTTAAATGATCCTAAAGACGGATTGAACAGCTATCTTAGTTTGAGAGTTCGCCATGGAAGCTTGGAAGGATTCCTTAGAAGTCCTTTTGCTGAGGAGGGGCTACTAACAGAATTTGATCAGGAAAAGTCCAAACATGTCCTCACGGAACAAATGGTGAAGTCGTTGCCCTATCATTGCACTTCAACTATTTCGGACTTAGAGTCGATTTTAGGCAGATTTACCAGCACACTGAATGAATCTTTGGAAGCATTTGTCAAAAAGAAGCTTAGGATTAAATCAGAAGCTTATCCAGACGGATTGATTGAAGTACATGTTTCCAGTGCAATGTTTAACATAATAAAGCTAGATACTCTTTCAAACGTATCGTTCGAAAAATTTCTAGAAACGATCTTTTCTCAATTTGTTATTTGGACAGATTACTCTCTTAAAGCGGTAAGGGACGACATAGCACTTCAGATTGGAAGCACAATAGAAACTGCGATAGAAAATCTTAGAAATGATTTTGGTGGGCTGTCTGATAAGGAACAGTTGCATTTTATCCGAGACAGAATCAACAGAGGCTACTTGGCCTTTCAAAAAGCTCTTGAAAAAGCAGCCGATTGGTTTCAATTTCAGCCTATGGAAGACTACTCAAGAGTGTTTTCTATTGATGAAGTAATGAAAATAGCCATTCAGATGACAAAAAATGTTTGCCCGGGCTTTGAACCTGATATCGATTTACAAATAGAAGGTGATTTCCCGTTGTTACATTCACTGACACTCAACATTATCAATGATGTATTGGTTATTGTTCTTGGAAATGTCCACAAGCATGCAAACGTGGAAAGTAATTCTAAGGTCTATATCCTCATTCAAAATGACGAGAAAGAGCGATTACTTCGTGTGACTGTCAAAAATAAAGTTTCCTCTAATATTGTGTATGGGGCCAACATACAAAAAATTGAAGATATCAAGAAAATCATCGAAAAGGGGGACCATATAAATATACTTCCTACAGAGGGTGGTTCAGGTCTTATAAAACTAAGTCGCCTTATTCCCAGTGATCACGGGCCTATTGATAAATATCTTTCTTTCGGGTTTGATGACGAAAATAATTTTGTGGTTTCAGTGGCGATGCCTTTTAGAATTATTCAAACAGGGGAAGGAACAGCAAATGCGAATATTAGTTGTTGAGGACGACCAGTACAAACACGATATCCTGCTTAATTTTTTGCAGAAAAAACTTAATAATTCAACAATTATTTCAGCTAAGTCTGTTTCTAGTTCGATCAAAGCGATAAATGACGAACTATTCGATTATATTATTCTTGATATGTCTTTACCAACTTTTGATGTTAGCTCAACAGAATCGGGAGGAAAACCTCAAGGATTTGGCGGAGTCGATATTCTCCGATATCTTGATTCGCTCGATTATTTAGGGGCTGTAATTGTTGTTACTCAGTTTGAAAAGTTCGGAGATGGTGTTGAGGAAAAGGATTTGACACTATTGCGTAGTCAATTGCTTGATGAATTTCCTCAGATTTTGAAGGCTGTCGTGTATTTTGACTCAACTGTTAAAACGTGGCAAAACGAGTTGAGCAAAGTCATTGATTTGATTTAGAAGGGGAGCGTATGCGTTTTTTAATAGTTGAGGATAACGAAGCCAAGCTTTCACAAATTATGTCAGAACTGATTAAACACAATGACATTGTTCTTGATATTGCGAAGTCAGTTACGTCTGCCAGAAACTTATTAACAAGAAACCAGTATAATCTTGTCTTACTTGACGTAGTGTTGCCGAACTTTGATAATGAGGCACCAAAAGTCCAACATGGATTAGATTTGCTGAGAGAAATTCATGAAGCAGATTATATAAAGACCCCAAATTACATCGTGGGATTAACGGGCTTTTTGGAAGTTGCAACCGAGACCAAGCAGCTATTTGAAGATCTCATGTGGACATTGGTACATTATGAGACCGAAAACAATCAATGGCGTAAAACGCTAGAAAATATTGTCCTTCATATTTTGAAATCAGCGAAAGATTCAATAGAAGCAGGGGAGCAAACAGATTTATGTATAGTGACGGCACTCAAGGATCCTGAGTACACAGCCGTAATGAGACTACCTTGGAATTGGCAACCGCCGGAGCCTCTTGATAGCCAAAATTTTATTAGGCGCGGAGTAATTAGCATTCAGGGAAGTAATTACTCAGTTGTTGCGGCTCACGCAAACCGAATGGGTATGGTTGCTTCAGCATTATTATCCTCTGAATTGATCAGGAAATTTAGGCCCAAGGTTATTGGAATGGTGGGAATTTGTGCTGGAAGAAAAGAAAAGGTACAACTATGCGATGTTATCGTTTCTACCGAAACTTGGGATTGGCAAAGTGGAAAATACGTCGTTTCAGATGCTGGGAATTCTTTCCAAATTGAGCCAGATTTTATCAAGTGTAGTGAATCATTGCGGGCAAAAATTGACCTTTTAGATCTTTCAGATAAGGTCAAAATCTTTTTTCCTGATGGGCATTCAACTGGTGCTGTAAATATGCCTGGAATTTGGTCTGGCCCGATGGCAACCGGAAGTGCAGTTATTTCTGATACAACTATAATTGATAAGATACTTAAACAAAAGAGGTCAACAATTGCTATAGATATGGAATGCTACGGAATGTATAGCGCCGCCTATAGATCTTCAGCACCTCAGCCCGAGTTCATTTGTATAAAGGCGGTTTCTGACTTTGGAGATGAACATAAGGTAGATGATGTTCAGGAGAAATGTTCCAAATATAGCGCAGAGACCTTTCGGTATGTGATTGAAAAACACGCTTCTGTTATTTTTAATTAGTCCGGCTGAAAAGAGTATCGGAGTCAGGTTAGGCTTCTGACATTTGGAAGCGCTGCATAGGCGTACAAAAAGCAGAATAACTTGGAACCCAAACAATGCTCCCTCACTACCTAAAATCCTTCTCCAACCTCCGCTCCGACACCAGTCGCTCCCGCTGGACGGTCGCAACCCAATTCCGCGCCCCGCACAAACCGCTCCTGGTGAAATTTCATGGGGTCGGACCAAGCATGAAATTTCATGGGGTCGGACCAAGCTAACCATATAAAAACACACAATTAACTGGCCTGTTGTGACCTCGTTTATGTCCTTAGAGCTACGTTTTTTGCCTGTAAAACGTGGCTTTTAAGGATTGCGGTGGTAGCAGGAGGCAGGGACAACCCCTGACACGAGACATCTCACACAAAATGGAACTCACCCGCTACCTAAAAACCTTCTCCACCCTCCGCTCCGTATGATCTCCTTGAAAGCAATCTCCTGTCATTCCGAATCTATCGGAATCAGTATCTCGTTTCGACGCAAGAACCAGAGTGTGAACGGAGGGTTGTAGCGCGCCCAGACCGGATCGCCGATTACTTTCAGGCGGTTGGCTGTTATCCAGTTTTCCAGTTCCTGCTTGTATCGCAGATAGTTCCCTTCACTCCAGACTCCTGAATATCGAACGGCAGCCACCCGGCGGGCAGGAACCTGCCGCAGCGTAATGTTTGGATCATCGGGAGCCGGCAGGTTTTCCATAGTATATGAAGCCGGCATCATAAAGCTTACAGCCCACTTTCCCTGTGCACTCTGCTGACTGACCGGAGCGGTCATGGCTATTTTCTCCCCCTGCTGTTCCTGCGAAACAGGAGCCGTCATAGCAATCTTGCCGCGAGATTTGTTGTCGCCTGAAATGTAGCGGAAAAGCGGTCTGAAGGCCTTGTTGCCGGCGCCTTCCAGGTCTCCGTCAACAATGATTTCGGCGAGTACCTGAGGCGCGTACTCGCGAAGTTCGAAAATATCGTCAGTTCTAATAACCGTGTAGGGTGCTTCTTCGGTTGCCATGGCAGTAGTCACTCCTGTGAGCAGCAGTAAGAGTATAGCGGTGAACAGTCTGATTAGTCTCATTTCCTGCTCCTTGCGCGTCACTTAAACGATTTCAGTCATTTTATAGACGAGCTTGTCGGCAATCAAATCGCTAACTGCTGCAACGTATGCCTTGAAGTGTGGGGCGTTCATGTGCTGTTCCAGGCAGGCCAGGTTCTGCCAGTTCTCATAGAAAACAAAGACAGCAGGATTTTCATTGTCCTGATGGAGCCGGTATTCTATGCACCCTTCTTCCTGACGAGTCGGTGCCAGCATTTTGATGAGTTCCGCTTTTACCGTTTCAATAACACCGCTATTTGCAGTTACTTTTGCCACAACAGTTACGGTTGACATTGTTATCCTCTTTTCTCGTGGGCTTTCCGGCCGTGAACTCTCTCATACGCTTTACAGAAAGGGCAGATGTCTTGCTCGATGTTCTTTACAAAATCGAAAACCACCCCTTTCTGATGGTGCCGGGCATGGAGGCAAACCGGGCAGAGTTCGCAGACTTTTGCCAATGCTTTATCCCGTGACGAAGGTTCTGTGTTCATAATGGAATCCTATCAGCTTGTCTTGCTTCAATGACAAGCTTACTCCCTCTGGCTATGCAGCTGCCTGCATGTTTTTAATAATTTCATCAACTCCCATCACCTGAGCAAATACAGCACCGAGGGCTGCCATGTATGAGGCGTGTACTTGCTCTGCCGGTACGGTGACATCTTTGAACGACAACTCTCTGGTTGCGCAAGCGTCATGGGTAACGATGCAGGAAAAGCCGAGGTCAAAAGCAGCACGGACGGTCGTATCGACGCACATATGACTCATCATGCCGCAGATCAAAAGGGTGTCGATTCCGGCAGTCTTTAGCTGTTCCAGCAGATCGGTGTTGCGGAAACTGCTGGGGTAGTGTTTGGTGATGACCGGTTCACCCGGCAATGGGGCAACGCAGGTATGGATATCAGCCCCCGGTGTCCCCGGCAGAAAAAAGGTAGGGTTTGGCTGGACAGCGATATGCTGAACATGGAAGATTGACCAGGCCTGTTTTCTAAAAGCACCCAGCAGCCGAGCCGCCGCTGTCGCAGCCTCAATACTGCCGACCAGTTCCATCTTACCGCCGGGGAAGTAATCGTTCTGGATGTCGATGATGAGTAAGGCGGTTTTCATAGTGTTCCTCGTTTAAGAATAATTGCTGATTTCCAGCTCCTTGAAAGAATCGTACTCAAGCGCCTTGAGTTGAAGGATACGTCAGAGGATACATTAACAATAGATAAACAAAAAGGCTACAGCATAATAGCTGTAACCTATTGTTTTTGTGGCGGAGAGGTAGGGATTCGAATGCTGCTTGGTGGTCCCCATTCATTGGCCGCAAACCCTTAATATCTAACAAATTCAAGCACCTGCTCCGCTGAGCAAAGTCCATTAAAGTCCAGCAAAATACGGTGAAAGTTGTTAGTTTGGTGAAAGTTTGGTGAAAGCTTTTGAGATGAACACTCTCAACTGGAGTACTTTCTATTTGCTCGATTTTTTCAAGAAGTTTCCAAAACCAGTCAATTCTTCAGAAGCCAATTTAAAGGTGTATTCAAGGTTATTCACCAGCAATTTCAACTTTTCCGGTTTCAGGTGATAGGTATAAACATTGCGTACCACGTGTCGAAAGCCCCTGTACTCTTCCAACGCTTCTTTAAGGTCGTATGAAATGATAGCTGGGCGGAGAGATGGTATTTCTGTCTGCATCTGAGTCAGCAGTTCCTGATGCCAGTTTGCTGCGGTGGGAACTGCTCCATCAATAGATGATGCCAGCTTTTCAAATATTCGCTCTAAGCCGGAATAGAATGCATGGAGATTCAGCGCTACGCTATCCAGGTAGAAATCGTCATCTTGCTTTACTGCCTTGTCCCAAGCTTGCAAAGTTCGCTCAACGACAAGTTTGAGCTCAGACAGCTCAGTATCTATTCTGGCCGATAGGATCGCTGCTTGTGGGTTCATAATTCAATCCCATGTTGGGTAATATGAAGAAGTAGCGACCGTGAACAGTCTTCTGCATCTACAAGATCAACTTTGAAGACGCTGCTGTAGCCACTTGCATAGGCTACTGCCCGATAATAGTCAGAGATAGAAATACCCCATACGGCAAGGTCAATATCCGACCACTGACTGAAATCAGTACGTGTCACAGATCCAAAAAGCACGACCTTTGTAGCATGGAAACGCTCTTTCAGAACGTTGGCCAAAGTGCCGGCAGTATCTCTTGCTGATTGCCGACGAACGGAAGAGACTTCCCCCCCCCCTAGATTCATAATGAAAGGATGGAACTGCTTCAGCGCTTCAGGAGATATGTTTTTGGCTGTGCGTGATGGCATTAACTTCTCTTACGTGATTTAGTGAATATTAAAGCTATAAATACCTTATATCATAAAGATTGCAAAACCTGTTTGCAAAAATATATTGAGCGACTACTACAAACCACAAAATAACATCCTCTACGTTGCCTGCTCATACTCCATAGCCTTGAACCCTTTCATCCGTTTATCATGCATCTTCGCCAGCATCGGCACCGAACTGTCCACATAGTCGTATACCTGTACCTCTACTTTGTCGGGGTGTAGGCGATGCAGGCGACCAGCGTATTGTACCAACATTCCTTTCCATGAAAACGGCAGGGCAAGAAAAAGGGTGTCCAGCCGCGCATCGTCGAAACCTTCGCCAATATAGCGGCCGGTAGCAAGGATCAGTCGCTCTTCGTCCCCAGGGATGGAAGCAAGATGTTCCATTGCCTTGCGTCGTTGCTTCACTCCCATCCCCCCGTGGAGAACTACCAGGTGCTTCACAGCGTCATGTAGTTCTCCAGCAAGGTATTCCAGATGATCCTTCCTCTCAGTAAGAAGAATCGGTGATCTCTTTTCGGCAAGAGCCTGTCTGATGTCACTAAGAATAAGATGATTCCGTTGTCGATCAGATGTTAACCTGGCATAGATCTCCTGGATTGTTATTGAACTGTCCGTATCCGACAGGCTGAAGCCGGTCTCCCGCAGAATCAAGCGACGGGTGAAATCTTCGTCTATCGCCTGCTGTTTGCGGTTCAGTGAAAATCTGGTCGGACCGCACTGCAGGTGGATGATCGGTTGGTGACCGTCCCGACGGTAAGGGGTGGCGGTGAGTCCTACCACATATTTTGCCTTAACCTCGCCCAGTACACGCTCGAAAGAAAATGCCGGCAGGTGATGACACTCATCAACAATAATCTGACCGTAGTTGGCAACAAGGTCAGCAACCTCATCTTTCCTGATAAGGCTCTGCATCATTGCTACGTCAAGGATTCCGTTAGCCTTGTTCTTGCCGGCGCCGATGGTGCCGATCTCTTTTGGCGGCAGATCAAGAAAACGAGATAGTTGTGCTACCCACTGGTCAAGGAGCGGTTTGCGGTGAACCAGGACAAGGGTCGAGCAGTTTCGGGTTGCGGCCAGCCATGCACCGACCACGGTCTTACCGGAGCCGGGTGGAGCAACGAAGATGCCGATGTCATGCTGCATAAGTTCATCAACAGTCTGTTGCTGGATGTCGGAAAGTGTACCGTGAAAGCTGAAGGCGCTCAGAGTACCGACGTAACGTTTGTCGTCGAGGTGCAACGCGATACTATACTCGTTCAGAAGGGACTGAAGGGCATCACGGCATCCCCTTGGCAGGGCCACATGTTCTGGTAACTCCTCAAAGCAAGCAATCACCCGTGGGGTGTTGTGAGTGGAAAGGCGCATCTTCTGTTTTTTAAAGAATTCCGGATTTTGAAAGGCGGCAAGGCGTTTGATCCTGTTCAACAGTTCTGAGGGAATTCCTTTCGTCTCGACGAAGATCTGTTGAGCGAGGACTGCCTTAATCTTTTTTGGCAACTTTCCTTTCAGTCGTTGCTCCGATGAACGGCCTGAAGGCGGGCGTTCCCATGGGGTTTGCTCTTCGTCAGTATCTGTTGGTAGTTTCAGGCCGATGACCTGCCCCTTGCGCATGGCCCGATCTGCAATTGTCTGCACTTCTTGTGGGGAGAGGCGCTTGAGTGATGCCAGATAGTCCCACTGATCGGCATAGGGAACGAAGGACTCGTCTACAAAGACCGAATTTTCCTGTTTACGGGGTTCCAGTTGCAACGGGAGTGCGATCAGGTTGCCGAAGCCGCCGCGGGGCATGGTGTCCTGACTTGGAAAGAGCCGATCATATGATTCCATGCTGAGCTGATGACGCCGAGACATGGTCTCAGTTATCAGGAAACAGCCCATGACCCGAGCGATCGTCGCCGTGACCGGTTCGTTGAAGAAAAACCAGGCGTGAGCACCGTTACCGGAACGCGAGCGTTCCACTGCCACGGGTAGGTCAAGAGATGAACAGGTTTCACGGAAGGCTGCGGTATCCTCCTGCCAGGTTGTCTTGTCAAAGTCTACGGCCAGGAATCGGCAGGTATCGTCAGGCAGTAGCGGATAAACTCCAATGGTCTGTTTGCCTTGGAGATGGTCGCGCAACACTTCATCACTGACAGGAATATAGGCTTGGTGGTTACAATCGCTACATTTAACGCGAGGGAATTTACGCTTTCCACAAAGAGAGTAGTTGCCGTCGTTGGAGCAGGATGGCATGTATCCTTTGCGGTCACCATTTTTACTGATCCAGAGTTTTGGACAGACATCTTCCCGTCCTCTGAATAGGGAGCGAAATAGGGCAATCTTTGCTGCTGGGGATAATGCGGAATGTTCTTTGCCCCGTGATGTGGCTGCATCAATGGCTGACAGCTGTCCACGTAGATCATAAAGTTGATTATTGAGCGTCTGCCGTTCAGCATCGAGTCGGGTAAGCCGAGCTTCCTCTGAAGCGATTAACTCAATGAGTTGGTCTCTACTGTTCTTCATCAACGTTTTATCCGTGTGGTCAAATGATTTGCGGTCCACTGGCCATCTTCATCAGAATGTCATGGCTTTAGGTGCACAATTTTCGGAACGGCTCAAGCATGGTTCATTCTCTGATTTCTGACCATAATTGCCGAAAGTCTGCAAGCCTCTCATACGAACTATTTTTGCACGACAAAGCTCACCTACAGAGTCTCTGTTTCAGCAGAGCGTCGGTCAAGCTTGATTGAATTTTATATCGGGCTATTTACCCTATTGACCGCTGCAGAGCAGGGGTATTCTCAGTAATTACCATATTATGTCTCCAGCTTGAAAGCCCGAAAGGGTGGCGGGTTGCGTATTCCGGTGAAAGCGTCCAGTCAAACTGACGTGATGGCGTCCACCGTTCCGCTGTGAATCCGTCCAGCGTTCCGTTGATTT
>Ga0154471_127_pt1 | contig 26645 bp, 5 predicted proteins | sample RifGroC2_FD_115950 | JGI IMG/M metagenome (GOLD analysis project Ga0154471, IMG submission 115950) | Geobacteraceae bacterium GWC2_53_11
AATATCAGACTGTTATACCCAGTTACTAAAACAACGATTATGCCGGGCACGATGCTAAAAAGCCCGACAGACTCCTAGGCGTGGTTCCTGAATATCCCAGAACCCGAGATCTATGAGCAACTTACTATTTGCCTGAATGGACTCGGTGAATTGCGCGGCGGTATCTGGAAGCCTCAACGTGCCCTCCTTATTCTTATGTTATGAGCCATCTTTTACAAACTTTCGGCTTGTGTATTATTTGCCAAGTAGGATCAGGCGCAAATCTATTGTATCTTTGAGGCCTTACTAACAAAGGAAAACCCTTGAAAGGGAACGTCATAATTATTTATTGAACTTACGATTCTCATCATCACAACCATCATCGTCATCCTCCTCATGACCATCCCCATGACCATCCTCATCGCACTCCCCATTTCCCGACATATCATGCGGAACCAAAACAACCGCAGTCGCCGTGGATTTAGCGCCATTCTTTCGGGTCAATACGGCACTGAATGTGTATTTCCTGCCGTCCAGATCGTTACCGTTTCGCCAAGCCTCCAGAAGCAAAGTGCCCCCCAGTTTTAGGTTCGTAAAGTTATACTCTCCGTATTCATCGGACAGGCTGATCTTAAGCGATTTGATATCTGAAAGTGGCACGTTCAGTACGCCGTTGATGGTCACCGGTACCATCTTGTGGTTGGATGGCCAGATGATTGCCGGTGATGGAGTTAAAATAATATCCGCCCCCGACTGCTGAACGATGATTCCAGCCGAAGCAGTGGAGACATTGCTGGCGGCATCAGTTGCCTGGGCGGTGACGACGTGTTCTCCAAGCGACATGGCGCTCAGTTGCACCTGCCACGTAGATGCCGTGGGGTAGACGATTGTGCCAACCGTTGCCGTGGGGCAGGTAACAGTAACCGCAACATCGGTTTCACGAGTTCCGCTAATTAATACGGAATTTGCCGTGGTCGGGCTCTGCACCGGATTGATCGCCAAGGTTGGCGGCGTAATATCATAGATTACATTACGTTGGGTTGTGGCACTGCTGCCTACCTCGTTGGTTGCGGTGACCACGATGGCGTAGCTCTTTTCCTGCGTAAAGCTGAGTTGCTGCTCAAAAGCACCGCCGGTTACCGGTGGCGTATAACTCTGATCATCCATTGTTACGGTTACACCAACCAGAGTATAGGGATCCGAGACAGTTCCCCTAAGGATAAGTCCTGACTGGTTTGTGCGAATATCCTGAGGCGGTTCGACAACAGCAAGAGACGGCTTCTGATCATCGTAAACTACCGTACGCTTCTGGGTACTGGTGTTACCGGCCAGGTCGGTTGCGGTGACATCAACAGTGTTTATGCCGGGGATCAGGGTGACCGGGGCGCTGAAGCCGGTGCCGTTCAGGGAGGCCTGCTGAACAGCAGTTCCCAGCTTGACCATGACGGTCGAAGTTTCATCAACTGTCCCGGTTACATTCATGACATCTGTAGCGGTCTTGGCGTTATCAGCCGGAGTGTCAACCGTAAGCCGCGGAGCCGTCATGTCCAGATTGATAGTACGGCTATCCGTGCTGCTGTTGCCCACCAAGTCCGTGGCAACGACAGTAACAGTATTGGCTCCTGGCTGGAGCACAAGCGCTTGGCTGAAGCTGCTATCCTGATGCTGCGGCACAGTTGCTCCATTGAGAGCAAGCGAGACTATGCCCGAGGCATCCGTTGCCATACCGGCAATATTGAGTATCTGGTTGTTGGTGTAACTGCCGTCGGCCAAGGTGGAAACGGTGAGGGACGGCGGCAAGGTATCAATGGTGTAGCTCTCGGTCTTTATGTCGCTGAGATTACCGACGCTATCGCTGGCCATGAAACGCAACGTAGTATCGGATGTTATCTGAATCGGCGTCTGGTAAATGGCCGAAGTCATGTTGGGCGAGGAACCATCAACCGTGTAGTGGATGACGGCTGATTCGTTGGCGGAGAGCGTTACGCTCTGGGGGCCATTGTAGATGCCGCCTCCCGGCGAAGCGGAAAACACGGGCGGTATGGTATCGAGCACGATGTCGGCAACAATCGGAGCAACCGACCAGTTACCAGCCATATCCTGATACGAAACATACACCCGCTTGAGCCCATCGCCAGTAGTGAAGAACCAGCCACGAGTTGTGGCATACGTTTCCGGATCGCTCCAGACACTGCCATCGTTGCTGAAGCGCATGCGGAAAACACCGCTTTCGTCGTTTGCCGCAAGGGATAGCATGACCTGATTTGAGGCCGTGATGCCTGCGCCACCATTAATGACAACACTGCCGGTTGGTGGTGTTATATCGTAGATAATTGCTGTCGTAGCTGCGCTGTCATTGCCCGCAGCATCGCTGGCAATGGCAACAACAGAATTGCCTGCTGCCGTAAAACCGCTCAATGTTGTACGCCAGGTGTTCGCTGACAGGTATTCGATATCAGCAACTGTTGCCGTTGCACAAGAGACGACAATCGTTGCCCCTTCCTCCCTGACCCCGCTGATAGCCTGGGACGTCTGCGACATTGGAGAAGCCACCGGATCAATATTTACAGTCGGCGGGGTGATGTCGTAGATAACATTTCTTTGCGAACTGGTTGCGCGGCCAACCTCATTGGTAGCGGTTACCGTTATGGCATAACTCTTTTCTGCGCTAAGGCTGATCGCCTGTTCGAAGCCGCCATTGATAACAATCGGAGTGAATGTTTGATCATCCACGGAAACCGTTACACTAACCTCGGTATACGGATCCGAAACGGTGCCACGAACGGTGACATTCGCCTTGTTGGTGCGAATATCCTGCCCCGGTTCGCTGATGGCGAGTGCCGGTTTCTGATCGTCATAAATGACGGTACGTTTCTGACTGCTGGTATTATTCGCAAGATCAGTAGCCGTAACCTCAATCGTGTTGATGCCGGGCACAAGCGTAACTGAAGAAGCGAATCCGTTCCCGTTCATTGCCGTTGTTTGTACAATTCCTCCCACTTTGACGGTCACGGTAGAACTTTCATCCACTGTTCCAGTGACATCCATCGGCGAAGTACCGGTTTTGCTGTTATCGGCAGGCGTCAGGATGATAAGGAGCGGTGCCTTTTGATCCAGATTTATGGTACGGGCATTCGTTACGCTGTTTCCGGCAAGATCGCTGGCTTTGACCTCAACAACATTGGAGCCGGGAACCAGTTGCAGAGCGTAACTGAAACTTCCGTCTGCATTGATCGTAATAATAGTTCCATTGATGGTTACTTCCTTGACGCCTGTGTCGTCACTAACTGAACCGGCAATATTCAGCACCTGATTATTGGTAAAACTGCCGTCCGCAAGAGCGGAGACATTCAATACCGGCGGGGTGAAATCGTTCTGAACGCTAAAACTAACAGATACGGGCTGACAAGCGTTCCCGGCCTGGTCAGTTCCCCTGAAGAAGACAGTATGACTTCCATTATCGGTCGTAGTCGGAGTCCAAGATGCAGAGTATCTTCCCTTTGAAGGGTCGGCGAGCGGTAGTGTTTTCCAAGCACCATTGTCGATGCTGTATTCAACTTTCCCGACACCCGAGGTATCATCAGAAGCAAAGATAGAAAAAGCAACTTCGGTAGTGTAAGTCACCCCTACCTGCGGTGAGGCTATGGTAACTGCCGGTGGCAAACCATCTTTTACCTGAACAAAAGACGAGGAGATTGAATTACTGACCTCCTGTGAGATATAGCGGAGAGTGATCAAATAGTTCTGGAGCGATAATCCAGTAGTCGGGATACTAGCTGTCCCGGAGATGGTGCCCCCCATTGAGATAGTGGCGGACTGCTCGGAGGAGGCCACTACTGCTAGAGTATACGGGTCGATCAAGGATATGGCCGCAGTACCATTCGCATCGGAGTTGCCATTGTTATTCAGAATGAAGTTTGCCGTTATACTTCCGCCGATAAAAGCTACGGAAGGAACTGCCTTGATGGAGCCCCCGATGGAAACGGACGCCTGAATATTGAAGCCGGCATTACCGCTCGCCACTAACCTGTCGCCAGCATAGACATCGACCTTTGCCGAATATGCTCCTTGTGGCGATAATCCTACATTCCAGGTGAATGGCAAAGACCCGACCGAGTTGGGCATCAGGTTGACAGCGGTCTGTTCGCCCGAGAACAACTCGTTATTCAGTGGGTCAAGGATGCGTACCCGAGCCCTGAGTTGGGGGATGATGTAGTTGGCGCCGCTGTTTTTGAATGACACTGTCATACCCACATCCTGGCGTGGGCTGTAGGTGTTCTTATCGGTAAGAATCCCAGCAACAACCTTTATTTCGGGAAGAATGTCAAAGGGAGCCTTGCTTTCCACTACAGAGCCGTCTACTCCTGTAAATACTGCATGGAGCTGGTAAGAGCCGGTAAAGGTGGAACCGGTGTTCCAAGTAAATATGCTGTCACTGATGCCATAAGAAATAGTCTGCGGTCGATTGTCCAGCGTCGAAACAATATTCCCGGCAGAATCTTCTACCTTAACGGAAAGGGTTCCATCAGTCGGTATGCTGCTGTTGCGAATCGATACAAGCGCGGTAACATTCTGCTTCGTCTCGTAATGTATTGCATCAAGTGTTGCTAAGAGCGAGATCTCCTCTCGGCCGGTGGCATAGACTTCTGTTGTCGCGACATTGTTCGATTCATTCGCCTCTTTGACTGCATCTTGAGGATCAACCATCACAATCACTGTTTGAGTACCCGACATCATAGCAGGGAAAGTGGCATTAACATCAGCTGTCCCTTGAGCAGACAGATAGGGCAGAGTCTCAGTCTTTATTAGTTGGAGATTGCCTGCTGAATCCCACAGGTAAAAGGCTACATCAAGATTATCGACCTGAACTTGGCTGTTGTTTCTAACTACTGCATTGACAGCGACATCTTCGCCCGGTTTTAGCACTTCCGGATATATGTAGATGTCGTCAGCGCTGATTGAGACGTCCGGCAATAGGCTTGTATCTAAGACAAGCTGTATTGGATCTGACGGCTTACTTGAATTTCCGTTAGAGTCTGTTGCTATTGCGGTTAAAGCGTTGCCGCCCGGATTAAGCATAACTCCAATTACTTTGAAGGTTCCTGTCGGAATAACCGAATAAAAGGTTGTATCGTTTGAGTACAGAAGTTCTCCTGAATTTTTCCACTCAACCGCCCATATGTAGGAAGGGGAGGTTTCTAGCAACCGACTGTTGCCATTGAGATCGACGATCCAGAGCGGATTAGGCTTGCCATACCAATATTCAGCCAGAACGATCTGCTTGCCATCCGGAGACCAGGATGGCATCCATTTGTTTGTTCCAGATGCTGTGAGCTGGCGGGTTTCTTGGGTATCAAGATTGTATATCATTAACTCGCCCACTCCCTTTGAGTAATTGATATATGCAATGCGACTACCGTCTGGGCTCCAGCTTGCCAAATATCCATCGGTATCTACGATCGTCTTGAGTAATTCGCCTGTCTCCAAATTCTTCACAAACAACAAGGGGTATTCGAAATATAGTAACTTACTGTCATCTGGAGAGAATATTGGCATAAACGAGCTGCTTCCGCTGCCTAATAACTTCCTTAAACTTCCCGTCTCATTGTTTTTGATCCAGATTGCCCCAGTGCCATCACGATCAGAGAAAAAGGCTATATTCTTTCCGTCATGTGACCAGGCAACATTTGACTCGGTAACATTTTGATCATCAGTGAATGGCACCGAGACGCCAGCTCTCCGGTCGAACAATGCCAATCTTGTCTGCCAACCAGTGGAGGTAAAATACTCAAATATTATCTTATTACCATCAGGCGATATCGCAGCCGGAAACGAACCTGGGACGCTTTTGCCATTTGGGGTATCGATCCGAATAGTTTCTCCCGAAGCCTGTACTTTCAACCAGAGTGTCGAGTCCGCAAAATAGGCTATTATGGCATTATCTGCCGATATTGTCGGATAAGTGGCACCCTGAGGAAGACCAATGACACTGGATTTGTCTTCGATCGCCGAAGTTGTGCTTCCGGCTGAGTCACCATTACGTATTAGTTCAATTCCGCTGCCCGGATCTGCCATGCCGGAAACATCTATTGAAGCCGCAAAGAGAGTCTTAGTAACACCAGGGATGGTAGGATATGACAAAACTGGCCGACTAGGAGGAGTCGAATCCAGAAGAATGCTGGACACTTCATTAGAATAAAGACTTTCGTTTCCTGCTGCATCAAGGGCCGTGACAACGTAATAATACGTGATCCCGTTTATTAGCCCAAAATCTTGGTATGTGAGCCTCAGTAAAGGAATTTGCGTAATTTTGCGGTATTGGCCGCCAGATGATAAGCTTCTGTAAACCACATAACCAGCCACTGTTCCGGTAGATGGATCCCACGCAAGATCAAGCGTCTTTCCTTCCGTGGCGGGAGCAACCCTCAGATTCTGCGGTGGTAGTGCCTGAACTGGGACTGAGACAGTCGCCGTAGCTTCGGCAGAAGGAACACTTTCGATGCCTTCAGTATCCACTGCAGTAATTCTGTAAACATAGATACCGTTTTTCAATGGCTGATCAGAGAATGGTGGAGTGATTAGCAATACCGAATTGAGCCTAAGCCACCCATCAGCTGCCTTTTTGTAGAGGTTATACCCTGCAATACTCGACTCTGTGGTCTGGAGCCAACTCAAATTGATGGATGTGCCGGTAGCAGTGGCAACAAGCCCCTGTGGAGCAGAAGGTGGAATTCTGTAGATAACCGAAACAGCGGCCGACATCTTACTTATGTTGCCGAAAGCATCACGAGTCCTCGCGCTTATCTTGTTCTCGCCGAGCGACAGTGGGATGCCCTCAATAACAAAATTCCCCTGGAGATCTGCAGATACACTGCCCGCAGAGGTTTGAACCGTTCCGACCGTGGTGAATAATTCAACCATTACATTTGGGACAGCTCCGCTACCTGTGACCTTGACGGTTGTCGTAAATATCGGCGTAAGAGGCTGCGTAAGTATAGGTGCGTAGATCTTCATCGACACGGGACTTGTTGATTTGCTCTCATTACCAAAGGTATCTACTGCGGTAATATCGTACCCGTACAAACCGTCGGCAAGATTCGTATCCTGATAACCTGCTGTCTTGAGCGTAACGGAATTTAGCTTCGTGCGTGACGAGCCGCTTGTCCGGTAGACGTTGTACCCGTCGAGGTCTGGCTCCGTGTTGGCATCCCAGGAGAGGGAGACGTTCCCTCCATTGATTACGGTCTTCAGGCCCGTTGGCACCACAGGTGGGGTCAGATCAGTGTAGGTAACCGTGATAGCCGTTGGAGATGGATCGGTTTTGCCACCCTGATCTGTGGCAAGTGCCTGGAGTTGGAAATCGCCATAGGTCAGACCGATTGCTTTCGGATCCAACGTGGTTGCATAAGGACTGGAAGTGACCGCTCCCCCAACGTTCTTCCATACGGAATCCAGCGGCTTCTTATAACGGAACTGAATCGAAGCCGTATCGTTGCCTACCGATTCGGCTCGTACAAGAGTCTTCCCTTCAAACTTGGCCCCGGTCACCGGGTCAACAATGGTTGCATGAGGTGGCTGAACGTCGATGACTACCGACAGCGGATTGGAAAGTCCGCTGACATTACCGGCCTGGTCAATGGCCGCCAGGGTATAAACATATTTCCCGTCAGGAAGGGCTTTGTCTATGTAGGACGTGCCGCTTAGCGTAAATGGCTTGAGACTCCGGACTACCAGACCGGTACTACTGGCAAGCTGGTCATTGCGGTAGACGAGATAGCCGGCTAAGTCGGTTTCAATATTAGCCTTCCAGGTAACGGTCACATCGGAAACGTTAGCAACAGCCGTCAGCAGTTGCGGTACCAATGGAGGTGTATTGTCGATGTTGACGCTAATCGTCTGTACAGAGACGTTGCCAGAAAGATCCTCCGCTTCCAGCTTCACGGAATAAACCCCTTCCGTCAGGCTGAAAGTATCCCACTGTGCCAACATTCCAGAAGAGGTGGAAAGCGGTGATTTTCTGATTAGCGTCCAGGTAACCGGAGCTGACCCTTGGCCGATAAAGACACGATACTCTTTAAAGTCATAGCTACTGAAGGCCGTCCCCTTGATATCGACCAGGTCGTTCACCTTACCACCGGTTGCCGGCGTGGTGATACGTACGGTCGGACCGGTGAGGTTCACTCTCAGGGTAACGGCATTGGACGCGCCGCTCTCGTTTCCGGCCAGATCAACCGCCTTGACTGAATATGCGTAGTTCCCCTCCTTTAGGTTAACATCAATGAAGAAGATATCCGTTATTAGCGACGAATTCAGCTTTTGTCCGTCACGATAGACGTTGTAACCAGCCATATCTGTTTCGGTGTTTCGTGGCCAGTCCAGACGCACTCCGGTCTTCGCCTCGATCTTGCCGCTCAAAACCGGAGTCGCGGGTGGATGCGTATCAACCTTAACATTGATCTTTACTTCCGTCTTGTTCCCAACCTTATCTGTGGCTGAGAGTCTCTGGCAATAGGAGCCGTCAGCGGGAAGGGTCTGCCAGGACGTCAGCAGGCTTTCACGTAAAGAAGTGCTCAGAGTCTTGAGCGGCGTCCATTTGAATGCGCTGGAGCAGTCTCCTTCCGACAGTTCAAGTTGTGCTTTGTCAAGGTTTACATCGAAAGCTGTCCCCTTGATGTCGATAGCTTTTGTCACATAGTCGCCGTCCTTTGGCGTTGAGATTGCTACCTCCGGCGAGGTGTTGTCGATAACGATCTTTACCTTTGCCTCGCCTTCAAGTCCAGCCTTGTCCTTGGCATACAGCGAGAGGGTATAGGCTCCGTCGGCAATTCCATCATCCTTACCCACTTTCCAAGAGATAAGTTTGGCAACAGTCGGCACAGTGTTCCCACCTACAACCTCTTTCCACTCAACCGGAGCGTCTCCCACCCCGTAGCGCAAGCTGTACCGTTCCAAATTTTTCTCGACGAGGAGCCCGGTAATGTCAATTACATTCTTACCTGATCCGTAATATTCATTATTTTTGGGCGTGTCGAGGCTGATTTTTGGCGGGGTGCGGTCGATAGTGAAGGTTCTTACAATCTGAGCCCCATTTTCGCCCAGATCAGTCGCCTTGGCGGTCAGGGTATAATCACCTTCGGCAAGGTCACTGACAGTTCCAAAACTATAGGCATTTCTGGCCTGGTTGCCCGAATCTATGACTCGTAGAACTCCTGAACCTGCAACTGAAATTGAGTAGTCTTTCAGATTCTGATCGGCAATGGTACCTGTGATGCCGAAGGAACTCAAATTTAGGTTAGCTTTGTCAACAAGCTGTTTGATGTCAATCAATGGTTGAGTCGTATCTACGGTTAAGGTAAGAGTCTCGGTCTGTGTTACTGAGGGGTTGGAGGTCAGGAGTGCGGTCAGCTTAACTTGATACGATCCGTCTGACACAACGGCACCGGATCCGTTCTTTCCATCCCAAATGAAACTTCCTTTGCCCGCTGCATTTATAACAGTCGTGTAGGTTGTTATCGGCAAGGAATTGATGTCAAGCACATCGATTTTCACATCGCAGGCATCGGTCACTTCATAGGAAATAACGGTAGAATCGAGTTTCTGATCACTATTGGGGGAGAAAAGCTTCGGATTGGCGTCCAGACTCTTGATGAGTTCCTTACGAACTCCCAAGTTAATAGTTGAAGTGAAAACATTCTTGTTGCCGACCGTGTCTTCGGCGCTCAGACGCAGAGTCCAATGATCCTTCAGGCCGGAAGTATTCCAGGCGGTGATTATGTTGTTAGTTGTCGGCTTATCGGATGTTGCCAGACTTATCCAAGCTGTGGGATTGTCACCTGCTCCAGCTTCTAGGATATATGATTTGAAATGCGGATCAGATACAGTACCCTTTATCTCTACTATAATCCCCGCTGATAGAGTATCGGCGGGACGAGGATAATCGATGGAAACGGTTGGTTGAGTGTTGTCGATTTCGATCGGCTTCCACTGGCTCGCGGTGTTGCCGCAGACATCGGTAACGGTTAGTCCTGCCCCGTAGCGACCATCGGCAAGCACGCTAGTTGCATCACCTTTACCGTCCCAATTAAAGTTTGCCATCCCTGCATTGATCTTCAGGTTTGACTGGATACGACTCAGCTGGCTGGTGCCCAATATTTCCGCACCATTGATATCCTTCACCAAGTTGAATGCGGAGAGATTAACAGTTACCGGCTCATCAACACTGAAGCCGGTGGTTACGGTATCAAACTTTCCGTCGTTATTTGGAGAAATCAAGGTGCTGGATAGGTTGAAGTTGTTGATCTTTACTTCACGATCAACCCTGACGACTCCAGTGGCACATCCTTTGTTTCCGGCACCGTCAACCACTTCAAGCTTGAGGGTAAACAGAGTACCAGAGATGTCGGTGATGTCCCAAGTACCAAGACGTCCAGATATCGCCCCATCTCCAGCGATCGGTTTGACAACACCACTGTTATCCATAGACATGGCGGGCAGCCAGGATGTCGGATTATCACCAACTCCATAGTAGAGGGCGTATCGGCTCACCTTGATGTTATCAGTGACATTGCCACTTACTTCAACACCAAACCGATTTCCCTTTGTTGTAGCAAACCTGATGGGGCACGGTGAGGAAGGCAAGGTAAGTTGTGCCTTGGGAGCTTCCCTGTCTACTACTACCATCTTGCCCAAATCCATCTGAGTTTGGCTATTGTCCTTGTTGGTTATAATCACTGAAAGGGAATAACTCCCCTCGGGGAGTATCGAAGTGTCTACCGCAATGTTACGATAACCTTCAAATTCGATATCCACATCACCGATCATTTGAAGGTTATCGCCTACCTTCACGAAGTAGGAGACCCGTTTTGCCCCGACAACAGGCAAACGGCTCGTGGGGAGTTGAATCTCGTGCGAGTTTTGGCCGCAGACCTGGTCATCAGGATAAATGACGTCAAAGGGGATAACATTGCCGCCGCCGCTTCCGTTGTTTTGGAGCCTAATTGGGTTTAACGGATTCTCAATCGACAAGTCTCCATTTTCAATTGTCTTGCACTCTTTTGGTTGCGAGACCGTATTTTCAAATGAATACAAAAGTCCACTTACACCAATCCCCTTCATGGAAACTGTGTAATTTGACTGAATTTGTACTTCCTGAGGCGTAGTCAATCCAAAAGTTCCGGTCGGAGCATTATTTCCATAAGTTATGGAAGCGGTTTTCCCCCAAGGCGAGGTGACTTTAACTTCGAGCTTTTGAAGCTTCTCCACTAGATAGTTAAAGCCAAAAAGGCCGCTACAAAGGTAATCTGCTTTGAACTGTTCGTTGATTTTGACTTCTCTAGAGAAAAATTCAATGCCGGATTCCGTCACTATCTTAAAGCGCAGTGCATAGGCCTTTGTCGTGTTATCCGGATGATGCCAGGAAAAGTTTATATACCCACCACCAAGCTGTTCCAGAGAATCCCGCCATTCAGTGCCATCCGATAATTGAAGCACAATCTTTCTTGTTGGCATTTGCGCCGTTTCAAAACCGCTTAATGCATAGCTCAATCCTTTAGCAAGCGTAATGCTTGGTATCCCGCCAGAATTAAACACAACTCCTGTTGCCCCAGCAACATATCCCATGAATACCACTGAGTTTTCGACAAGATTGGTAATCGCAATGTTTTTATTCCCGGCAAAGTCCTCCGCCACAATTCGGAATCGTTTATTTTTCAGGAAAGCAATGCCTTGATTCGTAAAATTATTCTGGAAATTAGGTTTATTGTCCGTGCCGGATACATAATCTGTCCACTGCTGCGGGTTTTCTCCTTCTCCTGTTTGGATGGCCCACTGCTTAATGTGAGTATCGCTAACGGCAGCGGTCAGCTGAGCCTGATAATAATTTTGCTTTGTATTGGCGTCATATGCAGAAGTTATAGCACTTAGATTTATATTTATATTTGGAAGTACGCTATCTACCTCAACACTGAATTCATAATCGAAGATTTTGAACTTATACTTGCCGTCCGGTACTACCCTGCCACTTTCATCACGCCCGTCCCATAATATAAAATCGCTGACCTGAGCAGGATGTTCCTTGACAAACGTTCTAACCAGATTATTCGCCTCGTCGTAGACACCGAATTCAAGGTGTGCTGGAGCAAGTACTCGGTAATTGAGTTCCACGGTGTCCTTTATGCCATCACCGTTGGGAGAGAAGAGATCAAGGGATTTATACATGTTGGTAAGTAGCGGTGGATGAGAACCCCACGCCACCCTCTTCTTGCTAATAGCAGTGTTACCGGCCTTGTCCCACACGGTAAGACGGAGGAAGAAAGTTCCATCATAGGGCGGGATCCAGGTTGCAAATGTGTCGTTCATCACCGGCATATCAGAGGGGGGAGAGATAAGTCCCCATGTGTCAGAGCTTTTTGAATCCGCGTATTCAAGTTTATATCCCTCGAAGTTTAGATCTTGGGCTATACCTTTGAGTGTGATAGCGGTCTTTGTTTTTGTGATATTCAAATATGCAATTAGATTTTGTGTGGTTATCAAGGAGTTCAAAGAATTCGGCTGGAAAGTTTCCAGCAGTACATTGTTACCAGAAGGAGATATTTTATTCACTTCAACGTACGTGTCATTTGGCCTGAAGGTTGTTACTGTACCGCTTTCAGTATCAAAAAGGACCTCATTCTCATATTTAAAACTATAAAATAATACCGATTTGTTGTCTGACAACCAGCCGTCCAGATTGTCATGCCACGAGTCAGCACCCATGTATACACTAGTTATTTTTTTTGTATTAACATCAACAGCTGTATATTTTTGAATATAATACCACGTATTATCATCGTGCTCCGCTTCACGAATAGCAATTTTACTACTATCGTATGACCATTTTGTGTCACCAAAATAATTCCAATTCGGCTTAGATGCCGTCCTCACCATTAAATTGGTAACATTTCCCTGTGAATCTGCGACATATAATGAAACTACGCTGTCCTCGTCACTTGAGATATTATATGCAACTAATTTCTTATCAGGCGAAACATAGGGCCCATCAATATAAGAATTATTATCGCTTATAGTAGCCAGAATTTTATTGTTATTGCTTTCGGATAAATCCAATGTCCATAATTGATACCCCAGTGAGCCAGACATCAGTACTACTATTTTACCGTTTAAGGGCTCCATCTCATCAATAGAAATTTGTCCAACCTGATTCATTACATCTTTTTTTGCACCAAAACTATCAACTGTGCGAACTATTAAATGATCGGGATATTTAATTCCATAAGCATATTTACCTTCAGAGGGCATCCAGATACTTTTAGATATTGTGGCTCCGTTGACAGTCTCAACATTTGCAATTGATCTGCTTTCCACATCAACAAGCCATATCTCATTTCCGGAAATATACGATATCTTCCGGCTATCTGAAGACCAGCTTGTTACATATGAAATGCCACCACCAAAATTCGTAGGTCCAATTTTGAATTTACTGTTGTTATCCTTGTTTGCTAACCAGACATCTGTATTAGAATAGATGGAAGTATCATTTGGAGCCGTATTATTTTGTTGGAATTGCAGCCAGTTACCATCAGGTGACCATTTCAAATCAAAAAATCTTCTTTTTGAAGCGACAATGTAGTCTCCGACAACTGAGGTAACCGTATAAAAATCACTTCCTTCCTTGTTTATTATTACTACTTCATTTGTACTTTGCCCGTTGCCGTATATTTTTGGATTTTTATGTATTATCAGAGCCAGTTTTTCACTATCAGGAGACAGTACAGTTTCTTCAATTGTATAAGTAAATATTGGATCCGTATTATTTACCCATTCAAGAGGAATGATGACATTTGAGTCCAAGCCTAATGAATAATTGACCCATTCGTTGGTAACATCATAATACCAGCTAGAAGCCCACTTATTTAATACCAAATTGCTTTCATCTTGAGTCCAGTAAGCCGTCCCGAAGCCATTAGTTAAAGGGTTCGTAAGTAGATACTTCGTCCCAAACGCATCCGTCAACATTGACCGGTTATTGTCAACCACGACAAACAGACTTCCTAATACCACATTGTTTGCATCAATCAGCTTGATCTGATACTCCCCATCCCCCACTACCGTGCCACCATAGTTCTTGCCATCCCAGATAACGACAGTCCCTGCGGTGTTATCCAACTCACCGCCGCTAAAAGTCCTTACCACAGCCCCCTTCTTGTTGACGACCTGAACTGAAACCTTTGCCGACGCGACCATACGGAATGAGAAGTCGGTTGTATCCTTAATACCGTCACCATTGGGTGAGAAGTAGGGTTCACTCACTGAGAGGTTGGCGTTCTGCACGTTAAAGCTTTTTACCGCGCTGTTGTTTGTTTTGCTCTGCTCCGCAATTAGGTTATCTGGATCAACAATCACGCTGATCTGATGGACACCCGTCTGCCCACCGGCCAAATAAATGATGGTTGCAGTGGCCTGAGAGTTACTATTCACTACCGGGATGACCGCTGTTCCAACGACCGTCGCCCCTTCCAAGACCCTTACCGCAACATTGGATGCTTCTTGTTCCCCATTATTCTGCACCGTCACTGCTATTGAAATGGCATCACCCTCTTTAGGGGCTGATGGTGTCAGAACAATAGAATTGCTCGATATGGCAAGATCCGGCATGTTGAGGATGTTCAAAGTGGTGAAGGTAAAGTTATCATCCTTGCTGATTTCCTGAATAGCGTTGTCCGGATCAACCTGAACGGAAATGATTTGCTCACCATTCTCAGCTATACCGGTCCAGTTAATGGTGGTAAGCACGCTCTGTCCCGCCGGTATTGCCGGAATAATCTGACTGCCCAGAAGAGTACCGCCGTTTGATGCCACCCCCTTATAGGCAATTACCTTCACGTTCTCAGTAGTTGCAAAACCGTCGTTCTTCACCAGAACAGATATGGATGCACTCCCGCCTTCGCGAGCAGGACTGGGAGTTATGACCATATCCTTATAGGATACTGACAGATTGGGCATGGTCGACCCATTAACCGTCAGTGGTACGAACGCACTGTTATTAGCCTTATTCGTTTCTTTGAAGGTATTGTTCGGGTCGATCTGTACGGACAGTGGCATATTTGCCCCAGCCAAGCTGGCCCGCCAAGTCACTTCCTTGGATATGGAGCCGCCAGCAGCAATGTCCATACTGAGAAGCGCAATCTCAAGCGGCGTTCCCGGCTGGTCGATGAAGATCTTGACCGGTACACTGTAGGCATCGGACGTGCCACGGTTGGTGACCTTGAACGCGATTTTCACATCCTGAATGACATTTGCCGGACTCGGGCTAACGGTGATGTCGGCGGCCTGCACCTGAAAATCATAAGTGATCTCTGGAAGCAGGGACTTGGTTGAATTATTGTTGTTCTTGTTGGATTCAACCAGTTGGTTGTCAGGATCTACAACAACATAAAAGAGATGCCCCTTGCTATCGGTAACAGGTATTGAGAACGTCAGCGTTACCGGCGACTGGCCGGGGAAGGCAACAATCTGTTCGGCTACTTTTTTCGAAGGAGAAACGACTCCATCATAGACCGCAACCTTGGCTTGGGATACATCACTTCTCCCCAGATTTTGAATCGTGGCACTCAACACGGCGTTTGTCGGCAACGTGGTTGTCGTTGCCGGGATGATTGAGATGTCCTCCGCCTTGATGGAAAGATCCGGCTCCACCGTAGCCTGCCAAACCGCCCGCATGGACAAAGCTGTCTGGAAAGGACTTTCATTCCAGCTCCCGTCCTCCGCTTGCTGCCCCAGAAGATAATTCATCCCCTTGGTGATGCTGCTCTTATCAGCGTTTAACGACTGCAATGCCATCAGCGCCAGTGACGAATCATAAACCGTACTGGGACTGTTGCCGAAGCCGCCGTCAGTGTTCTGTTTGGCAGCCAGAAACACCACAGCCTTGCCGATACCCGTTTCCAGATCATAGTTTTTCCGGTATGCGTTATAGGCTGAAAGCACAGCTGCCGTTGGTTGAATAATGCTGGCGCTGGTATCGCCACTCCATCCGCCATCAGGATTCTGAATGTTCTGTAGATAAGCGATTGCTTTACCGGTGACAATTTGATCGCTGTAACCGGCTGCGGCCAATGCCTTCAGAGCCAAGGCCGTATCAGTCGAGCTGCTGACGAAGTTCCGGCCTCCTCCCCAACCTCCATCACTGTTGCGGCGGGCGAGCAACTCCTGCACCATTGCTGTGCTGTCGTTGCCGACATGGACTCTCGCCTCGATGCGACGTGCAAGGTAATCTGTCGTAGTGGAACCGTTCGTTCCCAGCCAGTTGAGCCCGGTCTGAAACTGACTCTGTGCTGTGGGGAATATTTGCAGGGTTGCAACCGACTCAGCCGTATCCCTCTCGGTCGTCAGGGCAAAATCAGTCCAGCTGCCATCGGCCTGTTGGCGGTTAATCAACCAGCTCAAGCCGTCGTTGATGTTGGGCGGTAGTGTGCGCGGCACGGTTGCAGTGGTATGAACACCGGGATTGGTCGGCAGGTTTTCAAGCGGCGTAGAAGCCACCTGCACCAGCCCTTTGCCATCAGTCAGAATTGAGAAACGGGTCAGATAGGCATTGCGAATGTTTTCTATGGCGGGCAGGTCGTCAGCCGAGAAAGTGCCGGGAGTGACTACATAGATAAAGGCAGTCTTGAACTGTTTCTGCGAGTCCTTAAAACTAGGGATCCTTTCTCCTTCCACGGCGCTGATGTCATCAATCGTAACGGAACGGGCGGTACCGCTGATGGTAGCGCCCAACTCCGATGGCTGAGTCGGAGCGATGGCGGGATTGTCAATCAACAGCGTGGGTGGAACTTTGGATTTATCAAGCATCCCCATTACGTAAAGATCTTGGGGGCTATAGTATTTGCGGACAGCAGTCGAGGTAAAAGTGCCGTCGCCGTTATCCCGCCACTTATTGCCGTAGTGCGTCGAACCACCGGAATCAAACAGAAAACTCCAGTGGGCTTTCTCGTTGCCCAATAAAGCTTCACTCGTTGTGCCGTTCCAGTCTCGGAACTTGACGTACGCCCCCCAGCGGTGCAGGTTTTCGTGAATCATGATATCGGTGGTGAAATCGAATTTGGGATCGAGGGGATTATTGGCAAGTTTGAGCAGGTTGCCCATGTCAATGGTTCCCTGCAGTTTGCCGTTGCTACCGTAGAGAGCGGAATTATCGTAGATTTGCTGCCCGATGCCGTGCACGTCATTTTTTATCTGACTGTAAAAGGCAACCGCGTTGGGTTTCATCGTGAAATCAAAATTGGTGAAGATCGTCACAAAGTCGTATTCATCCTTGTGGGTACGGAAGAACTCTTTGGCAATTGCCTGGCGCGGAGCAGTGTTAGGGGTGCCATTAGAGGTATACTCGTCAAAATTTCCGGTTACTTCCATGACCGTCACATTGCCGTAATCGGCCATGAAACGGGCCGAAACATCCTGGGCACCGGCTTGCGTCTGCGGCGTAATAACCGACGCTATCAGAATCAGGCCGATTACGAGCATCCGTGAAATTTTCGAGATTGAGGACAGATCTGTTCTCATTGAGTATTCCTCCCTACGAGCGGCAAAATCAATTGGGTTGAATTTAACGGTGTTACGATGCTATTTGGAAACCGGAGTTCCGGATGCCGGGGCCACCAGCGTTGGCCCACTGTCCGGCTGACGGCGCAGTCGCTCGATACGGGTCTTGGCCCCGTCCACCCGGACAATCAAGGTTTCAACGCCTTTGGATGTCTTCTCTTCAAGAATGATGCGACCGGGGATGATCTCCTTGACGGTGATATTCTCCACCACTATGTCGCCCGGCTTAATGACTTGCATCTTGCCGTCGGCGCCTCTTACTACAGCCTTGGAATCCTGAGCTGACACCTTAATGAACTGGACCTTGTCCAGCGGGGCGGCAAAAACGGTTGTTGCGGACAACAATGCTGCGAACAGAAATGAAACAAAGAACGTGCGATTCATGACGACTCCTTTTAATGAAATAAAAAGGGGACAGGCTACTTTACCTGTCCCCGCTTTTGGGTCTTCCTTTTGGTTTGAGGGTTGATTCAAGCCCCAACTTCCCGCAGATTTGCGTCTGCCAAGGAGTGGAACCGAAGGGCGTTTGTCGTTGTATGCTAATTTGCAGCCTCCCCAGTTCAGCTTCTGTTAATGACTGATCCACATAGCCGGTCCAGTCGGCCGGTAACTCAACTGGCGCTTTTCCGATGCTGGATACGGCAATACCCGTACGTCCCCGATGCGAAGACCAATTCCAATCCTTGGCCGATGGAACGATTTGCGCTCGCACGGGGTTTCCTTCTATGTATCTCATAACGGTAAGCAGATGCGTGTCCTCCTGGACGATGAAGCTCTTGTATCTCCCTTGCCAGATATGGCCGCTGCTGTTGTAAAAACGGTGATAGCGGCGGACATGGCTGGTCATGAACCACTGCATCCACCGGCTCAGGTCATCTGCCCGTTCGGGAGATACCAGCAGGTGGAAGTGGTTGGGCATGAGGCACCAGGCCAGCACCTTAACAGGATAGCGCTCACTGGCTTCAGCCATCAGATCCGCAAAGGCACGGTAATCGACTTCAGTGTGAAAAACCTGCTGGCGTCCGTTTCCTCTGTTTATGATGTGGTAGATCAGCCCGTCGGCCAATCCCCGTGCTACACGCGGCATGTTGTTCTCCTGGTTGGTTGTATCGTCTTGATGTTATTGCCGCATAGAACCAGTATTTGTTGGCGGAAACCATAAAGCAGCCCGTCCCCGTTTCCTGTTTCAAGACGTTTCAAGATGATGAACGATCAATCCAGCCCAATTTGTTCTCCACTTTTCAAATCTGTAAACAGATTGCGTTTAGGATCAAATTCAAGGTTTCTAGAATAGTCTGGATTAAGATAGTACCTAAACACTACCAAGGCGGTATTAGACTTAGATATATCAAAACTGACATCTCCCTGGATTTTTCCGTACATAGCTCGAATTAATTTGCCGTCTTTTTCTTCAGATCTTATTCGAAACAAATAATTATTCTCTTTGCTGTAGCTACTTTCAATTTCCTTACCAATTTCTCTCTTACGAAACACGGACATCTCAGTTTTATAGCCATTTTCTGGAGCAAATCGGGGCAACTTGAAGTCGCTTCCACTTTTTCGCTCATCCTTTAATATTTGAACGCCATCAAATTTATTAGAAAAAACTATCGTTAGCTTGCCTTCAAACTCATCACGCGACACAACTTGCTTATCAAGTTTGAATACAATATCCGAATGGCTCCCCTTTCCATAAGGAGGTACCCAATCATATTCTATTAAATCAAATCCTACGTTTTTCCCTTTCACTGGCAATTCAAGACGAAATTCGCGTGCATACATTGGTACAGGATTTTCAATTTTACGTAAAACTAGCTTAAATTCTTGGTTCCAAGGCTGCCAGCGGTCATTAGTGCTGCTAGTAAAGTGATAGTCACCTCTAGTTTTGTAATACCCTTGTTTTTCTGCACTGTAAGCAATGTGGCTACCGGTTTTACTAGAAGCACTGAAAACGCCATCGGCACCCGTGACGCCTCTTTCTGCTATTTCTATTGCACCCTGCTCGCTTCGTTTTGGTTTTTGAAATCCAATAAGTACCTCTCCATTTTCAACTGGATTAGAAAGCTCATCAACAACCTTAACTGTAACTTTGGCTTCAGGATAATCAAAAGCCCGCGAACAACCTACCAGCATTACAAAGAATACAGACAACACACTTACCAGAGATCGAACTATCATTTTAGTCCTCCCAATGAGACAAAAGTATCGAACAGACTATACACAAAAGGATAGGAAACATTCTTAAGGTCACTATGCTTCCAGTTATCATACGGCTCTCTTATTTTTGGCCAATTCTTGTTTTTCTTGAACTTTATTTCCATATTAAAATTGAAAACCTCTTCAGCACCAAGTGTTTCAACTGTATTCGCACCTGCCGGCAACGTCAACGCTGGGATAGCACTCCCCAGCAGCCGGTTCATATTGTTGGCAGCGTATGTACTACCTATAGATCCAGGTGCATAAAGGTCGGCATCACTACCCTTCTTGAAGAACGGTTTTGTTTTCAGATCAGTATTTGGAATATCATTTGCTAAAAAGAAAGAAATTGGATTATTCGTGTTCTTGCCAAATGGGTCTTTCTCCGCATAATCTTCAAGATTGAAGCCCCATCCAGCCAACGAACTACCCGCAATATCAACAGTAATTGGGTTTGCACCCTTCAGTTTTTCCTGAAGTGCCCAGGCATAAGTTCCAAGTTGGTTTGCCTCATCTTTAAGGATTTCCGTAAGAGGAGTATTGATTGGTAGCGTTGCCAACACTTCTTCGCCAGACGAATAAAAGTTATAATAGTCTGTGAATTTTGGCCTGGCATTAAATCTGCCGCGCCAAGTCAGATTTGCTCGATTATCTTTTGGACTATCGCTTACATACAGTTGATGCCACTCCGATGCCCAAAGTTCTTTCTTATAATTTATCCAATCAGAGTGGCGCATATCATCGCTTTGGCTTGCGCCATCATCGTATGCTTCTATAGCAACCGCAGCATCAATCATGAAGTAATTTTTGATTTTTGTGGTTGGAATGGGAGCGAGATAATTGTTATCCCAGCCTGCGGCATTGTCGCTCAACATTGATGATAAAACCATATTCCCCAAACTGTGTGCTGCAATAGTGATTTCACCTTGTACAGTCGAATTCAGAAAGCTTCTAAGGTAAGGTGCAGTAACAAGTGCATGAGGCACATTGACATGGTAGTCCGGCGTAAATGAACCTATTTGAGTATGATATCCGTACCACGTTATTCCCCAAAATTTAGCCTTTGATCCGGACCAATACATACGTTTAAAAATCTCAGCATGTGTCCCCCTAGCTTGCTGCGGATTTACATTGTACCCATGGACAAACACGAAGTTTTTGCCGTTTGATTCACTATCCGGAAAATTCAGCGGTTCAATCAGACGATCTTCAGTCCCTGTATAATATATTGACTTCTGTGAAGGCCCATCACCTGCTTCAACCAGATTCTTATGCCTAAACATCTGCTCAACCCCATCAATGCTGAGGTTGAGCTTCAAGGATGAGTAGACAAGAGTGGTCCCTTTGTAAATCTCCAGAACAAGCGGACTGGTAGTCTTTTTGTGCGCTTCAACCAGGATCACACCCTTGTCTTGTTTGATCTGTTGAATAACTTCAGGTTTCAATTGCAAGTATGGAGTTGTTAGACTGCTGAAACCGGTATCGGTTATTGAGGTTGTCGGTGCATTGGCCAGACTCTGGACGTAGGCAATCCCTTTTGCTGCACCGGTCGCATCATCTTTATTTTCGCCGGTCAGATATCCGCCGCTTTCTGTTGGTTTCAGATCCGTGACAACATAATTCAAGGCGCTGTCAGCATTCCTCAGGCGGTAGGTGTAAGCTGCCGGATCAAATTGTTCGAATAACTCTTTGATATCCAGATGCACCGGGAAAAAGTCGGTAAGGTCTCGGGTGCCATCAACTTTCAGATGAGAAGGATCGATTGCCGAACCGCTCCCCGGTATCCCGCTCCCTTCCGTATCACCGTTGCCGTCGTCATCATTTACCCAGAAGTAGTATTTATTGGTGCTGCAAGATTCCGTACGGTCACGCTCCCCGGCGTCGATCTTGCGGTCATGGTTGTAGTCGGGAACGAGTGCGCCCAGCAGGATATCGACCGGCATTTTCTTGCCGTCGATTTCGATGGCCGAACCGTTGTTGAGGGTTACACGGGCGGAGTATTTCTTGTGGATATCCCATTGTGATCCGGCAACCATGGTGCTGGTTCCTATTCCCTGGGTTTTATCGCCATACAGTTGGAAGGCCCATTCTTCATTGCTGGTCAATGGGTCTTTGGTGAAGAAGTCGATGGCGCTGATGATAGCTGTGTAGTCTGCTGGTGCGATTGTGTAGGTGAATGTTGTGTCACGTTTGGCTTTGCCGTCTTTTGTAATGGCAATTGCGCAGGGTTGCATGTTCAACAGGGTATCTACGCTGAAGACGGTGTAGTAAAGCAGGGTTTCGGTTTGCCGCGTAATCTGGTCGTGGCTGCCTGTTGCGTTGTATGCTTTTTTAAACAGGATGTCGTTGTTGATCGGTAGTTCTACGTCGCGCATGGGTATGTTGTCAGCGGGGTAGCCGGTCATTACCACTTTGCTGAGGTCGGTGTCGTAGAGCACTTCCGGTACGGTAATCCTGGCGCTGCCGCTGACGGTGATCTGGTTCCGTTCCGGTTCGGGACCGGCGGTGAAGTCGGCCTCAAATTTGCCGTTGTCCATGTCTCGTGTCGCTGATACCTTGCCGCCACCGGTTGTTACGTTGAAGGCAACGGTGCCTTTGCCTTTCGGCACTTTCTGCATTGTGGTCTTGCCGCTGGGGATGATCTGCCAGCAGGGATAGGCTGTGCCAAGTGCATTGTTGCAGGTTCCGGCGCTCTCCATTTTGTATTCGTCGGTATAGACAAGCAGTTCGGCGGTGAGCGGCGTGGTAAGTTTTGTGCCGGCTTTGGTGGCGTTGACCAAGTGTCCGTCAGAGGTGAACTGTTCCAGATAGCGCAGCAGAAGGCTGTGGGGCAGATACTCTCCAATGCTACGATAGCCTTCGCTGGAGACGGTGAAGGACACTTTGTCAATTGAGGGGAAACCGGGCGTAGTTACATCGACGGTGTATTTGGTGTTGACTGTGTCGCCCAGGATGGTGTTGATGAAGCAACCGGCGTAGCCGCTGACTCGGGGAACTGTTTTCTGGGTCGAGCATTCGCCGTATATCGGATAGGCTACCGAGCAGGAATCCGGTTTGTAGAATGTCAGCGGACGGGCATCGGCGGGCAATGGAGCCGGGGCGCCGTATTGGGGGATGTTTTTGTCGAGTTCCATTTTGACGGAGTCGAATTGCACGACCAAGTTGGAAACCGGGTTGCCGTATTGATCCACTACTTTGGCTTGGAGACTTCCAGCCGGGTTATTAGCCACGTTGCTGGCGTTGTCGCCGAACATTTTGACGAGTTGCACCGGAACATCCGGTCTGGCATAGCTGCTGAATGAGTCCGCCAGCTCAACAGTTCCGGTGCCGGTTTCCAATGAGGCAGTGACAAGGTTGAGACCAATCTGGGTTACTTCCGGGTCGAGCGGGTTGAGCTTGGTGTAGATCGGGTTGTCACTGGTCATTTTACCCAGTGTGAAATCAATGGCAGCTATACCTTTGAAACTGCTTGTGACCGGTTGAGCAGTCGTGATTGTTCCCCCACCGGCTACTATTTTGAAGGTTACCTTGGCGGCCTTGACCGGACGACCATTTTTGTCGGTAATCAGTACCGCCAGTTTCTGCTTCACCCCCGTGCCGACAATGCCGCTCTGCTGGTCTACGGCTGTAATCTTTATTATTTTTGCAGCCGGTTCATTGGACGGTTTCGTACCATAACTTGCAAGGACATCTTTCAAATAGTTGTTCACCCACTCAATGGCCGCCGTCATCCCCCCAGCCACATTACCCGACAAAATCCACCCCGATTCGCCGGTTTCCGTATTCTCCTTGATATAGCCGATGCCGCTCCAATCCTGATAAACAACCTCATTCTGCGGGATGGTGACCGTGAGGTTCTGATTGACCGCGTTGACGATATCAGCCTTGACGGCGTCGTCAAAGGAAAGTGTCGGTAGGATTGTGTCGATGCTGATCTTGTCGATAGTGAGTATGCTTGTTCCGCTGGCTTTGGCCAGTTGCAGCAGCTTGGCGGTGGATACCGAATCCACTTTCAAGTCGTCCTCAAATATCCGGTTTTCCAACACCGAACCTTGCAGCGCAGACAGCCGCATGAACTCCCGTTCCTGCCCGTTTCTGCCGGTGGTTTCGATCCTTTTGTATTCGGCATCCAGATACAGCCCCTGCCACTGCATATCATGGGTGATGTCGAGCAGGGTAGTGACTGCCATCTGGCCGCCAACAGTGGCCACGGTCACCGTGGGGCGGGAAATGCGTTGCCCCAAAAGCCCGGCCAGTTCCTCTTCAGCCTTGTTCCAGCGGTCGATATAGCGGAGGGCTTCTTTGTGCAGGATGGTTTCGGCGTCGTCATCTTGCGTGATGGCAACCGGAGTTTGCGCCTTATCTGCCACCACACCAATGACGGAGAGATTGCCGTTAATCTGCCCGCTACTGATCCGTTCCGTGCCATTGGGTGTAATTACATCGATGTTGAGCGTGAAATCCGCACCCATTGGCAGGCCATCCTGAGCAACGATCAACCGCTCGCCATCCAGCGTTAACACCGGACGGAGTCTGACCAGATAGGCCGGGGTGTTGTCCAACCCGCCGAAAGAATCGATGGTGTTTTGGTCTTCTACCGTCTCCGGTTCGGCGCGTAGCGCTATTTTTGAGCTGGAGAGTTTGTGAGTGTCGAGAGTTATGGAGAAAAGTTCACTACTACCCGCTGTGGCGGTGAAGGTGAGTTTGTGTTTGAGTTCATCCGGCAATGACTGGTATTCGCCGGTGACGGCAATCTGGTTGAACTGCATGCTGTCGGGGATGATTTTAAGGACATCGGGAATCAGGGTGGCGCTGTCCTTAAGGCTTGTCCAGGTAGTACCCGGCTGGCTACCGGCAAGCTGTTCGTCAAGTTTGCCGGTAAGGTAGTCAAGCGGTGACGCAGCTTGTACGGTATTCAGGTAATCATCCCACAGAGTGGCGAGAGTAGTTGAACTGACACCTGCTCCCGTGGTGCGGGTATAGCCGCGAGGCTTGATGCTGGTATCAAGACCAAGCCAGATTTTCCCCTGATCATCCACCACCGCGCCACGGTAGTTGGCATAGGGGATAAAAACCTCAACCCAGACGTGTTCGATGTGAAGGTTAGTGATCCCGCCACCACTTATAACCGGTGTGCTGGGGATACCGGCTTTACGGAAAAAATCGACAATCTTGGCAGGATCGTCCAGACCGGTAAGATTTTTGGCGCGTTCGATTTCAGGGAAAAAGTCAATCGTGCCCCGTACATAGCGGGCCGGGAAGTTTGACGCCCGCAGCAACGCCACCAGCAATGAAGCTTGGTCTGCGTCATTGCCGCTCTTCTGGCGCAGGGTTTCTTCGGCCCCCTTCATGCTGCCCCAATACCATTCGGTCTCCACGTTGTTTTTGACCCACTCGTAGATCAGAACCGGATTCCACTGAAGTGACTGGGCCAGCTCGACAATCTCCCTGGACAACGGCGCTTCAGGGCTGGCCGCAGTGTCTGCGACGTAGACACTGCGGTCGCCGCCTTTATAGGCGGGTTTGATTATGGGAGATGATATCGGTTCGTGCGATGGATAGTTCGTATGTTTGTAAGGAAGCGCCCCCAGCAGCGGGCGGGGACGTTTTGGAACGAGGGTGTCAAGAAGTCGTTGCAGCACATCCAAGTCTGAGGATGTGGAGTTTGCTCCGAAAGTATCGAGGTTGTTCAGGAGTCCGTCCAGATTCCGGATCAAGGCGGAGGATACTCCGCCCTGACGATCCGACGCTTGGCTTCCTAGAGTTGTGGCACGTTCGGCAACTGTTCCTTGACGTTCAGCAAGAAGCAACCGGTCAGCCTGAAGCGGTTCGGAACATTTTTTCAGGCGCCCAATGTCGTCAGTAGATACGCCTCCCGATCGCGAACTACCCGCAATACGTTTGACAATTCCTGAGCATTCGGAAAGATCATGGAAAAGAGCTTTTTCAACATCACCGGCGAAGGCATCGAAAACGTTGTAAACGAGTAGAGACAACACTACAAACAGAATGAGCGTCTTTTTCACAATTTTCCCTCTCTTAATCATTAATACAATGCAACGAGCCTTGTTGTTACAACGGCTCTTAACTATTTAGTTTTATCATTTATGTCCTTTACACCACTTGATGATCGCCATTTTGAACCAGAACCCTTCAACTTGATTAAATCTAAGAGCGCCACCGAGTTTGCCTGTGTTTTCAACACGTTACACCAAAAACAGTCAGTTGTTATACTTACGTATTTTACTTGTAACATGAATTTGATGTAATTTGAAGTTTTTTATACGATAATAAATGTAGACAATTGACCACATCACTCACAAATTCCAGGCAGAACTGTATGGGATGTATGATACGGATGGACATTCAAAGGAAGATAGAATATTTCGCCACTTGCTTCTTTTACACCTAAACCCGCCTTGATAATGCTTGTAGTCTCTTTTTCGATAGTCACATTAGCAAAACGTTCAGTTTGATACTGGGGAGACGATACAAGTTTTCCATTTCGCCAAACGTCACCGATTTTCAATTTGCCCAAATAGCCAACAGGGGCGTAAATTTGGAGCTGATGCGGGTAGACTACGTTGCAAAGCTTATCTACGTCAAGGTTAGCATCTGGCCATTGCGATAATGATACCCGTATTGAAGGTGTAGAATTTCGACCAGCTGAAATTCGGTACTTAACGTCGCCAAACCAATCTATCCTCCAGTAGTGTCCGTCATGAGGAAAGAAAAATAAATTGATGTTATCTAGCACTGACCGCCTCTGATCAATAGTCTAACTATCTTATGTAATAGTCTAGGAGTCTGTCGGGCTTTTTAGCATCGTGCCCGGCATAATCGTTGTTTTAGTAACTGGGTATAACAGTCTG
>Ga0154471_128_pt3 | contig 26548 bp, 24 predicted proteins | sample RifGroC2_FD_115950 | JGI IMG/M metagenome (GOLD analysis project Ga0154471, IMG submission 115950) | Geobacteraceae bacterium GWC2_53_11
GAACCAACCCCGCCATGTCCAGCCCCCTCGATCAGCAACAGGTCAAACTCCGCCTCCAGAGCCTTCACCGCCGAGCGGATTTTCTCCATGGCCCATTCCTGCTCCAGTTCGCCATCAAGGAAGCGCCGGGTGGCCGTTTTCCCCAGCACCAGCGGCGACATCAGGGCAATGTGGTCTTCCAGACCAAAGAGCTGAGCCATCAGCACCGCATCCTTGTCGGCCACAACCCCCCTGAACTCCTGGCACTTGGGGCCAAGCGGCTTGATATAGCCGACCCGCCCGTACCGCTGACGGGCCAGGTGCATCAATGACAGACTTATGGTGGTTTTTCCGCAATGCTGGCCGGTGGCCGCGATAAAGAGTTTCCTGCACATGAGACAGATCTCTCCGGATATAGTGGCATTCTGGCCACCAAGTATACGTGTTACCATTCCATGCGCCAAACATGTATACTAATTAGTGTGTATACATTTTCATGATAAGGAGAACCAAAATGACTACACCTGCGACCATGCCGGCTCTCTTTGTCGGCCACGGAAACCCGATGAACGCCATCGAGGAGACGGTGTATTCAGCCGCCTGGCGTGACATCGTTGCTTCGATTCCGAAGCCAAAGGCAATCCTCTGCATCTCGGCCCATTGGGAAACCGAGGGGACATTTATCACTTCCATGTCACAGCCGAAAACAATCCACGATTTCTACGGCTTCCCCGATGAACTGTATCAGGTGCAGTACCCGGCACCCGGCTCGCCAGAGCTGGCCGCACGGCTGCACGAAATGGTGAGCTCAACCGCGGTTCGGCTGGACGACGGCTACTCCTGGGGACTCGACCACGGCGCCTGGTCGGTGCTGCGCCGCATGTACCCGGACGCCGACATCCCGACCGTGCAGCTCAGCCTTGACCGGACGCAGCACGCACGCTTCCATTATGACCTGGGGAGTGAGTTGAAGGCACTGAGGAAGGAAGGGGTGCTGATCGTGGGGAGCGGCAATATCGTCCACAACCTGCGGATGCTGCAGTGGGATGCCCGTGAACCGTACGCGTGGGCGGCGGAGTTCGACCGGCAGGCAGCAGAGATGATTCTGACAGGAGAGCATGACCGGCTGGTGGCCTATCAGGCTCTGGGAGAGGCGGCACGGCTCTCCATCCCGACCAACGAGCATTATCTGCCGCTGCTGTACGTCCTGGCGCTGCAGCAGCCTGGAGAATCGGTGTCGTTCTTTGCCAAGGGGATGCCGCTGGGGTCCATATCGATGCGGTCGGTCAGAATTGGGTAAAAACATTTGGAACTTGGACAAAACAATCCCCTCTCCCTGAGGGAGAGGGCTAGGGTGAGGGGGACATTGACATAATAGATGTACAACTCCCCCTCATCCGGCCTTCGGCCACCTTCTCCCTCAGGGAGAAGGAATAGTAGGATAAAATAGTAGGAGATCGTTGTAATCAGCAAAAATCATGGTTACGTTCTCAGCGTCACTACCGTCGCCCCGTCGCGACCTTCATGCGGCTCACCGGGGCGGTGGCTTTCCACCAGCGGATGCCGCTCCAGCTCTTCCCGCACCGCATCGCGCAGCCGTCCGGTGCCGATGCCGTGAATGACCCGCACCTCCCGCAGACCGGCGGCGGCAGCGTGGCTGATGAACGGCTCCAGCTCAGACAGCGCTTCCTCCACCCGCATGCCGATCAGCTTGATCTCCCGCTGGTCGCTCTCTTCAATAACCGTTTTCCACGCAGTGGCGACCGGCGCTTTCTTCTTGCCTCCGTCACCCTTTGCCAGCGGTTTGGCCAACTCTGCCAACGTCACCTCCAACTCCATCCGCCCCGCCCTGACACGGGTCTTACCGCTTCGCAGGTCAACGGACAGCACCACGCCGTTGCAGCCAAGCGACCGGATATGCACATTGTCACCCGGCTTGACGGACATGATCGGCTGCAGTTCCGGCTGTTCAACCCCAGGTTTGAGCTGTTCGGTCAGTTCCGTCTCGGTACGCCGGATCTGCTCGACGATCTCGCTCCGCTTCTCCCGCTTCAGCTCCTCCAGCATGCTGTTCATCTTGCGCCGGGTGGTTGAAATCAGCTCTTTGGCGTCGTTCCACCCCTTTTCGGCCGCCTCCTTCCGGATCAGGCGCACCTCGTCGGCCCGTGCCTCCAGCTCAAGGCTCCGTTGCGCCAGCTCCCGCTCGCGCGCATCAAGAGCCTGGCGCTTTTTTTCATACTCGCTGCGCCGTTCGCGCAGTTCGGTGAGCAACCCGGCAAACTCGCTCCCGGCATTGCCGAGCATGCGGCGGGCAAAGTCGATCACCCGTTCCGGCATGCCGAAGCGCCGCGCAATCTCCACGGCGTGCGACTGCCCCGGCTCACCGACAATCAGGCGGTAGAGCGGCGTAAAGCTGGCATCGTCGAAGGCCATACCGGCGTTGATCATGCCGGGGGTCTGGTGGACAAAGCCGATGATGTCGCTCAAGTGCGTCGTCGCGATCACCATGCTTCCCTGCTGCTGCAGCTCGTGCAGCACGCCGCAGGCGATGGCCGCCCCCTGCAACGGTTCGGTTCCCGCGCCCAGCTCATCCAGCAGCACCAGAGAGCGCCGGCCACTCTGCTGCAGAATGGCGGTCACCCGGGCGGCGTGGGCGGAAAAGGTGGAATGGCTCTGTTCGATGGACTGGTCATCGCCGATATCCACCAGCAGCGAGGTGATCAGTGGAAAGATGGAGCGCGGCCCGGCAGGCACCGGCAGACCGCACAGCGCCATCATGGTCAGCATCCCGGCGGTTTTGAGAGCAATGGTCTTTCCCCCGGCGTTGGGGCCGGTGATGACCATGACCGAATCCGACCGTGATTCTCCCCCGCCCAGTTCGAGGCTCAGCGGTTCGACCCGCTTCAGCGCTCCCCGCCGCTGCATCAACAGCAGGAGCGGGTGGCGGGCCTCCACCAGGCGCAGTTCGCCCCCGTCGTTGATGATGGCAGGCTCCAGTTCAAAGTCGTTGGCAAAGCGGGCCATGCTGTTCAGCATATCCAGCTCCAGCAGCGTGTCGAAACAGGCGGCGATCTCGTCCGCATCCTCACGCAGCCAGCCGGAGAGCTGCCGCAGGATGCGGATCTCCTCAGCCCGCTCTTCCGCGGTCAGGTTTTCCAGCTCATTGACGAACGGAATGATCTCAAGCGGCTCCATGAAGGCGGTTTCGCCCGATGACGAGACATCGTGCACCACCCCCTTGACCATCCCCTTGGAATCCATGCGCACCGGAATGACCCATCGGCCGGAGCGCTGCGTGATGAAGTCGTCCTGCAGGAATTTTTCGATGCCGCTGGCCTGCACGATCTCCTCGATCTTCTTGCGGATGCGCGCCGCCAGTCCCCGCTTGGCGCGGCGGGTTTCCTTGAGCAGCGACGAGGCGGAATCCATGATGCTGCCGTCGCTGTCGATGGAGGCGACCAGCGGTTCGAGGATGTCGGGAAAGCCGCGCAGCTGCGGTTCAAGCGATTTCAGCAGCGGGATGTCTTCTCGGTGGGCACACTGGCGGGCCAGCGCCGCGAACAACCGCAGCACCGGGATGAACAAAAGCAGCTCCAGCGGCGGCAGGATGGCGCCGACCGGACGAAGCAATTCCAGCGAGGGGCGAATATCCTCAAAACTCCCCAGCGCAAGCGCGATGCCGACCCGGTCAAGGGCACGGATTTCGCCGATGCGGCCGGAAACCGTTCTGATCTCCTCAAGGTTTTCAAGGGGCTTGATGTCGTTGATCCGTTCAATCGTGCAGGAGCTGTGGGCATGGCGGGAAATTTCGGCCAGCAGCCGGTCGAACTCAAGCCGGGCCAGTGTTTCAGAAGCTATCATGTGGGTAACCTGTGTGTTATAAGGGAATTAGTAATGCGAAGTGTAGCATAGTTGTAGAGCCCGTTCCACATTCTCACCCGCAGGAGCAGCAAAAAACATCATGCAGCTGGAAAAACTACAGGCCTTCGTACTTTCAAACTCCGATTATGGCGAAAGCGACCGGATCGTGTCGCTGTTCACCCTTGAGCATGGCCGGCTGAGAGGGTTTGCCCGAGGAGCGCGCAACAGCCGCAAGCGCTTCGGTCCCGCCCTGGAAACGTTTGCCCGGATTGATGTGCAGCTGAGCCAGAAAGACGGACTCTCGTCGTTGCGCGGAGCCGACGTCATCACGCTCTACAGCGGCATTCGCGGCGAACTCGGCGCCATCGCCCATGCGCTGTACACATGCGAACTGGTGGAGTGTCTCACGCCGGAAGGGGTACCGCTGCCCCGCCTGTACCGGCTGCTGGCGGCCTATCTGGAACGCCTTGATTCAGGACAGCTCGACGAAGCCGACCGCCGGATGTTTGAAATCAACCTGCTCAACATCCTCGGCTATCGCCCCTCGCTGGAGGAATGCAGCCGCTGCGGCGCGAAGTATGACGGCCACGGAGCCCTGTTACAGCAGGACGGGGAACTGGTCTGCCGCTTCTGTGCCGCAACCGGGCGAAAGTTACCGTTACCCGCCCTGCAGAGGCTCGGTTCATGCCTCGACACCAGCCGGTTCGGACAGATTCCCTTCGATGAAGAGTCACTTGCCGCAGCCGCCTGCCTGCTGGATGAATCGATAGCCGGCCACGCCTCCCGGAAGCTGAAAAGCCTTGATTTCCTGCAGCAGATATGTCCTTGACTTTGCCCGAATCATGATTATGTTTTACCTGACAGGGCATTGTTCCCTTACTCAAACAGATGCAAGGAGGATACAGTCATGGCACTTGTTAAGTACAACCCGCTCAGAGATTTGCGCACCATGCAGGACCAGATGAACCGGCTCCTCAACCTTTCCTGGAACCACGATCTCCCTAGTGAAGATATCAAGGAGGGGCTGTGGCAACCCGCTGTCGATATTTATGAAACCGCCGATTCCATCGTCATAAAGGCAGAACTGCCGGATGTAGATCAGAAGGATATTGAAGTACGCATCGAAGACAGCACCCTGATTCTGAAAGGGGAGCGCAAACATGAGGATGAGGTGAAGAAGGAGAACTACCACCGGATCGAGCGGTATTTTGGAACGTTCCAGCGCAGCTTCAGCCTGCCGACCACCATCGACCAGGAGAAGGTCGTTGCAGCCTGCGACAAAGGGGTGCTCACGATCACCCTTCCGAAAAAAGAGGAAACCAAGCCGAAACAGATCAATATCCAGATAAAATAAGTACCGCAGAACATAGCTGGAAACATCAACGAGAGCCGAAGGAATCCGGCTCTCGTTGATGTTTCAGGGGTGCGCAGAAGATCAGGCGTGGGGCGTTTCTTTCTTTTCAACATGTTGCGGTTCTGCCGTCGCCTGGGTCGCAACCGGCTCCGCCACAGAGGCGGCCTGCACCTGGGGTGCCGGTTCTTTCACCGGTTCTTCAGCTTTATTGGCCTCTTCCTGAACCGAACGCTGAAAACCTTCCGAAGCTTTCTTGAACTCCGCCAGTCCTTTGCCCAACGACTTGGCTAGTTCCGGCAGCTTGTGCGGCCCGATAACGATCAGGGCGATCACAAGAATAATTATCATTTCCGGCATGCCGATTCCAAACATAACCTTCTCCTTTGTATCTCTATGCGTGAAGTGTATTCCATTAAAAACGGAAATCAGACTGATGGCAATAAAAATCTGATTTTTAGCCTTGCCATTTATTTCTTCTGTGCTACTATGCCCAAAAATTAGGCAGATAAAGACCGTTTTCCTCCCTCCCGGTTCGTATCATTAGTGTGCATCATGCTAAAACCATTAACAATTGGCTCTCTCGTCCTTGCGCACAACGTCGTGCTTGCACCCCTGGCGGGAATTACAAATTTGCCGTTTCGTCTGATCTGCCGAAGAGCCGGGGCTTCACTGGCTTTTACCGAGATGGTCAGCGTCAACGGCCTCGTACGTGAAGGTGTCAAGACCCTGGCGCTTCTGAAGAGTTCTCCCGAAGACCGTCCGCTCGGTATCCAGCTGTTCGGCGACAAACCCGGCGACCTGGCCGAAGCTGCCCGCATGGTCGAAGGGTACGGCGATCTACTGGACATTAACATGGGCTGCCCGGTACGCAAGGTGGTCGGCACCGGAGCCGGCAGCGCACTGTTGCAGGAACCGCTCAAGATCGCCGCCATTGTCCGGGCGGTGCGTGCGGCCACCACGCTGCCGCTGACGATCAAGATCCGTTCCGGTTGGCACTGCGGCGACAACGTGTTTCAGGAAGTGGGTCGCATCGCTGAAGCAGAGGGGTGTGACGCCATCACCCTCCACCCCCGCAGCCGGAGCCTGATGTTTTCCGGCCAGGCAGACTGGAACCATCTTCGGGAAATGAAAGAAGCGCTCTCGATCCCCGTGCTGGGAAGCGGTGACCTGTTTACGCCGGAGGATTGCCTGCGCATGCTTCGTGAGACCGGCTGCGACGGCATCATGATTGCCCGCGGTGCGCTCGGGGCTCCCTGGATTTTTCGGCAGGTCAACGAGTTGCAAGAGTCCGGGCGCTATACCCCGGTCAGAACGGCCGAACAGGCCGACATTATTGAACAGCACCTGCACCTGTTTATTGAGGAAATGGGCGAGGCTGTTGCGGTGCGCGAAATCAAGAAGCATATCGGCTGGTATGCGAAGGGTTTTGCCGGGGCATCGGAAATCCGTCGCACCGCCAATTATGCCCGGACATTTGAGGATATTACGTCACTCACGGAAAGGATGCGGAGCATACCCGACACCCCTGGGCATGTTTCAGAACCCCATGGCTAATGACCAGCAGCAGAAAACCCGTGATGACTACTATGCCACGGTTATCGACAGTGTGGGTGATGGTGTTATCGTCGTCGGCAGCAACGGCCGCATAACCCTGTGCAATCCTGCGGCGGAGCAGATCACCGGGTTCTCGCAGCGGCAGGCTCTGGGTGCAGAGTTCGAAAAATTGTTTACCCTTGAGACAACGCTGATCGAGATGCTGACCAAAACCATCCGCACCGGCATCACCATTTCTGATCATGAAAATGTTGTGGTCCGCTCGACGGGAAAGATAACTCCAGTGGCGGTGACATGCTACCCGCTGGTCGAGGGGAGCGGCGAGAACATCGGTGCCATCCTGACGCTGAAGGACATCACCTATATCCGCGAGCTTGAGGCTGCCGTACGTCAGGCCGACCGGTTGTCAACACTCGGCACCCTGGCAGCCGGCCTGGCCCACGAGGTTAAAAACCCGCTGGGCGGCATCAAGGGAGCGGCTCAGTTGCTGGAGCGGGAATTTGCTCCGGGCAGCGACATGCTCGACTATACCACGGTCATGATCAGGGAAACCGAGCGTATCGACCATATCATCCGCGAGCTGCTGGAACTGGCCTCGCCACGGGCACTCAAACTCGCGCCGGTTAATCTGCACCGGATTCTGGGCGATATCCTTCTGCTGCAGAAGCAGGCCGTTGCCGACCGGGAAATAGCGATCATCCAACATTTCGACCCAAGTATCCCGGACATCATGGCCGACGAGGAGATGCTGACCCGGCTGTTTCTGAACCTGATCTGCAACGCCATTGACGCCATGGGGAGTGACGGCCGCCTGACCGTGACCAGCAGGGTGCTGTCCGATTACCGCATGACCCAGAATCAGCGCAACTCACGCATGGTTGCCATTGAGGTCAGCGATGACGGCCCCGGCATCCCGCAGGAGGATCTGGAAAACATCTGGACGCCGTTCTTCAGCACAAAATCCGGCGGTACGGGGCTCGGTCTGACCATCTGCCACAAGATCGTCTCGGAACATCGCGGCATGATCAAGGCCGAGTCCGATCCGGGACACGGTACAAAATTTACGGTGCTGCTGCCGCTGGTACGATAAATTGGAAAGGGGTGAAGAGTGAGGTGTAAGGAGAAGGCTGTTTAAGTTAATCTTCACTCCTTGCTTTTTACCCCTCACCCCTCACTCTTGACTCTTCACACAACACACGAGGTTCGCTATGCCGCTTAACAGAATTCTGGTCGCCGATGATGAAGAAAGTATCCGTTGGGTTCTCTCCAAGGCTCTCAAACAAAAGGGTTTTAGTGTAGATCTGGCCCATGACGGCCGTCAGGCCCTGGAACTGATCAAGGACAATTGCTACGACCTGGCCATCCTCGACATCAAGATGCCCGGCATTACCGGACTTGACCTGCTGGACAAGGTCCGCGAGATGAACAACGACCTGCTGGTCGTTATCATGACCGCCGAAGCCAGCATGAAAAATGCCGTTGAAGCTATGAAGCGGGGCGCTTACGACTACATTACCAAACCGTTCGACCTGGACGTCATCGATGCGATACTCGAAAAGGTTGCCCGGGCACGGGATATTGCCGGTCAGGTAACAACGCTCAAACAGGAACTGAAGGAGCGCTATCAGGTAGAAAAAAACATCGTCGGAAATTCCTCGGCCATGCAGGAGGTCTACAAGACCATCGGCAAGGTGGCGGTGAGCGACGTGACCATCCTGATCCAGGGTGAGTCCGGCACCGGCAAGGAGCTGGTGGCCCGCGCCGTCCATTTTAACTCCGAGCGCCTCGGAAAACCGTTCGTGGCGATCAACTGCGCCGCTATCCCACGCGACCTGCTGGAAAGTGAGCTCTTCGGATCGGAAAAAGGAGCTTTTACCGGCGCGGCCGAGCGCAAGCAGGGGAAGTTTGAACAGGCCAATCACGGCACCCTCTTTCTTGACGAGATCGGCGACATGCCGCTTGATCTGCAGGCCAAGATTCTGCGCGTTCTCCAGGAACAGGAGATTACCCGCATCGGCGGCAACCAGAACATTCCGGTGGATGTCCGCATTGTAGCCGCGACCAATCAGGCGCTGGTTGAAAAAGTTCGCCAGAAGGAATTCCGGGAAGACCTCTACTACCGCCTGAACGTAGTACCGATTATGCTCGCACCGCTCCGTGAACGCCGCGACGACATCCCGGATCTGGCCAACTACTTCTTGTCCCGCTCCTGCACGGAGATGTCGGTTACCCCCAAGCGGCTGACCGAAGATGCGCTGGCACTCCTGAAAGCATACTCCTGGCCCGGCAACGTACGCGAGCTTGAAAATGCCATGAAGCGGGCCGTGATTCTGTCCAACGATCCTCTACTGACGGCACAGGATTTCGGCGGACTGCTTCCGACGCAGGAACTTCAACAACCGGGTGCGCAGGAAACATCTCTGGAAGAGCTGGTTGATCTAAAACTTCGAGCCAGTATGAATGGGATTGAAGGGCTTGATAAAGGTGATATTCATGCCATGGTGCTGGAACAGGTAGAACGTCCCCTGATCCGCCTGGTGCTGGAGAAATGCCGCTGGAATCAGGTCAAGGCCGCCGACGTGCTCGGTATCAACCGGAATACGTTGCGCAAGAAAATATCGGAGTTGCAGATAGAAATGAAAAGGGGCTGAAATCAGCCCCGCACAAACACAACTTTTTTCACCGCAAAGACGCAAAGAGCACAAAGAAATTCAAAGAGTTTAAGACCAAGCGGTACCTGTTTTTGGGGCTTCATCTTCTTGTTTCCTTCGCGGCCTTTGCATCTTTGCGGTTCAAATGCTTTTTGGGTTTAAAAGAGCTTTAAATTCTCCAGCCCTTTGAGCGGCTGGTTGTTGAATGACTGCCGCTCCGTGCGTTCCGCCACCACCGGCCCGGGAGGCGCACCTTGACAGGTTTCGTCCTGCACGCACTCCACTTCCTGTTCCCCGTTCAAATCCTCATCCATCCCGTTGCTCTTGAAGAAATAGCGGTCGTACAGCCGGTGATGCGCCGTCCAGCGCGAGGTCGATGCGGTTTCCTTGGCGATATGAGACCGGATGCCGTTGATCTTTGAATCAAGATCATCCAGGTAGTTGAGGATGGTGGCTTCAATTGTTTTGGGACGCTTGGGCGAACCGTATTCGTACTGGCCGTGGTGCGACAGCAGCATATGTTTGAGCAACAGGGCCAGTTCACGCGGAAAGCCATCTACCTGGCGGATTTTTTCATCCACCAGTTCCACGCCGATGGTGATGTGCCCGAGAAGCTTTCCGGCATCGGTGTAATCGAATGAGCGGCCGAAACTCATCTCGTAGATTTTGCCGACATCATGCAGCAGCGACCCGACCACAAGCAGGTCCTCATTGATGCCGCCATACAGAGGTACAATGGTTTTGGCCAGCTTAACCAGCGAGAGCGAGTGTTCCAGCAAACCCCCCAGATAGACATGATGCATCCCCTTGGCTGCCGGAGCCTGGCAGTACAGACCCATAAAAGGTTCATCGGCCAGAAATGCCTCCATCAACCCCTTCAGATGCGGGTTGCCGAGCCCGGCCACCGTGTCGAGCAATTCCTGGCGCATATCGGCGCCGGCCCGCGGCGACTCGGGGAGGAAGTCTGCAAGCACGACCTCCTCTTCCGGCACCTTGGCGATTTCCGCAATGACCACCTGCATCTTGTTCATATAGACCGAAGCCTTGCCGCGCACCTTGACAAAATCGTCCTTGTCAAACTGCTTGTCCAGCAACTCCGTATTGTCCCACACCTTGGCTTCAATATCGCCGCTTTTATCCATCAGACGGAGGTTCATATACGGCTTGCCGTTTTTGGCCATGGCCAGAATCTTGTCCTTGACAAGAAATACGGCGCTGACCGAATCACGGTCTTTTATCTCACTGACGAACTGTTTTGACACGTGGCACTCCTCTTCCGGCTGGATGAAAAATAAAGGGGAAGTTAGCACGATGAAGAGTCAATGCACAAGGGCAGAATCAGGCGTATACGCGATCAGCAATCCAGGCACAAATTAAACTCTTGCTTTTAATGAATAAAACATCTATGGTGTCTAGCTGTTGTAGCACACGAAGCAACGGTATGGTGTCCGTCGCTTCTCTTTTGATCATCGCATTCTGCCCCCCCCTGCATCTTCAATCCCGATTGAAACAAGCAGACCGTACGGCAGGCGAAGATTTATTGTCTGCCCGCACGTTACTGCATTTACCTATTCCTGGAATCATCTGTTTGATTCCCCGGTTCGTGTGCGCTTTTGTCTTTACACCGCTCCCAGAAAAGGAATTATCATGACGTTTGAAGAACTGGGCCTTAATCCGGCCATCCTCTCGGCGATTACCGCCTGTGGTTACACAACCCCGACCCCCATTCAGGAACAATCAATCCCGCTGGTACTTGCAGGTCACGACCTGATCGCCACCGCCCAGACCGGCACCGGTAAAACAGCCGCTTTTGTACTGCCTGCCCTGGAAATACTGACGAAAAAATCAACCATGCCGGGCAAGGGACCTCGTATTCTTGTCTTGGCCCCGACCCGTGAACTGGCCGGCCAGGTAATGGAATCCGCCCGTAACTACGGTCGCGGAATCCGCCCACGCTGCGGCACAATTCTGGGCGGCATGCCCTATCGTGAGCAGCTGCGCCTTCTTTCCGCACCGGTTGACATTATCGTCGCCACTCCCGGACGCCTCGTAGACCATATCGAACGCGGCAGCATCCGCCTCGACCGCCTGGAGATGCTGGTACTTGACGAAGCCGACCGCATGCTGGACATGGGTTTCAGCGAAGACATCAACAAGATTGTCGAGCGTACCCCTGCCAATCGTCAGACCCTCATGTTCACCGCCACCATGGAAGGTGACATCGCACGTCTGGCCGAAAAAATGATGCGTGAGCCGAAGCGGATTCAGCTGGCTGTCAGCACGTCATCGCACGCCCTGATCGAGCAGCGCCTGCACGTTACCGATAACCTTAACCATAAAAAAGAGCTGCTCAACCACCTCGTCAGCGATTCCGAACTGACCCGCGCCATTATTTTTTCTGCCACCAAGCGTGATGCCGACGAATTGTCCCGCGAACTCTCCAAAAACGGCTACCCGGCAGCAGCCCTGCACGGCGATATGACCCAAATGGCCCGCAACAAGACCATCGACCGTATGCGCCGCGGCGGAATCCGCCTGCTGGTCGCCACCGACGTTGCCGCCCGTGGTCTGGACGTAACCGGCATCAGCCATGTCATCAACTTTGACCTGCCGCGCTTTGCGGAAGATTATGTCCACCGCATCGGTCGTACCGGCCGTGCCGGAGCAAGCGGCATTGCCATTTCTTTCGCATCAGCCGGCGAGCGCAATTACCTGGAGCGCATCGAGCGCTTCATCGGCAAAAAGCTGCCGGAACTTCAGATTGCCGGACATGAGCCGACAACAACTCTTCGTAAACCGGCAGGCCGGAGCGGCGGCCCTCGTAAAAGTGGCCCCGGCGGCCCTGCAGGACGTTTCGGTAAACCGGCCGGCGGTCGTGATGGCCAGGCAAAGCCATGGAGCAAATCAGCCAAACCGGCTGGTCAAAAGCCACGCACCGCACCAGCGGCGGCAAGACACGAGCCGGTAATCGAGTACCGTTCACGCCGTCCCCAGGCATAAGCGGCCACGTTTCAAGATGATACCAAAAGACCTCCGGAGCTATAAAGCTCGGAGGTCTTTTGGTATCATCTTTATTCATAACTTCTAGCTTGGCTGCTTTCTATAATCTCCGCGAGCCAGGTATTTCTCCAGCCAGATATAGAGGCAGATAAAAAGATAGCGACTGCCCATCTCTTTTATCTTCAACTTGGCCTTCCCGGTACGGCGATTGCGCCAGGTAATGGGGATCACCGTCCAGTTGTAACCCCGTACGATAGCCTTGAGCGGCAGCTCCACCGTAAGGTTAAAATGAGGCGACAGCAGCGGCCGGCACCCCTCGATCACCTCGGCGCGATAGGCCTTGAAGGCGTTGGTGGTGTCATTGAGCCGGATGCCGAACAACAGCCTGATAAACTGGTTGGCCAGACGGTTGAGAGTCAACTTGAACAGGGGATAATCGATTACCCCGCCCCCCTTGACGAAGCGGCTGCCGAAAACACAGTCATACCCCTCATTCAGCTTGTGCCAGTAGCGTACCACATCGCGAGAATCATCCGACTCGTCGGCCATCATGACAACAACAGCGTCGCCCGTAAAAATGTTGAGGCCTTGGATAATTGCCCTGCCAAAGCCATGCAGTCCCGTATTCCGAACCGGCACCAACTCGGGCAGATGCTCCCGCAACTCCTGCAACAGCTCCCAGGTCCGATCAGTGCTGCCGTCATCCACGACGATAATCTCGTGCGGTATGCCTTGGAGGCGCAGTTCCAGATGAAGATGCTCAACTGTCGAGCAGACACACACCTCCTCATCGCGGGCGGGAATGACGATCGACAGCAGGCTGAGCGGTTTTATCCGGGCGCTTTCCGACATCATGCCGCCCCCGACATTTCCAGCCAGTCCGGATGAGCCTCGGCATGGAGTGCGATTTCTTCAAGAATTGCCGCGAGCGGCGTTTCAGGCTGCCATCCCCACGTATTCCTGGCCAGGGCGGAATCCATGACCAACAACGGGATGTCGAAGCGGCGCATTTGGCAAACAGAGGAGACAGCATGCTCGCCGAAACGATCTCTGCACCACCCGCTCAGTTCAGCCAGTGACATGGCGTTGTCCACGCCTCCTCCCAGGTTTACGATCCGTACCGGCGCGGTCGCCCCAGGCAAGGCCTGCTTCCTCAGCAAGGTAACCAGATCGCGCGGATGCAGACAATCGCGCACCTGGTGGCCGTTGCCGCCAAAGCCTATATACGAGAGTGGCCTGCGGCGCAGCCAGGAGTTGATCCAGAAGGAAAAAATACCCTGGTCGGCCTTGCCGAACTGTCCGGCTCCGGCCAGCACGCCGCAACGGTTGATCCATACCGGGAAACCAAAGGTCTCGCCATACTCAAGGGCCAGCGTTTCCGAGGCCAGCCTGGTGCTGCCGTAAAGGGAGACGGGGGCATTGGTGCTGAAGCTTTCGGCGACGCCTGACGGGGTCAGCCCAGACGGGAGTATCCCCCCGGACAGCTGGAACGCCTCGCCCTTGACTTCAACCGCAACGTCGGCCAGGGTCGCGATGTTATAAACCCTGCTGGTGCTGAGCAGAATGAAGCCGGCCTGGTGGCGCTTGCAGTATTCAAGAATATTGACCGTCCCCAGAAGGTTGTGCTCGATCAACTGACGACTGCTGGTCATGCCATCCACGCCTGCCAGCACACTCGGATTGGCCGCGGCATCAATCACCCAGTCAACCGGCGGAAGGATATCGAAATCAGAGGGCATCCTGATGTCGCCATGGATCAGCGTAACACCCAGCTTCTGCAAGGCGGTCCGGTTATGCTCACTGCCGGGACGGCTCAAGTTGTCCATGCCGTAGACGACAAGACCCGGCTCCGCTTCAAGCCACGCCTGGGCCAGGGTGCTGCCGGCAAAACCGCATATTCCCGTAATCAGTAGTTTCAAAGTCCCTCCGTCAATCCCTGAGTCGCTGCTGCCATGACTCCACGATTTCTGAAATCGTCTGTGCCAGTGGCTTGGTGATATCCCACGCTGGATAGTGGGACTTCATCCTGGAAAGGTCGCTGTAGTAGCAGATATGGTCACCAATGCGATTTTCGTCCACGTAGCGGTATGTCTGCTTCCTGCCGGTGTACTCTTCGGCAAGCGCAAAGGCTTCCAGTATCGAGCAGGAGTTCCCCTTGCCACCGCCCAGATTATAGACTTCACCGCAGCGGGGATTAAGGAAGAAAGCATGGATGAAGCGGGCCACATCCTCGGAATGAATGTTGTCGCGCACCTGTTTTCCCTTGTAGCCGAAGACGGTGTATTCCTTCCCTTCCAGATTGCATTTCACCAGATAGCTCAGAAATCCGTGCAACTCCACGCCAGCATGGTTGGGGCCGGTCAGGCAACCGCCTCGCAGACAGCACGTCGGCATATTGAAGTAGCGGCCGTATTCCTGCACCATTATATCGCCCGCCACCTTGGATGCACCGAACAGTGAATGTTTTGATTGATCGATGGAAAATGTTTCCGGAATGCCGTTTTCATAATCGGGATCGTCGTAATCCCAGCGGGTTTCCTGCTCTTTCAACGGGATGGAGTTGGGGAGGTCGCCATAGACCTTGTTGGTGGACATGTGTATGAACGGCGCCTCGGGACAGAACTGCCGGGCAGCCTCCAGAAGGTTGAGCGTCCCCACGGCATTGGTATCGAAATCATCAAAGGGAATCGCCGCCGCACGGTCATGGGAGGGCTGGGCGGCCGTATGGATGATGCCATCCGGCTTCAGCTCCCTGATCAGGGCAGACACGCCCTGTCGGTCACGGATATCCAGCTCGTGGTGATGGAAGTCAGGCAGGGAGGCGATCAGCCGCTGCTGCCTCCACCGGGTATCCCCCTGAGGGCCGAAAAAAACAGCGCGCTGGTTGTTGTCAATGCCATGGACCGTAAACCCGAGACGGGAAAAAAAGGTGGTAACTTCCGAGCCAACCAGACCGGAGGATCCGGTGACGAGTATAGTCGATTTTCCTGGATTCATTCAGATCTCCACCCACCCTTGTAAAATTGCCGACAATCGACGTAATCAAAATCAAACACCCGGAAGCGGATAGTTACGCGACAGATTTCTTTTCCAATTTCCCCTTCAACTGTCCGCACGCCGCCGAGATGTCGCCACCACGGCTGTCACGGGTTATCACGGTAACATGACGGTCGATCAGGTATTTATGGAACGCATCAATGGCCGCGCGGGTCGGAGCCTTGAATCCGCATCCCTCGTGTTCGTTGAACGGGATCAGGTTGACCTTGTTGGGGATATCGCTGATCAGCTTCAGCAGCCGTTTCGCGTCATCCAGCGTATCATTTACTCCCCCCAGCATGACATATTCGAAGGTTACCTTACGGCGGCCCGGCAGAGGAAACTCCTTGCACGCCTTCAACAGTTCCCTGAGTGGATAGCTCCTGTTAACCGGCATGATCCTGTCCCGCAGTTCATCGGTCGTCGCATTCAATGACACGGCCAGATTGACATTCGGAATTTCCCGCCCCAGACGGCCCATCTCCGGCACCAGACCACAGGTTGACACGGTCACCCGCCGGTTGGACAGCTGCAAACCGTTGCCGTCGATCATGATCTGGATCGCCGGGATGACGTTGTCCAGGTTGTGCAACGGCTCCCCCATCCCCATCAGCACGATATTGCGGATAGCTGCCGGCGACTCCGGCTGGTCATCATCCTCTTCGTCGTCACCTGTTACAGGTATATCGAGTGTCAGCGCAGGCGGGTTCCGGATCAAATCCCGCCTGACCGCCATGATCTGATTGACGATTTCAGCCGTGGTCAGGTTGCGGGTCAGCTTGAAGCTGCCGGTCAGGCAGAATTCACATGCCATGGCACACCCAACCTGAGATGAGATGCAGAGCGTATTGCGCCCCTCGATCGGGATCAGCACCGATTCGACGCTCGTACCGTCAGCCAGGGGAAAGAGGTACTTGCGGGTGCCGTCGCTCCCCTGTTCCACCGCTTCCGGTTCGAGGTTACTGATGAATGCGGTTTCGTCCAGTTCCTTACGGAGCGCCTTCGAGATGTTGGTCATCTCCTCAAAGCCGTGGGCATCCTGCTGGTAGAGCCATTTGAAGACCTGAAGGGCGCGGAAACGCTCTTTGCCCTGCCCCTGGAGGAATTGCTCAAGGGCGGGGAGCGTGAGGTTTTTAAGGTCGGTTTTTTGTTTGTTCATTTTCAGGTAATACTCCGTGATGGTCTTAAAAAAAACACCCACTTGCTAAGGTGTGGGTGTTTACATGTGATTATCCTATGACCCTTCGGCCATATACTACTTACCGGATGATAGTCTACTTCGTGAGGGCGATTTCTTCAGCGCAGCAATATCGACGATCTGCCCGTCCTTCCAGATATAGCAGGGGGTTTTGGTCTTGCGGGCAAGGAGATGCGCAGCCTTGGCGGCACGTTTCAGGGCGGCGTCGATTCCGGCAAATTCTGCATTTAGTGGGGTTTTAGGTTTTTTATCCATCAGGTTTCTCCACGTTCAATCACTTTGGGTACATTACCAGAGTTGTCATATAAGGTCCATCCATCAACAATCTTTTTATACACCGAGTGGAATTTTTTTAGACCGGCTTCAAATCGTCTGCGAATATCAGTTTCAGGCACACTGTGCCCGCCTTGCGTCACACGGGATGCAACCCTTGCCACTGCCATGTCTGCCGACGGCAGGCTCAGAAACACCAGTACTATATGGTATCCGCGAGCACGGCATTCCCGCAACAGTTTTACATATGTTCGACCGCTCAGAGTAGTTTCAAAGGCAAAGCTTTTGTTGTTGCGAACCTTTTCATGGATCTCTTCCAGCATCAAGCGGCCAGCCCGAAACGCTACCGATTCCGGCTTAAATGGCGAAAGCCCGGCGGCGATCAGGTCGGCATTGATGAAATCCGGACAGTTGGCCTCATGGGGGAGAAATTCACGGGCAAAAGTGGTTTTGCCTGCGCCGTTCGGGCCGGCGATGATGACTATTTTTGAGGCGCTTGACATAATTCTATCTCACTTTGCTAATGCAATTTCCGGCGCCTGCTCAATTCCGTTCATAGTGCACCTTTTCATACTCGAACCGGCCTTTTTTCGGTCTTTTTCATCCCCATTTACCTCTCAAGCAATATTAGAAACGCACACCATTTTCAACCACTTATACACCACACTCAGCCACCCGCGCCACCATTTTAACCCCGCCCGCAAACCAAAACAGGTCGCACGGCATGTTCGCCCTGTGACCTGTAACAGGTTCCTTCGCATTTCGATTCAGACAAGATACCGCTCTTATTTTTTCTCCGGAGCGGCCTCCGTCGGCACAGACGGCTGGGTCGTCCCGCCGCCATCCTTCGGCTCATCCGAAGCATCTTTTCCCGGCTCCGTCACCTTCTCCTGCTGTTCTCCCGGTATTTTTTCAAGCGGTTCCTGCCGGGCAGATGACGGCGAAGCAAACACCGGGGGGGTACTGATGACCTCATCAACCTTTTGCTGCATCCGGCCGACATTGGGTGACTGAGCCAGAGCTGCCTGGTACTCCGCTTCACCCAGAACGCCATTCTTGCGCAGCAGCCGCAGAATCATATCCGAGCGTTTCAGTACCTTGCCAAGATTTTTGTAAGGGTTATAGGCCACGCGCGGTCCCGGCAGCATGGCCGCCAGGAAGGCACATTCACGCGGGGTCAGTGCTGAGGCCGGCTTGCCGAAGTAATACTGCGCGCCGTGGCCGATGCCGTACACCATCGGCCCCAGCTCGACCACATTCAGGTAGAACTCGATAATGCGCCCTTTGGTCAGTTCCTGCTCCATGCGGTAGGCAAGGTAGATTTCCTTCAGCTTGCGGGTGATCGTCTTCTCACGGGAGAGAAACAGGTTCTTGGCGGTCTGCTGGGTGATGGTCGAGGCGCCGCGCTTCAGGCTCTTTTTTTCCAGGTCGTACTTGATGGCGTTCTTGATGGCTTTAACATCAAAACCATCATGCTTGTAGAAGTTTGAATCCTCGGCCAGGATCACCGCCCACTTCATTTCAGACGGGATACGCCCTGAAGGCGTCCAGTAGCGGTTCTTCGGCCCGACCACAAAGGGGTGGTAATCGCCCTGCCAGTCCTTGACCTGAATGGTCGTGCTGTACTTCTTGTCAGCCAGATCGGCTACCGGCGGCATCAGCGCGAGCGAAATGCCGACATACGCCAGATAGGCAATGATCGCCAGGAATATGTAGAAGATAATTTTTTTCATAGTTTCTTTGCAATACAGGGGGCTATTCCTCATCGTCCCTGTTTCTCTCCCTCTGTTTCCTGATTCTTCGCTCCGGAGTTACCGGAGGAGCGCTTTTCACTTGTGCTGGCGGAGCCACGATACCCGCTTCTGGTTTTGCGGCCTGATTGACTGCGACAGCGTTGCCCGACTGCACTCTCCCGGCATCCGACGCTTCCGGGTACAGCATCTTTACCTTTGCCTTGTAGCGAGCCGGGACATCGTACTCTTTATTGGAGTAATGAGCAATCCCGGCTGAATCCTTCCACATGAAAATCAGGCCTTGTGCGGGAGCAGCTGCCAGTAGCAACACCAACAACAAACATTTAATAATTGGCCATCTCCTGGCTGGGTTAAGAAGGTTCTTCACCATTTGTTCATCGACTCCACTCGCTGCCACCAACGGCAACGGCTCTCAAGGTTTCTTGTGACGGACTCTAATATATGCTACAAATACTTCAGATTTCCACCAAACCTAACCTCACACGCTGTCGTCCACTATGCCACAACATGACCGTATTGTTCAATAAAGCCTTCCTTCCCGCCTTATGTTTCACGTTGTCGGTACTCGTGCACATACTTTTTTTCTACGCGTGGCTCATTTCCGGAACATACAATTTCTCCGCACCCGTTACCCATACACAGTGGGTTCAGGTTGACCTGTCCCAACCAGCCGCTCCTGAATCCTCATCCGATGAGACAGAGAGCATCAACGAGGCACATGAAGTTGAACAGGATGCCGAGCCTGATACGACGCCTACAGTTGAAAAGGAGAAGGACGTACCTGAAAAGCCTGCTCCGGTAGTCGCTGATACAGAAAAGCCCCGACCGATTCCTGACGGCAGTAAAGCCGCCGCTGCAGCCGACAAGCCACAGCAACAGGCAGGAACGGTTCCCCGTCTCCCCTCGGAAAAGTTTCTGGCTGCGCCGTATGAAAAACTGACCTATTTGATTAGCCTGTTCGGAATTCCGGTGGGAACCGCTGAACTGGAGGCTAAAAACATACATTATGAAGTCTGGCTCACGCTGAGAGTTCGCTCTAATACCGCGATCTCAAGCCTCTACCCTGTTGATGATCTTGTCGAGACTCGGCATATATCGGGACAGTTTATAATGACGAAGATCAGACAAAAAGAGGGCTCGTTCGCAAGTGACGAAGGGTTTACTATCAACCTGCGGAAAAAGAGGGTTTCGTGGTTTGACAATCTGGGAGGACGCAGCCAGACAGTCACAGTGCCAACTGACGAAGTATTCGACACCCTGTCAGGGATCTATTTCCTGAGGAACCGGCAGTTACAGGTAGGAAAGACGGAGACACTCCATATATTCGATAGTGAGTCCTATGCTGAGGTCCCGGTTGAAATCCTGCGCAAGGAAACTGTTCGCCTACCGAATCTCACTTCGGTCAATTCCATAGTTGTAAAGCCGCTTCAGAAAAGTGCTGGTCTTTTCAGGCGAACGGGAGACATTCTGATTTGGATGACCGATGATGCCTTCAAGGTTCCGGTAAAAATTGTCACGACTGTCGCACTTGGTTCGGTAACCGTTGAGCTTATATCAGCAGAAACAGCGCCACTGGACAAAAGCATTATTCCGGGCAACTGATAACACTGGTTGAACATTGCACTGTCACCACTTACACTTGGCCATATCAGACTTTACTTGCCCCCTCCATACTAACTTACATTACCTATGCGATCTTCAATCGCGACAAAAAAACCCGCCTCTTTCGAGGCGGGTTTTTTTGTGCTCAACTTTCAGGCTACAACTTTGTAATAATTACGGACGAGTATACAATCCCGCTGTTGGCGCGGAAGTGTTCTTTCTCGTGATGTAACCTCTGACCGTCTGGGTTGTTGCTCCGGCTTTTCCGGTGCTAATCAATGATGTAGAATAATTTTTGAAATTGATCAGACCGTCCGGATCAGCAGTCGCACCAGCCGCAATATTACGGTTAGAAAAGCTGACATTTCCGGTTTGCAGATACTGAATAGAGTCAAAGATTAACTGTTTCATGAATGTGCGGTTATGAACATGCGCACCCTTCTCGGCTTTAAGCAACTTGAAGTTCAGAGCTGCACCCATGTTTGCAGGGCCATTACCATTAGTTACGACCATACCTGTTGTAGTATCAGCTGCTATCCAGTTTTTAAGAGCAGTTACACCATCCGCCTTAAAGAAGTACGGATAGGCTTCTGAATAAACCGCGCCGTTCTGAGCAAGCTGCCATTTGAAAAAGTCCATAGCTGCATCGTATTTCGGTTTTTCGTCGAGTTCTGCAACTTCTTTAATGTCTTCGTTGGTGTGGCAACCGTAGCAACCTGCAAACGTACCGTTTGCCATGGAGTTAGCTGTGGCAGTTCCAGTTTTCCAGGTTGCCTCTGCGCCTTTATATGCATCGAAAGAGTGTGTCTGCTCAGGTCCGAGGTGACAGGCAACGCACTGACCTGCCGTGCCAGTGAATACAAGGTTACCTTTTGCAGCGATAACATCAGCCTTTGATATTGTCGTCTGGAAATTATTCATACCAAGCTTGCCATGTGACCATGGGGCTTTATCGCCAACAAGAGCATCCCCCACCGCAATAGCGGGCGTACTGTTAGAAGTGCTGGCAGCAGCTGCTTTGATAACCGTACCGTCTACAACAACACCATACTTGGAAGTATAAGCCTGTGGTTGATATTGTGTCTGGGAAGCAGATGAGTAGAACTGGAATCCGCCTGTTCCATAGAATACGGCAGCGGCAGCAAGATAATGCGGATTTTTGAAGCTGGCATTGGTAAAATCAGTCACGCCAAGTGCAACGGATTTTCCATTTTCGCGAGAAGCATGGCAAGGAACACAAACGTTTGATTGATTAACATCTGGGAACACAATAGTAGCTTTGGCATTAGTAGCGAATCCGCCCATGCCAGCTGTATAACCACCGGTAATGGTGCGGATGTTGTTATGATACTGCGTCGCGCTAGTGTGGCAGGTGTCGCAAGTAAGAGCTGACTTGCCGGTATTTGTTGCAGCAGTATTTGTCCAATTACTGTTAACAGCATTAGCAAAACCAAGAGGATTATGGCAAGCGATGCAGTCTGTCCGTGTGGAGAAGTCATATTCGGTCCACGCCGGTTTAGTTGCGGTACCATGTCCTGAAGCTGCTAAGTCAGGAACTTGCTGAAATTCCAGTTTATGAGCCTGATGGCAAGCTGTACAGCTGGTTTTGTTTGCTTGGTATTCGGCTTTATGAGCTGGAAAATTACCTGCAACACTGTGGCAGGAATAGCATCTGCTGGTATTAAAACCAAGAGCCGGATTTAGATCATTGTGCTGTTGTCCGTGGCATCCAGCACACCCAGTGCTGTTTGCGTAAAAAGTACCGTTGAAATTGGGTACAGGACTAACTGTTACACTGTAGTGACGTGACCCTTTATAATCGGCAACAATGCTCTGTCCGGTGATGCCACGTGAATTTTCGTGGCATCCTAGGCACGGCTCATCAGCCACTTTGTAATAGGGTGCCGCCATTGAAATAGTTCCCAAATCTGTGGTAGCACCGGATGTTACTGTAACTTCACGCTTGAAGCCCTCGTACAGAAGTACATCGCCAGCGCCTAATGCTTCAGCAGTGACAATAAGCTTGGTACCTGGGGTAACGGCAACCGTACCGCCACCGTCTGCAGCCGGGAAACTAGCTTTTACTCTCGTATAGGTAGTACCATTTACCGTCGGGCCGGTTACTTTAAGACGCACAGACAAAACTCCGGTTGGAACGGCTGCAACTGTTTTAGCGGTACTTTTCCCATCTGCGGCCCAATCAAATTTTGCAGTGATCTTACCGGTGGCTCCTTCGGTGCCGGCAATGTTACTGTTACTTGCGCCACAGCCTGTCAATGCGAACAAGAACAGGACAAACAACAGATTTTGCAACTTACTTAGTCCAATGTTTCTCATCTTGTCTCTCCTTTACCTTTTTTGTTTCCGAACCGAGGTTCGACTCTACACGTTAGTGGATTGAAATACATTATCTTGCTTACCACCTACCTTTCTCTTTATTTTTCGATACGTACTCTCCTTTCTGTTAAGCTGAATACAGCTTTTGTTAGTTCCTGCTCCATTTAGCAATAGCTCGTAACAATCTCACACTAAGGCGAGGTCGCAGTAAAGTTTTGTCCGGTTACAGCGGTTCCTTCTACACTGATGGTAACAGACGAAATTACTGCCGGAGTAAATGAATAACCTGTCAGTGACGGTGTAATTGTGTATGTGCCCAGTGGCACGGGTATGGAATAGTTACCATTGGTATCTGTTGTGGTAATGGTGTAATCCAAGCCGTCTTTGGTAATGGCAACTAATACTCCGGAAAGCGCTGCTCCATTAAAGGTCACTTGTCCAGAAATGCGATTCCATTGGTTCCATGATAACGCTGCCGTTACCGAACCGGTGGGATATGTAGCATTGCCAATCACTGCACTACTCGAATAGCTAACCACACCAATAATTGTTCCTGCCGGATAGGTAACATTACCGACAACAGCTCCACTTGGATAGGTAACCCCGCCGATCACCGTCCCTGTCGGGTAGGTAATTCCTGTCGTTATGGCACCAACCGGGAATGCGACACCGCCAACAATAGTGCCCGCTGGATAACTAACCCCGCCGATTATGACGCCGTTCGGATAAGTGACCCCTCCAATGACCGTTCCAGTTGGGTAAACCACACCACCAACCACTGTTGCCGTTGGATAGGTTACTCCGCCAATCACCACGCCGGACGGATAGGAAATACCACCGATTATGGTGCCCGGAGGATACGTGACGCCACCGGTTATAGATCCAGTATCAATTACCGTAGCAGTGAAATCCTGATTGGTGACATCTTTATCACTTACAACAATTGACCTGCTTACCGGAGCGAAAGTATAGCCGCTTAAAGATGGCGTGATACTGTAATTACCCTGACGTACGCCCGGAATCGAATAGTTTCCTTGTGAGTCTGTGACAAACACGCCACTACCGGCCCCTGATATGGCAACGTACACTGAACCCAGACCGGCACCATTACTACCAGCTATTTTTCCTGAAATTGTATAGGACAAAATTGGAGCCGTAGTGACTGTCACGGTGCTTCCTGCCGAAACATTCCCGGCGGCATCACGTGCCTTGATCACATAGGTATAGGTAGTAGCCGGATCAGCAGGATCCGTGTAGGTGGTTAGTGCAGCAGATACCGTTGCCAAAAACACATCATTTCGATAGATATAATAACTAGCAACACCCTCTGCAACGGCTGCGGCACTCCACGAAAGCGTAACAGAACTAGTTGTCGCGGTTGGAGGCAAAGTCTGTGGCGCTAACGGCGCCGTTGTATCAGTCAAAACTGGCTCCGGCACCGGAATGATTGTCGGTGTAGTATTGTATGAACCAGACACCGCTCCGTCGGTTATCAGACTGGTAGAAACAGTTGTAATTTCACTCTTAAGGTTTGTAAAGACAGCCCCTTCACCCAACGCAATAGTGCTTGTAGTATTATCAACCGTCACGAGATTGGCAATTGTGTAGCCACCGGTCGTAAGCAGGTTATCAATGGCTTGCGTCATGACAAGCTGCTGCTGCTGCGCCTGTGTGGGGGTAGCCCCGATTGCGGCTGGAGTTGTTTGAGTAAAATTCTGACCAAGGAATGGTTCAAGAACAAGTACTGCTTGTTGTATGTTATTAGGGGTGTACAGACCGGTTCTACTCTCAACATACTGAGCAACCATTTCGGTGCCAAGACTGATGGAAACCGGCTGGGTCAGGGTGGCTGAAGGCAACACAGCTCGTACAATAGAGCCGTTTTCAATCGCTACGAGTTTTATTCCGCCGGTATAAGACTGAGGAATGTTCAGAACAAAATTTCCCTGTCCATCACTATGCACCGGAATACTCAAAGGAGTAGCGGATACGTTCCCGTTTGCATCAATCGCATACGCTTTTACTTCAGCATTTGCGAAGGACTGCCCGGTAGCAATATCAGAAACCACTCCTCTGATCTCTTTGGTTAATACAGGAGCCTCCTCTTCGGTAACGGTAGCGGCACACCCGTAAAGGAATAATGACAGAGAGGCGAGCATAATTGCTTTTAAAGTGAACCTCTTCCAGTTGGTACACATACTAACTCCTCCTTCTGATTCTTATTTCCAACTAGTAACTTAAAAATGTATATCAACCCCGCCTGACGGTGCTTCAAAATCCAGACCGTTAAGAATGTTGCCACTATTAGCTACAGACACAACAGCGTTGTAAATTATCAAACCATCTTGCGTAAGATTGTTAACGGTCACATCAGGATTGTACACATAAACCATCCCGTTCTCCGTTATAGAGAGCACACCCGTATCTGTTCTTGAAGGCACAAGCGACCACAGGCAAACAGACGTTCCAGAAACCGGTTGAATTATATATTTGCCACTATGCAATCCGGTAAAGCTGTACACGCCCTGGCTATTCGTTGCTACGGTTTGCACCACAGGGCCAAAAGTGACGCTCTCGACGCCATTCAGATTCCTCGTACCGTAATAAACGTTGCCATTAATTGATGTCGAATATATCGCGAAACTTGACTGATAAAGTTTTACTGAAGCACCTTGAACAGGCGTACCGGCACTATTTATTTTCCCGGTAAAGGTGAAACCTCCTCCACCGGCACCATCGGTACTGGCACCGCCGCACCCACCCAGCAGCGCCAGAACCGTGAGCGTCAATAAGGCCGGTATGATATTCTTATAACGAAACATTGACAGTGGTCTCATAATTACAGTATCCGCTTTGCCCACGAAGAGAGTAAACTGCACACATCCAACCTATTGCCACACCGGATCAAAACCAGCACTATGACAACCAACCGTATTGAGACATGTGCCGGAAGTATATGACCCGATTTTTGTTGAGGAGCCGCCAATGGTCTGCAGTGGTGAGGTAAAAACATTTGCTGTAATACCACCATAGTGTTGCTGGTAGTTGGTCAGTGTGCCAATTTTGTGACAATCGGTACAGTTAGCATTGACGGCCACACCGAGATGATACTCGTGCAGATTGGTGCCAGAATAGTCACCTGAGTAATAACTGTTGTACTGTTGTATGCCGGAAGAGCTCCTCTGCTCATGACATGCGAGACAGATAGTGTTTTGTCCGGAAGTCACGACCAAAGTGTCCGTCCAGGCCCGTGTCAACGTACCACCATGACAGCTGACATTAGAGCATTTTCCATCAGCATTGTATCCAAACGGAACTGAAGCTTTGTTTGCATTGTATTTTGCCGCAATAGCAACAGTCCCGTTACTCAGATTTCCGCTCCCATCTGCCCTAGCATGACTTACAGTACCTGTTCCTGCATTGAGATGGCATGTGTCACAATCAACTCCTGGCAGCGCAGTATGCTTTGAATGAGCTGATTTTCTGTTCGGTTTAACGTCCCCAAAGGGACCATTAGTAGGCCCGCCATGGCAAGAAACACACCCGGTCATGCTTAAGGCTGGGCTAGTGACATGGCATCTAAAACCAGCAACCGCCGACTGACTCGTACAACTCACCCGAGAGACGCCCCCATCAAGAGCTCCACCATGACACTCTTTACAAGATGCAAGATCAGCTTTGGCGGAAGTTTTATGAGTTGTCATCCAATCCGATGAATGCCCACTTTCCGGGCTGAATACCACTTTGTCGTTTTTGTCGCCACATCCGGCAAGGCAAAACATTGACGCAACAGCAACAAGCAGAAGAGATGGTCTTATTTGTGACATGACGCGCACCTCTCATTATTCTGGCGACCGTGGCATTTGACACAGCTGACCGGATTAACTCTGCCGTCTATCTTGTGCTGGCTCATGTAATTGCCGCGATGCGGAAGCGAGCTCTCCGGAAC
>Ga0154471_183_pt2 | contig 26317 bp, 28 predicted proteins | sample RifGroC2_FD_115950 | JGI IMG/M metagenome (GOLD analysis project Ga0154471, IMG submission 115950) | Geobacteraceae bacterium GWC2_53_11
AAAGCCACCGCCCTTACCATTGCGCTGGCAGAAACGGTGCTGGCCTGCAGCGCCTGGTTCTGCCAAGGCAATACCCCTTCACCCGGCTATTTCCTGTTCATTGACCGCCCCTGGATCGAAATGCTCGGCATCCGCTACACTGCCGGCATGGACGGCATCAGCCTGCTGCTGGTGATTCTGACCGCCCTGGTGTCGGTCATTGCCATGCTGGTGTCATGGCGTTCCATAACCGAGCGGGTCGCCCTGCACTTCCTGCTGATCCTGGCCATGGAATCGGGCATCATGGGGGTGTTCCTCTCCCTCGACCTGTTCCTCTTTTACCTGTTCTGGGAGCTGATGCTGATCCCCATGTTCTTCCTGATCGGCATCTGGGGGCATGATCGCAACATCTACTCGGCGGTCAAATTCTTCCTCTATACCCTGGTCGGCTCGCTGCTGATGCTGCTGGCCATCATCGGCATCTACCTGATCCATGGCGAACAGAGCGGCGTCTACAGTTTCGGCCTGGCCGCGCTGATGGGGACAAAGTTCTCCCCCGCCACCGGTCTCTGGCTGTATGGCGCGTTCCTGCTGGCCTTTGCGGTAAAGTTTCCCATCGTACCGCTCCACACCTGGCTCCCCGACGCCCATACCGACGCACCGACCGCCGGCAGTGTGATCCTTGCCGGTCTGCTGCTCAAGACCGGCGCCTACGGACTGATCCGCTTCGGCTACCCGCTCTTTCCCGAGGCCGCCCGCACCCTGACCCCGCTGCTGATCGGACTGGCAGTGGCCGGAATCCTCTACGCCTCATGGATCGCCTTTGCCCAGAAGGACATGAAGCGGCTGGTGGCATATTCCAGCGTCGGGCACATGGGTTTTGTCGCCCTGGGGATCGGGGTCTGGACGCCGGTGGCACTGTCCGGAGCGGTGCTGCAGATGATCAACCACGGCCTGACCACAACGGCGCTGTTCGCCCTGGTGGGGATGCTGGACGAACGGGCCCATACCCGCCATATCGAGGATTACGGCGGGCTGTGGGGCAAAATCCCGCTCTTTTCCGCCTTCTTCGTACTGTTCGCCATGGCCTCGGCCGGTCTGCCCGGCCTGAACAACTTCGTGGGAGAGTTCCTGATCCTGACCGGATCGTTCAAGGCGGCCCACCTGGCAACCGCTCTGGCGTTTATCGGCGTCATCATGCCGCTGGCCTATACGGTGCGGCTGATCCAGGAGGTCATCTTCCAGGAGGAACGGCGACCACTGCCCATGGCGGATATTTCACCACGCGAGCTGTGCATCCTGGCCTTCCTGGCCCTGGCTGACCTGTACATCGGGCTCCACCCCGCCCCGCTGCTGGAGATACTGAAAACACCGGTGGCGCTGCTGACGGGAGGTGTGCCATGACCACGGCAGACCTCTGGATCGCCTTTCCTCTGATGCTCCTTGCCGTCGGCGCCCTGCTGACGCTGCTGATCGGAGCCGTCACCCGCGACGACACAGCTGCAACAATGATCGGAGTTGCAGTAACGCTGGGAGCCGCATGTTGGCTGCTGCAGACGCCGCCTGCCCCGCTTGCCCCGACGCTGGGACTGTCAGCCGCCGGGCTGCCGCGCCTGTTCGGTGTTTTCTTTGCCCTGCTGGCCGCAGGAGTTCTCTGTCTTTCATCCGGCTACAACCGGGCACGCAACATCAGCGGCGAGGAATACCCGGCCACCGTGCTGTTCGCCACCTTCGGCATGCTCGCCCTGGCCTCGGCCACCAATCTGATGACCCTGTTTCTGGGGCTGGAGGCGATGAGTTTCGGCTTCTACATCCTGGTGGCAATCGACCTGAAACGGGCAACCTCCGGCGAGACCGGCCTGAAATACCTGCTGCCGGGTGCTCTCAGCACCGCTTTCCTGGCCTTCGGCATCGCCCTGCTCTACTGCGTCTCCGGTACGCTCTCCCTTCAGGAAGCGGTACAGCTCACCCTGACATCCGGCCGGCCCGATACGATCGCGCTGGCCGGATGGGGCTGCCTGCTGGCCGGAATCGCCTTCAAGCTGTCGCTGGCTCCGGCTCACCTCTGGACCCCGGATGTGTACCAGGGGGCACCGGCACCGGTGGTTGCCTTCCTCTCCGGTGGCTCAAAAGCAGCGGCGATCCTGCTGCTCCTTCTCCTGCTCCCCCAGGCGGCTGACGCATCGATTCTGCGGGTGCCGCTCTGGGGGCTGGCGCTGCTCTCCATGCTGGTCGGCAATCTGGCCGCCCTGCTGCAGAACCGTGTCCGCCGGCTGATGGCCTATTCCTCGATCGCCCAGATGGGCTATGTCGTGATCGCCCTGCTGTCCGTCAAGGGGGGCTATCAGGCGGCAGCCTTTTACGCCCTGGCGTACGGCATGATCAGCCTGGCCGCCTTCGGCGCCATCTCCGTGCTCGAACGGAACGGCTGCGGCGAGACCCTGGACGACTATCGCGGACTCGGCCGGAGCAGGCCGTTCGCTTCCGGTGTGCTGGCCCTTTCCCTGTTTGCTCTGGCCGGCATCCCCCCCACCGTCGGCTTCACAGGCAAGTTCCTGATCTTTGCCGCAGCCCTCCGCTCCGGAGAAGTAACCCTGGCCGTAATCGGCATCCTGTTGGCCGCCGTTTCGGTCTTTTACTACCTGAGGGTCGTGGGTACCTTGTACTGCACACATTCCGACACCGCAGACAACGGCCGAACGTCGCTCCCGGAATACGTCGTACTAGCCGCCGCTTCAACAGCAATCCTGCTGCTCGGTCTCTGGCCGAGCGCTCTTATCTCCCTCTTATCCCGCCTTCTGCCGTGAAAAGTAAAAAGGACTTAAGCAGCTAAGCTTAAGTCCTTTATTTACAGCGTAATGTTATTGTTTGTGAGTATTTGACTTTCTTTGCGTCTTTGCGTCTTTGCGCCTTTGCGAGAGAGAATTGCCGTTTTCAGGTTTATTTCTTGCTCACGTTGAAGAGCACGCTAGCAATGATAGTCTGCAGCTGGCCGAATCTTTTTTCGTCGTCCTTGAACGTGCTTTCCATAGCCGGCGTCCGGATGAAAAGGGACGACTTGCTGTCAAACATCCCTGCGCCGGTTCCCCGGTTCAAATAGCCGAACTTGAAGCCCCCCTTTGACGAATACACGACCTCGGTATTCGCTTCCAGCTTCTCTGTCGCATTCTTTTCCGAAATCGATTTCACCAGCGTAATCGCATTGGACAGGTTCTGCACTTCCTCCAGATCCAGGTACACCACGGACTTGGCGTCCTTGTCGCCCAGAATGGTCACTTTCACACCGGATGCAACCGTCGTGGCCTTGACCGGATCGGTAACAACCATGGCGGTGAATTTGACATCAAAACTTCCGCCCATCGTTCCCGAATCATAGCTTTCATACTTCAGCACCGTTTCATTGTTACCCAGCGATGCTTCGAGCTTCGATTCCGCCGCATAAACGTTACACGCAAGTAAAGCGGACACCAACAGGACTTTGACAGTAAGCTTCAACATTGTAACCCTCCGGGTAATTTGGATTTTGATACGCAGCACCTGCATGGTGCGTGTTGCATCAGATAGCAAGGCCCGAATGTGCCTGCAAAAGTAAAATTAGACAACAATATTTTTATTGCTTCCATTCAAAACAAAAGGAACCCCGAAGGATTCCCGCTGTCGCTATTCAATCCATCCGCCGCCCAATACCCGTTCACCATCATAGAGCACTGCAGCCTGGCCCGGTGTCACTGAAGTCTGCGGCGTGTCGAAATACACCTCAAAGCGGCTATCCGTCAGCACAACAACCCGACACGGCGCCGGTTGGTGCCGGTAGCGGATTCGACAGGCAGCGCGAAACTCGCTCGCTCTAGGTGCCGCGCTCCAGGTTGCACAGGCTGCTGTCAGAGAAGATACTGCCAGCTCGCGACGCTCGCCGACCACGACCCGGTTCATTTCCGTATCAATAGAGAGCACATGCAGCGGCTGCTTCCAGGCAATCCCCAACCCTTTGCGCTGTCCGACCGTGTAGCGGTGTACCCCTGAATGACGGCCGACCACCGTGCCGTCTTCCGTGACAATATCACCCGGCTTTTGCGCAATACCGTGACTTTCAAGAAACTTCACGTAGTTGTTATCGGGAATGAAGCAGATCTCCTGGCTCTCTTGCTTGTGAGCCACGGGAAGTGCATAAGCGGAGGCGAGTTTCCTGACATCAGGCTTTTCAAGCGTGCCGACCGGAAACACAATATGCTGAAGCTGTTCCTGGGTCAGGGTGAAAAGAAAGTATGACTGATCCTTGGCCGGATCAAGTCCGGTCAGCAGGAATTTGTTGCCCTGTTCATCCTCGCTGGTACGGGCATAATGGCCGGTTGCCAGCAGCTCCGCCCCCATCTCTTGCGCTTTCTTGAGCAACAGGTCGAACTTGATCAGGTCATTGCAACGGATGCAGGGATTAGGGGTGCGCCCGGCAGCATATTCCGCGATGAAATACTCAATCACCTGCTCCCTGAACTCTGCCCGCATGTCGATGACTTCAAAGGGAATACCGAGCTTTTTCGCCCCCCGTCCGGCATCCAGCACATCGTCAAGCGAACAGCAGGTTTTCATCCGGCAGCCCGGTTCTTTCGGAATCGGGTCATAGAGTTGCAGCGATACGCCGATTACGTCATACCCCTGTTCTTTCAGCAAGGCGGCGCTGACCGAGGAGTCAACGCCGCCGCTCATGGCTATCACAACACGTTTTTTGATGTTCATGTGTCCTTTATTTATTTGGCACGTAGATCTGGTCAAAAGTACCGCCGTCGGCAAAGTGTTTCTTCTGAGCTTTCTGCCAGCCGCCGAACGCCTTATCATCGATTTTGTAGAGCTTAACTTTGGCCAGCTTGGTGGGTATCTTGGTATTGATCGGGCGGTAATAGTGCTTGGCGGCGATCTTCTGCCCTTCGTCGGTATAGAGATAGTTCAGGTATGCTTCGGCCACCTTGCGGGTCCCGCGCCTGTCGGCAACCTTGTCTATCACGGTTACCGGCGGTTCAGCCAGGATACTTTCCGAGGGGGTTACGACATCGAACTTATCCGGTCCCAGTTCGTTGATAGCGAGGAACGCCTCGTTTTCCCGGGTCGGGTCATAGGAGACATTCAGCAGAGTGACATTGGCGGCTAAAGCGGCAGTTGATACGGATAATGCCAGAGCCAGTGCGGTCAGGGTTGTGGTGATTTTTTTGATATTCATTTCTATTTCCTTTTTATAGTCTATAGATTTTATAGTTATTGTTAGTAAAAAAAACAGCGCTTATTCTTCGACCTTTTCAAGTTCCAAAATGTAGTGACCTTCTTCCGTCTGTTTCAAGCCAAGCAGCTTGTGGCCGTCGGCCTTGAGGCTGCGGGGCACGTTCTTGACCGGTTCGCCGTCGTCAAGAAAAATCTGTGCAACAGTACCGTTTTCAAGCTCTTCCAGCGCCAGCTTGGCCTTGACAAAATTCGTGGGACAACTCACGCCACGCAGGTCTATGGTCTGCATGAATGAACTCCTTTCATTCCAAAATTATATTTGCCACAGAGACACAGAGGCGCGGAGATAAAACTACAACGAGTTACAAAAAAGCAGAACTGCAAAACCAAGATTCAATCTCTGTGCTTTCTCTGTGACTCTGAGTCTCTGTGGCATACATGCCGTTGTTCTATTTGCCTATCTGTGTCGCGATAATCTGGGGTGCAATGGTCTCGGCTACCGTATTCTCGGGGAACCGGCTCCGCAAATGGTTCAGCAGCTCCTCCGGCCCCTCCTTGATGATCGTATCGCCCAGCCTGATGCGGCCAAGACCTTCAGCTTTCTGTTTGTACCACTCAAGTACGGCGGCGATAAATTCAACCGCCCTGTCTTCCGGAAGGAAAGTGGCGAACAGGGTGCCGACCAGGGGATTACGCCCCCATTTGCCGCCGATCCGCACCGTGTAGCCGCGCTTCGCCTCGCTCCAGGCGCCGGTGGGGCAGACTTTAACGCAGTCGCCGCACCAGATGCAGGGATCGTTGCTGAACACCGGCTTGTTGTCCTCGCCCATGGCAATAGCCTTGGGGACACAGCTCTTGGCGCAGAGTCCGCAGCCGATACATGCATCTTTGTCCAATGTCGGGTAGATGGCTCCTTGAAAACCGATATCGTTGGTTGCCGACTTGGGGCAGTCAAAAGGACAGCCGGCAAAGGCAACCTTAAATTTGTGATGGCCGGTAGGGGTTCCGAACAGCTTTTCGTCAACTTCAAGCGCGGATTTCTGGGTATCGACCAGGCCGTTAGGGTTGTATTCGCAGCCGCCGCAGGCCACCGGCACGCGTACCCTGGCGCCGCACGAGGCCACCTTCTGGCTTTTCTCGCCCAGCTCCTCGACAACCGCATCAAAATCCCTGAAGTTGATGTTGATCAGCTCAATGGACTGACGGACAGACAGATGAACGAACTCGCCGCCGAATTTCTCGGCAACCTCGGCAATCTTCTTCAGGCGCGGGACGCTCATCCTGCCCCCCGGAACGCGCAGACGCACGGTAAAAAGATCCTTGCCGCGCTCCTTGATGAAGCCGCCGGCTTTCAGGTTGTTCAAATCAAGCTTTGTTTGTTTTTCGTCAGCCATTGCAGCAGTTCCCCTAAGTAAGTGTGGTTTGGATAGTGCCAAAGTGCAGCAGATGTGTCAAACAATATTTTCTTTTTGTCTACAGATTTACTATACTATTACTTTTATCACTTCATGCTGCACGATTCCCGAATTTATTTTAAACGATTTGAGGTCCGGCTTGACGGCATCGGCAAGCGAAATAATCAGATACGATACGTCGGGCGTCAACGCCAATTTGATATCCTCTTCCGAGGGACGTGCCGGGGTTTCCGGATGCGAATGGTAGATGCCCAGCATATCCAACCCCTTGGCGCGCAGTTCCTTGACGACGGCAAACTGCTCCTTCGGCTCCATCATAAAATGCTCGTTGCTGGCATCGGTGTTGGTCATGCGATAGGAAGCGGAAACCGTATCTCCGACTCCACCCAGGATGCCGCATACCTCCAGGGGAAAACCCTCCTGGGCATGGACAAGCATGTCATCATAAATTGACTGAGGTATTCGGATCATCTCAACGCTCCTTCAGATCGCACACGGTCAGGGCGTCCAGCTCATCCTTCGCCTCGGTAATGGTCGGATTGTCCCCGCAGACCGGGCAGGTTGCCCGTCGTTTGAGCGGCACTTCACGGAACTTTATGCGCAGCGCGCTGTAGGTCAGCAGGCGATCCGTCAGCAGGTCACCCTTGCCGAGCAGAAACTTGATCGCTTCGGTCGCCTGGATCGTACCGATGACACCGGGCAGCACACCGATGACGCCAGCCTGGGAGCAGGTGGGGATGGCGTCTTTCGGAGGCGGCTCGGGAAAAATACAGCGGTAGCAGGCCGACTCTTTCGGCTTAACCGTGATCGTCTGACCGTCGAACTGCAGGATGCCGCCGTGCGAGTACGGCTTGCCGGCCAGCACACAGGCATCGTTGATCAGGAACTTGGCGGCAAAGTTGTCGGTGCCGTCGATGATGAAGTCGTAATCGGCGATAATCCGGTTGATGTTGGCCGCCGAGATCCATTCCTGGTAGGTCACGACCTTGACATCAGGGTTGATGGCTTCCATCTTTTCGCGGGCCGATTCAACCTTCGGCTTGCCGATATCGGGGGTAAAATGGATCACCTGGCGCTGCAGATTCGAGAGATCGACATCGTCCGCATCGGCAATGCCGATAGTGCCCACTCCGGCCGCCGCCAGATAGAGGGCGATCGGGGCGCCGAGACCACCGGCGCCGATGATCAGCACCCGTCCGTCAAACAGCTTCTGCTGCCCCTTGCCGCCCACCTCTTTCAGGATGATATGCCGCGAGTAGCGTTCTATCTGTTGCTCATCCATCACGCGCCTCCCCCCATGAAGTAGAGGAATTCGATGACATCGCCTTCGTTAACCGGTGTTGTCTCGTATTCGGGTCGATCCAGAATTTCCCCGTTCAGCTCCACGGTGACGTACAACCGCTGCGACACATCCAGCTCTTCCAGCAGCGAGTCAACCGTACGTTCAGGATTTTCCGCGATGACCGTTTCTTTGCCGTTGATGGATATCTTCATGTACTCACTCCTCGTGGATTCTATTTCAGCAACAGCGAATCGCCGCTGTTTACGTCAGTGGTGGCAAATTGGTGGCTCAGGATGGTATTTCCGTTGAGCGTCACCTGCGCGGCATCCGATTCAAGCATTCTCAACAGGACATCAAGCGAGAGGAAGGTCCGGCAACCGATACTCAACTGCTCCTCACGCCCATCAACAAGTATTGTCAGCATTTGAGTCTCCTTTAGAGCAAATCCAGCGCCTGCCTGAAATCGTCAATGATATCATTTTGATCCTCAATACCCACGGAAACCCGGATCAGGTCTTCCGTAACCCCCATGAGAGCCTTTTCCCCCGCATCATAGTCGGCACAAATGGTACTGGCCGGATGGATAACCAGGGTCTTGGCATCACCGATGTTGGCAAGGTTTTTAGCCAGCTTCAGCCCGTTAATGACCTTGAACGCATTTCCATCATATTCCCTTCCGAAAGTTCTCCACCAACTTACTTCTTGCACAGGAATACCAATTCACACTTTTGTTGTCAAGAAAAAATAAAATATTATCTATGTATTTTATAGATTATTGTATTTCGTCATCAACGGCCCCGAAGATATTGTTGACATCTGCAAAAGAAATCCGTATAGGTAGTCATATGACTACCTATGGCCTGCACAACACAAACGAACTCACTCAACGCCAGAATCAGGTGCTGCAGTTCATCACGTCATACACTGGCGATAACGGCTACGCACCCAGTCAACGGGAAATTGCGGGACATTTGAAGGTATCCGGGACACTGCCGGTCATGAAACATCTGGGGGCTTTGGAGCGTAAGGGGTACATCAAGCGGGATCATGTAAATCGGGGGATCACCCTGAAAACAACGGCCAGTCCTTCGATTTCCCTCCCGATTGTCGGCACCGTACGCGCCGGTCATCTCTCCCCGGCTATTGAGGATATTCAGGGGTACTTCTCTGTTGACCCGATGGCGGTAAAGGGAAAGGACTGTTTCTTCCTGCGGGTTAGCGGGGAATCAATGATCAATGCAGGTATTATCGACGGCGATCTGGCTTTGGTACGGCCTCAACCCACTGCCGACAACAAGGACACCGTAGTTGCCATGATTGATGGTGAGGTTACCCTCAAATGGTTCTACCGGGAACTGGATCACATTCGACTGCAACCGGCTAACCCGAACATGGAGCCAATCATCATTCGTCCGGAAGATGGCGAGTTAAGTATAGTCGGCAAGGTAATAGGAGTTTACCGCCGGATGTAAAGGCCATGGGCATTTTTCCCATGGCCACGAACAAGAGCGTCAATTTTCAAACAATGGATCGATGCATTAATGCACGAAATGGAGGTTTTAGAATGGAACCGATTACCTTATGCGGTGTAGTAATCCTGGTGTTTGGCTTGTGGGTAGAGCTTGAGCCAACAATCGTGAAGCTTGCCAAAGCAATTTCCAGCAGCAACATTATGACTGCACTAACGTCATCATCGCCGGTACAAAAGCCGCTCTATGTAAAATACATGGCAGAAGACATCAGCCACTGAATGAGAATTGAGGCCAGAATTCACATAACCCTGCGCCCCTGAATAACTCGTACCAGAACGGATATAACTGCAATAACGAGAAGAATGTGAATCAGGCCGCCCAGGGTATATGAGGTAACTATACCCAGCAGCCACAAAACAATCAGTACCACACAGAATGTCCACAACATATTTTTTCTCCTCATTGAAAAATGTTCGATCTCATGCCAACCATCAATACCGGCATCTAACAACCCGCCGCAGCGGGCTGCTAGATACTCCTGGCTACTTTTTACCGCTGTACAATTCCGCCTTGATCTCATCCAGAGCAGCAATTACCGGCTGAAGCGAATCTTTTAATGCAGCCATATCTACAACTGCTTTTTTGGCAACAGGAGTAATCCCTTCAACACCTTTAGGCGTTAAATCATTCGACAGATACGATTGAATTTCCTTCAGGTTCGTCAGATACGCAAGATATGAACTTTTCACACCTGCAGATGAAGCCGGCACCCGGGCATATATTTCAGCCAGTTTAGTGCGGCGCTCTTCGCTCAGGGCGCTGATCTCCGGGTTTTTATACGCCACGCCCTGCTTTTCCCACTCGGCAAAATACTCCTTGCTGTGCGACTTCATCTCTTCCATGCGTTTGAGCACCCGCTTGCCTTCGCCGTCAAGTTTGTCGAGCTGGTCGGAATACGCATTGAATGTTTTTTTCAGATCGGGATTTCCGGCAACCACAAGGGAGTCCAGCGATTTGGATGTGGCATCAATCTGGACCATGATTTTCCTGATTTCGCTGTCCACGTCCCGTATCGAGCTGGAAGTTTTGACAGAGCGGTCCATGCCGGTAGTAGCACAGCCGCCAAGAAACGAAGAAGTGCCGAGCAGTAGCATGGTGATAAGTGCGAGCGATTGATTTCTTACTTTCATAATGTTTCTCCTCTGATTCTGCGTAAGTGTTAACAGACAGGTACATCCCTCTTTTCATCACCTTCACATAACGGCTCCCCCGATGGGCACCATAGTGGTCACTGCAAGAGCAATTGGTCTGCCAACAACCCAATTCGCGCACAAATCTTTATTACTGCTTTAATAACGAATGGTTACACGATGTCAAAAGAGGATGACGTGCTCAGGAAGGGATTCGATCAGCCGCCATATTTGATATTACTTCAACATATGGAGGGTTGTTTTGGAGGATACGCTCTGCATACGATACTTTGGGATACGTAACCTGCCCCCCGCACTATGTGGCGGAACTTTGAAATACTGAGGGAAGTACGGAAAGATAACGGTAAAAAACGCTACATACCTGACAACCTCCCGACACCACCTCAAACAAGGTATTCTCACGCTGTCACCATGCAGAACAGAGCGAGATCATACACTTCTGCATAGTTGGTCCGCGCTAAAACCCCCGCTAAATCAAGCCATGACAATCATTCCAGCATAAATCTGAAACTTGGTTGACATTATGCAACGACCTCTCTCAGATCAAGCAATCGGAGCGAAACCGGGCATAAGCCAGGAAGCACTCCGGAACGAATTCTGTTGTAAAAGGAGATGACATGAAAAGAGTGATGTTAGGTATATTGGCTATTTTGATGGTGGTGGGCTTATCCGGATGTGGAGACTCTACGGTAGCAGTGGCTCCGCCTTCGATCACTTCCTATCAATTCACCAAGGATGCGCTGCATGAGTACATAAACGGGAGTGTCGATTATTATGCTCCTGATTCCGACATCGACTCCATGACGGTTGTTGTCTATGATTCACGGGGACGTGAATGGTCAAGAACAAATACATTGATCAGCCATCCGGGGATAACTCAGGGAACCATTCCCTTTAGTATTGATTATGTTACGTTCCCGTCAGACGCCTACGCTTATACCTTCAGCATCTACCTGACCGATTTCAACGGCTATACGTCCAATCAGGCTGTGGATTCGTTCTATATCCCTTGAAAAAGTCCCTTCCTGAAGAATCGTTTCACTCGTCAGGAAGGGATTTCCCTGACTCTATTTCGCGCTTCTGGTGGTTAAAGAAGCGGACCATGTAATATTCAAAGGGATAACCGCTCTCATAGTAGCGAAAGTCTTGCTGGTGCCGCGCGTCGATGCCGTCCAGTGTCGTAATACCGGCGGCAATTGCCAGACTGGCGTCACCGGTGCCGAACGGCTCAAGAGCGGTGTAGATCCCGAATCTGATGCTACTGTCAACGGCAAGTCCTCCCGTATCGCGCAGAGACGAAGGGCCAAAGACCGGCAGTACCAGATAGGGTCCGGAACCCGCCCCCCAGTAGCCAAGTGTCTTGCCGAAATCCTGGTCGTGCCGGGCCATACCGAAGCTGGTGGCCGGATCGAACATGCCGCCCAATCCCACGGTGCTGTTGGTCACGAAACGGCCCAGCGTCACCACCGACTCCCCACCCTTGAACTGGAACAGGCTGTTGGTCAGATTCTGGACCTCTCCCAGGTTGTTGAAGACACCGGAAACCCGTTTCTGAACGAACACGGGGGTGACAAACTCGTAGCCGTTCACCGCAGGGAGGAAGAGGTATTTGTCGAAGTAGTAATTGAACCGGTACATGCTCCGGTTGAACCCTTCCCACGGGTCCGCCACCTCGGCAAAGCGCTGGTCGTTGAATTCGCTGATGGTGTGCCTCGGTTGGACCTCAACGAGGTTTTTGGGCCCGGTGGCGGCGCACCCGGCAAGCAGCAGCACCAGAACCAGAACCATGAAAACGGACGGCAGGCCACAGAGACACAGAGGCACAGAGGAATTTACGGAGCTTTCAGCTGTTTCTCTCTGAACCTTGTTGGCAAACACAAGCAACTCAATTTTTTCGTATAACTGACTGTAATGCCTGTCTCTGAGACTCTGTGCCTCTGTGGCAAATGTATTTACCTGGTTCATAACCATCTCCGTATTATTTAAAGAAACTCACCATGTAGGCCAGGTTTTCCCTGTGCTCAAGATTGCCCAGATGGCCTCCGCGCGGGTAGATCCTGGCCCGTTCGCCAAACAGTCGCCGCAGGTAGTCAAGCTCCGCTCCGTTCACGACAAAATCGTTCTCGTTAGCCATCACGCCGAACTTGGCTGGCGACTTCTCCAGATACCCCTCGATACTCTTCAGACTCAACGATTCGATGAATGCCTGTTTGGAGAGTCCGGGGCGCTGTTTTTGAATGTAGGGATACAGGCATTCGTTGAAATAGTCGTAAAAGCTCAAATGGCTGGACACCAGGAAATAATCCGACAGGGAATCCGTGTGTTTCAGCACCTTGTTCTTCGGCACAACGTAGCCGCTGTTGGTCATGACATCAGAGGCAAAGATCAGTCCGGCCAGGTTGATTCGGTAGGTGAGCCCGATCAGCCCGGCCGTTTCCTCACGGGAGAACAGGCGCTCCGTGTAGATTGAGTAGAGAAAATCATCGTTGATGGCGATGTTGTTGCCATAACGGTAGAACTCGCTGAACTTGGACAGCATCCTGTTGAAAAAGACCCCCTGTTTTTTGGCCCCGCCCGGAATCTGCTTCAGAAGGTCCTCGATCCGTGTCGCCGAACGGTAGAGGTTCACCGGCGGATTGATCATCAGCACCTTGCGGAAGTTGAAGACCCGGCGCTCCTCATCCAGCTTTGCCACGAAAGCGGACTGGATGCCGCCCAGGCTGTAGCCGCACAGGTTGAAGGTAGAAACCTCGATATCGACCGCAACCTGTTTCCAGGCAGTCTCCATGGCCCGGTACAGATCGGCTGAATCTTCGGTCAGATCGCCCGGAATCCTGCTTTGGGAAGCGGAAATGATGAAATTGGCATGGGTCGGCGACGGCAGGGTGATGACATGGAAGCCGGCCTGGTAAAACGCCTTCATCATGGTCATCAGTTTGGTAGCCCGGTCACCGGCCCCGGCACCGGCAACCAGGAAGACCAGCGGCGCCTTCTGACTCTGGTAGGCAAAGGTGCAGCGCAACCCCTCGTCATAGAAAAACACCGGCGGGCTTTTCCGGTCCGGGAAGACTTTAAGCACAAGCTGGCGTGTCGGAATCTGCACGGGGAGCTCGGGCATGAGTTTGGCCGGAGTCCCGAGAATGGTGGCTTCATACGATCCGGGTATCGGGTAGTTATAGCCGGCATCCGCCGCACGTCCCGGCAGCGGCACCAAGAGCAGACTAACAATGAGCAGTAAAAAGGAAGTCAAGCCACAGAGACTCAGAGACACAGAGGAAATCAGAGATTCTTTTTGAATCACAACAAAAGCACGACCGGCAAGCACACTAATACCTTCTTGTATGCGTAACGCCCTGCCAGGACTATCTCCGTGTCTCTGTGCCTCTGTGGCACCTATTTTTTCTGTAATCATGGCGGTGTATTGATCGTGCGGTTTTTCTCAAGCGGAGCAGGCTTTGCCGCTTCCGGCTGCACGGACTGCTCCGCTTGAAAGGGAAGACGGCTCCGGTCATTACTCAGCTTCGGCGGTTCCTCGATTACCTGCCACTCTTTGCCGGAGTGTAGTACGATCGGCTCCGGCGAGGAGTGCCGGGCATCAAACAGGGAGCACGAACAGATGAGCAACAGGCCGATTACCAGTGATATGTGAATAATATTTTTCATAACAAAACTCCTATAACTTGCCATCTTTCGTTCCTCGTTCCTCACTCCTCACTCCTAACCAATCACCCCTCACCAGCCAATGCCATATCCTCAACCACATACCTGCCGCAGATGAAACAGAACACTCCGGCCAGCACCATGGCAGCGGGGGTGATCAGAAGTGCGCTACGCAGCCCCCACTGGTCGGACAGCCAGCCAAGGATGGAGGGTGACACGGCGTCGCCTAGGGCATGGATGAAGAAGATATTGACTGCAAAGGCCATGGCACGCACCGCCGGGTTGGAAACGTTGATGATGACGGTATTGAGCGGCCCGGTGTTGAGAAAGAGGAAAAATTCGGCGATAAATATTGCCGCCATGCAGCCGGTCAGGCCGGGAGCAAGAATGGCCCAGACGGCAAACGGGGCACCGAGCAGAAATCCCCAGCCGGAGAGCAGCAGATACCCTTTGCCGTTCTTCTGCTGCCAGCGGTCGCCGAGCCAGCCGCCGGCCAGTGTGCCCAGAATCCCCGCCAGCACCGTGGTCGCACCGAACAGGGTGTTGCCCCGCGCCACGTCAAGCGAATGGACGCGGTTGAGGAACGACGGCAGCCACTGGGCAAGCCCCCCGATGGCAAAGGTCATCGCCGCCATGGCAAGGGTATTGAACACAAAGGAGCGATTGCGGAACAGGGCGGCGTACCCTGAGGAAGCTTTTCCTTGCGGAGCGGCATCGCCGCCCCGCGGCGGGGTGCGCAGCAGCGCGATGGGAACCGCCAGCAGCACCCCCGGCAGGCCGACCAGAAGAAACGCGGCATGCCAGCCGTACCGCTGTCCCAGCATCCCGCCCAGCAGATACCCCAGCGCGCTGCCGACCGGAATGGCAACGTAGAACCAGGAAAGAATTTTCCCCCGCCGCTCCTTCGGGAAGTAGTCGGCGACCAGTCCAGGCGAAACCGTGCCGAAACTGGCCTCACCCACCCCGACGGTGGCGCGGGCAGCCAGCAGCGTCCGGTAGCCGGGAGCAAAACCGGCCAGGGTCGTGGCCAGACTCCAGACGATCAGGCCGCCGGAGGCAAGCCTGGTCCGGCTCCAGTGGTCGCCGAGCCAGCCGAACAGCGGAGCAAAGAGCAGGTAGCTGAGCATGAAGGCACTGCCGAGAAACCCCAGCGCCGTATCGGACAGATGCAGATCGGTCTTGATCAGCGGAAACACCGCGAAGAGCACCTGCCGGTCGATGTAGTTCAGCATGTTCACCGCCAGGAGAAGCCCGAGCGCGTAGCGGCGGTAGGGTAGTGAAATCGGTTCGGCGGTCATAGGATGTATTCTCGTTTGTATAATGAATCCCCTCTCCCTGAGGGAGAGGGCTAGGGTGAGGGGGAAGTGTATGTAAACAGGGCACCACGCCCCCCTCATCCGGCCTTCGGCCACCTTCTCCCTCAGGGAGAAGGAACAATGCACATCTAAAGTTTTTCCACCGCCAAACGCACCGTCTCAACAATTTCCGCCGGTTCCTCCATGCGAAAGAGTAGCGGTTCCCCGAACGTGACCGTCACCCTCCCCCGCTTGGGAAAACGTGCGTCGTGCGGCAGCACTTGATCGGTCCCGCAGATTTTTATCGGCACAACCGGAATGCCCACCTCCCTGACCATGATGCCGAGCCCCTGGTGAAACGGGAGCATCCGGCCGTCCCTTGAATGTTCCCCTTCCGGGAAGATCAGGATGCTGCAGCCGGAATCGGCGAGGCGCCCCATGTAGGCGAGGGAACCGTTGAAGCCCTGCGACTGGGGCAGCGGAAAGAGGTTGAACAGCACCGAAGCATACTCGTAGCTGAGGCGCCTCCAGATACGGTCAAAGCCGTGGTAGTCGCCGAAGAAGAATTCCTCCCAGGCGGCGGTGGCGGTTCTGGAGCGGATCGCGCGCGGCAGGGCGAACATGACGGCAAGGTGATCCAGATAGGAGAGATGGTTGGCCACGAAGAACACCGGCCCGGACAGTTTTTTCAGTTCTCCGAGCCCCTGCACATCAAGCGTAACAAAGCTGCGGAACAGTGGGCCGTGAAACAAGGTGTCCCACACCAGCCGCACTCCCCTGAAAAACGGAGCGGTGGTCCAGAAGCGGAAATGGTCATGACTGACCGGTTTTTCCCGTTTGGCAACCATGCTGCGCAGATCTGAAACCTTTGTCTCCGGCCCGATCTGCGAATCCTCGATATCCAGCCGGTATTCCTGCTCCAGGAAACTGACCAGTTCGACCCGGTCGATGGAGGTCAGCCCCAGCTCAGCCACCAGCAGCGAATCCTCACGGATCCTGGCGACGGCGGTGCCGGTTATCCGGGCGATCAGGTTGAGCAGCAGATCCCGGCTGCCCGCCGCATCACCTCCCGCCACCCCCTGTGCAACGGTCTCCTTGACCGCAAACTTTTTGATCTTGAGTGTCGTGGTTTTGGGAAATTCCGGCTCATTCCAAAGCGTGAAGCCGGTAATCTGCTGCAGCGCATCCAGACCCTTGTTTGCCCGGGAAATGATATCTTCAGGAGCGGCGCCGCTACCGTCCAGGATCAGCACGGCATGCACCTCTTCGGACCCTCCCTTTTCGAGGCCGATCACACAGGATTCTTTCACTCCGCCAATCCTGTTCAGGACCGCTTCCAGTTCGTCCGGAAAAACGTTGACCCCCGAAGCGGTGACGATCATCTCCTTCTGCCTCCCTTTGATCGTCACCCAGCCATCCGGGGCTATCTCCCCGAAATCGCCGGTCCGGAACCAGCCGTCTTCGGTAAAGGCGGCAGCGGTTGCCTGTTCGTTCCCGTAGTAGCCCGGAAAGACGTTGTCGCCGCGCACCACGATCTCTTTTTCCACGATCTTCAGCTGGACACCCGGAAGCGGCGGCCCGACAGAGCCTGCCACCTGACGTTCCATGGTGTTGACGCAGAGGACGGGCGAGGTTTCGGTGAGTCCGTACCCCTCCAGAACCGTAAAGCCCATGCTGTCCCAGAAGTTGAACAGCTCCGTGCCCAGGGGCGCGCCGCCCGAGACGAAGACGGTGAAGCTGCGCCCGAACTTTTTCTGCACCGGAAAGAACAGCAGCCGGCGCACACCCTTCGGAAGCCGTGCCGCGAACTGAAGCAGCACCCGGAAAGGCGCAGAGAGGTGTTTCTCTTCCAGCTCCCGTTCAACCGTTGTCTTGAGCAACTGCATGAGGCGCGGCACGGACATGATGACGCAAATGTCTTCCTCGCCCAACGCGGCCATGATCGCGGACGGCTTGAGGGTGCGCAGATACACGACCGCTGCGCCGCGGTAAAGCGGGGTAAAAAAGCCCCCCATCTGCTCAAAGGTGTGTGACAGCGGCAGCAGGGAGAGGAAATTAAACCGGCCGGTGATAACCGGTATCTGTTGATTGATCTGGACCAAATTGGCGACCAGGTTTTTATGGGTCAGGATGACCCCTTTCGGATTGCCGGTGGTACCGGATGTGTAGATAAGCTGCGCCGTATCTTCGGGTAAGGCAGATGCAAGAGAACTGACCTGTTCGATATCTTCGAGCAGGTAGCGGAGGTCTTCCAGCAGTATCGACGCAGCAGACGTTATCCGCTCCGGCTTGAACCGGCTCTGCAGGACGACGCTGGCCTTCGTGAGGGCACGGATGGATTCGGCGCGCGCCAGGGCGGACATGAAATCAACCGGAACGGCAACGGCACCACGGAGGATGATCCCCCAATAGGCCACTCCCCACCAGGAAGAGTTTGGCCCCCAGATCAGGACCTTGTCCCCCGCCCCTACGCCGCGCTGTGCCAGAAGATTCGCCATCTTCAGGGCGCGGTCATGCAGCTCCCGGTAGGAAACCACGTACCGTCGTACACCGGTCCGGTCCACAAAGGCGGTTTTGTCACCCCGTGCTGCAAAGGTACTGAAAAGGTCGAGTAAAGTCTTCATGGAGTCACCTTCAGTCAGCGGCAATATGTTCCGGATTCTCATAAAAAACCCCCGTCATATCCGGCTGGGTGGACATGACGGGGGCGGTATCAAAATGACAGTATCGGGCTATCTGTTATCGGCCGCGGCCCCGGTCATCGTCTTTATCCCTACCCTGACCTCGATCCCGGCCGGAATCCGGCGCTTCACCTCTGTCCTGCTGCTTATGCTCCTGCCCCTGCACCCGCGGCGCCTGCTGTTCACGCTGCGGTCCCTGTCCGCGGACTTCCGGTCCACGCTGTTGGGGAGCCGGTTGGCCTGGTGTTATCCGGTGAGCATTGTCCCCGCCACGCTGCGGCGGCTGTGAACGCATGTCAGCCGGGGCACCCTGCTGGCGGGGTGCCGGGTGCTGGGGGGCAATCTGCCGGGGGCTTGCGCCCGGTTGCACTTCCGGCCTTCCCCGCTGGGCAGAGGGAGGATTTCTTTGCTGCTGTAAATGCTGGCGTACCGCCTTGTCGCGCGGCTGATAGTGATAACTCTGGCTGCGTACCGTATGCTGCTGCTCTATCTGGCGGGGATACCTGTCCCCTGAATACTGACGCTGGTAGGTTGGGCGCGGCGCACGTGCCGGAACTGCAGAGCGGTTCCACCGGTCCCACCCGCCACGACGCTGCTGCCATTCATGTCCCCAGTGCTGCCCCCAGCGTGGCGGCGCATTCGACTGCCACCCGCGAAAATACACCGGCGGCTGACGATAGTAGCGCACCGGGATGCGCAGAACGTAGAGCGGGACTGCATAAGGCTCCACAAATCCCCAGGGACCGTTGTACCAGGAGCTGGCGTACCAGTTATCGTCCTGATAGACCCAGTACATGCCGTCGTAAAAGAAATAATTCCCATTCACCTGCGGCGCATAGTAGACCGGATAGCCCGGTACCGGAGCCAGCTCCGGGAACACCGGCAGGTTGATGCCGATACTCAGGTTGGGCAGTCCGATGCCGATGCTCACCTGTGCCTTGGCATAGGTCACCGGGCACAACAAAATCATCAGTACAAACAGTCCGTAACGTAGCTTTTTCATGTTGCCCTCCAACGGTGTAAACATATTTTGTAGTGCAACTGTACCAGACTTTCAGGTATCTCGCTGGAACAGTCCCCCCTAGCGGCCATGCCCGCCATGCTTGTCATGTCCGTTTCCACGGCCACGGTCCTCGTGATGCTTCTCTTTTTTGTGTTTTTTGCCATGATGCTTTTTTTCCATATACACGCGGCGATCCCGTTCAACATAGTACGGACGGCCTGCGTCGTTATGGACATACACGTTCGGCGGCGCCGGTTGGTAGTCGCTGATGCTGAAACTCAGATTGGGGGTGCCGACCTGCACCGAAACTGCGGCGTTGGACTCATTGAGGCTGAAGGAAATGGTAACAACTGTCAGAACCAGCAGGGAAATAAGAATTTTTGTTCGCATAACTGCTCCTTTGTGTTCGTGAACTGCTGCAACAGTGATCAGTTAAAAAAGAAGCGCAGTCCGACGGTGGTGGAAAAGCTTGATGGATCGAACGTGCCCCAGTTGTCGCCAGTCTGGCGGTCGGTTATGTCGGCATCAGGAGCAATAACGCCCCTCACTTCAGCGGTCAGCGCCAGGTTTCGTTGCAGGAAGTAATCGAAACCACCGCTCACATGCCCCCCGATTTTTGAGTCTACGTCGTAGAGGTATCCGTCCTTTGCATCAAAGTCGTTGGCAAGGATGTCAACTCCCACCCCGAGATAAGGAACCAGCTGGCGCTGCTGAAGCGCGAAGCGGTACTGGCCGCCGAATGAAAAATTGGTAGTCCCGAAATCGCCCCTCGCGGAGCCAAAGTTGGCTTGCGTCACTTCAAACTCTACGGCAAAGTGATCATCAAGACCTACAATCAGCCCCCCACCGGCAACAAAGCCGGAATCGGTACTGTTGTCATAAAATTCCGCCTTGTTGTCAGCAGGATTCAAGAAACCCACCCTACCGCTTACGCCGACTCTTCCCTTGATACTGTCCGCCATGGCGGTACCTGCCGTCATGGACACGGTTGTTGCCAGGCATGCTAACACGATGAGCTTTTTCATTGGTGAGACTCCCGATCTGATTGATTTTTCTCTATTCTATTTGCTGATTACTACTGATCTCCCGCTATTCCCTTCTCCCTGAGGGAGAAGGTGGCCGAAGGCCGGATGAGGGGGCAACAGTGCCATGTAGATCAAGTTTTCCCCTCACCCTAGCCCTCCCTCAGGGAGAGGGGATTGTTTTGCCGCCATAGCAGGAGATTAATTCTACATATCCTGCTAAATTCGAAAGAACCGTTACCTTACGGGGCGGTAACCGTAGTGGCATCGAGAATGACCGCCGTCTGCGCCAGCAGTCGGCCGTTGATCGAGGCGAGGTTACCAAAGGTGATCGACGTCTGGCCCAACACGATGCCCTCAAAGTGCGTACCGGCTCCAATGGTCACCGCATCGGCAACCTGCCAGTAGACGTTTTTGGCCAGGGCACCACCGGTCAGGATAACGTTCTTGGCAGCGGCCATGTCGAGTGTCCCCGTAATCTGGAAGATCCAGACATCTGTTGCGCTGCCGTTAAGGGTGAGATCCGTCGGGATGTTAACTGAGCTGCCCCATACGTAGACACCGGGGGTAAGAGTTAATGAGGTCAGTGTTCCGGCACCCACGTTGGTAGTTGCGGCAGATGTGGCTGTCCGGCCGGCTGCATCGGTGTACGCAGTTCCCATGTTGGCTACCGCCGTGGTCAGGTCAACGGAGGTAGTCCCGCCCACATTGTCGGCTGCGAATAATTTTCCCGGTGCGGCAACTTGAGCAGAGGTAAACGAGGAATCAATGCTTTCAGGGATCAATGACCAACCGGTCAGGAATCCACGTGCGGCCGGACTCAAGCCGATATTGCCGGTCACAACCGAGGCGGGTACGGTTGATACGCCTGTTTTTGCCAGAATCGCATAATTTCCGGCGGCGCCAAGTGATACCGTGGTTGCGCCCGAACCTGAACCGTCGCTCCCCCCGCCGCATCCTGCCACGAACACAGCCAGAAACAGTGCCGACATGACGAATGCCATAAACCCCAAACTTTTCTCGATTTTATTACGCATGATGTTATCTCCTCTTTTGAATTAGTGGCCGTGATGGCCTGACTGCACAGGAGGATTACATCTATCGTGCCAAGGGGGAACGGCATCTTTTATGCTGGTAACCAGCTGATTACAAAGGACAATAACCGCGCACCGTGCAAGAACGAGAAGAAAACCGTTATGAAAAACCGTCGTATTTACATAATCCGTCACATGTAGCGGATTGTATACATAGATACACCAACGCCCCACCGGATCATTCCGGAAGGGCGTTGGCGTTCATGCTTTATGTAGCAGTGTTACGGGGCGGTAATGGCGGTTGCGTTCAAGGTAACCGCTGTCTGTGCCAATGCCCTCCCGTTCATGACGGCGCCGGTATTCAGTGAAATCAGCGTCTGGCTCAAGATTATTCCCTTGAAGTCAGCTGCCGTTCCAAGTGTTGCCTGACCGGACACCTGCCAGAAGATGTTCTTGGCCTGGGCACCGCCAGCCAGGGTGATAATGGCACTGTTATCCACCGTGAGATCTTGTGCTACCTGGAAGATCCAGACATCATTTGCGCCGCCCGAGATGGTAACACCGGCACTCGTGATCAAGACTCCGGTACCCCATTTGTAGAGCCCGGGAACGAGTGTCTGCCCGCTGATGTCTCCGGCGCCCAGTTCGGTAAAATCAGGTGTGGTTCTACCGGCAGCATCGTTGAATGCGATGATCATATCGCCAACCGCCGTGGTCATATACGCTGGTGTCGGAGGAGTATAGTCGGATGCATATATGTTTCCGGTCACCAGTGACGATTTTGAAAAAGTATTTGTGGAATCAGCAATCAAGCCAAAGCCCGTAATGAAACTTGCGGCGGCAGGACTCAGTCCGATATCACCGACAACCGCGGTGGTACCTGTTGTTGAGACTCCCGAATTTGCCAGGATCACGAAATTCCCGGCAGTGCCAAGATTAACCGGCATGAGACCTGTAGCAACGTGAACCGTCACGGTATATGCCGCTGATGAATTGTCATTGGCGGTTACCGTGTAGATCACCGGCAACGTGAAGTCATTCACCGTTATACCGCTCGTCTGCTGCACAACCGGAGCCGTGCCTACCGATACGGTGTTACCGGTGATAATGAGTTCCGCAACCAGTTTCGTTACGTCGGTCCCTTTCGGCAAGGTTATCTCGATGGTCTTCAAGTTTTCATCGATCGTCCCGGCAACTCCGTTAATCGAATACGCGGTAACCGCCTTGGCAGAGTTGGAAGCCACGGTTACGGTGACCGTATATACCGCCGTTGTGTTGTCGGCCGCCGTTACCGTATATGCCGCCGGATTTGTGAAATTATTCGGCGTTGTTCCGCTCGTCTGGACAGCAGTACCGACCGTTACCGTTGACCCGGTGGTCGTGAACTTCGCCGTCAAGGCAGTTACCGGGGTCCCGAACGGCAGGGTCACCGCAATGGTTTTGGCTGCTTCATGTACTGTTCCGGCAAACTCGGTAAAACCGTTAAATGAGTAGGCAGTGATAGCCTTGGCGGGGCTCGGGGCGATGGTTACCGGGGGCTGGTTATCACTGCTTCCACAGCCGGTCACAAACGTGGCGAGCAGCAAAACAAGAAACCACATCTTTGCAAATCCTCTGAACTTGATCATGTGTTGTCCACTCCTTGGGGACTGTTGAAACGGTGGTGCTGATTGGGGTACAAACCTGATGACAGGAGTGGTTCAACTATCGCGCCAAGGAGAAAGGCAGACAGCAACATCGGCAACATATTGATTTCAGAGGATATTAATGAAAACAAAGAACGTTTACGGAGTTGTATCCGTCACGAAAGTCCGTCACATGCAACCAAACTGTCACATATGACGGGTACGAGAAGAAGCCCGGGCCGGTAATCGGCTGCGGGCTTCTTCTGTGTTACTCACGATGGTGAGCTGTTCCGGTTACTCTTCGATAACCTCGATAACAACCCTCATATTGGCGAGAGCTGCATCAGACAGTTTGTCCGAAGGATTCGCTTCATACTTGGCAGGATTTGCCTTGCCGTATCCGACAGTAGTAAGCCTGCTGGCGTCAATGCCGCCGGTTGTGACCAGATACTCCTTGACCGCTTCGGCTCTCCGCTCGCTCAGATCCTGATTGTATTCTTCCGTGCCTGAAGCCGAGGTATACCCGGCAATACGGATTTTCATGTCAGGGCTGTCTTTCAAAGCCTTGGCGTTATTGTTCAGGATAGTCTTGCCGTTTTCACTGACAACAACGCTGTTGAAGTCGAAGTGTGAATTATCAAGCGTGGCGAGCACGCCCACAACCTTGGGTGTTGCATAGGCGTTAAAGCCCCACACGTAATCACGTCCCAGCGCATTGCCGGCCAGATCCCTGGTTCCGGTAGTAACCGTGGCGGTATATGGCTTCCCTTTTTCCAGATCACGGGCCGGGGTAAAGGTTGCTGTTGCGGCAGTGGCTGTCAGCTTGCCTGCAACAGGCGTTGTGCCCTGCTTGACGACAAAGGTTGCCGAGTTGATCGTGGCCGGATCCATGTTCTCACTGAAAGCGACGTTGACTTTCTGCTTGACCGGTGCAGCCGTGTCACCCTTGGCAGGTGACGTAAATGTTACGGTCGGGGCAACCGTATCAGATGCCTGACCAGCGGTGAACTGCCACTCATAACCGTTTGCCAGTGAATTTCCAGCAAGGTCTTTGGCTCCGGTGGTAACCGTAGCAGTATAAACCTTACCCTTTTCAAGCTCACGTGACGGGGCAAAGGTCGTTGTTGTTTCCGTGGAAGTTACCTTGCCCGACACGGGCGCAGTTCCCTGCTTCAGGGTAAAGGTATCACCATTGAGCGTAGACTGATCCATCTCCTCACTGAAGGCAACGCTGGCTTTCTGATTGACGCGTACATCGGTGTATCCCTTGACAGGTGTGGCGAACAGAACGGTCGGAGCAGTTGTGTCAGCAACTTCCGCGAGCGGGGCCACCGTTTTCCTCACCCCTCCGAAATTGAAGGTCAGACCGACCGCGTATTCCAGGTTGTTTTTCGCGGTATCCTGGACAAGAATTGCGTGACGCACGTCAGCCCGCAGGGCAACGTCAGGAGCAACGAAGTACTTGAGACCGGCGCCGTAATTAACCTGTCCCACGTAGTAGGTCGCGCTCATGCTGGGGGTATTGGGGACTTTGTAATGGGTGACGCCGCCGCCGACTTCAACGAACGGCACAAGATTTTTCTCCGGCATGAAGTGATACAGGATGTCAACACCGTATTTGTAGAGGTCTGTCTCTTTCGAGCTGGCCGAGCCTTTAAAGAGTTTCGTTTCGGTGAGGCTGTAGCCGAACATTGCCTCCGCTCCAATATGTTCCGTGAAGTTGTAGCCGGCGCGCAGGCCGAACATCGGGCGGCTTTCAAACGGTAACACCTTGTCATTCGCATAGCCGCCGACAAATGGCGACAGGGTTACTGCCCCTTGCCGGTTCTCGGCAAATCCAGGGGTTGCAAGGGTAACCAGCAATAGTGCCGGCAGTATTTTATTCAAAACTTTTTTCATTTTAGTGCCTCCAGTACTTTGTCATTCGTGACCACGTTAAGACGCGGGTTAATCTGTTATGTTGTATGATTCAGGGGATATTCCCGCAGAGCGGGAATATCCTTCATCTCCTGAATACCCGTTTATTGAGGCACGGTAATAGTGGTTGGAATTCCTGCAACGGTGTTGGTTAAAGTAAGCAGGCCACCCGACAGATCGGCACCCGACAATACTCTGCCCATTACCGTTGAAGTGCTGTTGACAGTGACAGTCGAACCGGCCAGGATATTTCCGTTCCAGATTGTTCCCGCCCCGATGGTTGCGGATGCCTGGGTCACAAACCAGACGTTTCTGGCCAGGGCACCGCCTACGAGTCTAATCTCGGTCGGATTGGTAAGAATGCCATAGTCGGTTAATGAGCTGCCGACCTTAAAAATCCAGACATCTGTTGCGCTGCCGTTGAGGATGGCAAGATTACCAGCCGACAAGATCAGGGTAGTACCCTCTTCATAGATGCCGGGGGCAATGGTTTTTCCGCCGCTGGCAAGTGGAGCACCAAGCTCACCACCGAGGTAACCGACAGGCTGAGTATTAGCCTTGTTTTTGCCCTCTATCCAGGCAAGATTCAAGTCGTGTACTACAGAACTTGCAGTTCCGCCAGGAGGTGTATCGCCATCGGTAGCCCAGTAGATCGAACCATTCACGGTCATTCCGGTGGAACTTGCATAGACCTTGGACAAACAACTCTGGGCTGCGCCACCGGGGCCGCCTGTGGCATCCGTACATGAAGGAAGCGGGGATAACGCAATATCGCCGTTTACTTCGGTAACTCCCGACGAGGTCATTCCGGCGCGTGAGGCAATCCCGAACGTAGCGGCGCTTCTCAGGTTCAGGGCAAGAACCGGCGGATTAGAAGGTGTTGCAGTAACAGTCAAAACAACAACTGGTGAGGTTTTGCCGCCGTAAGCGGCAGTGATGTCAGATGTGCCGACGGCATCGCCGGTAGCAATACCGGTGACGGTTGAGGCCACAAATGATGCAACATTGGAACTGGCTGAATTCCAGACGGTGCCTGGATCGGTAGTCACGTCAAGCGGTGTGGAGCCGTCGCTGAATATGGCTAGCGCCTTGAATGTCTGGGTTGCGCCAAGCACTATCGTTGCTGGTGAAGGTGTCACAACGATCGACACGACTGCAGCAGAAGTTACGGTCAAAGTTGCTTTTGCGGACTTGATGACACCTGCCGGGTTGGTGTACGTGGCAGTAATGTTCGATGTGCTGCCTTCTGCATTGCCGGTAGCAACGCCGGTATGCAGTCCGATTACGGCAATTGACTTGCCGCCGATTGCATCAGGGGCAGACCAGTCAGAGGCAATGGTTCTGTCGTAGCTGGTTCCATCGCTGAATGTCTCAATCGCCGTAAACAGCTGGGTACCTTTAACCGGGATCGATATCAGAGAAGGCGCCAATCCGGACGGCCTTACTTCAAATGTGGTCATGACTGCATCGTTAACAGTCAAAGGTGCTGTATCGGTTTTGATAACACCTG
>Ga0154471_139_pt1 | contig 25622 bp, 24 predicted proteins | sample RifGroC2_FD_115950 | JGI IMG/M metagenome (GOLD analysis project Ga0154471, IMG submission 115950) | Geobacteraceae bacterium GWC2_53_11
ATCGGAATGCTGGCCGGATTCCTACCGGAAAGGTGGACGCTTTCAAGCCGGAATGGTGGACGGATTCGTCCGGAATACGCAGCCATCGATTACAACACCATTCACATTGATATTTTCAGTATAGGTACCAGGCATAACTTTAATTACGGTTGCAGTGCCGGCAGCAATTGCAGCATTAATCGTATTAAACGTATTAGCACCGTCAGAGGGACCTGTGTGGACAACTTTTACTCCAGCATACGTTGCTAACTTATCCACTCCGATAGGGCCTGCTATTTTTTCACCCGTAACCGCACCGTTAGCAATTTTCAAAGCCGTCACAGCCCCATCCTGAATATGCCCCGTCTTCACCCCACTGCCTGAATTCGTGTCCTGCCCCGAAGTCCCATCCGCCTCTTTGAGTTTCACTGATGTGACTTCGTTATTGGCTACCGCCGCAAACGACATCGACACCGGCGACAACATCGCCGTTACTACTGCCACCACCACCCAACTTGCTACCCTACTTCCGATTCTTTTCATCTGTACTTCCTCCTTTTGGGTATTATGCGGTTCAATGACCGCACAGCGATTTCAATCCATAAAAGAATAAACCAAACGAAAAACGCAGTTCCTCCGGTATGGTACCGAAAAAACGGCGCTAATACGCAACGGCACCCCTCTCTGGCAGAGACTGCTGAAACAATATGAACAACGGGCGCATGCAATGCGCCCCTACGGTTGAATTCACCGGTGTTTTGCGTGAGGCGTGAGGCGTGAGGCGTGAGGCGTGAGGCGTGAGGCGTGAGGCGTGAGGCGTGAGGCGTGAGGCGTGAGGCGTGAGGCGTGAGGCGTGAGGCGTGAGGCGTGAGGCGTGAGGCGTGAGGAAACGTGTCACATGCCTTGTTGGTGTCAAGCATTATCCCGATGGCGTTCAAGAAATTTATGAAGGTAATAGCCATTCGGGCCAGCAAGCTCTTTTACTTAAGTATATTTTATATTTATTGCAAAACTACTTACACATCCAAAAACGAATGTCAAGAGTTCTAATGTTAATCAAAAACCCAGCGCTCACAGCATCACCTATTGCTTCCGTGAAAAACTTACATTATCATCCCGGATATGCTAAGAATTGCGCGAATTGTAGCTCCCAGCTATCCTCAACACATAATGCAACCAGACAACACTGATATTGCTGCAAAGGACAAAAGAGGTTGGAATCGTGATTGAAATAAAAGATACCGACATTAAAGTTGAATTTTACCGCGCCTCCGGACCGGGGGGGCAGCATCGCAACACGACCGACTCGGCGGTGCGTATCCGTCACCTGCCGACGGGGATCGTTGCCCAGGCTTCGGAGCACCGAAGTCAGTTTCAAAATCGCGAAGTGGCCATGGAACGCTTGCGCGCGGCTTTGGAACGGCGCGAACGCAAGGTAAAGAAGCGCATTGCGACCAAGGTTCCGAGGCGGGCCAAGGAAAATCGTCTATCCGGGAAAAAAATCACCTCGGAAAAAAAGCGTCTGCGGACAACACTTGATTAACCTCCCGCTCCCCCCGATTTTCCCAGAATTCGTTTGACTCAACAGCGATAACACGGTAATTTGTATAAATTTTTCAGGGACTAAGAATGGTTCGCGCATACCTCTATCTGGCAGCTTTCATTCCTCTGACATTACTGTTTTCAGTCAGTGCCATTTTCTCGTCGTTGTTTGATTCAAGCGGCCGGGCCTATTCCTGGCATGCCCGCCTCTGGGGGCGGCTGGGGCTGGCGCTGAATTGCGTCAGGGTGTCGATTTCCGGCGCCGAGCATCTTCCTGACGGCCCGGTTATCTTCATGAGCAACCACCAGAGCAATTTTGATATTTTGTCGCTTCTGGCCGCTCTGCCGTGTCAAATCCACTGGATTGCCAAAAAAGAACTTTTTGAAATTCCGGTTTTTGGACCTTCCATGCGGCGCGGCGGCTATATCCCGCTGGATCGTGGGGATGGCCGCAAGGCTCTGCAGAGTATGGATGAGGCTGCCGCAACGATTCATCGTGGCAAGAGCGTCGTCCTGTTTCCCGAAGGGACGCGCACGCCGGACGGCAACCTGCTCCCCTTCAAACGGGGCGGCTTTATTCTGGCCCGCAAAGCCGATGTGCCGGTTATTCCGGTCACCATCAACGGCAGCGGTAAAATCAATCCGGCCAACCAGATCAGGCTGTATAGCGGCAACATCCATATCACCCTGCACCCCCCCATCGCTGCTCCTTCTGATCTCCGCCGTAGCGAGGCCGAGTCCTGGATGATGGAAAACGTACGGAATCGGATCGAATCGGCTCTGGAGCATTAAATGACCATCGGCTACATGTACATACTGTTAATTATTGTCGGCTTGGCAGGCATCGTCTGGGGACTCCCGTCTGCGCACCGCCTGAAATTTCCGTTCGACACCATAGCGGCTTTGGTTGCTCTTTGCGGAGTTATCGTCTTTGCCCTTGGCATACTCCTGACTTTTATACCCGGATTTTTCAGAGGCTAGGTGACCAGATGAATGAACAAGCAAAAAGCATCGTCGCCAACGGCATCGTCATCATCCTGATCAGCCTGCTGATGTTTGGTGCAAGCACGCTGTGGCGACTGAACAGCCAGTTTAATCAGGGCGAAGCTGCGCTCCGCAAGAGTGATTTCGCCGGCGCAGTTGCCGGATTTGAGTCTGCCCTGCATATGTATATTCCCTATCACCCGACCATTGAAAATGCTGCAGAACGCTTATGGCAGATCGGCGAAGCAAATGAGCGTCTTGGCGACATCAATCGCGCCCTGATCGCCTATCGTTCCCTGCGGAGTTCGTTCTACGCCGATCACTGGCTGGTGACTCCCGGAAAAATCTGGATCAGCAAGTGCGACCAAAAGATTGCAAAGCTGATACCCCTGCACCACGAAAGATAGCCCATGGATGAATTGGATACACATGCAGCATTACAGATAGTTGCCCTTGGCGGGCTTGGCGAAATCGGCATGAATATGATGGCCTACCAGCATGGCGACGACATTCTCGTCGTCGATTGCGGTCTCATGTTCCCCTCCCCCGACATGCTCGGAATTGATTACGTAATCCCTGACATTTCCTGGCTTCGTGAACGGGCCGATAATGTCCGCGCCATCTGCCTGACCCATGGCCACGAAGACCATATCGGCGCGCTCCCCTTTGTTCTTCAGGAACTTAACGTCCCGGTCTACGGCACTGCCCTGACGCTCGGCCTGGTCAGCGCAAAACTGGAAGAGTACAAACTGGACGGCACCGTGGAACTGGTCACCGTTCAGCCCCGCGACACCGTCGTCATCGGCTGCTTCCGTGTTGAGTTCCTGCGGGTTGCCCACTCCATCGTCGATGGCTGTGCCCTGGCGATAACGACTCCGGAAGGCGTGATCATCCACACCGGCGACTTCAAAATCGACCATACACCGGTTGACGGTCAACTAACCGATCTGTCCAGCCTGTCGCGTTATGGCGAGGCGGGCGTACTGGCGCTGCTGTCCGATTCCACCAATGTTGAGCGTGAAGGGTACACCCTCTCCGAAAAATACGTCGGCGAAGCTTTTGCCGACATCTTCCCGAAGTGTTCCGGCCGGATCATTGTGGCCACGTTCTCAAGCAGCATCCACCGGGTGCAGCAGGTTATCGATGTGGCTGTAAGCTGCGGCCGCAAGATCCTGCTCAATGGGCGCTCCATGATCAAAAACGTGCAGATCGCCCGGGAACTGGGCTACATGACCGTTACCGACGATCAGTTCATGGACTTGCGTGAGCTCCCGCACCTGCCGCCGGAGCAGGTCTGCATCATTTCCACCGGCAGCCAGGGTGAGCCGATGAGCGCCCTGACCCGCATCGCCATGGACGATCACAAGCAGATCAAGCTGGAAAAGGGTGATACCGTCATTCTTTCCTCTCGCGTCATTCCCGGCAACGAGCGGACCATTTCCGAACTGATTAACCACCTCTACCGCCGGGGCGCCGAAGTCTTCCACGAGAGGGTGTCCGAAGTTCATGTATCCGGCCATGCCAGCCAGGAAGAGCTGAAGCTGATGCTCAACACGGTGCGGCCCCGCTTCTTCATCCCCATTCACGGCGAATACCGGCATCTGGTCAAACATATCCAGCTTGCCCGCAAAGTCGGCATTCCGGAGGAGCGCTGCATTCTGGCCACCAATGGCGAGGTTGTCTCCTTCTACTCGGATACGGCTGCCATCGTGGAACAGGTCGAATGCGGCAGGGTCTTTGTCGATGGCAAAGGGGTGGGCGATGTTGGCAGGATGGTGTTACGGGATCGCAAGCACCTGTCCGAGGACGGCATGATCGTCGTTATTATCGGCATGAACATGTCCACCTGTGAGATCATCTACGGACCGGATATCGTCTCACGCGGCTTTGTCTTTGAAGATGAAAGCCAGGAATACCTGGAGGACGCCCGCAAAGTGGTGGCATTCGCCCTGGAGGAAATCAACGCCGAAATGCGCTGCGATGCCGACGAGGTCAAGACCGCGGTACGGCAGGCGCTGCGAAGATTCTGCAAGAAGACCATCGAACGCAGACCGGTTATTCTGCCGATAATTATGGAAATGTAGCACCGTGCCATCTTCTCGGTTGCAGAATGGTCCGCATAATGTGCCTCCTCTGTAGAGGCAAAGTGCCGCTATGAATGTATCGTCACCGGGACTTCTCTTCTGCATTTTCCTGACATTGATGCCGGCACCAGTGCATGCCGATGACGGATTCAATCCTACCTTAATAGAGCCTCTCCCGGCGATTGCCCGGCAAAACTTACCACCGCCGTCGTCGGCACCAGCAACCATCGAATTCTACTGGGAATTAGACCCGTATTACAGCAACGTTTCGCTCAGTTTCCCCCTCACCGATACCTGCATTCCGGAAGTTACCGAGAAAAGCGAAGTTGCCATCTATGGCAAACTGCTTCAGAACATTCTCAACCCGCGCTTTGTGCTGCTGGAAGCAGCTGTTTTCCCCATGCCGCTCTTAGGCGTCGGCACCAGAAAGTATGCACCGGACTTTTATCGTTCATTCAATATCGGCAACCGGGATCTCAACTTGTTTGAAGCGGTAACCGCAGGTTTTCAGGAACCGTATGCCTTCTCGATTTTTTTCGGCGATCTCGTGAATTTCGTTAAACCCGGTGCCGGGAAATCGAGTTCAAACAGGGGTTACATGGGGTATCTGTTCAGTTATTCCAACCAGCACATCAATCGCAACGTTCTGATACCGGATCATAACCTGGAAACCGAATGGAAACTGAAGGGAGACCGGATTTTTGCTGAAGACAAGCTGAGCTGGAGCTTCCGGGTCGGCAGCAAACTGCATAGTAATACTGATATTTCCGACACCGTGTATATCGGCTTCAGGAGGAGTAACCTGGATTTCAGGGCTGATATTTTCAGTTTCATCAACAACAGTTCGTTCGATTTCCGCTGGGACTTTTCCATGAAAGACGGAAGGCCGCTGCGTCAGGAATACACCGTCGGCAAGCAGGTTCCGCTCGCAAAGTGGCATCTAGCCCTGAAGCTGGATGTCGGTTTCATCTGGGAAGACCCTAACAATTACAGCGGCAGGTTACGTAACTCAGACCATCAAAACTTTGTCGCAATCATCCGGCCAAATATCGACTTCTAGTCCCCCTTTATCAGATGTTTGTGAAATTAAATAGTTAACAGTGACAAAAACAAACTCACCCATTGACACCACTTAATATTTATTCTTGACAAAAATTATCTCTTATGTGAAATTGTGCCCCCAAATAATTGCGAAACACTGTTTTGCAAACTAAAACAGAAGGAGTACATGAGAATGAGAGTATATCTGAAACTGTCAATGACACTAGCAATGATTGGAGCTGTAGCATTTATGACCGGCTGCACCGCAGTTGGCTCGGTTATGAAAGCCGATCCGGTCCTCACGAAAAGTGACATTTCAAAACTTAGTGCCAATCCGGCTGATTCCTGCCTGCTTTTTGGCGGCTTTTCCGGACTCTCCTTCACCCCCAAAGACACTTTCAACATCGTACTGGACACCACTTCAGGGCAGCAGACGTTAAGTCCCGCAAGACCATCAGCAACAAGTTCCGTCATACCATTTACGTTTGCCGGCGTGCCCAAGGGTGATTTTGCCATCAGCTGGATTCTGCGCGATGCCTGGTATGGCGAGACTGATTGGCTCAAGAAGCCCGTTATGGAAAAGCTGACGTTTGGCACCCCCCCCGCAGGAGAGCAGAAGTCGAGCAAAATGGGCGGCCATGGTGACATCCATGCCGATCTGAAGGGCAAGTGCGACGGCGGATTTATCTGGCTGGGATTTTATACTATCAACAAAGGGGGGATGCTGAGTAATTCCAAACTGGAGCGGAAAACATCTCTGGAATATTACGATAAGGACAAGTATCTGAACTCAATTCGTGAGCAGGTAAAAGGGACCGCCTGGGAAGCTGCCATCAAAAAATAAGCTGACATACCACAACCTCTTAAACGTAAACGGGACCGGCTCTTGCCGGTCCCGTCTTTCAGTTATCACTAGTTATCACTATGTAGTCCGGTTATTGAACCACAATCCTCGCAAAGCGGCGTTTGCCGATCTGGACAATGTACTCGCCCACAGCAGTCAGTTCCAGGTTGGTATCGCTGACCTTTTCACCATCCAGCTTGACCCCGCCGCCGTCGATCGCACGCCGCCCCTCGCCGTTTGACTTGGTCAGGCCAGCCTCGGTCATGGCCCGCGCCAGCAGCACCACGCCGTCAGTCATGGTGAACGTCACCTGTGGCATATCCTCCGGAATCTCATTCTCCTTGAAGCGCTTTACGAAGTTTTCCTCGGCGATCTCCCCAGCACCGCTGCCGTGAAAGCGGGAGACGATCTCGCGTCCCAGCTGTTTTTTGGCGGCCATCGGGTGGAGGGAGTGATTCTTGAGGTCACTCTTCAGCACGTCTATTTCAGCCAGTGACATGTCGGAGAGGAGTTCATAGTAGCGCAGCATCAGGTCGTCGGAAATGGACATCACCTTGCCGAAAATTTCATCGGCCGGTTCGTTGATGCCGATGTAGTTGCCAAGCGACTTGGACATCTTGTTGACGCCGTCCAGGCCTTCGAGCAGCGGCATGGTCAGAACGCATTGGGGCGGCTGCCCCCATTCGCGCTGTAGCTCACGCCCCATAAGAAGGTTGAACTTCTGGTCAGTCCCCCCCAGCTCGACATCGGATTTCAAAGCAACGGAATCGTACCCCTGAATCAGGGGATAGAGAAATTCATGGATTGCGATCGGTTGCTGGCTGGCAAAGCGCTTGGAAAAGTCATCCCGTTCCAGCATACGGGCCATGGTGCACTTGGAAGCCAGGGCTATCATACCGCTTGAGCCCAGTTCGTTCAGCCAGGTGGAGTTGAACACGACCTTGGTCTTCTCAGGATCGAGAATCTTGAACACCTGCTCCTTGTAAGTTTCCGCGTTCCGCAGCACATCCTCGCGGGTCAGCACCTTGCGTGTCTCGGACTTGCCGGTCGGGTCGCCGATCATACCGGTAAAATCGCCGATCAGAAAGTTGACTTCGTGGCCCAACTGCTGGAACTGCCGCAGTTTCTGGATCAGCACGGTATGCCCCAGATGCAGGTCAGGCGCGGTCGGATCGAAACCCGCCTTTATCTTCAAGGGAACACCGGAGGAGAGGGACTTTGCCAGCTTCTCTTCCAATTCCTTCTCAATCAGTACTTCCACGGTGCCGCGCTTGATAACGGCCATTTGTTCGGCTACGGACATGCTACAACTCCTTAGCAGGGTATATTGATGCGTTCGATACTTACCGCTTTGCCGCTCTGTTCGTCAACGCCTATCACGACGGCGTTCAGGCGGATATCTTTCTTGGCGACTTCAAACTTGGAGGGCTGCTGGGTCAGAAAGCGGTGGATGGTTTCCTCTTTGCCCATGCCGATGACCGAGTCAAAGCCGCCGGTCATGCCGGCGTCGGTCAGAAACGCGGTTCCCTGGGGAAGTATCCGCTCGTCGGCGGTCTGGACATGGGTATGGGTGCCGACCAGGGCGCTGACCCTGCCGTCCAGATACCATCCCAGCGCTGACTTTTCCGAGGTTGCCTCAGCATGGAAATCGACAAATATAATCGGCGTTTCCTGCTTCAACCATTCCAGTTCGCGGTCGGCGGTCAAAAACGGGCATTCCAGGTTTTTCATGTAGACTCGCCCTTCAAGATTGAGGACACCTACCTTGACGCCACCCGGAGTGGTCAGGATAGCACTTCCGGCCCCCGGCGGGTTAGCGGGATAATTGGCGGGACGGATGATGCGCGAATCGGCCAATACCAGCGGAACCTGCTCCTTCTTGTCCCAGATGTGGTTGCCGCTCGTCAGCAGGTGGACACCCTGCTTGAACAGCTCCTTGGCAACCTCAACCGTCAGCCCGAAACCTCCGGCGGCATTTTCGCCATTGGCGATCACGATATCAATCGCATGCCGGTCCACCAGACGGTCCAGCTCACGCGAGAGCGCCTGGCGGCCCGGCTTGCCGATGATATCACCTACAAATAATATCTTAACGGGCATATTCGACGGAACGGGTTTCGCGAATTACATTTACCTTGATCTGGCCGGGATAGGTCATTTCGGCCTCGATCTTCTTGGCAATATCGCGGGCCATAACCACCGACTGGTCATCGCTGACCTGCTCGCTGGAAACCATGACGCGGATTTCGCGGCCGGCCTGGATGGCAAACGACGACTGCACGCCGCTGAACGAAGTGGCAATACGCTCCAGATCGCCAAGACGCTTGACATAGGTTTCCATCATCTCGCGGCGTGCTCCGGGGCGCGCTCCGGACAGTGCATCCGCAGCCTGTACCAGGATGGCCAGCACTGAATTCGGCTTCTCGTCTTCATGATGCGCCATGATGGCGTGAACAATTTTGGGTGTTTCGCCGTATTTACGGGCCAGCTCAGCGCCGATAACGGCATGGGAACCTTCAACCTCGTGGTCAACCGCCTTGCCCAGGTCGTGCAGCAGGCCGGCCCGTTTGGCCTGTTTTACGTTGATGCCCAGCTCGGCAGCCATGATGCCGCAGAGGAAGGCGACTTCCAGCGAGTGCAGGTAGACGTTCTGGGTATAGGAGGTACGGTACTTGAGACGGCCGATCAGCTTGAGGACTTCCGGGTGGATGCCATGGACGCCCAGGTCAAAGGCGGCCTGCTCGCCCGCTTCCTTGATCGAATGCTCGACTTCCTCGGTCGATTTGGCAACAACTTCCTCGATACGCCCCGGATGGATACGGCCGTCGGCCAGGAGTTTTTCCAGCGACAGGCGCGCCACTTCGCGGCGGACCGGGTTGAAGCCGGACAAGATGACCGCCTCGGGAGTATCGTCGATGATCAGGTCAATACCGGTTGCAGCTTCCAGTGCGCGGATATTGCGCCCCTCGCGGCCGATAATACGCCCCTTCATCTCGTCCGACGGCAACGGCACAACCGAGACGGTCCGCTCGGCCACATACTCGCCTGCATAGCGTTGAATGGCGAGCGCCATGATTTCCTTGGCTTTTTTGTCGCCGGTTTCACGTGCTTCATCTTCAATAGCCCTGATAATTTTGGCGGAATCGTGCTTGGCTTCACTCTCCATGGCGTTCATCAGCTCTTTTTTTGCTTCCGCCGCAGACATGCCTGATATTTGCTCCAGCTTGGCATTCTGAATATCGGCAGCTTTTTTCAGCTCGGCATCCCGCTCAACCAGAACCTGCTCTTTTTGAGATACGGTCTGTTCTTTTTTAAGAATATCCATCTCTTTCTGGTCGATCAGGCCTGCTTTCTTATCGAGATTCTCTTCCTTTTGCGTCAGTCTTTTTTCAAGAGCCTGGAGATCCTTGTTTTTTTCGTTGGTTTTGCGCTCGTGTTCTTCTTTCGCCTGAATCGCCAAATCCTTGGCTTTAAGCTGCGCTTCCTTGGTGATGTTGTCGGCTTCCCGGCGGGCATCGTCGAGCACCTTGCTGGCAAGCTCTTCAGCCTGTTTCAGGATTGATCCCGTATCCTTCTTGTTAAGTTTGTTGCCGGCAAAATAAGCTCCGGCAGCGACAACCAAAGTAACAATAACGCCAATAATTATTTCCATTCCATCAGCCTCCTCTATATAAAATCCGGATTGCCTGGCAACTCCGGTTACTTCTTATTGTCAGCGCGGAACTCGTACGATCCGTGCATCGGTAACAATCATCTCCATCGGTATATCGTGCGGATCGGCCGGAAGCGGCACCCCTGTCAGCTGAAAATCGTGGCAGAGCCCGATGAGGTGCGCCGTACGTCCGGGATGATGCAAAAACCGGTCATAAAAGCCCTTTCCGTAGCCAAGCCGGTGGCCGGCCAAATCAAAAGCGACGCCCGGAACGACTATCAGGTCCGGTTCATCCGCCTGATGGTCAACCCCGGTCGGACATGGTTCGAGAATGCCGAAAGCCCCTTCCCGCAGCGACTCCACCCGTTCAACAGGGCGAAACACCATATGGTGACCGCACACGGCAGGGTACAGCACCCGTTTTCCCGACTTAAATGCCGCCGCCAGAATCAGGGAGGTATCGGTCTCGTTATGGGCAGGCGCATACAAGGCAATGCATTCAGCCCGGGCATACTCATCAAGTGAAAGCAGGTTGAGTTGTGCGGCACGGCTTGAAGCAGACCAGGCATCATGGCTGAGCGCCCGGCGTTGTGCCAGCAACTGCGAACGGAGCGAACGCTTGGGCATAGTTTTCTCGATACTTGAACGTGCAAAATAGCCCCGAGGGAATCGGGAAGGTCAACCAGGGAGGGTGAAGAGGAAAAAAAGGCTTGAGTGCCGTCAGGTAAACGTGCTGATTACGATCATGCTACTCGGAAGCAGTTTTTCCTTTCTGTGAGGATATATTCAACGGGCGTTACACTATTTCAATCAGATATGTTCATTCACTATCTGACGAACCCGAACAGCAGTACAGTTATGCGAATATATGATCAAGTCTCCCTGAGAGACCATGTAAAATCAGACTGTTTCAAGCACAGAGATCATTGAAGTGATTCTGGCATCAGCCAGAGAATCCATCTCGTGCCGGGATCGGAGTTCCAGCAATTCTTCCGAAGTATTCAACAGTGCCAGTGTCAATACCAGCTGTGCATCACCACTACTGAGAGCACTGCCTATTTCCTGAAGCTTTCCATTTACAAAGGCTTCGACCGCTATTACCTTTGCTTCCGGTGCAGAACTGCGCACCGAAAGTTCCCGGCCAAGAACTGTCACTGCATGGCTTTTTTTCATACAATGACCACGAGCACGTGCTAAAGCCCGTCCAATTTACCAAGAATAGCATCGACGCGGGACTTGATACCTTCACGGTCGCTTGAAAGACGCTGGATTTCTTCATTCAGACGTGCGTTCTCTTCTTTAAGAGTGCTATATTTTTCGACGATGTCGCCGATCTTTTTTTCGAGTACTTCAATGAGTTCCTGATTCATGAGTTCCGTTTCCTTTCGAGGTTGTTCACTATACGAAGCTGCAGTTACAAAGTCAAGCCCTAATTGATTGAAATCGCAGAGTTCCGTGACATCCGGCACCTTCCGGCGGCTCGATTTTTCAGGCCTGAAAGAGGGCATCCGTGAACTCCTGCGGATCAAAATCGCGCAGATCTTCTATTGATTCCCCGACACCGATATAGCGTACCGGCAAGGCAAATTCGTGACTCACCGCCACCACAATGCCTCCCTTGGCGGTGCCATCCAGCTTGGTCAAAGCCAGACCGGTAACTCCGGCGGCTTCCTTGAAAAGACGGGCCTGCGAGGTTGCATTCTGACCGGTAGCCGCATCCAGGACGAGCAGCGTTTCATGGGGAGCACCCGGAATTTCGCGATCAATAACCCGGCGGATCTTTTTCATCTCCTCCATCAGGTTGACCTTGGTATGGAGTCGTCCCGCAGTGTCCACAATCAGGATATCCACCCCGCGGGCAACCGCCGCTTTACAGGCATCAAAAACCACCGCCGACGGGTCGGCCCCCTCCTTGTGACGGATAACATCCACTCCGGAGCGGTTGCCCCAGGCAATCAGTTGTTCGGCAGCCGCAGCCCGGAACGTATCTGCCGCGGCAAGCAGGACCTTGTTGCCGGCGGCGGAAAAACGCGAGGCCAGCTTGCCTATGGTGGTCGTCTTGCCGACACCGTTGACGCCGATTACCAGCAGTACAAAAGGCTTCCTGCTGCTGATGTCAAGCGGACTGTGATGAGCAACCAGCCGTGCCAGAATTTCATCTTTCAACGCCGCCCGCAACGCCTCGCCGTCCTTCAATTCGTTGCGCCCCAGTCGCTGTTCCAGCGTGCGAATCAACTCCACTGTGGTTTTGACACCGATATCAGAGGTGATCAAAATTTCTTCCAGCTCCTCCAACGTATCGGCATCGATACTCTTTTTACCGAGCACCAGGGCATCAATGCGCCCCACCAGACCATCTTTGGTTTTCTTCAGCCCTGATTTAAGACGTTCAAAAAAACCCGGCTTCTCTTTTGTTTCAGACGCGGCAACGGCCTGGAAAGATACCACCTCGGAATCTGATATATCCGCCACGGAAGGTGTCTCCGCATGTTCCGTTCCGGCAATCTTGTCGATCAGGCCGCGAAAAAATCCTTTTTTCTCCTGCACTTCCATCACATCTCCTTCTTCAACTCGCCGATTGCCCTGCGGAAATGATACAATGCCAAGGCAACCGGGCAACGCCGTTCCGTATTCATAACCAGCGAATAATCCTGATCAATACACCCGATGATCAAATGCCCCACGCTGGAGGTGACAACCACGTCCTCCACCTCGCCAATCTGCGCGGCGCTCTGCATCTCTTTGAGACGCGCCAGAATGATCCCCTTGTGAGCAGCAATGAAGCGGATCTCATAGGGATCGCAGTGGCAATGTTCCATAACCGCTTCACCTTCCCAATCAACCAGAATAGCGCCTACCGAATGGGGTACATGTTCGACCAAATCGTGGAGAATTATTTCAAATGACATGACAACTCCAAAAATGTGAAGAGTAAGGTGTGAAGAGTGAGGTGAGCGGCCTTTTACTCCTGACCCCTCACTCCTCACCCGCAGTTAATGCAGCCGCACCGACACCATCCGTGATGCCCCCGGTTCTTCCATGGTGATGCCGTAGAGGGTGTCGGCCACCTGCATGGTGGCCTTGTTGTGGGTAATGATGATGAACTGCGAAATATCGCTCATTTCCCGGACCATCTCGTTGAAACGACCGATATTGGCGTCGTCCAGCGGAGCATCGACCTCATCCAGCAGGCAGAATGGAGTCGGCTTGATCAGGAAGATCGAGAAAATCAGCGCCACGGCGGTCAGCGCCTTTTCTCCACCCGAAAGCAGGGTCACATTCTGCAGTTTCTTGCCGGGGGGCTGCACGATGATATCAATGCCGGTCTCCAGCAGATCCTCTTCGTCGGTCAGGCGCAACTCGGCCCGTCCACCGCAGAACAGGCGTGGAAAGACTTCCTGGAACTTGGCGTTGACCAGATTATACGTTTCCTGAAACCGCTGACGGGTGGTGCGGTTGATACGTTGAATGGCCTGTTGCAGACCGCGTAGCGACTCCTCCAGATCATCCTTCTGACCGGTCAGAAACGTGTAACGCTCCTCCATCCCGGCGCACTCCTCAATCGCCATCAGATTGACTTCACCCATCTCGTCCAGCAGCCGTTGCAGCTCCACCTGGCGGATCCGTCCGGCCGCTTCGTCAAATTCGGCAGCGTCAAGCTTCACCAGTGCATCCGCCATGGCAATACGGCTCCGCTCATACAGAGCCTGCTCCAGATGCTCCGCCTGCATGGAGAGCGTCGAGAAACGCAGATTCAATTCCGCCTGTTTTTCACGAACTGCATCCCCCTCTTCGCGGCTTTTCTTCAACCGTGCCTCGATCAGATTAAGGGCCGCTCCAGCCTCCTCAAAACGCCCCCGTATGACGGCCAAACGATTCTCGGAATCAGTCTGCTCGCGCACAAGGCCTTCCAGCCGTTCCGTAGCTACGGTAATCTCGCTGTTCAGCTGTATTCTGGCGACATCGCCCGCTTCAAGTTCCTGCCGGTCAGCTGCCATGCGCCGCACGATCTCTTCCGTACGCTGTTCCAGCTCGGACAGGGCACGCAAGCCGGCATCGTGCTGTTCCTTGATGGTCGCGGTCTGCACCCGGATGGCGGTCACCCTTTCGCGCACAACGGCGAGCTGAGCGCGCCGTTCATCGAGTTCCCCCTTCAGGCGCGCCGTTTCCTGCTCCAGCCCCTTGGAAGCATCGCCCGTTTGGGCCATCCGGTCTCCGGCCAGTTTCTGTTCAGCCTCCAGCGCGGCCTGTTCTTCATGGAGATTTTCGGCTTCCAGCGCCTGGACATCAATTCGTTCGGCAACACGCGCCCCTTCATCGACCGCCTGCTGACGATCCTTGCGCAGTCCGGTCAGTTTCAACTCCGCCTGATGCAGTTCGGCGCCGCCCCGCCGTATCCCTTCTGCGACTTCCTGACTCTGGCGGCGCAATTCATCGCGCTCTGTGCCGAGGGTCGCGGTTTCCTCTTCCAATCGGGCAACCGTTAGCTCCAGCTCCCTGATCTCCCGTTTTTTGTGAATCAATCCCTTCCCCACCTGCTCCTCGGAACCGCCGTTGACGATCCCTCCATGGGCGACCATGTCGCCGGAACGGGTGACAAAGATCAATGCAGGGTGTTTGCGGGCCAGCACGAGGGCTCCCCCCACATCATCAACCAGCATGACCGTTGCCAGCAGGTTTCGCAGCAAGCCGGCAAACGGACCGTCCACCTGAACCTGCTCCACCAGGGCGGTTGCCCCCGCCGCTGTCGGAACCGGAACAGCCTCAGCTGCCAACGGCACGGCAATACCGGTTCGACCGCCATTTTTGCTTTTCAAAAACTCCAGTGCCCCGATGGCGTCCTGGTCGTCGGGACAGAGGATACACTGCAACCTCTCCGCCAACGCCGCTTCAAGCGCCGCCTCCAGTTCGGAAGGAGCCTGGATGGCATCGGCCAGCACCCCGCTGAAACGGGACTTGAAGCCGGCATCCTTCATCAAGGTGCGGGTGCCCTGGCCGAAACCGGCAAACTGGGCCTCCAGCTCCTTGAGCGAATGCAGCCGTGAAGAGCTCCGGTTCAACTCATCCCGGCGGGCCTGCCACATTTTTTCGACCTCGGGGAGCCGCCGCTTCAGGTCTTCCTCCTGACCCCGCAGGGCCGAGAGGTGTACCTGCAACTCTTCCTGTTCCTGCTGGACAGTGGTAATTTCCTTCTCCAGGACATCGGCCCGCTGGCGCAACTGTTCACGCCGTTCAGCCAGCTGCATCGCTTCGCGGGTATGACGATCCAGACGTTCACGGAGCGCAGCCAGACGCTTCTGGGCATTCTCAAAGCGGCTTTTAAACTGTGCCGCCTCGGCCAGAGCGGTAAAAAGCTCCCGGCGCCGGTTTTCCAGATCCCGGTTCAGCTCCTCTTCGGCCTGCTGGTGTCCGGCCAGCGCTTCTTCAGACTGTTCCAGTTCTGCCTGGATTCCGGCAGCATCAACCGTCCCGGTATCGCGGCGCAACTCCAGCAGCCCGCGCTGCTCGCCGCACTCCTTAAGCCGGTTCTCCAGCTCGGCCGCCTCAGCAGTCAGCCGCACCAACCGGCCATCAAGCCCGGCCAGTTCCTTGCGCTGGAACTCCAGGCCGTTTCCGGTTGTGCTGAATTCGCTCCGGACGCGGAAGATCTCCTCCTGAGCCGCGGTCAGCTGTTTTTCCGCCTCCAGCAGCGTCACGCGAGCCTCTTCCGCCTGGGATTCTCCCACCGACGAAGAAGCAAACACCTCACGGATCTGCTCATTGAGCGCTACCAGCTCACGCTCGGCAACTACACGCTGCTGCTGCGTCTCACGGTACTCCCGCGCGGTAAAAAACAGCTCTATCTCCCGCAGTTCGTCCCGATATTCGCGGAACTTCTCGGCTTTTTTGGCCTGACGCTGCAAGGAGGCCAACTGCCGCCGGATCTCCCCCAGCACGTCGGCCAGCCGGGCCAGATTCTGGCGCGTCCCCTCTATTTTCTTCAGCGCCAGCTGTTTGCGCGATTTGAACTTGGTAACACCTGCCGCCTCCTCAATCAGGAAACGGCGCTCTTCCGGGCGAGAATGGAGAATCTGGCCGATCTTCCCCTGCTCGATGATCGAATAGGCGCGGGTACCGACGCCGGTATCCATGAACAGCTCGGTAATATCCAGCAGGCGGCACGGAGTCTTGTTGATCAGGTAATCACTGTCGCCATCGCGGTACAGGCGGCGGGTCAGCTGAATCTCGGCATAATCCAGATACTTGGCGGGAGCGCGGCCATCCTCGGTGGAAAAGACCAGCGACACCTCGGCCATCCCCAGCGGTTTGCGTGTTTCGCTGCCGGCAAAGATAATATCTTCCATTGCCTTGCCGCGCAGGTTTTTAGCGGACTGCTCCCCCATGCACCAGCGGATGGCATCGACGATATTCGACTTGCCGCAACCGTTCGGCCCGACCACGCCGGTCACATTCTGCTGAAAGTCCAGCACAACCTTGTCGGCGAACGATTTGAAGCCGGATATTTCGAGACGTTTGATTTTCATAGGATCGCGTACTTTATCAGAGGGGGGGAAGGCATGTCCAGCGGGATGTTACGGTTGTGCGGCAAAGTACAACCATTGGTTATCTAAAGTAATACTCCTGCTATGCCTTCACCAGCTCCAGAACGGCGATTTCCGGGTAGCAGTTAAACCTGACCGGCAGAATCGTCCAGCCGATGCCGCGCGAGATGAAAAGCGGGAAACCACGCGCTGCGGTGATACTGCCACTGACATAGCTTTTGTTCTGTATCGGATTATAGAGCGGCGCCATGAAGGGCAGGCGTACCTGACCGCCATGAGTGTGCCCCGCCAGCATAAGGTCGATCCGCCGCGAACAGTCGCTGTCGGCGGTGTCGGGATTGTGAGCCAGAACGATCCGGCACTCCTGGTCCGGAATCTGTTCCAGCAGCGGATCGAGACGGCGGAAGTCGGTCATGAAATCGCCCGTTCCGGCCAGCCAGAGCGGCTGACCGTTTCTCTCAATCCTGACGACCTTGTGACGCAGATCCTGCCCACTCTTTTTGAGCCAGTAGTCTGATCGTTCCGTATCAGCCCAATGGTCATGATTGCCAAGCACGGACCATACGCCATGTGGCGCGGCGAGTTGTGACAACACCTGCCAGACGGCATCGATAGTCTCGTTCGAGTTGGAACCATACACGTAGTCGCCGGTACATGCGATCAGGTCCGGCTCCAGACGATTGGCGCGTTCCACAATACCCCTGACAAACGAAAGAGGTGTCAGCCGGCCATAATGGATATCGGAGAGATGCACAATTTTGAAACCGGAGAACAGGTCAGGAAGGTTGGGGACGGCAATCCGGTAGTTGTTCGTTACAACGGCCATCCGTTCGATAAACAGCGGATAGCTCGCCACCAGGCCAATGGCCCCGTATTGGCAGACTTTTTTGAGAAACTGGCGACGGGAAATGCTCATGGTTTTATCAACGCGTTCTCAAAAAACGCCACCAGCCGCCGGCGATAGACAGAACCGGCATCAACGAAAGCCTCGATGTGCCCTCCACCCTCGACGGTCCAGAGCTGTTTCGGCTCACGCGCCAGTTCAAAGAGGCGTTTGCCGTGCGAGACCGGTATCACGTTGTCATCGGTGCCGTGAATGATGAGAAGCGGCGTTGGCGAGATGGCGGCAATAGTTGCATCCGGGCTGTAATCGTTGCCGATCAGCAGGCCGGAAAGCGGCGTGCGCAGCAACGACAACAGCGGTATGGCGGCGATCTTGTCGCGAACGATCTCCCGGTACGAGGAAAAGGCCGATTCAATGACAACGGCACGAATGCCCGGATGGGGACGGCCACCGACCGCTGCGATGGCATTGGCGCCCCCCAGACTCTGACCCAGCACCAGCAACCGGTTGTGATCGATGCCGGGGCGGGCGGCAATATAATCCAGGGCAGCCAGCGAATCTTCATGCACGCCATCTCTGGTGGCCTTCCCCGCTGACGTGCCATAGCCCCGATAGTCGAAAACGAAGAGATTGAAGCCCTGTGCCGGGAGCCAGGAGACAAAACCGAAATGGGCGCTCATGTTCTGGGCGTTGCCGTGAAAGTGAATCACGGTCCCTTTCGGCTCGCCAACCGCCGGCAGGAACCAGCCGCCCAGCTGGGTGCCGTCCTTGCTCCGGAAGAACACCTCCTCGTACTTCAGACCATGCTTGTCAGGCGTGTCATACAGCTTACGGTCAGGCTGGTAAAACAGACCGCTCACACACCCCTGACAGGAGAGCGACAGCGCCATGATAACGAGAATCAACGATATGTTTGATGTTTGCTTCACGTGTCCCTCACTCTTCACAGCGCACAGCGCGCCGATAATTCTGTATAGCCCCGATTGAGAATATATTCAACCATGCTACAGTTACAGTAATGCAACATTACAATTACTATACGGAGGATGCCATGTCAGTTAAATTGCTGGTCCCATCTATTGAAATGAGGCTCAGGTCGCTACTGGAGATCACCCGCAGGCAGGATGAGTTTGATGCTTCCCGTAGCAAAATACACCCCACGATTACCGTTTCACGCGAATTCGGCTGCGAAGCATATCCCATGACGCTCTGCCTTAAGGATATTATGGAGAAGAAAACCGGGCAACCCTGGACCATCATGGATAAGGCGCTACTCGAAGAGGTGGCCCGGCACAACAATCTGTCGGAAGAGCTGATGCGCAACCTGGGTGAAAAGAAAAGCCGGATTATGGATGAAGTACTCGCCACCTTTTCGTCACACTGGAAGAGCGACAACGACCACTTCCGGATGCTGTGCAAGTATGTCTTCTCGCTGGCCGAGAAGGGGAACGCTATTATCGTCGGGCGTGGTAGCAACATCGTCACGCAGAAGCTCAAAAATTGCTACCATTTCCGCATCTATGCTTCTCATGCCTTCAAGGTGACATCGATCGCCAAACGGCTCGACATACCGAATGAAGAGGCCGAAAAAGTCGTCGAGAAGAGCCAGAAAGAGCGTGACGCTTTCATCCACGGCTATTTCAATCTGGACCCGCACGATTTGAAGTTCTACCATCTGGTATTCAACAATGACAAGAACAGTCCCGAGCGAATCGCACAGATGATTGCGGAATACGTGCCGGCGGCACCGTAAGGGCCGGCAGCGCTATCACACCTTCATTACTGATAACCACAGGGCGCTGCGCAATCTGCAGCGCCCTGTAGCGTTTGACGCTCAGAGAAAACATTCGTATTTGATTATTCTTAATTTTACTTTACAATGGCCCGTAGATTTCGATAGCGCCTCCGTCAGATTCACAGGATTGCTCCCATGAGAAAGTTCAACGGAAATCTCAGCCTTATGTCGCTCGCGGATCTTATCCAGTGGGCGGACAACAGCAAGCGATCCGGCACGCTTATTCTCAGCCAGCAGAACCGCCAGAAGAAGTTCTACATCCAGAACGGCAAGATTATCTTTATCTGGTCCAACTGCAACGGCGAGCACTTTGGCGATTTCCTGAAAATCCAGACAACCATCAATCAGGATGAACTTGATAAGGCGTTTTCCGATTCAGAGTCTCTCGGCCTCCCTTTTATCGGGTATCTTCTGTCGGAAAAACTCATCTCTCGGGATCACCTGTCCGACGTCCTGCGCAAAGCCGCCGAAGCAGTTCTTACCGATGCGCTCAAATGGGATACGGGCATTTTCGAGTTTATCGACGACCTGCCGAGCTTTGTGTTGAACAGCCCGGTGATTCTCAACTCGGCCCAAGTCCTGCTGGAGTCGGTGCAGAGCTTCGATGAAGACCAACTGGGCAATCAGATCGATTCCGCGATGGTGCTGAAGGAGATTCAGGAGCATATCCAGGAGGGTAATTTCGAACTCCCCCCCATCCCTGACGTCATGATGCAGATGGCGGAAAAGATCGAAGACCCCAACATATCCATCGATGAAATCGTTGCCTGCGTCACGGACCAGATTCTGGTTTCAAAAGTTCTCAGAATCTGCAACTCCCCCTATTACGGCCACGCCGGCCATGTCAAAAGCCTGAAAGAGGCCGTGGTCTTCATCGGGCTCAAATCGCTCATGAGCATTGTCACGGTTCATGCCATGAGCAGCTTCAGTCCGCGCAATTCCGCAGAGATCAAGAAGGTGCTCCAGCACTGCCTGGTGTGTGGCATGATCGCCCGCGACATCGCCCGCGACATGAGAGGCAATCATGAACTGGCCTTTATCTGCGGACTGCTGCACGACATCGGCAAGACCATTCTGCTGGACATGCTGGGAGATTACATGCTGCTGCCGGAAGCACGGGAACAGCTGATTGCAGAGAATCACGCCGAAGTCGGATATCTGCTGGCGGAGAAGTGGAATTTCGGAAAAGAGATAACGGAAGTCATCCGCTATCACCATACGCCGGAGAAATGCACCGACCATGTCAATCTGGCGGAGATCATCAGCCTGGCCAACGCCATGGCGGACTTGAACAGCCAGCCTGACGAGATCAGGGACATGACGTTCACCAGCCTTGAGCTGAGCCAGATCAACGTTGATGACCTGATGGAAGAGGTGGACAAGCTTGATCAGGAAGCTGGCGAAATCGTGAAATAATTCCGCCCCCCCTATCCAGTTAAATATGACTGAACACCCCCGGTTCCCCACGTGAAGTACCGCACTGCTTCCACACCATCCACAATGCTTTCTCTGTACTCCGAATTTGTTCTATCGTATAGTTCTGGCATTGTAGACCTAAGAAATGTTTTTTGAACACTTCAAATTACAAGCAGAGGCCAAGTTGAAAAGAACGATCCGAAGTCAGGTACTGATCCCCCTGACCCTCACCTTTATTATCCTCACCGGCTCCTTTGTCTACAGCAGCTATTGGATGCGGATGGCGCATTATGAGAAAGGCTTGCAGCAACGCCATACACGAGTTCAGCATGTCGTAAAAAGCCTGATTGCCGACCGCACCAGGTTCATGACCTCAGCCATTGAATTCATAGCGGATCAAAAGCAATTTCAGGATGCCGTACTGACAAAAGACCGGGAAGCTCTGTATAAACTCGGCTCCCCTATCTTGAAACGGTTATTCATAAATCAGCAGATTACCCATTTCTATTTTTACGACAAAAACGGCGCGATACTCCTGCGCGTCTACAACCCCGACGACACCAGCACGTCTCCAATTCGATTTACCAGACAGCAGGCAATATCACAGGGAAAAACTGTTTCCGGACTGGAGCTGGGCCGTAGCGGCACATTCACCCTTCGAGTTGTGTCTCCATGGAAAGTAAACGGCACACTGATCGGCTACATTGAACTTGGTCAGGAGTACGATCATATTCTTCAGGAACTCAAGGTCGTGACCTTGGTCGATTTTGCCGTAGTCCTCGAAAAACGCTTTCTTGACCGCCGTGCCTGGGAAGAGGGGATGAAGATGCTCGGCCGCTCCGCCGACTGGAATCTTCTCCCGGACAGGGTGCTGATAGATCAAACCGTCACCTTACCGCCCCGCAGTGTCGCATCCATCCTGGAGGCCGACGCCGACTCCATAAAATACGGTAAAAGAATCACCGTCAAGGACCTGACTTACCGCGTCGGGTCTTTCCCCCTTCAGGACGCGGCGCAACAGACCGTCGGCGAATTTATCACCATGCTGGATTCGACGGCCAACCTGTCGGAACTGCGCTCTTTCATCATCAAGGTGGTTTCTTTCAGCCTCCTGGTGTGCGGGTGCTTGTTTTTATATTCCTACAGGGTTCTCGGCCGGGTAGATCGTCAGCTTCTGGAAAACAGGGAGCAACTCGAACGGGAGTTTGAAAAGCAGGCGGCAACGAACAAGCGGCTGGAGATCGAAGTTGCCGAGCGGAAACGCGCTAAAGACAGCCTTAAGACGTTGAATGAGCACCTTGAGCAACGGGTACTTGATCGCACCAATGAATTGAAGCAGCTGAATCGGCAGCTTGAATCCAGCCACGGGAAACTTGAAGAGGCATACATAAATCTCCAGGCCCAGCAAACAACCATTCTGCAGCAGGACCGGATGGCCTGTATCGGCCAATTGGCGGCCAGCGTTGCCCACGATATCAATAATCCGATCGGCTTTGTAGCCGGCAATATTGAGGTGCTTAAAAACTATTGGGGCAAACTTGCCGCATTTGTTGCCATGCAGGATGATGCTTTGAACTCCGGCGCATCGCCCGAGCTGACAAACCGTGTGGCCGAGCAGCGCCGCGCGTTGAAGGTGGACTACCTGCTGGATGATTTTGACGCTGTTCTTGACGAATCACTTGAGGGAACCGAACGGGTCAGCCGGATTGTGCAAAATTTGAAAGGCTTCTCACGCCTTGATGAGAAGGAGGCCCGTCTGGCCAACATTCATGAATGCCTTGAAAGCACGCTCAACATCGTGATGAACGAGCTGCGCTACAAGGCCGACATCAAAAAAGAATTCGGGAATATCCCGCAACTTTTATGCTATCCGCAGCAGCTCAATCAAGTGTTCATGAATCTGCTGATCAACGCATCGCAGTCCATCGAGAACTGGGGCGAGATCACGATCCGTACCTGGACTGACAGCGGGAATATATTTGTCGCAATTTCTGACACCGGCTGCGGCATTGCCGAGGAGAATCTTCACAAACTGTTCGAACCGTTTTTCAGCACCAAGGAAGCAGGCGTGGGCACCGGGCTGGGGCTGTCAATCGTCATGGAGATTGTCAAAAAACACAGCGGAGAAATCACGGTTAAAAGTACACCCGGCAATGGCACCACATTTACCGTACGATTTCCATTGAACGCGCCGCTACAGGGTGTTGATCATGCCTGATAAAATACGGATTCTCTGCGTGGATAATGAAGTCAATATCCTGAACACCATCCGCAGGCAGCTGTGCGATATGGATGTCACTGTGTATTCGGCGCTTTCTGCGGAAGATGGGCTTCAATTCATGCGTCAGACCGATCCGGTTCATGTGGTTATATCGGATTATCGTATGACCGGCATGAACGGGATCGAGTTTCTCACGTCCGTGTTACGCGAATGGCCGGCAACGACACGAATTCTGCTCTCCGGTTATGCTGATGTTGACTCGGTCCAGGAGGCTCTGGCGCAAGGCCAGCTGTTCGCCTTGCTGCATAAACCTTGGAAAGCGGCGGAACTGATAAAAACCATTACCGAGGCGATTGCATTATCGCACGAAAAACAGCACATTCTTTTCCCCCCTATTGCAGAATAATTTTCATACACAGAGGAACGCGTCATGGCTACGGAAAAATGTCGAATATTGTATGTGGATGACGAACCTGCCTACTGCCGGCTTTTCTCACGAAGTATGGCCGATGACGACCGCTTCATCATCAGGACCGCTGCACATGGCGAAGAGGCTCTGAGCATTCTGCGTACAGAACCGCACGAGATCGTTTTGACGGATCTGCTGATGCCGCGTATGGACGGCTTGACCCTGCTGGAAGAAGTCAAACGCCTCTGGCCGGAGGTCTTTGTCCTGATTCTGACCGGAGTCGATTCCGCCGACAAGGCGGTCAAAGCCATGAAGTCCGGCGCTTATGACTATATTCTGAAACCACTGGACATTGACATGATCCGGCGGCAACTGGGAAAGATTCTGCAACACCGGCAGTTGCTGAAAGAAACGCCGCAACCTGTGGGAGACACGTTCCGATTTGAGAACATGGTCGGCAAGGATCAAGTCATGTTCGAGCTGTATGAAAAAATACAGCAGGTTGCCCAGAGCAACGCTACGGTGCTGATTACGGGTGAAAGCGGCACCGGCAAGGAATTGATTGCCGAAGCGATCCATGCCAGAAGCAGACGACGCGACAAACCGTTTGTTCGTGTCAACTGTGCCGCGCTGACCGAAACCCTGATCAACAGCACGCTGTTCGGCCACGAGCGAGGCGCTTTTACCGGAGCAATGGCCAGAAAAGCCGGTTTTTTTGAAGTTGCATCAGGAGGGACGATCTTTCTGGACGAAATCGGCGACATCCCGATCCAGACGCAAGTGGCGCTATTGCGCGTTTTAGAAATGGGAAGCTTTCAACGGGTTGGCGGAACCGAAACGATCAAGGTGGATGTCAGGGTAATTTGTGCCACCAATCAGGACTTGTCTGCCGCCGTTAAGGAAAAAACCTTTCGCGAGGATCTCTACTACCGTATCAATGTTGTCTCGTTACACGGGCCGTCACTACGGTCCCGCAAGTCCGACATCCCGCTTCTGGCCAATTTCTTTTTTGAAATGTACCGGCGCAAATCGGAAAAACGGATATCCGGCATCAGCGGCGCGGCCATGGCAATGCTCTGCGAATACTCCTGGCCGGGCAATGTTCGTCAACTGGCCAATGTTATCGAGCATTCCGTTATTTTCTGTCAGGGGCGTCAGATCCTTCCCGATCATCTCCCGAAAGAGCTACATCAGGAACCGCATACTGATTTTTTGTTGACCCTGCACGACAGCTCTCTTTCTTCAGCCGAGGCAACCCTGATTCGTGCGGTGCTTGAAGAGCATGACTGGCACCTCACCCAATCCGCCGAAGCGCTTGGTGTCGCCCGTGGCACCCTGTACAGCAAAATGGAACGACACCACATCATGAAACCCTCCCTATTTCACCACCGCCCGATTTTGAACACTGACATTTAATCCGTCATTTCATCTAGTTATCCCACATCTGCTATATCGCCTTCTCTTATCGCCGGATATTGAACAACAGGCCTTAGGCCTGTTTGTCGTTGCTATCAGGACCGCTCCTCCGTTTGCCACTAGGAAAACACACCACAAAATCGCCGGATATTGAACATTATCATCACACCCGGCACCCCGCGTAATACACAACATGCTGTTATTGCGAGATTTGTTTTGGCGGCACGGAAGGTGCTAAAGATCAATTGAGACCGTTTTTATCCGCAGCAAATTATATTACCCCGATGGTGCAGAAAGGAGATAACTCCCGTCATTACCTATAAACGCAACAAGACTCCACATATCTTAGCCAAGCATTGAATGCAATCTTCCGGAAAGGAGGGAATATTTTGAAAAATAATCACACGAAGAAATTTGGGTTCAGCAATCTGGCCCTTGGAGTGGGCGTACTCTCGCTTGCTTCATCATTATTCTGGTCCGCACCGCTCATGGCTTATGACTATTCTGTTTCTGGAGAAGCAAATACCATTTTTCGCATGAGAACCACCACGGATGATAAAAAACTTTTCCCGGCCTATGAATATCTGCGCCTCAACATGACCGACAACCGCAGCGATGGATCCGGGGTTTCGTTCTACCTCGGAGCCTGGGGACGTGCCGATTTTGCCGACAAGTCAACGGTCAACCGGACCGATGGCGACCTTCAGTACGCCTACCTCACCTATCGCGCTCCCAAAAACAATACCGCCGTAACCGTCGGTCGTCAATTTATCAGCGAAGGCGTCGCCGCCGACCGCGTTGACGGCCTGTATCTGCGCAGCGACTTCGATTACGGAATCGGCGCCTCGGCCTT
>Ga0154471_191_pt3 | contig 25124 bp, 25 predicted proteins | sample RifGroC2_FD_115950 | JGI IMG/M metagenome (GOLD analysis project Ga0154471, IMG submission 115950) | Geobacteraceae bacterium GWC2_53_11
AGCTGCCATGATCCCGACCATTGCCCGCCGGATGGGGCTTTCCAAGGAAGGGAGTGAACGCCTGGAATTCCTGGTCAGGCAGCATCTGCTGTTTGCCCATATTTCCCAGCGCCGCGATCTGAATGACGAAAAGATGATCGCCCAGTTTGCCCGCCAGATGGAAACCAGCGAAAATCTTAAAATGCTCTACCTGCTGACGGTTGCCGATGTTCGTGCGGTCGGGTCGGATGTCTGGACAACGTGGAAGGCGTCGCTGTTCCAGGAGCTGTTCGAGAAGGCGTTCAGTATTCTCGACCGTGGCGGCTTCGAACTGGAGGCGAGCAGCGAGCGGGTTACCTCGATGATCAAAAAGGTTACCGAAGTTCTGGATGACGAATTTCCGGCCGCTGAAATCCGGAGCGAGCTGAAGGCGATGCCGGTACGGCTGCTCCTTTCAAATCCTGCGCCGTTGATTGCGGAACAGGTTCGCCTTCTGCTGGGCCTGGAGCAGTCAAGTATCCTGCTGCGCCTTATCCACCAACCGGATAGTGGCTACTCAGAATACACCATCTGTGCTCACGACATGCCGGGGCTTTTCTCCCGGATAACCGGGGTTATGGCTGCCAACGGCGTCAACATCCTGGGAGCACAGATCAATACCAGCAAGAACGGCAAAGTGCTGGATATCCTGCAGGTCAATTCACCGCAGGGCAATGTGGTCACCGATACGTCGCGCTGGGAGAAGATCGAACAGGACATGCGGCAGGCCATTCATGGGGAGGTGCAGGTTTCCAACCTCGTTGCCCGGCGTAAGCGTCCGACGTTGCTGACATCACGTCCGGCGCCCCGTTTCGCGACCAAGGTCGATATCGATAATGAGGTGTCCGAAGAGTATACCGTCATCGACATCCTGACGCACGACAAGGTCGGTCTGCTCTATCTGATTACCAGCACTCTGGCCGAAATGGGGCTGTATATCGGCGTTTCAAAAATCTCCACCAAGGTCGATCAGGTGGCGGACGTGTTCTACGTGCGGGATATTTTCGGGCACAAAATCACAGCACCAGAAAAACTGAACGAGATATGCAGCAAACTGATGACGGCGATTGACGAGTGGGTGTAAGAAATGAAGAATAATTTGCCACAGAGACACAGAGCCTCAGAGAAAACCTCAAAAATGGATTAAACGTATAAAGATTTTGGATACATTCAAATTACTTTGTGATTGCCTCGGTGTCTCTGTGCCTCTGTGGCAAAATTTGTCGTTTTTGATGTGTTGCAAGGGGCGGGCGTGGAAGAGTTTATCAAAATAGTGCTGCAATCCGGTAAAACGGCGCTCGACCTGGGACTCTACGTTTTGTTGCCCGTTCTGGTGGTGATGATGGCCATCATGAAGGTTGTCGAGGCGCGCGGCCTCCTGGCGTTGGTCGCCCGGGGCGTCCAGCCGGTGCTGCGGGTGTTCGGTGTTCCCGGTGCCGGTGCCTTTGCCATCATGCAGCTGTTATTTGTCAGTTTTGCCGCGCCGCTGGCAACGCTCGCGATCATGGAAAAGGACGGCACGTCCCGGCGGAGGATTGCCGCGACACTGGCCATGGTCTTTACCATGTCCCAGGCCAATGTGGTTTTTCCCATGGTGGCGGTGGGGCTGAATCTGGGCGCCATCATGCTGACCTCGCTGGTCGGCGGGCTCGTGGCTGCGGCTCTGACCTATTACCTGTTTGCCCGATCGGTCATTGACGGCGAGTCGCCGGAGGATCCTTTTGTTGCCGCGCCTGACAAGGTGCGCAAAAGTTCAACCCTTAACCTGATGATCGTCGGCGGCCAGGAGGCGGTGCAGGTTATCCTTGGTGCCATCCCGATCCTTATCCTGGCGGTTTTTCTGGTGAATGTCCTCAAAGCTGTCGGCGCCATTGCCCTGGTTGAGACGGCACTGACACCCCTGTTCGGTTTGATCGGATTTCCTGCGGTGGCGGTGCTGCCGCTGGCCACCAAGTATCTGGCCGGCGGTACCGCCATGATGGGTGTGACGCTCAATCTCTTGAAAGAAGGCGCTATTACGGTTCAGGAATTGAACCGCATGGCAGGTTTTCTCACCAATCCCTGCGATCTGGTCGGGGTGGCGGTGCTGATTTCCGCCGGTGCCCGCTCAGCCTCGGTCGTCAGGCCCGCCATTGCCGGAGCGGCAGCCGGGATTCTGCTGCGCGGGGTGCTGCATCTGCTGCTGTTCTGAAGGGGTACCGCCGTGGAGTTGACAGTCAAACAGCAGCAGTTTAACAGGGCTATGGAGCTCTATACGTCCCACATGAGGTACAAGGTTCTGGGGGTGGCGGTTTCTCTTGTCAACGTTTCCCTGCAGGCCTGCCTGCTCTACCGGCTCCTGCCGCACTCAATCGGCGCCGTCCGCCAGTTTCTGACAATCATTGCGGCGTATCTGATAGCCGATTTTGTCAACGGCCTGGTTCACCTGTTCATGGATAACAACGACCGCTACGAATCGTGGGCCGGACCGCTGATTGCCAATTTCCACCTGCACCACAAAACCCCGCTCTATAGAAAACATAACCTGCTACTGGTCTATTTTACCGAATCCGGCTCCAAAATCTGGCTGGTGGTTTACCTTGGTGCGGTTCTGCTGCTGTCCGCCAGTACTTCACTGGATCCGCTTGTTTTGTACACTCTGATCTATGTCGGTATTCTTTCCTCCGTCGCAGAGGTCTCTCACTATCTGTGCCATACTTCCACGTCAAGTCTGGCGTCTTTTCTGGCGAACTGCGGCCTGCTACTGTCGAAACGGCATCATGCCAAGCATCACCTGCAGGACAATCGCAGTTATGCTTTTCTAAACGGCGCAACCGATCCTCTCCTCGATCTTATCGCCTCAAAATGGTATGGCGGGTATAAACAAAAAACCGACCTGCACTACGCACGCTATAACGGTGCGGATGGTGCAGATCGGTAGCCTAGCCCGGACGAATCAGAGCCAATAAAAAATCAGCCTCATGATTACCACATGATTACCAAGACTTAGAGCTTAAAATCTTGAGTAATCCTGAAGTAATCGTGAGGCTGAAATGGTCTTTGTTTCCTTTTGGATTATCTTAGAAACGTTCTCTTATACAATCTTGAACTGGCTGACAATCCTTCTCAAGTCGTCGGCAAGGGCGGACAGCCTGTTGGCGGCCGCGGCTGATTCCTGGGCGCCTTTGGATGTTCTTGCTACGACTTCGGTTATCTGCTGCATGTTGTTGCTGATTTCGGACGTTGTTGCGGTCTGCTCTTCTGCGGCGGTGGCAACCTGGTGAATCTGGGAGTTGACGTCGTTGATCTGCTGGAGAATCTGTTCAAGCGCCCTGCCGGAGTCGGCGGCTTTCTCGCTTCCCTTGGCAACTTCACTGACCCCTTCTTCCATGGCAATAACAGCACCTTTGGTCTCAGTCTGAATAGCCTTGATCATTTCGCCGATCTCGCGCGTTGCACGGGTGGTACGCTCGGCCAGTGCCCGTACCTCATCGGCAACAACCGCAAAGCCTCTCCCCTGCTCGCCGGCCCGGGCCGCTTCAATGGCTGCATTCAGTGCCAGGAGGTTGGTCTGGTCGGCGATATCTTCAATGGTGCCGACAATCTCACCGATCTGGTCGGATCGGCTGCCCAGGCTTTCGACCGCTTTTGCCGAGCTTTTGACACGTTCGGCAATGCTGCCCATGACCGCAATGGTTTCATCGACAACCTTGGCTCCGGAAACCGCCGCGGCATTGGCCTGCTGGGAACCTTCTGAGGCCATCTGGCAGTTCTGGGCTATGTCGCCGGATGTCGCCGACATCTCCTCACCTGCAGTGGCAACTGTCTCCGCCTGAGCCGCAACCTCTTCTGCGCCGTCTGCCATCTGAGTTGCATTAGTCTGGAGTTCGACGGCTGAAGCTGATACATGCTCGCTGGTCTGGGCAATCTGGGAGATGATGTTCCTGATTTTATCCACCAGCGAGTTTATTTCATCGGCCAACAGGCCGAACTCGTCATTGGATGTGACGACGATCTTTTTTGTGAGGTCTCCCTCACCCCGGGCCAGATCGGTAACCTTGGCGACAAAGTCATTCAGCCTCCGGGTGACGGCCAGTTTCAGAACAACCATCAGGCACAGGAAGCTGGCGGTAAGCGCCACGGCTCCTGCAACAAGAAGCCAGAGCGTGGCTTTTTTGCTTGCATCGTATCCCTGCTCGATACTGGTGTTGAGTTTCAATACACCCAGTACTTTGGTTTCCTTGTCATGGCAGCTCTGGCAGCGTTCTTCGTTGGGGAGCGGCAGCAGCGTTTCAAGAACGTGGGTGCCATTCAGTACGATATCGGTACTTGCCGTTTTATTGCTTTTCAGAACCTCGTCAACAAGCGCGTCGCCTTTGGCGCCGCTGCCCCGCTCGGTACCCTTCTCACCATAGATGCTCAGGCCGATGGCATGTTTACGCTCTGTTACCTCTTTGATGTAGGAATCGACTTTCTTCATATCGTCAGCCATCATGGCGGTCTTGATGTTGTCGCCTATGATATTGACAAAGGTGAGGCTGTTATCTCGCTGAAGTCCGACCAAAGCCTGTCTTTCCAGATACAGCGCGGCACCGCCGACAATTATGAGACCGGTTACCAGCGCAACGGATGCCGCCAGAAGGATCTTTGTGGCAATCCCGATTTTTCCGCCGGTACGCGTAGGTTCTGTAAAAGAGTCATTTTCAGACATGCGTTTTCTCCTGTGCGTTGAATTAACGGATGGAATGGTTAAGATTGTGCGAGTGATGTGACGGTTGTTCTTGAACGTGCGGCAATGAATATACATTCATATTATGATAAAATCAAAAACTATCTAAATAAATACAGTATGTTATGTATTTGAAAATGTGCATACTTGCATGTGGCCGGATTTGAAATTCCGGATCCAGGCGTTTCATCCTGCCGGGTTGCTGTTAGTTGGCTCAGGGGGGGCTTCAGGTTGGTATGTATCGTCAGATATATGAAGTTGACAGTGAAGGCAGGTGCGCACAATCAAAAGCGTCATGCCGTGCAGATGAAAATAGTTGCCGCAGCGGGGACATCTGCTGAGTGCGACAAGGAACGTAACGATAATCAGGATGGCAACCCAGATAACAAACAGAATTCCCATGGCTCTGTTTGTGGGTGAAAAGTGGTGGACCAGCAGCAGGGCAGGGATATAGGCGAGAACGGTACCGAAAAAATATGCCCGGCGCCGTCTCGTTTTTTTTATTACCGCCATGTACGCCTGCGGGTCAAACGGAGTGTTGCCCATTCCTGTCCTCCCGTGTGCCGCTTCAACATCAGGACTCATTTCCTGAACAGAAAATACCAGAGAGAAAATACGGCCTCTCCAAGTGCGATAAAGAGAAGATAAGGTATAATAAAACTTACACGATCATCAACCAGCAATTTGTACACTCCGGGAAAGTATGCGGGAGCAAGGCAGACTAAAATAATACACAAGCCACCGACCAGTGTGGCTATCGAACCTATGATATGTTGCCTTGTCAGGAAATTTTCGCTTGGTTTCCACATGGCACACCTCTCAGCCGATGCTGCAGTGGCGCAGACTTCCGGGGAGGTCCGCGCCAGCGTGCTCAGTAGCTATCGAACTTCAATTTTAGCATCTGCTTTGGTTGTGATTCCCTTTACCATCCCTATGATCAGCATGATGGCGGGGACTAACTGTCCGACTACTATCAGTGCGAAGAAGCCGAGGAAGATCCAGATAAATATTCCATCATTTCCTGCGGCGGCGTTTGCGGCTGCAAAAGCGGTAGCGGGGGCTATTGTTCCTATCAGGGTGGCTAATGTTCTCATGACGTCCTCCTTTTCTTACTTTCTTTACCTGATAGAGTAAGAGCATCGAATGTGCCAAATAATTCGCAGAGTTTTTAAGATTGAATAATAGCTGTGAATTCAGTTGGATAGATGGCGCTATGGCGAGTATTAGTTTGGTTTGTGTGTGGTGATGCCGGCAAAAATGTATAGGAAAAATATACGACCGTAACCGGAAAACCGGCCAGGCCGGTATTCCGGGATCATGCACTGAAACAGGATGTATAGAGATTATAAACAGCCATAAGGACTTGTCTGCATGAACATGCGCATCCCGCTCATCGCAAAGCTTACCTTTGCAACCTCATTGATCCTGCTCGTTTTTATGGGGGTACTGGATACGATCAACCTGAAAAACTTCAGAAAGGTCATGATCGACTATGCCTCGTCAAACGCGGAAGAGGTTGCCGATATCATCAACCAGAGCACGTATGATGCCATGCTGAAAAACGATAAAAGCAGCCTGTACCATATGATCGGAAGGATTGCCAAGAGTGAGAATATTAATCATATACGTCTGATTGATCAGGCCGGGAAGGTGGTCTATTCGAGCGAAATCGGAGAAATCGGTTCGGTAATCGGCAAGCATACCGATGCGTGCATCATGTGCCACAGTTCTGACGGCCCCGGCATTTCAGCAGGTTCGCTGAATCGCAGCCGGATCATGGCTGACCGATCCGGCAAAAAGACGCTTGGCTATACCAAGGCCATCTATAATCAGCCGGACTGTTATACGGCTTCATGTCATTTTCACGGCAAGGATGATGTTGTGCTGGGATTGCTCGATATTTCCATTTCGCTGGAAACGCTCAGGCAGAAATTGCATGAATACCGTATGCAATTCATCATGGTGACCTGCCTGCTCCTGGTGATGAGCGGACTGCTGGTAACAATTCTGACGCATTACCTTGTCGATATTCCGGTGCAGCGGCTGGTCAGGCATAGTGCCCAGGTTGCAACTGGGAACCTTGATTCCCGCGTGCCGGTTACCAGCCGTGATGAGCTTGGCGAGCTGTCGGAATCGGTCAACCGCATGACGGAAAGCCTTGGCGAAGCGGACAAAGAGCTGATGGAGTGGGCCGACAGCCTGGAGCACAAGGTGGATGAGCGGACCCGTGAGATCAAGCGGATGGAAGAGCAGCTGCGGCGCTCGGAGAAGCTGGCTTCGCTCGGTACGCTTGCGGCGGGCGTGGCGCATGAAATCAATAATCCGTTAACCGGCATCATGCTGTACGCCTCAATTCTGAACAGTGACAAACGGCTTGACCCGGCACTTTTGCCCGATGTGGAACGGGTAATTTCTGAAACCGGCCGTTGTGCCGACATCGTCAAGGATCTGCTTGAATTCAGCCGTGAATCGTCACCCAAGAAAGAAGTAGTAACGCTTCATGCGATACTTGACGATGTTGTTACCTTTTTCCATAAGCAGCCTGACTTCAGCGCCATCGATATCAGGAAAAAGTATGACGTCACCCTTCCGCAGGTCACCGTTGATCCGAACCTGATCCGGGGGGTGTTCATAAATCTGATTATAAATGCAGGACATGCGATGCCGGATGGAGGAAGTTTGGAGATAGCAACCTGTTTGTCACCGGATGGAGCACATGTCTGCGTCGCCTTCAAAGACAGCGGCACCGGGATATCGGAAGAGAATCTGTCCAGGATTTTTGATCCGTTTTTTACCACCAAGCCCAGTGGAACCGGCCTTGGGCTGGCTATTTCGTATGGAATTATTGAAAACCATGGCGGGAAGATCGAGGTGAAAAGCAGGGAAGGGGAGGGGACGACGTTTGTGGTCATGCTACCGGTTTCAGGATGAATTTTGCTTCCTGCTATAAGATACTCGGTTTATCTCAGTGTTACTCTTATCTTATCTCGTTTATCTGTTTGAATAATCTTAACGGAAACTATAAGTAGTGGCTAAAGCGGATAAAATCTGCTATTGGAATTTCGATGGTGGTTTTTACGTATTTGTCTGATGTGAGACGACCGGAAATGGCCGGAGGCAGGTGGCCGTGGCACGGCGGGAAAAGTTTATATATGTAGAAACCTTGGTATAAGTGCCAAGATTCAAATAGTTTCTAATAGTAGAAACTTCTCAGATTTTTAGATATAGAAACTTGCTTCTACATCTATAAACTTGTTTCTATATTTAGAAACCCGGCTCTAACCGGTGATTTACGATTTGGTCAGAAATGAAAATTAACGGAGAATGGAAAGTGCTAGAAAAAAACTTTGAGAATGTGCTTCATAGGTATCCAGAACTGATTGAAGATGGTTTGAAGTTTTCTGGAAGACAAGTCAGTGTTGGAGGGAAATTTGTTGATTTGCTATTTGTTGACAGATTTGGCCAAAAATTAATCATCGAGCTAAAAAAGGGAGTTATAAAGCGTGAGCATATAGCGCAACTATTGGATTATGAAGGTCATTTCCTTACTACTGATAATCCAAATATACGTGTGATGCTTATAGGAAACCGTGTTCCAATGAACTTGAGAAATGCTCTTGATCATCATGGATTTGAATGGAAAGAAATTACAGTTTCTCAATTAATTTCATTTCTTATAGATAAAAATGATACAGAACTTCTTGAAGAATTCAAGGATGAACAAACCACACCAATAGAAACTAAAACACTTGATAAATCAGTCACATCAACAAGTAAAATTAGAGATGATGTTAATAGGGCTAATAATAAAGGCCATAACTGGAATCATAACGCGGGATCAGCTGTATTTACAAATCGTGGCACCGGAGGCACTGTACCGCTCAAAGCATATGGTCGAACTGGAACATTTCAACTTGCAGTTGCTGAAAAACTTGCAACTACTGGATTCACTGAAGCTGAATTCGTTCAATTTGCCCATAAGATGGGGAAAATGAAGTTCATATACTTGAAAAAATACATAAACTTTTTCACCAATGAGGGGTTCGATATTATTTGTGAAAACGGTCGTTATATACAAAAGGGAGTTTACTAAGAACGAACCGCCCTGAAAGAAGTCTAGTCTGAAAATACGCTTCCCAACTACGTCCTTGGACACCGACCGCCCGAAAAGGCTGGGCGGGCGGGTCAAGGCCGACCCCGTTGGTCGCAAAAACTAGGCAAGCCAATCGATAATATTAAGGGCGGGAATACGTATGAATTCTCGGGCGTTATTTGTAACTAGAGGAATTCCTAACGAAACGGCATGCGCAGCAATCAGCATATCCATAGAACCAATTGGTGTACCAGCTTTTTCAAGGGTAGCTCGAATATCGCCATAAACGTGAGCTGCTTCTTCATCGAACGAAACAACTTCTAAAGGTGTAATGAACTCATCAAGGGCTTTTGTATTTTTTTCTTGATGTGTACTCTTGGCGACTCCATAGCGCAGCTCTGAAAGCGTAATGGAAGAAATACCTATATCGCCGATCCGATATTCAAGAAAACGCTTCAACACGGCTGCTGGTTGTTGCTTGATAATGTAAATGCAGATATTTGTATCGAGCATCAGCTTCATCAGAAACTATCCCGTTTATCCAGTTCTGGCTGCACACGATCCCCCATGAAATCGCTGGAAAACTTTTTAAGACTTCCAAATAAGGAATTCCATGAATCGCTCCGAGGAATCAACTGTACAACATTGCCGGTCTTTTTAATGAATACTTCACTGTCATCAAAACGAAACTCTTTGGGCAGTCTGACTGCTTGGCTTTGACCATTTTGAAATAATTTTGCAGTTTTCATGACCTACCTCCGAAATAATATATACTATAAATATATATTTTTGACTTTGCATTTGCAAGTAATATTTCGGCAACGAGGACATGAAGAGTAGTCGCATTAACCCAAATATTTTTGGAACCCAAAAAGAGATGATACCAACAATCGGCACGACCGGGCCTAAACCAAGCCCTAAACCCAGCCCGGTCAGCCTCAGCCCCGTTGGGTGAAGCATGAAACAGATCACTTGTATTGGTCGCTTTATTGGTCTATATTTTGACCATAAAGAGATTCGTGTCAAGGAGGTTAAACAATGAGAGCTATTTCAATCAGTAATGACATTGTTCCAATTGCAGAATTTAAAACCAATATTTCCAAGTGGTTCAAAATACTTCAGACATCCAGACATCCGCTTATCATTACCCAAAACAGCAAGCCTGCAGGAGTGCTGTTGTCCGCTTCTGATTATGATGAACTGGTGTACCGGAAATCTTTTCTCGATTCTGTTGAGCGGGGAATTTCGGATGCAGAAAACGGGCAAACCCAAACGACTGACGAACTCCGGAAATCTCTACAAGCACGAAGAAGTGCGGGCAATCCATGAGCGTAACGTGGTCACGGGAAGCTGTCGAAAATCTGGTCGATATAGAGGAGTTCATTGCACGTGACAGTGTGGAGCGCGCTATCCGGTTTGTTGATGCCCTTATTGACCAGACTGAAACAAATTTGGCTGACAATCCGAGAAGCGGAAGGAGCGTGCCGGAAATAGGTAGTCCTGATATTCGAGAGCTTGTTTACCGGGGATATCGCATTGTCTACCGACTGAATGGTGATCGAATCGACATACTTACCGTTTTTGAAGGGCATCGGCTATTGCGACTGAATGAATCAGGTAATTAAGAAAGGATTGAGTCCGGATACTAAAAAGAGAAAGGCTATTTTTGAAAATATCCAGAAATAGCCTTTCTCCTTTTTCAAGACCGAGAGATATACCCAACCACTCGGCAAGACCCGCCGAGGGCGGGTCAGCCACGTTGAACATAATAAACCATAAGGTCGTCAATCTTGGAATGTCATAATAGAACTTAGCTTTACATTTGCTGACGGTATTTCCGTCAATGCTCCCCCCGTGCCGAAATCCCCAGCTTCTTCATCATGCTCTGGAAATTCGGCCTCAGGATGCCGGTCTCCTCGGCCGCCCTGGTGACGTTCCACCCGTTGCGATCAAGTGCGTTCCGTACAAAAGCGCTTTCCAGCGAATCCATGGCATGATCACGGATATGACGCTTCATCTCCTTGAGCTCTTCCGCGTTGACGGGAATCCGCTCGATCATGACAGGTGGCGATGTTTCCGTACTGTCCCACAGTTCAAGATCCTCGTTGCAGATGATATCTCCCTCCGCCAGCACCACCGCCCGTTCGATCATATTTTCCAGCTCCCGCACATTGCCCGGATATGCATAGCTTTCGAGAAATGCCATCACATCAGGCGCGACTCCCTTGATCTCCTTGCCGATCTCCGCCGTATATTTTTTCAGGAAATGGCGGATCAGGATCGGGATATCCTGCGTGCGGTCGCGGAGAGGCGGCAGTTCGATGGGGATAATGTTCAGGCGGAAAAAAAGGTCCTCGCGGAAGGTTCCTTCCGTTGCCATGACCCTGAGGTTCTTGTTGGTGGCGGCAACCAGATGGATATCTATCGGCACCAGTTGTGTGCCGCCGATGGGGGTGATTTTGCGCTCCTGCAGGGCGCGCAGCAGCTTTGCCTGGGTCGAGAGGCTGATGTTGGAAACTTCATCCAGAAACAGGGTGCCGCCGTCGGCGATCTTGAAAAGGCCGGTTTTGGTCTGGACCGCGCCGGTAAAGGAGCCTTTGACATGTCCGAACAGTTCGCTCTCAAGCAGCGTCTCGGCCAGAGATGAGCAGTCCACCGCGACAAACGGCTTGTCCTTGCGGGGGCTGTTCTCGTGGATTGCCCGGGCGGCCAGTTCCTTGCCGGTCCCGCTTTCGCCGGTAATCAGCACCGTGCTGTTGGTGGCGGCAACGTGCATGATGCGGTGATAGACCTTCTGCATTTCCTTGCTTTCTCCGATGAACTGGTGAAAACCATGATGCAGGGTTATCTCTTCTTTAAGACCTGATTCATCCAGCGGCAGGGGGCGTTTGTTAAGGGCACTTCTGACCTTTTCCAGCAACAGATCCGGTGTGAACGGCTTTTGCAGGTAATCCGAAGCGCCGTTTTTCATGGCCTCCACAGCGGTATCAACCGAAGCATAACCGGTAATCAGAATGACCGGAACATTCGGTTGAAGGGTCCGGACGCTTTTGAGTACCTCAATGCCGCTCATGCCGGGCATTTTCAGGTCTGTGATGATGAGGTCGAATTCGCGCCGCTGCATGGATTCAATGGCGCCGTAACCGCTTGAGCAGGTTTCAACGACGAACTCTTCCGCTTCAAGAATGCGTTTCAAGCCGTCCCTGATTACCGCCTCGTCATCAACGACAAGAAGTCTGGTGCGTTCCATGTGCCGTCCTTTGGTTTCTGATGTTTATATAACCTACCAAGAATTCCGGACAAGTCAAATATGAGTATGGCTTGTCAGACAGGAAATGCGTGGTACAAGGATGTATATTTTAATGAATGTCATCTGCAATCAAATCAAATACTCAGTATCGAGGTGTGTTTGAAAAATATAACTATCACTAAAACCTTGACTAAATCACATGACAATCTCCGTCAGCAGGCTGAAAATAGTATCGGGATAGACATGGTTGCAACTCATAAACCGATGTCAATCGTAGAGTCAAATCGACTGCTCCACGAGCTGCGCATTCATCAGATTGAGCTGGAACAACAGAACGCGGAACTAAGACAAAACAGGGATGAACTGGAACTGAGAGTCAACGAACGAACCGCAGCATTAACTAAAACAGTTGATGAACTTCAACGGGAAATTGCGCATCGAGCCATGGTCGAGCGAACGCTTCAGGAAAGCGAAGCCAAGTATCGGGCTCTTTTTGAAGATGCGGGCGACTATCTTCTGGTCCTTACTGCACCAACAAGCTTAGGCGATGAAGTGTACATTATAGATGTCAATCATGCGGCGTGTATCCATCATGGTTACACACATGAGGAACTGATTGGCAAACCAATCTCGTTTCTTGAAGATCCCTCTTGCTGGGAGAAATCCAAATCTGCCGTAACGCTGGAGAAACCGGGCGATTTTTGCCTTATTGAGACGGTTCATGTGCGCAAAGATGGCAGCACTTTTCCCGTAGAAGCATCTTTGAGGTTGATTCGGATTGGTGATGCCCAGCCTGTTATTATGGCTATTGAACGCGATATCTCAAAACGCAAACAGGACGAGGAGGCAGTGCGGGAAGCTAACCAGTTTAGCGACCAGATTATTCGTTGTACGCAGGAAGGGGTGATTGTGTATGACATGAATTTGCGGTATCGCATTTGGAATCCCTTTATGGAACTGTTGACCGGTATGACCTCCGAAGAGGTCGTGGGCGGTGATCCCGTGGTTTTGTTTCCCTTCTTGCAAGAAACCGGCTTGATTGAACGTCTGAAAAGGGCGCAAGCCGGAGAATCATTAAAGAGTGATGACTTTTACTATACCCTGCCGAAGTCCGGAAAGTCGGGATGGTGCTCTCAGTTGAGTGCACCGTTACGAAATACGAAAGGGGAAATTATCGGTGTAATTTCGACAATCCGTGAAATCACAGACCGGAAACATATGGTTGATGCATTGCGCCAGGCGTTTGAAATCGCCAAAAGTGCCAACAGTGCCATGAGCCGCTTATTGCGTGTCATTGCACACGAGTTTCGTACGCCGCTCAGTTTGCTGACCGGTTGCACCGATATTCTGGATCGCTACTGGGATCGTATGACCCCGGCAAAGCGCTACGAACAGAACCAACACATCCGGAGCGCGGCGCGGCAAATGTCCAACCTGGTACAATCGGTGATGACATTCAACTCTTTGGGTAGGGATGGTTCCCTTGATGATCAACAATTGCTGGATATCGACAATTTTTGCCGATCCGTTGCCTCGGAAGTTGAAGCAATCTGTAGCGCGGGACACCGGTTTGAAGTTGCGATAGCCGAGGAATGTGGCACTGCCTTACTGAGCGAGACGCTGTTTCGGAGAGTTATGGTGAACCTGCTGACGAATGCCTTTCGGTATACACCTTCGAATGGAACCATAGTGCTGCGGGTCAACCGTGAGGAAAAACTGTTAGTGATGGAGATCGCAGACACCGGGCCTGGAATGCCGGAAGAAGATCAGTCGCTTGTATTTGATGCCTTCTATCGTGGCCGGAATGCCAAGGGGCAGCGCGGGTTCGGACTCGGACTCTCTATCGTAAGTGACGCATTGTCGAAGATGGGTGGTACTGTTACGATGAACAGTACACTTGGTGTCGGAACTGCCATGCTGGTCGAAATCCCTGCTGGTGATAAAATGCCGGAGGTAAACTAATGCCATCAATCCTTATTATTGACGATGATCCCTCATGCATCGATATGATGGAGACAATCTTGTATATGGAGGGATTTGACGTCCGTAGCGCCAGTGATGGGCAATCCGGTCTCTCCTTGACTCGTGAAACGCGTCCTGATCTGATTCTGTGCGACATCATGATGCCGGATATGGATGGTCATGAGTTGTTGAAAACCCTGAACGGAGAGCCTGGTCTCTCAGATATCCCTTTCATTTACGTTACTGCCCTGGGCGAACGTATTGATATACGCCGTGGAATGTCGGCAGGAGCTGACGACTATCTGCCAAAACCGTTTTCCGCCGAAGAACTTCTTGCTGCGGTTGCGGGTCGAATTCATCGCCGTGAGAAAATCATTCAGCAATATGTTGTGTTTGATTTTGCTAAGGAACGCTCAATCCTCAAAAAACGAGTAACAACCCGTGAAAGGGAAATCCTTGGCATGGTAGGTCTGGGCGTCAAATCCAGACAAATAGCTGAGTGCCTGAATATATCGCAGAAAACAGTGGCAGCACATCGAACGAACCTGATGAAAAAGCTTGGCGCTGGTAATGCTGCTGCTCTTGCTCGCTGGGCGGTTATAGCGGAACTACTGTAGTATGGATTTATAGAAACGTCTTGTTACTGCATATCAGCCTTCCCCCATAATTCCTCTTCTCCGTAATCTCCATCCTCAAAAAAAAAATTATAAAAAATGCGTTTATAGGACTTTGTTCCAATAGACAGTAAAGGATCCCTCCCTATACTGAGTACATTGTATACAGCAAATCTTATAAATCCTGGCTTCGAAGTACACGTGGCGCTCCTGGTGGACAAACTGAGCTGGGGCAGCATCAGGTGGTGATCAAATATCACGGAACAAATTACCGCAAAGCGGACGGCACCGCAGGGGCAGCAATACTTGGCGACGGCCAGATAGCTCTGATTCAGAATGCGGTTGATATAGTTCGCCTCTGGCGGAGTCGATAGATGTGCAAAACGACACAAACAGATCACAAGAGGAGCAGGAGGTCACCATGAGTATGGATGAGCAGAAGATTCTATCCGCCGAAGGTGGGGTTCAGGAATATCTCACTTTCACACTGGGAAAGGAGGAATACGCCATGGATATTTTAAAGGTTCAGGAAATCCGTGGTTATGACTCGGTTACTCATATCGCCAATTCCCCCGACTTTATGAAGGGGGTCATCAACCTGCGCGGCGTGATTGTGCCAATCATCGACATGCGCATCAAGTTTGACCTGGATGATGTGGTCTACGATGAATTCACCGTGGTAATCATCATGAAGATTCTTGGCCGGGTGATCGGTATGGTGGTTGACGGTGTTTCGGATGTTGTCACCCTGTTGGCAGAGCAGATAAAGCCTGCTCCCGAGTTCGGCTCCAGCATCAACGCCGAGTACATCACCGGCATCGGCACGGTCAATGAGCAGATGCTTATCCTGACGGACATTGAACGTCTGATCGGCAGCGACGACATGCAACTGAGTGATCATGCGGAGAATGTCCAGAACGACCATATAAGGCTGGCAGCCTGATAATAAGTCACAATAATGGGAGGAATACAAAATGCAATGGTACAACGACATGAAGATAGGCACCAAACTCATCTCCGGATTTATTCTCATTGCCCTGATAGCTGGCGTGATCGGCTTCATAGGTATTCGCGGAATTACGGGAATTACCACGGAAACTGCTAATTTGTTCAACAAACAACTTGTTCCTATTACCAATCTGCAACAGATATCGACTGCCTTTCAACAAGTCAGGGTTACTATCCGGGATCTGATCAACGCCAAATCACCTGATGAAATGAGCCGACTCCAACAGAGGATCAAAGAAAAGAGCGAGATCATTACGAAGAATGTGGAAGCGTTCGAAAAGGGAATTGTCAGTGAAGAGGAGAAGAAACTTAATGCCACGTTCGGAGAGACCCGCAAGGTTTATCGTCCATTGCTTGACCAAATTGCACGGTTAGCAATAGCAGGAAGGATGGCCGAAGCTGCCGTTATCATGTCCGGCGATGCGCTGAAAGCGGCACAGGCAGAACAGGACGCTATCGATAAACTGGTGGAGTACAAAACCAAAATGGCTTCCGCAGCAGACGAGAGAGCCCGTTCCGTGTCGAAAAGCGCCGTTATCCTCACTTCGGGTTTTATCGTGGTTGGCGTTATTCTGGCCCTTGGGTTGGGTGTCTTTATCACGCGCGCCATCACCAACCCTCTTCGAGAAGCGGTGAGCGTGGCACAACTGGTGGCGTCCGGAGATCTGACATGTAAGGTCGTAGTAACCAGTAAGGACGAAACCGGCCAACTTCTGCAGGCTCTCAAAGTAATGGGGGAGAGTCTGGTAAAGATCGTTTCCGAGGTCCGCTCGGGGTCTGATTCCATCGCCACCGCGACACAACAGATAACAGCCGGCAACGGTGACCTTTCCCAGCGCACCGAGGAGCAGGCTGCAGCTCTGGAGGAGACGGCCTCCAGCATGGAGGAGCTTACTTCAACCGTGAAGCAGAATGCGGACAACGCCCAACAGGCCAACCAGCTGGCGATGACCGCCAGCGGCGTAGCTATCAAGGGGGGGGATGTCATCGGGCGGGTAGTAACTACCATGTCGTCCATCTCTGAAAGTTCCCGTAAAATTTCCGACATTATCGGCGTAATTGACGGCATTGCCTTTCAGACCAACATTTTGGCGCTCAATGCGGCGGTGGAGGCTGCCCGGGCTGGCGAGCAGGGGCGTGGTTTTGCCGTTGTGGCCTCCGAAGTGCGCAGTCTTGCCCAGCGGAGTGCTGCTGCGGCCAAGGAGATCAAAACCCTCATTAATGACTCGGTTGTCAAGGTTGAGGGGGGCAACCGTCTCGTGGATGAAGCCGGTCAAACCATGCAGGAGATTGTTATAAGTATCAAGCGGGTTACCGACATTATGGCCGAGATTTCGGCAGCATCTCTGGAACAGTCGAGTGGTATCGATCAAATCAATACTGCCATAACTCAAATGGATGCGGTGACCCAGCAGAATGCCTCGCTGGTGGAAGAGGCAACTTCCGCAGCCGAGTCTCTGGAGGAACAGGCTCACACTCTGGTTGATGCCATCAGCCGGTTTAAGCTGGAAGGTCTTCAGGCCGTGTCTGTGGCGCGGACGACGGCGATGGATAAAAAAGCTCTTTCCGCTCCTCAGGCTGCTGTTGCGAGAGTCCCGAAGCTTGCAGGCAAAGCTCTGGCGGCCAATGGTTACCATCACAAGGTTCCAGTTGTGACGGGCAGGGCGGCCAATGGATATTCTCACACTCCCGAAAATGGCGAACCGATGATGGTTGCCAAGGCGGTGGGACATGATGAAGAGTGGAAGGAGTTTTGAAACCGGGGGCAGGTAACCGCTGAACAAGAATTACATTCTTCGGGAGGTTCCAGACGTGTCCGAACATCTGTTGACAATTGTGACACTATTTGCCGGATGGGAGTGGCCGGAGGATCATGTCGTCCTCTCCGGGATGGCTGCATTTTTACTGTTTGTACTGATTGTTGTGGTCATACGTCAGCGTCAGTACGAAGCCGGCATACAGATGATGCTGCTCACCATGGTGAGTGATGCGCTACGGGAGAGTGAGGAAAAATATCGCGCAATGGTTGAGGCCTATAATGGCTTTATGTATATCTGCTCGCAGGATTTTCGCATCGAATTCATGAACGACAGGCTCATAGAGCGAACCGGGCGGGATGCAACCGGCGAATATTGTTACAAGGCTCTTCACGAACGGGAAAGCGCCTGCGAGTGGTGCGTCAATGATCGGGTTTTTGGCGGTGAATCGGTCTGTTGGGAGGTGAAGAGTCCAAAGGATGGCAGGTGGTACGAAGTTAATAATGTACCGATCCACAACTCGAACGGCACAATCTCCAAGCAGGCAATGATGGCTGATGTAACCGAGCGCAAGGTGGCAGAGGAGAAACTTCGAAAGTCAGAGACGCTCTATCATTCACTGGTTGAGACATCTCAGGATATGATATGGCAATGTGACTCAGAGGGACGGTATACCTATCTCAATCAGGCGTGCGAGCAGGTTTTTGGCTACGAATTGAATGAAATGCTCGGCAGGAAATTCAGCGATTTTCAAACCCCTGAAGTAGCAGCGTGTAACCAGATAGTGTTCAAGCGACTGATGCAAGGCGAGTCTGTTGAACGACGTGAAACCGTTTTTATCGGAAAGTCGGGCAATGAAATACATCTGGTGTTAAATGCGGTTTTCACGAGCGATGAACAGGGAAATATAGTCGGAGCAAGTGGTACGGCCTACAACATCACCCAGCGCAAGCAGATGGAGGAGGAGTTGCAACAGGCCATAGTCGCTGCCGAGTCGGCCAATATGGCCAAGAGTATGTTTGTGGCAACCATGAGCCACGAAATCCGTACACCGATGAATGCCATGATGGGAAATTTGACTCTGCTCGAAACGACAAATCCCTCGGGTCCGCAGCAGCGGTGCCTGAGGGATTGTACTCGTGCGGCACAGATGTTGATGAGGGTGATCAACGACGTTCTCGATTTTTCCAAGATCGAAGCGGGCAAGATGGAACTTGTGCAGGAAAGTTACTCCCCCCGCAGTATGCTTGACAACCTGGTCAGTATTTTCGCGTGCCGTGCCGAGGAAAAGCAGCTTTTCCTCAGTAAGCATATCGCCGGGCAGTTGCCGGGGTTCATTCTCGGAGATTGCCAGCGATTCAGTCAGATTCTCTCCAATCTGCTTTCCAACGCCATCAAATTTACCCAGCAGGGTGATGTGACACTTTTTGCCGCAGCAACGGTGTCGGTTCATGGTAGGCAACAGCTGGTTATACGTGTCAGTGACAGTGGCATCGGTATCCCCCCGGATCAACAGGCAACTGTGTTTGACAGTTTTACCCAGGTGGTTACCTCCTGTTCCAAGCGCCAGCTCGGAACAGGTTTAGGGCTGGCCATTTGCAAACGGCTGGTAGAGATGATGGATGGCGAAATTACTCTTTCAAGTACCCCGGGCGAGGGGACAACCTTTACGGTTACAGTTCCGATCATTATTTGCGACGCCCCGGTAAAGGTTCTGTCAAGAAAAGTGGCCAAAGAAGGATCGAAGCATGTTTTGTTGGCAGATGACGAACAGCTGGGGCGCACTGTCATGGCCGCCCTGCTGGAGAGACATGGTCACACGGTGAAAACTGTGGCGGATGGAGCAGCAGCTCTTGCAGTTTTGCAACAGGAGAAATTTGATATCTTCCTGAGCGACATCTCAATGCCTGATATGGAGGGCACCGAGGTGGCGCGGATTATTCGTTCCGGAGAACGTGAACATATTAATCCACTCATTCCGATCATTGCCATGACGGCACATGCATTTCCGCAGGATCGTGAACGATTTCTCGCATGTGGAATAAACGGCTATATCGCCAAACCGATAGCTTTTGATGAGCTGTTGGGGCTAATCGAAGAGTTCTCCGGTGATGTTAAGAATAATCTCGTGTTGCTTTGTAGCGATTTTTCACAGCGGTCGGAAGGGGAGGAGCAAAAGACGGAGGATGTAGCCTGAATCCAACATCAATCATGGCTCGTTCTGGTCTGGTCCAGATGCAAACCGCTCAAAGAGGATAGTATGGTCGGACTGATTACGGCTCAATCAACACATGTGGAGCAACCACACTCTGAAAAAAGTGAAAACGTCAGCAGGGTTGAAGATCAGGAACGGTGCGACCTGCTGGATTGGGAATATGTGCAAAATACATTTGTTGAGAGCGATCTCATGCATATATTCTATGATTCGATACCGGAATTTACACACCAGAGTCGAGTCCTGGTCACTGGTTTGCGTGTTGCGTTTCATAAAGGGGATGATTTAGCTGTACGGAGACTGGTACATGCTCTCAAGGGACTGTCCGGGCTTTTGGGAGCGAAGCGTCTGCAAAGAAAGCTTTTGGATTTTGAACAGCTGGAAACAGCACACGAACGCTGCCAAGCGGAACAATTGCTGTGCGAAATTGAGCTGACTGTTGAGCAGACCATTACATTTCTTACCAACCATTTTCGGCAGGGATGGAAACTCCGCGGGGAAAGTGAAAAGTAAACCTTCATGTGGTAGCACCTTGTCTTGGTGTCCAAATCGAAAGGAAGTCCCGAATTAAGAACCGGTTCTTCCGGAAAGGTCATGGATGAAAGCGAAACGAGATAATAAGTTCTCCTTCCAGACACCGGAAAACAACTGCGAAAAAGTTCAGTCTCTTTCAAATGCGATCAGGGTTGCCGAAGAGGAACGGGCCAGGTATGAAGCGTTTATTGCTGCCATCGGAGATCCGATCACCATAATCGATGACAATTTTCGCATACTCCTGCAGAACACCGCTTTTACGGAAATGATGGGGGAACATACGGGAGAGTTGTGCTACCGCGCCTATCATGGGTTTGAGATGCTTTGCGATGGTTGTCTTGTCGTTAAGTCTCTTCGGGACGGCGAAATACATCACACGGAAAAAGAAGCGCTTAGACCCGATGGGACGTACCATTATCAGGAATTCACCGTATCTCCGATCAAGGACGCACATGGGAAGGTCATCGCTGCTATAGAGCTGTTCCGTGATATTACTGAGCGTAAACAGGCAGAGTTGCGGCTTGCTTCCCAATTGGCGGTAAGTGGTATCCTGGCGGAATCATCGTCTGTCGAGGCGGCTATTCCCCTGGTGATCGAATCTATCTGCCGGTCAATAGGGTGGGATCTGGGAGGCGTCTGGTGGGTTGATCAGCAGGAAAACAGACTACGGCTGGTCGATAGCTGGCACAAGCCGGAGGTAAATGCTTCCGGGTTCGTGGCCGCAAGTTCTGCCAGAACATTTTCTATCGGAGAAGGACTGCCTGGCAGGGTCTGGGAGTCCCGGCAGGAGGCCTGGATTGAGGACGTTCTGCAGGACGACAATTACCCTCGCAAGCTTTTTGCAGCGGAATGTGGCCTGCGCGGTGCCTTTGCCTTTCCGGTTACGCTTGGAGGTGCTGTTGTCGGTGTTATGGAATTCTATTCTCAAGACGTGAGAACTCCAGACCCGGCATTTCTTCGAGTCATGACTCCTTTGGGCAGCCAGCTTGGCCAACTTATCGAGCGCAAGCAGGCGGAAAAGGCTCTGCGTGAGTCGGAACGGCGTTTTCGCGAAACAATCGAAAATATTCACCTGATTGCACTAGAGCTTGACTGCGAAGGAACCATCATCTTCTGCAATGATTTTCTACTCGAATTGAGCGGGTGGGAACGGAACGAATTGATAGGAATTAACTGGTTTACACGCTTTATCCTTGACGGCAGCGACTTGCTTGACCGCTACGAAAATTTTATCATGACAGAAACGATGCCGACGCACTACGAGAATTATATTCGCACCCGAAGCGGTGAACACCGTTGTGTGGCATGGAACATTACCGTGCTCTATGCCGCAGACGGTTCGGTGAGCGGTACGGCGTGCATCGGCGAGGATATTACCCTTCGCAAGTTTGCTGATGATCGCCTCCGCTACATGAGCACGCACGACGCGATGACCACGCTTTACAACAGAGCGTTCTTCGACGAGGAGCTCAGGCGCTTAGCGCAAGGCAGGCGGTTCCCTGTCAGTATTGTCATGGCTGACGTGGATGGGTTGAAGATCGTGAACGACGCCCGGGGGCACGAAGCTGGAGATATGTTGATCCAGCTGGCAGCCCGCGTACTTTCGGAAGCATTCAGGATTGAAGATGTGGTGGCGCGGATCGGAGGGGATGAATTCGCTGTGCTGCTTCCCGATACAGATGAGGAAGCGGTTGAGCGGGCTCTTGACAGGATCAGAAAATGCTGTGAGTCAGCCAACAGGGTAAGCGGAGAAAACAGCTTGAGTATATCTTTGGGCGCGGCTACCGCCAAAACAGGTCTGGAAATTTCTGCGGTTCTGAAATTGAGCGATGAGAGGATGTATCGGGAAAAGCTGACTAGGAAGAGGGGTATTTCGCCTTTTTCCTGTGCTGCTGACTCGTACGGTCAGTTGCAGGAACTACTATGAGGGCATCCGTGGTGCCGGTCGTTCCTCTGCTCAACTTGTATAATTAAAAATACCTGCTACAAGAATAGAGGAGCTTACGGAATATCAGCTGCCGACACGTCGAAAATCCTGAGACTGAGAGGGAGTTGAAGCTATGCGCATGTATTACAGAACGGCATTATTGTTGCTGACTATTTTCATGCTTTCGACCGCACCAGTTTTGGCAGCAGCTCCTGATAATGAACAATGTATGCGCTGTCATGGCAGGCCGGATGTCGCACGGAAGCCCGGATCGAAAGTCTATATCGACCCGGTCAGATTTACTGCCACAACGCATGCCATCGTGGGGTGTACAACATGCCATGATCGGGTTTCGCCCGGCCATCCCAATGACGGCTATGCCCCTGCCAAGGCGATCTGCGGGGATTGTCACGCTCCGGTCAGCAAAGAGTACTCCCAAAGCCTTCATGGTCCCAAAGCCGGCTGCACCGGCTGTCATGATCCGCACGAAGTGCGCCTGCCGATGTTCCTCTCAGGCGAAGACCTCAATAGTAAATGCGCCAAATGCCATGACACCCGGAAAACCATCCAGAGCCATACAAAGTGGCTGCCCCAGGCTGACCTGCATATCGATTCGCTCCCCTGCATTACCTGCCATACCGGTTCAAAGGATTACGTCATCACCATGTCGATACAGAGCCGTAAGCCCGGTTCCGGCAGTGATTTCAAGAATGCAACCTATGAGGAGCTGGCCTCCTTCACGAAGGAGACGGATATCAGTCGTGTGATTGACCGGAACGGCGATAATCTCGTTTCGTTGCAGGAGTTGCGGGAGTTCAACCATCATCTGCGCGGGATGAATATGCGGCTCTGGGGGATGATGACACCGGAGGTTGTTACCCATACGTACCAGATCCTCGATAACCGGTGGGACTGCACGTTCTGCCATGCGTCCGGCCCCAAAGCCATGCAGAAAAGTTTTATCGCCTTCCCGGAAAAGAACGGCGGTTATGCCAGGGTAGCAGTGGAAAAAGGTGCTATTCTCGATATTCTGTACGGCACCCCAGATTTCTACATGCTTGGCACGACCAGAAGCACCGCTCTCAATATCATCGGAGGGTTAATCGTTGCTGCCGGTTTGTCGGTGCCGGTCGGACATGGTTTCATTCGCTTCCTGACCAGGAAAAACAGAAAGGAGGATGATCATGAAGCATAAAGAGATGGTCTATGTTACTCCCATGCCGGTCAGGATCTGGCACTGGCTGAATGCTTTCGGCATTATCACCCTGTGCGTCACCGGTCTTCAGATTCGCTTTCCTGATTACGTGAACATTTTCGGAGCCTACAGGGCCGCCATCCGCCTGCATAATACCGCCGGTGTCGTGGTGTCCATCTCGTACCTGCTCTGGTTGATATACTATCTGTTCGTGGCACACAGCCTGATAAAACAGTATGTGCCGACTCTGGATGAACTGAAATCGGGCATCTTCCGGCAGGCATACTTCTATTTTCTTACCTATTTCCTTGGCAAACCGAACCCGCATCATACGACGCCTGATCACAAGTTCAACCCGATGCAGAAAGTGACCTACCTGATGATCATGCTGGTGCTGCTGCCGCTGGTGATTTTCAGCGGAGCACTGCTCATGTATGTTGCCCCGCTGCGCGAACTGCTCCTGCTTCTGGGCGGAATCAAGACCCTGGTCGGGACGCACTTTCTGCTGGCGTGCTGTTTTACCGCATTTCTGTTTATCCATATCTATCTGGCAACACTTGGACATACACCGCTTTCGCATTTCAAACAGATGTGGGACGGCTGGGAGGAAGAAACTGTTGATGATGACAAACCTGCCCCTGAGAACAGTCAGCAGCCAACTGAACGCCTTCGGGAGGACATTGTATGAAATTCCGCTTTCTGTTCCTGCCTGTACTGCTTCTGCTGTGCGGAAGTGCTGCGTTTGCGGTCACGGTCCGCGACGTTGCCTTTGATACGAAAAATGCCGGACGGGTAACGTTCAGCCACCGTACGCACCTTGCCCAGAAACAGATGACCAACAACTGCCGTGCCTGCCACGATGCCATTTTTGACCTGAAGAAGAAAAAGCACTATTCAATGGCCGATATGGGAAAAGGGAAGTCATGCGGTGCCTGCCACGAAGGCAAGAGGGCCTTTGCCCTCGGCGAATGTGCCCGGTGTCATCAGAGCAGGGATGTGGTGTACAAGGTCAAGGCGACCGGTCCAACCAGGTTCAGTCACAAGGCCCACCTGATTTCGTCATCTGCGTGCTCCACCTGCCATCCGGCCATCTTTGCCGCCGGACCCAACAGGCAATTCACCATGGCGGATATGAAAAACGGGAAGTCATGCGGTGCCTGCCATAACGGTACACAATCCTTCGGTGTTGATCGGTGCGTTACCTGCCATCCGGTTAAGGAAATCACCTATAAGGTGAAAGAAACCGGTCCCACTCATTTCAGCCATAAAGCGCACATCGAAGCTGCCGAATGCAGTGCCTGTCATCCGAAGCTGTATGCAGCTACCCAGAAAAACAAGCGGGTCGGCATGGCAGCCATGCAGAAGGGCAAATCGTGCGGTGCCTGCCATAACGCCAAACAGGCGTTTGCCGTCAAGGAATGTTCAAAGTGCCACCCCACGCGGGAGCTGCTGTTTGAGGAGAAGAGTACCGGCAATGTCCCGTTCAGTCATACGTTCCACACCGGCCTGTACGGTTGCGGCGATTGCCATGCAAAGCTGTTCGGCACAACCCGCAGCAAGGTGAAAGTGACGATGCAGCAGATGGAAACCGGAAAGTCGTGCGGTGGCTGCCACGACGGGAAGACCGCGTTCAGCGTGAAGGACAAATGCGAGTCGTGTCATAAGATGTAATTTAACTTTGAAGTCAGTCTGGCCACAGAGACACGGAGACACAGAGGAGTTTGTTGTTTTCACATCCACATTTTAATGTTTATCTCTGCGACTCTGTGTCTCTGTGGCAAACGCTTTTTTAGACTTAATTCCGATGAACAAAGTTCCCAGTTTTGTGGAGGAATATTTATGT
>Ga0154471_144_pt1 | contig 24329 bp, 20 predicted proteins | sample RifGroC2_FD_115950 | JGI IMG/M metagenome (GOLD analysis project Ga0154471, IMG submission 115950) | Geobacteraceae bacterium GWC2_53_11
TGATCACTCCGATCGCCATGGACGAAGGTCTTCGCTTCGCTATCCGCGAAGGTGGACGTACCGTTGGCGCTGGTGTAGTTGCTTCAATTATCGAATAGTAGATTCCAATTCAGATTAACGAAGGCAGATGCGTTATTCAATATCTGCTGATTTACTACAAAAGGAAGCACAATCATGAGAGATATCATCACACTTGGTTGCACAGAGTGCAAACAGAGAAACTACACAACCACAAAGAACAAAAAGACAACTCCAGGTAAACTTGAGTTCAGCAAGTACTGCCGTTTTTGCCGCAAGCACACTCCTCACAAGGAAACCAAGTAGTTTTTAAGGATTATCGCACGGTACAGGCCAGTAGCTCTAATTGGTAGAGCGCCGGTCTCCAAAACCGGATGTTGGGGGTTCGAATCCCTCCTGGCCTGCCATAATCCCTATGCCATCCCTGTGAAGAGAAACAAACCGCTTTCAAGAATAATCGGCGGTTCATATAACTGCCAGGAGCTATAGTGTGCAAAAAGTCACTGCTTTTTTTGAATCAGTAAAGCTTGAACTTGAAAAGGTCACGTGGCCAACGCGCAAAGAGACAATTGCAACAACAGGTGTTGTCATTGTTATTGTTGTGCTGATTTCATTCTATCTTGGTGCGTGTGATCTTGTTCTGGCCAAGCTGTTGCGTCTGATACTAGGATAAAGGGTTTAGCTATGTCCATGAAATGGTATGGAGTACATACATATTCAAGCTTTGAGAACAAGGTACGCCTGAATCTACTTGAAAGCATAAAGAATGAGAGTATGGAGGACTTCTTTGAAGAAATTCTCATCCCTTGCGAGACTGTTGTCGAGCTAAAAAAAGGTGAGAAGAAAACATCTTCACGCAAGTTTTTCCCGGGCTACATTCTGGTAAAAATGGAACTGACCGACGAAACATGGCACTTGGTGAAAGAAACCGCCAAGGTTACCGGCTTTGTTGGTGGCAACACCCCCTTCCCTATCGCAGATGAGGAAGTAGCTAAAATCACACGACGCATGGAAGAGGGCGCTGAGAAGCCGCGTCCGAAAGTGTTGTTTGAAGTTGGCGAAACGGTTCGCGTCGTGGATGGTCCGTTTCTCAACTTTTCAGGCGTTGTTGAGGATGTTAAGCCGGACAAAGGCAAGCTGCGGGTAACCGTTACCATTTTCGGTCGGGCAACACCGGTTGAGCTGGAATTCATGCAGGTCGAAAAAAACTAAATTACTTACATCAGTCATTCTTCAGTGAATGGCAGGCATACGCTGTATATAAAGGAGCACTTTTATGGCAAAGAAGATAACCGGATACATCAAATTACAGGTACCTGCAGGCAAGGCAAATCCTTCTCCTCCAATCGGACCTGCCCTCGGTCAGCATGGTGTTAACATCATGGAGTTCTGCAAGGCTTTCAATGCAAAAACGCAGGCAGACGAAGGGACCATTACTCCCGTTGTAATTACTGTGTACGCTGACAGATCATTTACATTTATCACCAAGACTCCCCCAGTCCCGGTGCTGATAAAGAAAGCTCTCGATCTCAAGAGCGGCTCCGCCGTGCCGAACAAAACAAAGGTCGGTAAGCTTACTAAAGCTCAGGTTGAAGAAATTGCCAAGAAAAAGATGCCTGACCTCAATGCGGCTTCGCTTGAAGCTGCCATGAGAACAGTTGAAGGTACTGCCCGCTCAATGGGCGTTGATATTGTTTAAACGACACACCAGTTATTAATCAAGATTCCCTAGAGAGGTTGTATCATGTCAAAAAGCGCAAAGAAACATTCTGAAGCAATGTCAAAAATTGACAGAAACAAGGTTTATCCACTTGGTACTGCCGTTGACGTTGTGAAACAGACCGCTTATGCAAAATTTGATGAGACTGTCGATGTCGCTGTAAAGTTAGGTGTCGACCCGCGTCACGCTGACCAGATGGTACGCGGTGCGGTTGTTCTCCCTAACGGGCTCGGTAAAAACGTCCGTGTTCTTGTCTTTGCAAAAGGCGAAAAAGAAAAAGAAGCCCTTGAAGCCGGTGCTGATTACGTAGGGGCTGATGATCTTGTTGCCAAGATTCAGGATGGCTGGTTTGATTTTGATACCGCCATTGCGACACCTGACATGATGGGTGTCGTCGGAAAAATCGGCAAACTGCTCGGACCTCGCGGACTTATGCCAAACCCGAAAGTCGGAACGGTTACGTTCGAAGTAGGCAAAGCTGTCAAGGAATCAAAAGCAGGTAAAGTTGAATTCCGTGTAGAAAAAGCCGGTATTATCCATGCTCCGGTTGGCAAGGTGTCTTTTGATGCTGAAATGCTCAAAGGAAATTTGCTTGCTCTCGTGGAAGCACTTCTCAAAGCTAAACCATCTGCTGCTAAAGGCACCTACATCAAGAAGATTTCCCTCTCCTCCACCATGGGAGCCGGTATCAATCTTGACATCAGTGACGTAACTGCTCAGATTTAATCCATAACTGTATTGTTTCAGCCAAAGTCAATGACAGCAGGCGCGTGCATCCGCGCTTAATCCGACTTCCGGACCTGCCGAGACTTGGGTAATCGCATTTTCCTTGCGTTTCCTGACTTTGGCCGGGGTTCCACCCCACATACCAAAAGAAAGGAGGAAGTCGCTTGAACAAAAACAGCAAACAAGAACTCGTCACCGAGATGCATGAGCGGCTGACACGCGCCAAGGCTGTTTTTCTCGCAGATTTTCGCGGGATGAACGTAGGGCAGGCCACCACGCTCAGAAATGAGCTGCGTGCTGCGTCAGTTGAGTACAAAGTATTTAAGAACACTTTGTTTGACCTGGCTGCCAAAGGCACTGACATGGAGTGCATCAGCCCGTTCCTTGCCGGTCCGACCGCCGTGGCTATCAGCTATGACGACCCTGCTAATGCAGCCAAAGTATTGAACAAATTTGCCAAAGATCCACAAGGCAAGTTCGTACTGAAAGCCGGCGTACTCAGTGGTAAACTGCTTGATCCCAAGCAGATCCAGGCACTGGCAGATCTGCCATCGCGTGAAGTTCTCATCGCCAAAATGCTCGGATCAATGCAGGCACCCGCCACCAACTTTGTTGGTGTACTCGCTGCCCTGCCTGGTTCGCTCGTACGCGTTCTGGACGCAATACGCGTACAGAAAGCAGCAAACTAACCGGTAACTAATTTTCGTATAACAAAAATCATATTCGGAGGATTCACCCAATGGCTATCACTAAAGAAGAAGTAATCGGCTTTATCGAAAAAATGACCGTTCTTGAACTTGCTGAACTCGTTAAGGAACTGGAAGAAAAGTTCGGCGTTTCTGCAGCTGCTCCTGTTGCTGTTGCTGCAGCTGCCGGCCCTGCTGTTGCTGAAGCTGCTGAAGAGCAGACTGAGTTTGATGTTATCCTGAAGGCTGCTGGCGCCAACAAAATCAACGTCATCAAAGTTGTTCGTGCTCTGACAAGCCTCGGACTGAAAGAAGCCAAGGATGTTGTTGACGGCGCTCCTGGCACAGTAAAAACAGGCGTTTCCAAAGCAGAAGCTGAAGATGCAGTTAAACAGCTCGTTGAAGCTGGCGCAGAAGCATCTATCAAATAGTACCCTGAATAGTTTTCTTTATCAGAGCCAAGGTCGCCCGGAGCGACCTTGGCTTGTGCTGTTTCGGCACGCTTTATTTGCCATACACTTCTGACATTCCAGCATGTTACACAAGCAATCTGGATCCAGTTAAGATACCCGCCAAAGGAGAAGCCATGGCTTATTCTATTGCCAATAATCACCTCTTGCGTAAAAACTTTGCCAAGATAAAGAACATAATCGAAATCCCCAACCTGATTGACATCCAGAAAGATTCATATCGACGTTTTCTGCAACAGGAAGTGTCAGCCGAATCTCGCGTAAATACCGGGCTTGAAGCGGTATTCCGCAGTGTTTTTCCGATCAAGGATTTTAGTGAAAGCGCTTCACTAGAGTACGTTTCGTACGCGCTTAACAAGCCTAAATATGACGTCGATGAATGCCATCAACGTGGTATGACATACGCGGCGCCTATGAAGGTCAAGGTACGCCTTGTCATCTGGGATGCCGGTAAAGATTCCGCAGTCAAGGCAATCAAGGACATCAAAGAGCAAGAGGTCTATTTTGGCGAAATCCCGCTGATGACCGACAACGGAACGTTTATCATCAACGGTACCGAGCGGGTAATCGTAAGTCAGCTTCACCGTTCGCCCGGTGTATTTTTCGATCACGACAAAGGCAAAACACACTCAAGCGGCAAGGTGCTCTACTCTGCCCGCGTGATTCCGTATCGCGGATCCTGGCTGGATTTTGAGTTTGATCATAAAGATATTCTGTACGTTCGTATCGACCGCCGCAGAAAAATGCCGGCAACAGTACTGCTGAAAGCCTTAGGCTATTCAGTTGAACAGCTCCTCAACTATTATTACAAGAGTGAAGAGATATTTATCGGTTCGGACTCAATCACCAAAAGCATTGAACCTGAACTGCTGACACTTCAGAAAGCCATTATTGATGTAACTGACCCCGCTAATGGGGAAGTTCTTGTCAAGGCAAACCGGAAATACACCAAATCCTCCATCAAGAAGATGCAGGAGCGGGGTATTAAAACCGTCCCGGCTGTTATTGAAGAGATTCTCGGACGCTTTGCATCGTCTGACATAGTTGACCCGACAACCGGCGAGATTATTGTTGAATGCAATGATGAGATTACCGTTGATCGCTTTGATGAAATCAAGGCTCGCGGGGTTGCCAGTTTCAAAGCCCTTTATATTGACAACCTGCATATTACATCTTCGTTCCGCGATACACTTCTTATTGATAAAATCAGTTCGAGCGACGAAGGCCTGATAGAGATTTACCGGCGTCTCCGTCCGGGCGATCCACCTACCCTTAAAAGTTCATTGGCACTCTTTGACAATCTGTTTTTCAATCCTGAGCGTTACGATCTTTCTGCCGTCGGCCGTCTTAAATTGAATTACAAATTAGGCCTCAAAGTATGGCAGGACTGCATGGTATTGAATGCACCGTGCATGCTCAGCAATGAAGATATAGCCAATTTTGAAGCATTTATAGCTAAATTGACTCACTCGAGTGACCCGTTCACTCAATATCTGATGATGAAACTGCCTTCAGACCTGGTGAAGACTCTCAAGAAAATTGAGCAGGGACAGTCGATTTCGGATAAACTGAGCGATCAGTTATTGCACGAACTGAATAATATCATTCGTGATAATGACTTTTTCCAGAAGGAACTGTTTGCGACATTCGGCTTGTCGAAAGCAACCATCAAACTTTCGGAAGCCATCGAACTGGGCGGTTTTGATGAAAATCGCAGGACAATTGAAACCCTGCGACGTAACCGGATGGTTTTTGAGGATCTGCTCAGTTCTGATATAAAAATTGCCGTTAAAAACGATATACTTGAGATCGTGCGCTATCTTATTGAACTCAAGAACGGCCGTGGCACTATCGACGATATCGACCATCTCGGCAATCGCCGTGTTCGTGCCGTTGGCGAACTTTTGGAAAACCAGTACCGCATCGGCCTGGTTCGCATGGAGCGGGCCATCAAGGAGCGCATGAGTCTGCAGGAAGTTGAAAACCTCATGCCGCACGACCTGATCAATTCCAAGCCTGTTTCGGCAGTTGTAAAGGAATTCTTCGGTTCATCGCAGCTGTCACAGTTCATGGACCAGACCAACCCGCTTTCCGAGGTTACTCACAAGCGTCGTCTGTCGGCACTTGGACCAGGCGGTCTTACCCGTGAACGTGCCGGCTTCGAAGTTCGCGACGTTCACCCCACTCACTACGGCCGTGTCTGTCCGATTGAGACACCTGAGGGTCCGAACATCGGCCTCATTGCCTCTTTGTCTACCTATGCACGTATCAACGACCACGGTTTTGTTGAAACACCGTACCGTATCGTTCAGGAAGGCAAAGTAACCAACGAAGTCCGTTTCTTCTCCGCTCTTGAAGAAGAAGGACATGCCATCGCCCAGGCAAATGCCGAGATGGATGAAGACGGACGCTTTATTAATGACTACAACTCGGCACGTAAGAGTGGCGAATTCATTCTCGTGCACCGCGACGAAATTGCCCTGATGGACGTTGCTCCGATACAGCTGGTGTCAGTGGCTGCGGCCTTGATTCCCTTCCTGGAAAACGACGACGCCAACCGCGCCCTGATGGGATCGAACATGCAGCGTCAGGCAGTTCCGTTGCTGCGTGCTGATTCCCCGCTGGTTGGTACCGGTATGGAACGCATCGTTGCACGCGATTCCGGCGTTTCAATCATCGCCCGTCATAATGGCGAAGTCGAGTCGGTTGACGCCGCACGTATTGTCGTCAAAATCGATGAAACAGAAATCGATGAAAACGGCACCGGTGTCGATATTTACAACCTGATCAAGTTTGCCCGTTCCAACCAGAACACCTGCATCAACAACAAGCCGGTGGTAAAAGTTGGCGACAAGGTCAAGCGCGGTGCCGTCATTGCCGACGGTCCGTCAACCGACATGGGTGAACTGGCCCTCGGCCAGAACATCGTCGTCGCGTTCATGCCGTGGGGCGGCTACAACTACGAGGACTCCATCCTCATCTCCGAGAAACTGATCAAGGATGACCGTTACACGTCGATTCACATTGAAGAATTCGAGTGCGTTGCCCGCGATACCAAGCTTGGCAAGGAAGAGATCACCTCCGACATCCCGAACCTTGGTGAAGAAACACTCAAGGATCTTGATGAATCAGGTATTATCCGCATCGGTGCTGAAGTCAAACCGGGTGACATTCTGGTTGGAAAAATCACCCCGAAAGGTGAGACACAGCTGTCACCGGAAGAAAAACTTCTTCGGGCCATTTTCGGCGAAAAAGCCGGCGATGTTCGCGACACCTCGCTGACTGTCCCCCCAGGTGTTGAGGGAACAGTTATCGGTGCCAAGATTTTCTCCCGTAAGGGCAATGACAAGGATTCCCGTACCGAGCTGATCGAAAAGGCTGAAGAAGACAAGCTGCGCAAGGATGAGCAGGATGAGATCCGTATTATCCGTGACTCTGCAATCGGCAAGCTGAAGCGTCTTCTGATCGGCAAAACACTTGCCGTTAAACTTGAAGACAGCAAAGGCAACCTGATTCTTGCCAAGGGTAAGCAGATTACTGAAGAATCCCTGCAGTCTCTGGCAAATTCAGCCTGGAGCACTATTTCAGTAAGTGACGATAATGAAACAGACGACAAAGTGCACCAGATTCTCGAAACTCTGAATCGCCAGATTGACCTGATTAACAATGTATTTGAAGACAAGATTCAGAAGTTGAAGCGTGGCGATGATCTGCCTCCGGGCGTCATCAAAATGGTCAAAATATACATTTCCATTAAACGTAAACTGCAAGTCGGCGACAAGATGGCCGGTCGCCACGGTAACAAGGGTGTTGTTTCCCGTATTCTGCCGGAAGAAGACATGCCGTATATGGAAGACGGACGTCCGGTCGAAATCGTTCTCAACCCGCTTGGCGTACCTTCACGTATGAACGTCGGCCAGATTCTGGAAACACATCTGGGATGGGCCGCAAAGGGTATCGGCTGGAAGATAGAGGATATGCTCGAAAAACATACCTCTGAAGATAACCTGAAGGCGTATCTGAAAGATGTGTATGGAGAAGTCGGTTCCTTTATTGACGGCCTTGACCGCGAGGAACTCCTTAAAGTCGCCCGTCGTCTGCAACGCGGTGTAGCCATGGCATCACCTGTTTTTGAAGGTGCCAGCGAGGCCCAGATCAAGTCAATGCTCGGCAAAGCCGGGTGGCCGACATCCGGTCAGGTCACGCTGTTTGATGGCCGTACCGGCGAACCGTTCGACAACAAGGTCACCGTCGGCGTCATGTACGTACTAAAACTGCACCATCTTGTTGACGATAAGATCCATGCCCGTTCCATTGGACCATACAGTCTCGTAACCCAGCAACCACTTGGCGGTAAAGCACAGTTCGGTGGTCAGCGACTCGGGGAGATGGAAGTGTGGGCTATGGAAGCATACGGTGCGTCTCATGCCCTTCAGGAATTCCTGACGGTCAAGTCGGACGATGTTTCCGGCCGTACCCGCATGTATGAAGCGATCGTCAAAGGCAAGCATACGCTGGAGCCGGGCTTACCGGAGTCCTTCAATGTTCTCATCAAGGAACTTCAGTCGCTCTGCCTGGATGTTGATCTGCTCGAAGGCGAAGAAGAACAATAACGATTTTCTGGCCCTGGTCTGTTAGATCAGACATGCGGCTTACGACAAACGGAGGAGAGTATCGTGGAAGATTATTTCAGCTTTTTTGATAAACCAAAAGATCCACTCCACTTTTCAGCTATACGCATATCGATTTCATCTCCCGATAAGATTCGGGAGCGTTCTCACGGTGAAGTAAAAAAGCCTGAGACTATCAACTATCGTACATTCAAGCCGGAGCGTGACGGTCTTTTCTGTGCCAAAATATTTGGACCGACAAAAGATTACGAGTGCAATTGCGGTAAATACAAGCGGATGAAACATCGCGGCATTATTTGTGAAAAATGCGGCGTTGAAGTCATCCCCTCAAAAGTAAGACGTGAGCGCCTGGGTCACATCGATCTGGCAACTCCCGTTGCCCATATCTGGTTTTTAAAATCGTTGCCTTCACGTATCGGCAACCTGCTTGATATCACGCTGAAAGACCTGGAAAAAGTACTGTACTTTGAAGGGTTCGTTATCAGTGATCCAAAGAATACTCCGCTGCAGTTTTGCGAAGTAATGTCTGAAGACAAGTATATCAAGATGCAGCAGGAATACGGCAGTGACGCATTCAACGGCGGGATGGGCGCAGAAGCGATCCGTGAATGCCTGCGTGCCCTTAACCTTGAAGAACTGGCCGTAACGCTTCGTTCCGAGATGGTTGAGTCCACCAGCGAAGCCAAACGGAAGAAAACTGCCAAACGACTCAAAGTTGTTGAAGCGTTCCGTCATTCCGGCAACAAGCCGGAGTGGATGATCCTTGAGTGCATTCCGGTTCTCCCCCCCGAGTTGCGCCCCTTGGTGCCGCTTGACGGTGGCCGTTTTGCCACGTCCGACCTGAACGATCTATATCGTCGCGTTATCAACCGTAACAATCGCTTGAAGCGCCTGTGCGAACTGCAGGCACCTGAAGTTATCATTCGCAACGAGAAGCGCATGCTTCAGGAAGCGGTTGATGCTCTCTTTGACAACGGTCGCCGCGGCCGTGCCATTGCCGGTCCGAACAAACGGCCACTCAAGTCTCTCTCAGACATGTTGAAAGGTAAATCCGGCCGTTTCCGTCAGAACCTGCTCGGAAAGCGTGTTGACTACTCTGGCCGTTCCGTTATTGTTGTCGGCCCGGAACTGAGACTGCATCAGTGCGGTCTGCCGAAAAAAATGGCGTTGGAACTGTTCAAACCATTTATCTATAACAAGCTGGAAGAGCGCGGTTTTGTCACCACCATCAAGAGCGCGAAGAAGATGGTTGAGAAAGAGCGCCCGGAAGTATGGGATGTTCTCGAAGAGGTCATCAAAGAGCACCCCGTCATGCTGAACCGTGCCCCGACTCTGCACCGTCTCGGTATCCAGGCATTTGAGCCGGTACTGATCGAAGGCAAGGCTATTCAGCTGCACCCGCTGGTCTGTACCGCATTCAACGCCGACTTCGACGGTGACCAGATGGCGGTCCATCTACCCCTTTCAATTGAGAGCCAGGTAGAAGCCCGTGTACTGATGATGTCAACCAACAACATCCTCTCCCCTGCCAACGGCAAGCCGATTATCGTGCCGTCACAGGATATGGTTCTGGGCGCGTACTACATGACGCGTGACAGAATCAACGCCAAGGGGGAGTACTATCGTCCTACTGACGAAGAACTTGCCAATGGAGTATGCGGTTCCGGTTGTTTTGCTTCTCCGGAAGAGGTCAGAATCGCTTTTGACGCCGGGGCAATCGACATGCAGGCGAAGATCAAAGTTCGTATGAAAAACTTTGTCAGCGACGAAAAAGCCACCTTGGTTGATACAACCGCAGGACGCATCCTGCTGCGCGATGTACTTCCCGCAGCCGTACCGTTTTCGACTATCAACAAAGTTATGACCAAGAAAGAGCTGTCGAACCTTGTTGATACCTGTTACCGCCTGTCCGACAGCAAGGAAACCGTTCTTTTGGCAGACCGCCTCAAGGAAATCGGCTTCAAATACGCAAACCTGGCAGGTATCTCTATCTGTCTCGATGATATGGTTATCCCTGAAGGAAAACCGGCCATCATTGAAAAAGCACACGAAGAGGTTACCGAGATTCAGAACCAGTATACCGAAGGTCTTATTACCGACGGCGAACGCTACAACAAAGTTATCGATATCTGGGCAAAGGCAACTGAAGAGATTGCCGGCGAAATGCTTGACAACCTCTCGAAAGAGATCGTCACCGCACGTGACGGCAGCAAGATCGAGACGTCTTCATTCAATGCCATCCATATGATGGCTGACTCCGGTGCCCGAGGTTCCGCCCAGCAGATCCGTCAGCTGGCTGGTATGCGTGGTTTGATGGCCAAGCCTTCCGGCGAAATCATCGAGACTCCGATTACTGCGAATTTCCGGGAAGGTCTGACGGTTCTTCAGTACTTCATCTCAACCCACGGCGCCCGTAAAGGTCTTGCCGATACGGCTCTCAAAACGGCGAACTCCGGTTACCTGACTCGCCGTCTGGTTGACGTTGCCCAGGACGCAATCATCACAGAAACCGATTGCGGAACATTGGACGGTCTGATCGTTTCCTCCCTGACTGAAGGGGGCGAAATTATCGAACCGATCGGCGACCGTATCCTCGGTCGTGTTGCCCTTGATGATATTCACGATCCTCTTACCGATGAAGTTCTGGTCGAGATGAATCAGGAAATTGACGAATATCTGGTTAAACGTGTTGAAGATGCCGGCATCGAGAAGGTCAAGATCCGCTCCGTGCTTACCTGCCAGAGCAAACGCGGCATCTGCGCTAAATGCTACGGCCGCGACCTCGCACGAGGCCACAGCGTCAACATGGGTGAAGCTGTCGGCGTTATCGCCGCTCAGTCTATCGGTGAGCCGGGTACACAGCTGACCATGCGTACCTTCCACATCGGTGGTACTGCTTCCCGTCATGCAGAGCAGACATCACTGGAAGCCCGTGCCGACGGTGTGATCAAGTACATTAACGTCAATACCGTAGTCAACAATGAAGGTCACCACATCGTTATGAACCGTAACGGTGAGATTGCCGTCATTGATGAAACCGGTCGTGAACGTGAAAAATATACCGTTGTCTATGGTGCAAAGATCAAGATTGCTCCCGGTGAAGCGGTCAAACAGGGCGCCACGCTTGCCGAGTGGGACCCCTACACCATGCCGATCCTTACAGAGGTTGCCGGCCGGGTCAAATTCGCCGATATTCTTGAAGGTGTCACAATGGAAGAGCAGCTGGATGATGTTACCGGCCTCTCCCGTAAAGTTATCATTGAAACAAAAGACACCGACAAACGTCCACGAATTGCAATTAAAGACGCAACCGGAGAAGGCGGCGGAACTATCGGACGATACTTCTTGCCAGCCGGGGCAAATATTTCCGTTACCGATGACACCGTTATCAGTGCCGGTGATATTATCGCCAAGATTCCGCGCGAAACAACAAAGACCAAGGATATTACCGGTGGTCTGCCGCGTGTTGCCGAGCTGTTTGAAGCACGTAAACCGAAGGATTTCGCCGTTATTACCGAGATCGATGGCCGCGTATCATACGGCAAGGACGCCAAAGGCAAACGTAAAGTCATTGTTACTCCGGAGCTGGGCGAGCCGAAGGAATATTTGATTCCGAAAGGTAAGCACATCAGCGTTCACGAAGGCGACCATGTTCGCGCCGGCGAGCCGCTCATGGATGGTTCTTCCAATCCGCATGATATTCTGCGCGTGCTTGGTGTCAAAGAACTTGCCAAGTATCTGGTTGACGAGGTTCAAGAGGTTTATCGTCTCCAGGGTGTTAAGATCAACGATAAGCACATCGAAGTTATCGTTCGTCAAATGCTGCGGCGTGTACGCATCAAGGATACCGGCGACACGAATCTGCTGGTAGATGACCAGATTGAGCGCTGGGTGTTTGAGCAGGAAAATGAGAAGGCTTTCCGTGATGGAAAGCGCTCGGCAGTTGCCGAACCGTTGTTGCTTGGTATTACCAAGGCATCGCTTTCTACCGAGTCTTTCATTTCAGCAGCTTCTTTCCAGGAAACTACGAAAGTATTGACCCAGGCAGCTATTGAAGGAAAGATCGACCATCTGCGCGGCCTCAAAGAGAATGTTATCATGGGTCGTCTGATACCGGCAGGTACCGGTATCGCTCGCTACCGTAATTTGCGGTTGCAGGCCGAGTCTCTTGCTCCGAAGGAAACTTCTGCAAAAGAGACTGGAAATGATGACGTTGCGGATGACTTGGAAGCAGCATAACGAGATCTGCTATTATACAATGTAACGTAACGGCCGGAAGATACTCTTCCGGCCGTTTTTTTATCCAGGCCTTACTTACCCCCTGCCCTTCAGTCTTTTCCAGCTGCTACCAGCCAATTCAACAAGACCATTCATGGTACGGGTATAGAATCGAGTGACTGGTATGCTGTTGACCAGTAGCGAACCGTTCTGACTTTCAATAGAAACAGGATCACCGCTAACGCATGAAGATATCTGGGAGTAATACTCACCGGAAATTCCGAACAGGAACTTATAGGTTGAGCCTTCACAGCGACATGCAACGATCAGTATCACTACCTCGGGGGTACCGGTTTTATGATGGCAGCGAACCGTGGCGGAAACAAAAGAACCGGTAACTACAGGATCTGTAGCCAGAAGGGAGTCGAGAGTAACACCTTTGGGCTTCATCGTACCAAGGGAAGGAAGTCCCCACGGTTTGAACGGATCATGAGGGCGTGAAGTAAAATGTTCGCTTCGCTCCAGCAATGTCACCACATTATTATTGATCGGCCCGCCGATGGAATGCGAGAGCCCGGCTGCAAAGCCACGATTCCGGATCATCTGGTGATTTTCAACGATCTGGATCATACCGGTTGCTCCAAGAGGATGTCCCCTCCCCTTCAGGCCTCCGGTAAGATTAGTCGGAAAGGCCCCATGTTCGCCAGTCAGCTCGTCATCAAGAAGAGCATCCATCAAGCGGTTCCGGCTGACAATACCCAGGTCTACCATGTTTATTGGTCCAAATCCGTTAAACGGGTCGTGCATATTGACATGCAGCTTTCCGGCAAGTGACCGGATATCTTTAATACCTGCCATGCCGTAGGCGTAACCCGCGGCGATGACGGTTGCCGGAAACGAATGAAAATAGTTGCGGTCAGCGATCGTTGGAATATCGGTAGCACTCCCGACGCCGCTCACTCGCACATCCTGAGGGTGGGCAGTCAGTATTACCGCTGCTACCCCGTCGGACATGGGACAGAAGTCGTGATAGCGCAACGGGTACCAGTACTTATAGTTTCTGCCATCTGTAATTTGCTCGTAATAATCCTTCAACTCAATCTGCATGTTCAAATGGGCATTCGGGTTTCGGGCAGCAAAACGCTGGCTGCGTTGCGTCAGGAGTGCCGAATAGGCCGTCCACTCTTCATCTGAAAGCCCGAGACGCTCCTTTAATGCCCGGGCTACCAATCCGCCGCATGCCGGCATGGTCAAGCCGAATTCAGCCTCATCACGATCGATTACCCCGGCAATAATACGGGTGGATTCAAGTGTCGAAGCATCGCTCATCTTCTGGACACCAAGAGCTAGAACTGCATCATATCTTCCTGATGCAATTTCCAGATAAGCACTCTCAAATGCTGAAGCGCCCGAAGAAGAGGCCGTATCGACAAGCACTGAACGGGCACCGGAAATACCAAGAATGCCGGCAATTTTCGCAGCAGTATTATCGACCCCGGAAAATGCCGCCGGGTTCTGGCTCCCCACAATGACCGCCTCAATATCTTTTCTCCGCACCGGACTATCTTTAAATACCTCACCGCTAAGTTCCGACAATTCGAGAAAAGAAAGTTTTTGCTTCTCTTTTCCGTTATACCGCCCGACCGGAGCCATCCATGAAGCAGCTACATATACGGGACGCGGTGTAAAAGTGTTTTCCATTGCTTCACCTCTGCCGTTTCGTAATTTGCCTATCTTCTGTTCGATGATATCACGGTTGCGTTAGAAACCACACCCACCACCATTTTTCTGATGATATTTCTGGTGATAAGCTTCTGCCTCCCAAAAAACTGTTGCAGGAACGATTTGAGTAACAATCGCCTTACGAAATACGTGACGGTTTTCCAGTTCATCCCGAGATGCACAAGCAACTTCACGTTGCTCTTCGCTGTGATAGAAGATTGCCGAACGGTACTGATCGCCGATATCCGGCCCCTGTCTGTTAACCTGGGTAGGATCATGGCAGTCCCAGAACACTTTGAGCAGATCGGCATAGCTGATTTGAAGCGGATCAAAGGTAATCTCAACCGCCTCGGCATGCCCGGTATCGTGACTGCAGACATCCCGATAAGTCGGATTATCAGTGCGCCCTCCGCAGTATCCGACCCGGGTTGATATAACTCCGGGTAGTGACAGAAAAGCATCCTCAACACCCCAAAAACAGCCGGCGGCAAAAGTGGCAAGTTCGATCAAGGTCCCTCCAAATGAATTAAGATGTCGTTACAGCCAGAAGTCGGGAATAAGTATCTAATCATGCAGAAACAAAAAAGGGCCCCGAAGGGCCCCGTTAAAAACTACATCAGCTTTTCCATCTCTTCTTCCGAGATGTCAAAGTTTGCATAGACGTTTTGAACATCGTCGTTGTCTTCAAGCTTGTCCATCAGTTTGAGCATGCTTTCAGCCTGTTTCCCTTCAAGCTTGACCTGGGTCTGGGGCACCATGGTTATCTCGGCGTTCGTATGTTTGAACCCCTTGGCAGCCAACGCTTCACGCACCTCAATGAACGTTGCCGGCTCTGACGTCACTTCAAAGCAATCATCCTGCTCGGCAACATCTTCAGCACCGGCTTCGAGCGCAGCTTCGAACAGCTGATCAAAATCAACCGACTTGTCATAACCGATCAAACCCTTTTTATTGAAAATCCAGGCGACACATCCGGCTTCACCCATATTGCCGTTACTCTTGGAGAATATGCTGCGGATATCAGATACAGAGCGATTCCGGTTGTCAGTCAAGACTTCAACCAGAACAGCTGCTCCACCCGGACCGTACCCTTCATAGACGATTTCCTCGTAGGTTACGCCCTCCATTCCACCGGCACCCTTCTTGATAGCCCTCTCGATGTTATCTTTCGGCATATTCTCGGCCTTGGCTTTATCGACCGCTGTTCTTAGACGGGGGTTTGCCGCCGGGTCGCCACCACCAAGTTTTGCAGCTACAGAGATTTCCTTGATTATCTTGGTAAACACTTTACCGCGCTTTGCATCAGCAGCGCCCTTTTTGTGTTTAATCGTGCTCCACTTATTATGACCCGACATCGTTCCTGCTCCTTTGGAAAAGAATGTTAAACGAGTTTTTTAATTGCCTAAAAAAGCGAGAAACATTACCATGTAAAATCTTACCTGTCCAGAGAGTTTTTTCTAAAAAAGGATATGCGTCTATATGATCAGAATCAATAACCCGTCTATATTATTACTAGTTTCATTACTGTTGACTGTGTTACTGAGTTCCTGTGCCACAACTCACCAGAACTCTTCCAGCGACGGACTTCCGATCCTTTCTCAGGATGAGCTCATCCGCCCTTATATTAAACTGGGAAGGATTCAAGTAACACGAGAGGTCTACGGATCCGACTATTCATTAACACCTGACATTAAAGCCTGGGGAATAGCAGCTGTCCGGCAGGAAGCTGAAAAATTAGGAGCTGATGCGGTAACACTTGCGGAAGTTACCGGACGCACAACGACCACCGGAATTATTCCGTCAACCGAATATCGAGCGACCGGTTTTGCGATAAAATTCAAATAGAAAAAATAGATGTTGACACATTAGCTGTTTTTTCGCTATAAAGTTCACTTCATTGATTGACGGCGCGTTATCCAAGAGGCTAGGAGCCGGTCTGCAAAACCGTTAACGTCGGTTCGAATCCGACACGCGCCTCCACTAAAAACACGAAATGCAAAAGGCCATGCTAACAAGCATGGCCTTTTTAATTTACGACGAACTCTCCTTTGTCAAGAAGCCGCCCTTACTATTTTGCGTTTTCATCCAGAAAATAGTTCAAAAGCACAACAATGTCCCGAATTTCCTTTTTATTCATATCTGAATTCGGCTTCCGCAGCATTTTTATACCGTAGGCTTTTACCGCCTGCTTATTAAACGGCTGACCAGTTATCGGCGCTCTCCCTGTTTGAATTGCGATTACGGTACGCTCCATAGTATGACATTTGATGCATTTGGCCTGCATAAGAGTTAAAGAGGGTTTGTACATATCAGAAATCCCATCTGCGCTGAAATTCATTTTAGCGCCTCGCCCCGTTACCTTCACTCGCGCGTCAGCAATCGAAATACTTAACAATGTCATGAGCAATGTCAGCGTTACATACTTTTTCATAGATGCTCCTTAGTACGATATCAATGATTTCAAAGAAAACTAAAAATGGTAGTTGCTATCGCAAGACCGAAAAACTTTAAAAACTGAAAGTGGCGCCAAGCGTTCCAATTCTGTTATCAATATAAGTATTACCGGAGGTTTTATAGGAAATGCCGTATTCATGTTTGTATTCGGCAACAATTTTCACATTTTCAATTGGAGAATAGGAAAAAGTTGGTATATAGCGGCGAAGAATGCTGACACCGTCATCCTGGTACTCAAAACGAAGCGAGCCCAAGAGGTTCTGCAGAATAGCGTAATCACCTTCAATTGCAGCAACATAGGTTTTTGCCTCAGGTTGGGCATATGTCAATGCCGGATTATCATCATTTCCCATAACTCCTGACAGTTTCAACCTGAATAACTTGTAAAGCAGATCAACATCCAGGCCGGCACGATAGTAATTATTCTGTTGAACGAGCACATTCGTAATGGTGTTGGGCGTACCATTCGTCCCCACATAGCCATAACCGCCAACAGTAAGGGTTAGATAATCAAGTATGCTTTCTTCCTTGTTCAGGTCAATTTCCGGCTCATTAGCAGCATAATCAGCCCCACCGATTTTCACAGAAGTGTGCACATACCATTCCTTGGTATTCTGATTCTTCCGGTTAACGACCCCCCCCGCCATGAAAAGACGGTTAGCAAATATCATATTCGCCTCAATCGCATCCTGCGGTTGTTCAAGCTTAAAGTCAGACACGCCAACCTTATAAGCATATGTTGCATACGAATTAGTGGTGGAGAGCTTATTGTTTGATTTCCAAAGTCCCAACTTGGGCTGAAAGCGACCAACCTTGATATTGATGGGCGTATCGAGAACATGCCGTACTATCAGGAACAGCTCTCCAATATCTTCTTTAGCAGTTAAATTTGTTGGAGTTTGCGACGTGTTGGTTATGGTTGAAGTATTTTCCGTGTATAATAAATAAGTACCAAAAAAACCGGCCTTTTCCTTGAAATGGCCTCCCGCGTTCAGTTTCAGCGTTCTGGTTGAAAGGTCATAATCATTGGGCTGCGTGCTTACCGGACTACGATCAACAGTACCGTGAATAGAAGCTGTAAAAGAAATCGGCAATTGCTCTGGCACTCCGGAAAGAGCTACCCCCTCGGACTTTGGCTCTGCCGCAACAGAAGCCTGACCACCTTCCGATTCAGTTTTTTGTGCAGTCACAGGAACTGCTGCCGCAACAGGAGCATCAGCCGAGACCATCATCCCCGCTTTCAGTTTATTCAACAGATCAGTATCGCCATCACCCTTAACAGCTGCGTCGGCAACAGAAGCGGGAGCAGACTTTGCCTCGACGGCAACCGGCGCGGGCTTCGGTTTTTCCGCAGACTTCTTCTTGCCCTTGCCAAAGTAAACATAGCCGTTTTTCAGGAAAGCTTCGCCATACTCATTCAGCTCAGGAAATATTGTATGACAGGTACTACACTCAACATTATTGGCACGTGTAAATGCGGGAATCGCATAGGAAGTGCCGGATGTAGCCAACATGATAAAACTCGCAACAATCAGAACCAAGACCACGGTAATCAGATTTTTTTTATTCATGAGTGTTTCCTCTACCTATCAAGATGGTTGTATGTTTCGTAACGCGCAATAAACATTTACGGTTTAGGCCGGTGATCCGTTCCAAGATTAGCGGTTCTGCATATGTAATAGCCAGCCCACTTGAGCTCATTGGCAGTTAACACATCTGAATATCTAAAGGTATCATTTACTCCTGCGATTCCGGCTCCACCGTAAGTATTGAGACTGTTAGCATGATTGGTTGTATCCGGGTCGCACACGCTCTTGTTGAGTTTGGCATCATCCAGCCAATCCATGGAATCAAATATGAGCCGTTTGATATACCTTCTGTTATGAACAAAGGCTCCCGTATCGTAATAAAGCATATAGAAGTTATAGGCTGCCCCCATCGTGTAAGCAGCGGTTCGAAGCTGATATTTCTGTCCCGTAAGCGGATCCGCAAACTCTGCTCCTGGAAGGAAATAGTTTTGAAGTGCAGAATCTGTATTTGATGGAGTTACATTAGTACGCAGCCACGGCTGGAGCCTTATTTTACCATCGGTATTACTGCCGTACCAATTTGATGGAGTACCTGGGCGGCCTTCACTGTCAATCCAAACCCTGTTATTGGTAGTACTGGTGTTTGTAGGATTCAGCGGATTTGCACTATCAGCCGCAGTAGGAAGCCTTGAGTCGACCGCAAATGCCAGCAATCGGGCAAATGCCTTTGCAGTCGCCTTGAACTCCTGTTTTTGAAGTTCAAGCATGTTGATAGTTGTACCACTCAACGTATCAAGTCCCGTAACATCCCACTCCATTACTCCAGCAGCATCGGTGTGACAAACAGCACAGGACTTACTGGTTACTCCGGTAATGGGATCTGACGGAGTAGCCCCGTTGCGATACGTCGAGCTTGCGGAACGATTTACCGGAAGGAACGTGTGCGAAGTGCCGTCATTCCCCTTGGCATTCATATGGCAACCGATACAGGGGCCATAGCCGCGAGAATCTGACGCCATCCCCTTGGAACCTTCGGGTAAACGAAGGGGATTGGTCGCGGTAGTGCCGATAATATCGTGTGTAAAGGTCACATTGTTGTAGTTCTGCAGCTTGGCAGAACCGCTGCTGTAAAATTCAAAACCGGTACCGACAGCATTACCGTTCTTATCCAGCGGACGGAACACAAGCTCTGCCGCCCCCCTGAAGTGATTCGTTATCCTGCCTGCCTTGTCTAATTCAAGGCCACGTATGTCCGCCATTTTGACATCCAGGCCGGTCATACGTCCTGAATGACACACTACGCAGATATTTGAAGCTCCGACATCCGGAAACGTGAGACCGAATCCGCGGATGGCACCGCCCACCGGATTGCCGCCTGAAATCGGGGCGGGGCCACCTTTCATGGCAACTGATGCCGACTTGGATGACGAAAAATTATAATAGGTTGTAACTTGAGGAACTGAGCGCAGGTTATAACCATATGCACTCCCGGCGCCGTTGTCGTGGCAGGCATTACAGTTGGTCAGTTCCTTGCTCTTGTCGGTGGAAAGTTTGCTTCTGAAGCCCGAGGGACCAGATGGATAGTCATCCATACGGAATGGTTTACCTGTTTTCGGGTCGTTGGCTCCAAATGGACTTACGTCACTGAAGCCTGAGTCAACATAGTTAATAAAACCGGTCGTGGTGTGACAGCGGACACATACCTGGTACTTGCCGTTCGTGCCGTCGCTCAGTGCCTGTGATGCCTTCAGCTCAAAAGAACCAGCTGTTTTAAAGTCAAAGTCATCACGCGTAGCGGTTCGAAAATCATTAAATCCGGTCACCGTGCCATGACCGCTCGTTGCCCAATCCTTGAGATGATTCCTGGCCGTCGTCGTATCATGAGGATTATGGCATTTCCGGCAATTCTTTTCATATTGGGAGGAGACATAGCTGCCAGGATAATTTACGGAGGTGTTGTTATTGAAATGCGCCACACGGGTACCGGATGTCGGAAAGAGTCCGGTCCATCGCCCATGGCACTTATTACATTTGCTGTCACGATCAGGGTTATTACTAACATGCGTCGTTGCTCCGACCGGAGTCCCGCCATGGCACAGATTACACCCGGTTGGATGCCCGGCTTCAGGCTCATGACAGTCTGCACACCCCGCCCCATTGAATGTGCTGTGGTGAGAAAGCTTCCATTCATCGACAATCAGCTTACCGGTCACCGGATTAACGGCACCCTGATGACAATCAATGCAGGCTTGAGACTGTTCATTTTTTGAACTGCTCTGACCGACAACCGTTCTTTCCCCGCAACCGAAAAGAGATAACAGAAGTACTACCGATGCCACGTATAACGCTAACCTTATTGGAAACAGCATAATAGCTCCCTCAAAAACTCGACAAGTCGGAATATTTCTATTTCAATAGCTTATACATATAGGTAAACGTAGCACCAACAGATACGCCGGACAGCAAACCCGCATAGCGACTAACTTCCTGAGAGAACTGAACTCGTCCCATGTACTCATCAATATTTGACACCTCATCCGTCATGAGAGCAATGATGTTCTGCCAATCCTTATCCCATTGGAATATCTGAAGGTAGAGATAGGAACCTTTCCAGATAAAAATACAGACAAAAACGATGCCGAAGGCGATAAAACCTTTTGAAATATCCGAGTCTTTGATAACACTATAAATTTTACGGATAAGCTCAAGATTCATGACCGACAGGAACACCCAGATTGAGTTTTCAATCATCGAAATATTTCGAATGGTGTTAGGGCTTGGAGTTGGATTTATGTACAGAAAGACGGCAGAAGCGATGAGAACAGCCAGAGTTGACAAGTACACGACAATTTTGTTACCGGATATTTCAAATGTACGGCAGAATACGTAATATTCAAGAAAACCATGGCTGATCGTCATAATTGCAACCGTACCGATAATATAATGATACGCCTCCAAAATCGGGTAGCTTTCAGCCAACGGATTCAACTGATAGGCTTGGGCAAGAAAAATCAAAAAGAATCCGATCGAAATACTTGTCCATACTCGGGCATTTCCAATACTGAAGTAAAAACTGATCGCTCCCGCCAACCCCCAGAAAAGCACCTGGACCAGGTTGAACGGATTCATTTGGGTCAGTAATTCAATAAAACTTTCCATTATATCCTCCAGTGCGTAGCGATAAAATTAAAATTCCGATTTTGCGATAGAAATTGTAGACGACAGCTTTTCCATCATCAGTTTGATATTTGTGCCGCTGACAAGAAGCTTTGCCGCACGCTCAATGCCCTTCATGAACTTTTCGGCGCCATCAGCATCAATCAGACAGGCATTACCGCCATTATCTGAAATTTCCTTATCAACAATACCGCGGCCTACTTTGCCAACATACTCTCCAACGATTGACTTTACATGTTCTTCCAGCTCGGCCAGCTTTTGCGACACAGCCTTTTTATCGCGTTCCTGCCGTTCAAGATTCGTCCTGTCAATTTCCGACTTGTGTTGAGCGACGCTCGTGTCCCATATTTTTTGGATATTGGTGACTTCAAGAAGATTTGTCCCCATCAGCTCATCAGCACTTTGGGTAGAGAACAGGTCGATCTTGGCGCCCGGCAAACCGGCTATCTTTTGTGATTCGGATGAAGACGTTTCTATGTCACTCGATCCGTCGTGAAAGAACCCAAGCGGATTACCGTCCTTATAAAAAATCATGGCTGAATGTTCATCTGTATAGATGCGCAGACAGCCATTCATTTGGTCCTCTTTGACTTTCTCAAGCAGCGTCTTGATGTCAATCAGCTTTAACTCCTGGGCCTTGTAGAGCGTTTCGCCTTCCAGGAGAGCATGGATACACATGGTCAGGTCCTTGGATAGCTTATACACGTTCAAGGCGCCGCTTCCAGTCGTCACCATCAACTCTGCCAGCGCAGAAAGCGCTGCAAAACCGGATTCTCTCTTGCCGTTTTGCCCTTCAACAAGCACACTTACCAGCTTACCTGCTTCAAAAACAAGGAGGGCAGTGTTGGCCTGAAAGACAAAACTTGCATATCCGGTAAAAGCGCCATTGCTTAGCTTTGTTAATACATCCGGAAGCTTCAGTTTCGAAACTGCCAGATTTTCAAATAACGGGTTGCCCTTTGGAAGAAGGAACATCTGAACCTCCTGAAATAACTCATTCTCACATCGGCCAAGAAACTAATGTAAATTACCTGTCATGTCAAATATTTACTATTGGATACGGCCTGAACAAGCTACCACAGAACATTACCCAAAAAAATGTGCAGGCAAATAACCGTAGTAATTATCAGAAGTTCCGTGTTTTTGCGGCCTTGTCCAAAAATAGCCGATTACATAAAATACTACAACCCACTAATATATATAACAAAAGGCACGGAGTGCAGTTTCAGCCTGATCCCGTGCCTTTTGTAAGACAAATATAATTACAATTTACATGCCATGCATGTTTAAATTTATATCGTTTGAGCATCCACAACTGCAATTGCAGCCATATTCACAATATCGTCAACGCTATCGCCACGCTGTAATACGTGAACCGGCTTGTTCATGCCCATCAGAATCGGACCGATTGCCTCGGCACCTCCAAGGTGGTGCAACAACTTGTAGCAGATATTTCCGGAATTCAGGTCAGGGAAGATCAGAATATTGGCGTTTGTTTTCAGCTTTGAGAACGTAAATCCTTCCAGAAGCTCAGGCACAACGGCGGTATCAGCCTGCATCTCACCGTCAATAATAAGATCAGGGGCTCTCTCTTTTACTATTTCAACAGCCTGCCGGACTTTCTTCGCCTGTGGATGGTTAACGGAACCAAAGTTTGAAAATGAGAGCATGGCAACCCGGGGTTCAATATCAAGCATGCGAACCTTTTCGGCGGCAAGAATCGCTGTCTCTGCCAGTTCCTCAGCGGTCGGATCGATCGTAACGGTTGTATCAGCAAGGAAATAGACGTCTTTTTTGAACACCATCATATACAGGCCGTGAACGCTGGAAAGCCCTTTCTGCTTGCCGACAACTTCCAATGCAGGACGGATTGTTTCAGGGTAATGTGTATCAATCCCCCCCAGCAACGCATCTGCATCCCCCGTTCGCACCATCATAGAGCCGAAATGGGTACGTGATTTGCGGCGCAGAATTCGCTGGGATTCTGACAGGGTAAGGCCTTTGCGTTGACGCAGCTTATAGAGTTCGGCCGCATAATGGTCGGTCAGCTCAGATTCATTTGGATCAATAACGGGAACATCCAGCTCGATATGCAAATCCGCCATTTTTTGTTCGATCTTCTTTTTGTCCCCGATAAGGATAGGTTTTGCAATCCCCTCCTCTACAAGCTCCTTTGCTGCCCTGATGATTTTTTCGTTATCACCTTCAGGGAACACGATCGTTTTCGGATCACTCTTGGCCTTGTTAATGACCATGCGCATGATCTCTTTTGACTTGCCTTGAGAAAATTCAAGATGCTCAACATATTTAGCCATGTCTTCAATTGGCTGGCGGGCAACGCCACTCTCCATAGCCGCCTTGGCAATGGCAGGTGCGACATGCAACAGGACGCGCGGATCAAACGGCTTGGGAATAATATAGTTGGGGCCGAAAACAAACTTCTGATTTCCGTACGCTTTGCACACCGAGTCGGGACATTCCTCGCGGGCCAATTGTGCCAGGGCTTTGACGGCTGCCAGCTTCATCTCTTCGTTGATGCAGGTGGCGCGGCAATCAAGGGCTCCACGGAAAATAAAGGGGAAACCAAGAACATTGTTTACCTGGTTGGGATAGTCGGAACGTCCCGTGGCAATCATGACATCGCTCCGCGCTGCCCGGGCGTCTTCCGGGGTAATTTCCGGGTCAGGATTGGCCATGGCAAAGATAACAGGATGCGGCGCCATGCTGGCAACCATCTCTTTGGTAAACGCTCCTTTAACAGAGAGACCGAACAGAACGTCGGCTCCGGCAGCGGCTTCCTCCAGCGTACGGAAATGGGTATCAGCAGCAAAGAGCTCCTTGTACGGATTCATCCCTTCGACACGCCCTTTGTAGATAACCCCTTTCGTATCACACATGATCATATTGTTCGGCTTGACTCCCAGAGCGATGGCGAGTTTTGCGCATGAGTTGGCAGCAGCACCCGCTCCATTGACGAC
>Ga0154471_188_pt2 | contig 23928 bp, 35 predicted proteins | sample RifGroC2_FD_115950 | JGI IMG/M metagenome (GOLD analysis project Ga0154471, IMG submission 115950) | Geobacteraceae bacterium GWC2_53_11
TCATCGCTCTGTGCGGCGACAAGATCGACGTCTTTTCTGGCGACGACTTCATCACCTTCCCGATGATGGCCTGCGGTGCCAAGGGGATCATCTCGGTGCTGGCCAACATCATGCCGCGCACGGTGGCCGACCTGGTCGATGCCTTCTTTGCCGGCGACATGGAGAAAGCACGTCAGCTGCACCTGCAGACCCTCAAAATCGGCAGCGCCATGTTCATCGAGAGCAACCCGGTACCGGTAAAGACCGCACTGGAGCTGATGGGCAAAGCCTCCGCCGACGTCCGCCTGCCGCTCTGCGAGCTGGGTGCGGCGAATAAAGAAAAACTTGCTGCTATCATGAAAGAGTACAAGCTGATTTAATCCTGAAACTATCAGGACAAGTCATATTAGCCTCACGATTACCTCGTGATTGCCGGGATTTTGAATCTAAAAATCTTGAAGTAATCTTGAGGTGATCGTGACGCTGAAAAAGGTTTTTACGTAATCCATATCTGATAACAAATGAAGAGGTTTACCATGATTAAAGTAGCTGTTTGCGGTGCCGCCGGGCGTATGGGGCAGCGCATTATTACTTCCATAATTGAAGCCGACGGGGTGCAGTTCTGCGGCGCGCTGGAGCGTCCGGGACATGCCCAGATCGGACAGGATGCCGGACTGCTGGCCGGCTGCGGTCCAACGGGCGTGCATATCACCGATAGCATCAACGCCGTCGTCTCCGCCTGCGATGTGCTGATCGACTTTACCTCTCCCAAGGTGTCGCTCAAAAACCTCGAAGTCTGTGCCCTGCACAAGAAATCCATCGTTATCGGCTCCACCGGCTTTACTCCGGAAGAGCGCGAACTGGCTGCCGAACTCGCCAAGGATATCCCGGCGGTACTGGCTCCCAACATGTCGGTCGGCGTCAACGTCTGTTTCAAGGTCTTAAAAGATGTCGCAAAAATCCTCGGCGATGATTTTGACGTCGAGATCGTGGAATTGCACCACAACAAGAAAAAAGACTCACCGTCAGGAACTGCCGTGCGCATGGGCGAGGTCGTTGCTGAAGCGCTGGGACGGGACTATAACAAGGTGGCCAACTATCATCGCGAAGGCATCTGCGGCGAGCGCACCAAAGAAGAGATCGGCATGCAGACCGTGCGCGGCGGCGACATCGTTGGCGAGCATACCGTCTACTTCATTGGCATGGGCGAGCGGATTGAAATCTCCCACCGCGCGATGACAAGAGACATGTTCTCGCGCGGTTCCGTGCGGGCGGCAAAATGGGTGGTCGGCAAGGCGCCGGGGTTATACGATATGCAGGATGTGTTAGGTTTGAAGTAGAGTAGAGAGGAGGATAAGGACATGGCTACTACGTATCGTGAGAAAATAATCGCTGACATAAACGATATTCCGGATGCAAAACTGCCTCAGTTCTACACGGTTCTTCACACTATCAAACAACAACTGTTTCCGAAATCAGATCCTGCGAAACCAACTTCTGGAATCCGTCAACTGGGGAGTGCCAAGGGACTGATCAGTATCGCGGATGATTTCAACGCACCGTTGCCGGATGACATTACGAATGAGTTCTATAAGTGAAGTTTCTGCTCGATACACATACTTTTCTCTGGATGATTGCCGACGATGACAAGCTGTCCGCAGTAGCCAGGAAGTGTATTTTAGATAAGAAATCAAATCTTTATCTGAGCAGTGCAAGTGTATGGGAAATTTTTATCAAAACCAGCATCGGCAAACTTACGTTGCCTGACCATCCGCAGACATTCATCAGCAAGCAACTTTCGGAAAACCTGATTGACGAACTCCCCGTCACTTTCAAGCACGCCTTCCAATTGCATCAGCTCCCGTATCACCACAAAGACCCATTTGACCGGATGCTGATTTCCCAGGCTCAAGCGGAAAAATTGTCAATCCTGACAGCTGATAGTCTATTTGCGAGTTATGACGTAAAAACCATTTGGTAAGAAAAATATATCGTAAGGAGTATTAACCGAACATGGCAAAAATCAACGACAACTACCTGAAACTGAAAGCCGGCTACCTGTTCCCCGAGATCGGCCGCCGCGTGCGCGAATTTTCCGCCGCCAACCCTGACGCCAAGGTCATCCGCCTCGGCATTGGCGACGTGACCCGTCCGCTGGCACCGGCTGTATTGAAGGCTTTCCACGACGCCGTGGATGATCTGGGCACCACCGACCACTTTGCCGGCTACGGCCCGGAGCAGGGGTATGACTGGCTGATCAACGCCATCATCGAGAAATCCTACAAGCCGCTCGGCGTCTCCCTCAAGACGGAGGAGATGTTCATCTCCGACGGCTCCAAGTGCGACTGCGCCAATATCCTCGACATCTTCGGCATGGACAACGTGGTTGCCATCGGCGACCCGGTTTATCCGGTCTACAACGACACCAACGTTATGATCGGCCGCACCGGCGATGCCGACGACAAGGGGTATTACAAGGGCATCGTCTACATGCCGTGCAACGAAGCCAACGGCTTCATTCCGTCGCTGCCGACCGAGAAAGTGGACATCATCTATCTCTGCTTCCCCAACAACCCGACCGGTGTGGTGGCCAGCAAGGCCGAGCTGAAGAAGTGGGTCGATTATGCCAACGCCAACGACGCGGTGATCTTCTTCGACGCCGCCTACGAAGCGTTCATCACCAACCCGGACATCCCGCATTCCATCTACGAGATCGAAGGGGCCAAGAAGTGCGCCATCGAGTTCCGCTCGTTCTCCAAGACCGCCGGCTTCACCGGTGTTCGCTGCGGCCTGGTGGTCGTACCGGAAGAGGTCATGGGCACTACGGCCAGCGGCGAGAAGTACAGCTTCAACAAGCTCTGGTTGCGCCGCACCACCACCAAGTTCAACGGCGCCTCTTACCCGGTCCAGCGCGCTGCCGCTGCGGTCTACTCCGAAGAAGGGTGGAAGCAGACCAAAGAGATCATCGATTATTACATGGAGAACGCCCGCATCATCCGTGAAGGATTGACGGAAGCCGGTGTAACGATCTTCGGCGGTGTTGATGCCCCCTACATCTGGCTTAAGACCCCGGGCGGCATGACCAGCTGGGATTTCTTCGACAAGCTGCTGACCGAATGCAACGTGGTCGGCACCCCCGGCAGCGGCTTCGGCCCGAGCGGGGAGGGGTACTTCCGGCTGTCGGCCTTCGGCCATCGCGAGAACGTGATTGAGGCGGTTGAACGCATTAAGAAGAACCTGAAATAATGTGATACACTGAAAGGCGGCTGATGAGGCCGCCTTTTGCGTATAATGCGCTCTAAGTGAGGAGTCGAGCATGCCGACAATCAGTATGTTTTTCGGAATCCTGTCCGAATGTTTTTCAACGAACATTCGCCGCCGCATTTTCATGCTGAATATGGGGAGTACAAGGCCGTTATCAATATCCAGACGCTTGAGGTTATGGATGGCAAAATGTCGCGCCGGGCACTGGAACTTGTCCTTGACTGGGCGGAACTTCACCAGGCTGAATTAATGGAAGATTGGGATCTCTGCCGCAAGCATATTGAGCCTCATCCTATTGAACCTTTGCAGTGACTGAGGAGGTGGAGTCATGTACTGGGATGTTGTAGAAGCTAAAGTTTTGGGAACACTTGAATTTACCGTGACGTTTGCCGACGGATTAAGCGGAAAGGTGAAGATTCTCCCGACGCACCTGTACGGGGTTTTTGAAAAGCTCCGTGATCCGGATTTTTTCAAGGAGTTACGGGTTACGGATGGTTTCGTTTCGTGGCCGGGAGATATTGACATCGCACCGGATGCCATGTATCGCGAGATCAAGAACAAGGGTACGTGGGTGCTGGAGTGAGCGCTCTGTCTCATAAAATAAAAGGTAAAACAGTTCATATCGATGAGCGGTACCTTCATGTTGAACTTAAAGACGGCCGGATGATTTCCACGCCGATGAGCTGGTACCCTGAGTTGAACAACGCTACCCTGGCCCAGTTGGCAGGTCGCCGCTTTATTTGCCGCGGCACCGGTATCGAGTGGCCGGAGCTGGATTATCACCTGAGCATTGAGGCGATGCTTACTGAAACCCGGCTGGCGAAGGCGGCGTGAGGGGAATGGTCAGTTGATTTTTTATGAAAACAGGCGGCTGACGAGGCCGCCTGTTTTCATTCCATGCATTGACAATTCAGAAACGGCTCTGTAAAATGTCTATACCGATATAGACATTTATTGGAGGTTGAAATGAACGCTTCAATTCTCGATTTGCGTTACAAAACAAGTGACATTCTGGCCGCACTGGACAAGCGTGAGTCGGTCACCATTCTCTACCACGGCAAGCCGAAGGGCACCATCATACCGCTGGAAGATTCCACTGCCGGCAGGGTGTGCGAACACGAATTTTTCAACATGTATGCCGCAGAAACTGAAGCGGTAGATGAGGTCATGGAGCGTCTGCGGGGCGGGCGTCATGATCTTTGATACCGACATCTTTATCTGGGTGCAGCGGGGTAACGTAAAGGCTGCCGCGTTGATTGACGGCACCAAGGATCGCTTCCTGTCTGTTCAGACCTACATGGAGCTGCTCCAGTGCGCCAAAGACAAACAGCAGCTTCGCCTGGTGAAGCGCTTTATCTCGGATTTCCGTTTTTCGGTTCTGCCGCTGACGGAGAACATTGGTCACCGGGCACTGGTTTACGTGGAGGAATACGGTCTGTCGTCAGGTATGCGGGCGGGTGACGCCATCATTGCTGCAACCGCGTCGGAAAACGGCATGCCGCTGGCGACCGGTAATGCCAAGCACTTCAAGGTGGTCAAAGAGTTGGAGTTGAAGGTTTTCAAACCGTAGATAACGTTGATGTTGATGAAGGACGGCCAACAGGCTGTCCTTAGCAGCGGTATCTGGAAAACAGTACTCACGCGACGGCGCAACGACGCAACGAAAGGCTTTTAAGCGAATTTTCTTTGTTTTACGTCGCGTCGTTGCGTGATACAAGGTTTAAGTTGGCGCTGGAAATGGTAGGCATCCACATCCAAACGTCCGCAGCTTCTTTAACGGAGAACATATTTATGGCAACTGTAGCTGAAATCCAGAATATTTCCGATCAGATTCGCAGAGAGTTTTCTCCGCAGAAAATAATCCTGTTTGGCTCTCATTCAGCAGGTAATCCAGATGTTGATTCTGATGTCGATCTGCTGGTTGTTGCACCGTTCCAAGGGAAACCATGGCGGTTTGCCGTTGAAATAAGAGAGCGCATCAATGCAGGAGTCCCGCTTGATTTGCTGGTGCGCACCCCGGAACAGCTTCAGGAGCGGCTGGCAATGCACGACATGTTTCTTACTGAAATAGTGACAAACGGCACGGTACTCTATGAAGCCTGAAACTGTGGAGTGGGTAGACAAGGCCGATGCGGATCTTGACACCGCAAAGCGTGAAGTAGCGATTGTTGAATCACCCAATTACGACGCGGTCTGCTTTCATTCGCAACAATGCGCTGAGAAGTATTTGAAAGCCGTGATGGTTGAAGATGGTTTGCGGGTTCCACGAATCCACGATCTTGAGGCGTTGCTCAACTTGTTGACCTCACAGCATCCGGAATTGCAAAAGGTAATTCACTTGGCCAGAATATTGTCGGCAATGGCGGTTGAAGTCAGGTATCCGGGCATGACGGCTGATGAAGACGATGCCGAGGAATCAGTAAGGGCTGCGGTGGCGATTCGTGAAGTTGTTCGGGTTGTTTTTGGATGTTGATGAATTAAATAAACTGTCCCCGGAATTCCCGCCTTTGTCTTGACGAGTTACTTTTTTTCAAGATGAAGAGTAAAGGATGAGTCGCTTTTTACGGCCTTGTACAATTTGATAGACTTGGATGATTGTTTGACTACATCTGTGACCGCCTGAATAGTTTCGTCGTCAGCGGCACAACCAAAAATGATGCCTGATAAGTAATGGCCAGGAATTTCTACTATCCCAGCTCCCCCGCCTCTCAAGCTTCTGTGCTCTTGTTCATAAGCCCAATCAATTGATTTTGTGGAAATGAGCGCAACAGCTAATGCCAAATTCACATCGTCGCTGAGGCCAAATTCAAGGGCTGGATAATCCTTGACATACCTTACTGGTTGCGGGTTAAACATGCTGTCTTTATCTAATGTGAATTCAAGGCAAATCCCTTGGTGACGGTCAGCATAATGTGAGTACATAAGTATGTTTAGCGGATCACTGGAAAGGCAAAGGACACCGATTTCGTTCTCAACCAGTTTATGCAACTCTTGTAATGCTTCCGCACAATCTTCAATAGTTTTATCTCTGCTTTGCTGAATAGTTACATCTAATAATTCAGTTAATTGTTCTGAGTCTGGTCGAATCATTCCTTGGGGCATAACCCTGTCAAAAAGCCGCATTTGGTGCTCCAGGCGTTTTCGCATAAACTGGATAACACTTTCTTCACTAAACTTTATTCCATACAGCTTACAATCGAATGGATCGTTAAATCGTAAAGTGCTGCTGTAATAAATCTTGTTATGGAGAACCAGATCACTTAAGTACTTGATATAGTCGCCAGAATACGGCTGATACCTGTACAGCTTTCCTTCAAAGTTTGCTAGATTTGCGTGTTCTTTACTCATTTGTAAACCCTGCTCATGTTATAGGATAACTTGTGACCCTTCGCCTATTTCAATCAAAAGGCCGGCCAATTGGCCACCTTTGCAGTTTCAATCTACCTCCCCACCGAATACCACGTTCCCTTACCCGTACCATGCTGCTCCAGATACCCCTGCTGAACCAGTTGGCGCAGATGCAACTTGACGGTGTTGCGATTGGCGGACAGAAGAGTTACTGCGTCGGTAATGGTGATTTTGCCACGCTCCCTGGAGCTGGCCAGCATCTTTTCCTCTAGTGGCACCAATTTCTCCAGCAACTGCTCGCGCTCGTCAATTGGAATTACCCATAAATATACCCAGAAATACCCGTAATCAAGGAATAAGACGAAAGGCTACTTATTGCATGTCAGATCCTGACATATACGTTACCCTTGACTAACCGGGACTGGAGGAGACGTTGTTGATCAGTTTTCAGGTTCAGGGCAAACGCAAGAATCAAAATCTTCATTCAAGCATTCTTTGCAGACCCCGCTACTGCACCGCGCCGCTTCTATCGTCGCTATGTTGATCTTTTTCATCTCCATCATCGCATCGAACGCCCGCTTGGCGGCGGCTGGGTCGGGATCGCTTATCGCCTCGATCAGGGCGACCGGGGTAATCTGCCACGACAGGCCCCATTTGTCGCGGCACCAGCCGCACTCACCCTCTTCGCCGCCGTTGCCGACAATGGCGTTCCAGTAACGATCCGTTTCTTCCTGGTCAATGGTTGTAACCTGAAACGAGAATGCCCAGTTGTGTTTGACCTCGGGGCCGCCATTAAGCCCGATGCAGGGAATCCCCATCACAGTGAACTCGACCGTCAACACGTCCCCTTTCTTTCCGGACGGATAGTCTCCCGGTGCGAGGTGTACCGCGTCAACGGATGAATCGGGAAAGGTTGCAGCATAAAATAGCGCCGCTTCCTCGGCGTCGCGGTCGTACCAAAGGCAAATTGTGTTCTTCGCCGGTGTTTTCATGTCATTTCTCCTTCGTGATGCGCCGCTCTGAAAAAAGTGCCGGTGATGAGCGGTCAGTGTACCGGTCCATTACGATTTATTTGTCACCTTCATTTTATTCTCTTTGGCGAAGATGTTTTATAAAATAATCCCGTGAGGGGGCGGCGGGGGCAGAAGATATAGTTCACAAGGCGGCCAATCAGCCGCCTTTGCTGTTTCTGTAACAGTTCAGAAAATTCCGCTTGACCCGTCTACCACTTCACGGTTTAGCGTTGTCCTTGTCATGGCCATGATATAATTACTCATCTTGAAAAGGAGAACGAACTATGAAACCAACTGTTACCGTAGAGGAGTGGATGGCCCGCTTCAAGGCCATCGGTCTGGATCAGGCGGCAATGGAGAAGTGGCACCACCTGTTTGAACAGGAGAACCCGGCTGGACATCAGAGCTTTCTGGAGTGGCTGGGACTGCCGGCGGATAAGATCGGCAACATCAGAGCCAAATCCGCCTGATTATCGACGTGCCCCCGGCAGTCCGCCGGGGGCACTATTGGAGGGTGTATGTACCGTATCACTCAACTGGCTCAGCAGTTCGGGCTGTCACGCAGTACGCTGCTGTATTACGACCGCATCGGGTTGTTGTCGCCATCGGGACGGAGCGAGGCTGGCTATCGCCAGTACTCTGCCGCTGATCGGGGGCGGCTGGAGTCGATCTGCTCCCTGCGCCGGGCCGGCATGGATATGGTCGGGATCAGGGCGATTCTTGCCACTGCCGGTGACGACACGACCACGGTGCTGCGGCGGCGTCTGGATGAGATCGGCGCGGAGATCGAGGCGTTGCGTACCAAGCAGCATCTGCTGGCCGGCATGCGGAAAGTGCAGGGAGAGGGTGGCCCGGGTGTCACCGTAAACAAGGAGATGTTCGTCGCCATGCTGCGAGCTGCCGGTATGGATGATGCCGCCATGAAAAAACTGCATGTGGAGTTTGAACGGCGGGAGCCGGAAGCCCACCATGCCTTTTTGCGCTCCCTCGGCATCTCAGAAAAGGAAGCGCTGCTGATCCGCACATGGTCAGCGGCCTTAAACGGCACTACGCCGGGATAGCTGAAGCGGAAGACGTTTACGCCAGGTGCGAGGCCGACGGAGTGACTCTAAAGGCTAAAGCAATTAGCAGCCTCGACCACAACCGCTGCCGCAAATACCACAGCCATCTGAGCTGACAATGTCAGCGGAATTCTGCTTGTTACGGAGATTTATTGAAGAGAGGTCTACTTGCCAGGCATCATCAACCATTTTTCCCTGCACCTCGTTTTTTTCGAGCATCATACGTACCTGAGTTTCAGTAGTATCCAACAGCTGCGCCGCTTCAGTAAGCGACACAAAATCAGTTTCAGAATCACACATGATCAGGCTCCTTTTTTACAACCAGGCACGAAGCGCACCATTATCTGTCTATTATAGTATTTTGAAGTATACCTCGTTCGTGGTTTTGTCGTCCAGCGACGGATGAGATCTCTTATTGTTTTGGAACCGTGGAGTTAGATAAGGGGAATTGATGCCGGACTGGGTAAGGAGTGAAAATTAGACTACGGTGCTAGCTCCCCTCGCGTTTTGCCAGCGATAGTACTACAATTAATCATGACTCAAGTAGTACTGGAGGTGGTTGTCATGGTAGACATTATTCATCGAATAGGGATTAAATCCTCGGTAGCTCGCGTATATAACGCATTGACAACATTGGAAGGTCTGGCTGGCTGGTGGACCGAGGCAGTTACGGGCGATACCCGGATCGGAGGAAAGATCGAATTCAGCTTTCTCACGAAATCCGGCGAACTTCTGGGCAGAATGGTTATGGAAGTGCAGGAACTGGGCGAAAACAAAGAGGTGCGCTGGCGTTGCGTAGAGGGACCGGAGGAGTGGGTTGGCACTGACATAACATTCCAACTGTCGGAGCAGGATGGCCAGACGATTATCCTGTTCGGCCACCGGAACTGGCGCGAGGCGGTTGAGGCGACCTCTCACTGCAGTATGAAGTGGGCGACGTTCCTGTTAAGCCTGCGTGAGTATGTGGAGACAGGCACCGGGAAGCCGTCACCGGACGATCTGAAAATCGATAACTGGAATTAGTTTCCCCTTCCGGTTATCGGTTGGGCTGGATGCCGATACGTGCGCAAAGATCAATCAATTGCCAACAAATTGCAGGCCGACTTGATTGAGATTGATTCTGACCACTTTGCATAAAAATTTAACCGGAGATAATAATACCGTATTCAAGATGCCCGTTTCGCCAACAGAAATGTGCTTTTGTTCTGAAGCGGTCACTTCAATCAATGCTCCAATCGTAGAGATATTATCAACCAGGCAATTATAGTGCGCGCCGTTAATATCCATCCGGCCCTTTGATAGTAAGGTGAACCTTTGATCACTGCGCTTTTTACCGTGCATTGAGATCTCCATGCGGTGAATCGGAGGGGGGGGAGGTTTCCCGCTTTTCTTCCCTGTGGCTGCGATGAGTTTCTCGTATCGGATCAACACCTATGGTGACCCACCCTGATGAACGAAAAAACTTGGTAATCCTGCCTGAAACGATAAATTCCTCGATCTCCGTTTTTTTGAGCACACCAACAGTGTTGTTTTCGAAAAGTACGCTGATAAGCATGACACGTCCTCCTTGGAAATACCCCATTTCAAAAATGATTAGAATTCTTGCAGGATATAATAAGGAAGCCAGGCTGAGGTGCAAAATCAGCTGGCTTCCTTGGTTTTAGCCTGCTCTCAAACCGAACGCCGAGAAACAGGATGCGTGCTGAGGCATGTACTTAATCAAGTATATATGCCGTTGACACTGAGCGAGCTTGCATTACGGGGCGGTAATGGTATTTGCGATTAAGGTCACTGCCGTTTGCGCCAGCGCCCGGCCGCTCAGAGTTGCGCCGGTATTCATCGAGATCAGGGTTTGGCTCAATATGATTCCCTTGACGTCAGCCGTTGTCCCAAGAGTCGCTTTGCCGGATACCTGCCAGAAGATGTTCTTGGCTTGTGCTCCGCCTTTCAGGGTGACTATGGCGCCGTTGTTAACTGCCAGATCGCCAGCCATCTGCAAGATCCAGACATCGTTTGGTCCACCGGCGAGCGTAACGCCATTTGTGATTGAAACTCCTGTGGCCCATTTATAGAGGCCGGGAAGAAGTGTCATGCCGCTGATATCTCCGCCGCCCAGTTCAGTGAAGTTGGGTGATACTCTTCCGGCAGCGTCAGTGAATGCGGTTTCCATGTCGCTGATAGCGGTAGTCATCTTAGCAGGAGTAGGCGTTGCATAGTCGGCTGCGTATATTTTCCCGGTCACTAAAGACGAGGTGGAAAATGTATTCGTCGAATCCGCGATCAGTCCGAATCCGGTCATGGAAGTCGCAGCAATAGGACTAACGCCCATGCTTCCCACAATTGCGGTGGTTCCGGTCGTGGTGATTCCCGTTTTGGTCAGGAGCACAAAATTGCCGGCAGTACCAAGATTGACTGCCTTGGGACCTGCTGCCGTTGTACCAGTGGCAGGAGTACTGTCATCGTCATCACCGTTGTGATGCGAGCCGGCGAAAACAGGCAGGCTGCACATAAAAACACTCATAACCAACATCGATAAAAGACAAGCTTTCCGTCCGATAAAATTTTTCATACATTCTCCCTTTGAATTGTTGTTACTGGTATTTGTTTGCTACCAACCTTCTCCTGCGCATTGTGGTTCCGTTTTTCACCTCCCTCAAATAAACTTTAATGGCCTTTGTCCTGTTGTATCCACGGCACAAAATTTCAAAACATGCCTTCGAGTGAGACAAGCAACGTGTTTAGTAAGAGCAAGCAGTCTGCCAAGCAGCTACAGGAAATGAAATGGCTGTAATTACCGGTGATAACAGTGTGTTAGACTGGGGCTTGAGAAATGCGAGGTGTCTGGAATGACCTGTTTGCCCTCAACTTTCTGCGGAAACCTCAAATAGTTGATGAACAGAGTGTGGGTGATGAATTCCGATGTCACCAAAAGTAATGCAAAACGGGGCTGGCTTTTCAGGGCGGCACCTTTTGCTTCTTCCCGTCTGACCGGAACGCGATTCCCTACTTGTAATTTACCCGCCAGCTGAGCAACAATAGGCCGTATGCATATCCTTTTCTTCCATAACAATACGACCATCCGCTGCGCCGTTCAGAATACTCCGGAAACGGAGGGCAGGGTATGACGGTGCTCCCATGGCAACCCGGAACCACACCGTTGATGCTGGCGCCGATGCAGGGGCTGACCAACCGGGCCTTGCGCTCCTATTTCATCGAGCATGTCCGGCCCGACGTCATTTTTACCGAGTTCATGCGCGTCAACACCGCACCGGCGGGAGAATATCTCAACGCCGTTGACCGGCAGGACATTGCCTCCGAGCAGGACGGTGTGCCGCTGGTGGTGCAGCTGGTGGGGCATGGGCGGGTGGCGCTGGTCTCGGCGGCCCGGGTTGCTCAGGAGGCCGGCGCCGCACATATCAACCTCAACATGGGGTGCCCCTATGGCCGGATGGGGGGCGGCCAGACCGGCGGGGGGATGCTCCGCTATCCGGACGATCTTGCCGAGGTCATCCCCGCCCTGCGGGAGGCCGTCAACGGCTCGTTCTCCGTCAAAATCAGGACCGGGTACGATGATCCGGACCAGATCCTGTCGCTGCTGCCGCTGTTTGAGTCGAGCGGGGTGGATTTCCTGGTGCTGCATCCTCGTACCGTGGTCCAGAAGTACGACGGCGTTGCCGACCATGGGGTGACCGCCCGGGTGGTGCGGGAGACCCGCCTGCCGGTGATTGCCAACGGGGATATCCGGAACGCTGCCGATGGCGGACAGGTACTGGGCGAAACCGGCGCTGACGGGCTGATGCTGGGGCGGGGGGCGATTGCTGATCCGGCGCTGTTCCTGCGCCTGCGGGGAGGGGCGAACGCGGAGCCTGGCCGGGAAGAGCGGAGAGCTGAACTTGTCCGCTATCTGCGGGAGATACTGGTCCGCTATGACAAGCTGTTCTGCGGTGACACGCAGGTGTTGAACAAGGTCAAGGAGATCATCGCGTACCTGGATGAACCGGAACTGGCAAAGCCTCTCAAGGAACTGCGGCGGGCCAAAACCGTGCGGGCGTTCGAAGCTGCTCTGCAGGGGCTCTGCTGATTAGCCGAGTTTTGGGGACAGCTTTACGTAATGCAAAAGGCGGTCGATTTGGCCGCCTTTGCTGTTTCAATCCGTCTTCGCACGAATCAGGCGAGGTCGAACCGGTCAAGGTTCATTACCTTGTTCCATGCCGCGACAAAGTCGTGCAGGAACTTTTCCCGGGAGTCCTCGCATCCGTAGACTTCCGCCAAGGCCCGGAGCTGGGCGTTTGAGCCGAAAATGAGATCGACACGGGTGCCGGTCCACTTGAGTTTGCCTGTTGCGCGATCACGCCCCTCGAACAGGCCGTCGGAGTCCGGGGCCGCCTGCCACGTGGTACCCATGTCGAGCAGATTCACGAAGAAGTCATTGGTAAGCGTCTCAGGCCGCTCGGTGAAGACGCCGTGCCGGGACTGTCCGAAGTTGGTGTTCAAGACGCGCATGCCGCCAACGAGAACCGTCATCTCGGGAGCGGTCAGCGTCAGCAGTTGTGCCCGGTCAACCAGCAGCTCCTCTGCCGATACGGAGTACCTGGTTTTGAGGTAGTTACGGAACCCGTCGGCAGCCGGTTCGAGTACGGCGAACGCCGCCACGTCGGTTTGCTCCTGAGACGCATCCGTGCGTCCCGGCGTGAAGGGAACGGTCACTTCAAAACCGGCATTCTTCGCCGCCTGCTCGACAGCTGCGCATCCGCCCAGGACGATCAGGTCAGCGAGCGAAACCATCTTCCCGCCTGACAGCGTGCTGTTGAATTCCTTCCGGATTCCCTCAAGAGTCTGCAGGATACCCGCCAGCCGGTCAGGCTGATTGAGCTCCCAATTCTTCTGCGGCGCGAGCCGGATGCGCGCGCCGTTCGCTCCGCCGCGCTTGTCGGAGCCCCGGAACGTGGACGCCGACGCCCAAGCGGTCGATACCAGCTGGGAGATAGACAGGCCCGAGGCGAGGATTTTGCCCTTGAGGGCGGCGATGTCCTGCTCGTCAATCAATGCATGGGTGACCGCGGGGACCGGGTCTTGCCAGAGGAGCTCTTCCGATGGAACCTCCGCGCCGAGATAACGCGAGCGTGGTCCCATATCGCGGTGGGTCAGCTTGAACCACGCCCTGGCAAAGGCGTCCGCGAATTTATCCGGGTTCTGCTGGTAGTTCCGCGCGATCGGCTCGTAGATCGGGTCGAAGCGCAGGGAGAGGTCTGCCGTGGTCATCATCGGCCGGTGCTTTTTCGCCGGGTCGTGCGCGTCAACCACCATGTCCTCTTCGGCCACGTCTTTGGCCAGCCACTGATAGGCGCCAGCCGGGCTCTTGACCAGCTCCCACTCGTATTTGAACAGCGTGTTCAGATACCCCATGTCCCATCTGGTCGGGTTCGCTTTCCAGGCGCCCTCAATACCGCTGCCGATCGTATCGCCCCCCTTGCCGCTGCCGAAGCTGCTCTTCCAGCCGAGCCCCTGCTCCTCGATGCCTGCGGCTTCCGGTTCCGGGCCCACATGCGCCGCATCGCCTGCGCCGTGGCACTTGCCGAAGGTGTGCCCGCCGGCGACGAGCGCGACGGTCTCTTCGTCGTTCATGGCCATGCGTGCGAAGGTCTCGCGAACATCGCGGCCTGAGGCGGCCGGATCCGGCTCGCCGTTCGGCCCTTGCGGGTTCACGTAGATCAGTCCCATCTGCACGGCAGCAAGAGGATTTTCCAGTTCCCGGTCACCGGAGTAGCGCTTGTCGCCAAGCCACGTGTCCTCAGACCCCCAGTAAATGTCCTCTTCCGGCTCCCAGATATCTTCGCGCCCGCCGCCGAAGCCGAACGTTGTGAAGCCCATCGACTCCAGGGCGCAGTTGCCGGCGAGGATCATCAGGTCGGCCCAGGAGATTTTCCTGCCGTATTTCTGCTTGATCGGCCAGAGCAGGCGGCGCGCCTTGTCGAGGTTGACGTTGTCGGGCCAGCTGTTGAGTGGCGCAAAGCGCTGCGTACCCGATGAGGCGCCGCCGCGGCCGTCGCCGGTGCGGTAGGTGCCTGCGCTGTGCCACGCCATCCGGATGAAGAGCCCCCCGTAGTGACCGTAGTCAGCCGGCCACCACTCCTGCGAGTCGGTCATCAGCGCAAAGAGGTCTTTCTTCACTGCTGCAAGGTCGAGTTTTTTGAATTCCTCTGCGTAGTTGAACTTCCCGCCCATCGGGTTGACCAGGAGAGAATTCTGATGAAGCATCTTGAGGTTCAACTGGGTCGGCCACCAGTCGCGGTTCGATGTGCCACTGCCGGCCGTGGGTTTATCAGTTCGGCCCGTTACCGGGCATTTGCTATCGTTATTCATCTCAGCTCACCTTTCCTTTCAGTTTTGGATTAGTGCAGTGCTAACCAGGAATTATGTGTCTAGTCACAGTATACCCCAAAACATGAGTGTATGTTGCCAGTCATGTAATCACCTCAATTCAGGAGATTATATCGCGTGTGCCAGATTTTCGGAGATTCGGGAGTTCTTGAAGACAATACGGAAGAATGTGAAGTAGTACTGAGGATCGGTGGCCGTAGAGGTGCCCTGCTTGCAATTCTGGAAGCTCAATTGTATACTCCCGTCAACCAGATTAGGAATCCGCAGCAGGGTCAAAAATTACCCATCAAGGAGTTGACATGAAAGCTAATCATATTTTAATCGGCAGTATGCTGCTCTGCGCAACAGGCGCGTGGGGGGCGCAGCAGCCAGCAAAAAAGGTGGACTCGCGGACGGCCCATGCCATTCTGGAAACGAAATGCACCAAATGCCACAGTGTTCAGGTTATCGATGCTGCCCTTGGTGCCCATAAGGATATGGCGAAGATTCAAAAGGCAATGGAAGGCAAAGGGGCATCCCTCAGCGCTTCAGACCGGGAAGTGCTCGGCATTTTCTGGAAACAGCAGAATCCCTTGCAGAAAAAGAAGTAGCAGACGCGACGAGTTGGTTCTTGCGGAACATTCCAGGAACACCCGACGTAATGTAAGGCGGCCGCGTGGCCGCCTTTGCTGTTTCTGCACTTGAAATCAGCCAGGGATTAAAAGGGTTGAAAAGCCGCGGTCCCTTTTCGTTCCTGCGTTTTTGACTGGCGGAAAAACGGTAACTCCGTTAAAAATATGGAACCATGACAAACAAAATCGCGCCCCGCAAAAAACACGTTAATAACAAGGTCCTGCGCTGGGTTCTGATTTCCTGCGGCTGGATTTCCCTGGTGAGTGGTGTGGTAGGGATTTTTCTTCCGATTGTACCGACGGTTCCTTTTCTCTTGCTTGCGGTTGCCTGTTTTTCCAGAAGTTCCGAACGGTTTCATTCCTGGCTGGTGGGACACGCTCACCTGGGGCCGCTGATACGCGACTACCTGCAAGGTACAGGGATTCCCCTCAGGGCAAAAGTATCGGCAATCGGCATGGTTTGGGTGTCGTTCCCCGCGTCTGCATTGCTGTTCGCTCAGGCTTTCTGGCTGAAGGCACTGTTGTTGACGACGGCAGCCGGCATTACCCTGTACCTGCTTACCCTGCCGACTCTCCCGAGGAAGTAAAAGCCTGATTGGCTCAGCATGCAAAACAGGAACATCACAAATTACATGTTGTCGTCGCTGCACAGTATTCCAGACCCGGTCAAATCCTGAATTGCTGAACCAGGCGCTGCAACTCCTCAGCATTGCCATTTAATTGAGCGGCTGCAGTTGCCGATTCCTTGGCGCCCAGCGAGGTATGCTGCACCACCTCGGTGATCTGCAGAATATTGCTGGAAATCTCGGCTGTTGTGGCGGTCTGTTCTTCGGCCGCAGTGGCAATCTGGTTCACCTGCATCGCCACGTCATTGATCTGTTCGAGGATATCGCGCAAAGCCGCTCCTGAACGGGCCGCTTCCGCCGTGCCGCTCTCCACCTGGCGAACTCCCTGCTCCATGGCTGTTACTGCACCTCTGGTTTCGCACTGGATGGCTTTGATCATCTCGCTGATTTCGCGGGTAGCCCGGCTGGTACGTTCTGCCAGGGCGCGAACCTCATCGGCAACGACGGCAAATCCGCGTCCCTGCTCTCCGGCACGGGCCGCTTCGATCGCGGCATTGAGCGCCAGCAGGTTGGTCTGGTCGGCGATGTCTTCGATGGTGCCGATGATCTTGCCGATCTCATCTGAGCGTGTGCCGAGACTTTCAACCGTGACCGCTGTTTCCTGTACCTTGGCGGCTATGTCTCCCATTACGGAGACGGTTTTGTCAACCACCTGAACGCCGATGTCGGCTGCCTGGGTGGCACGTTGCGCACCCTCTGCGGCCATCTGGCAGTTCTGGGCGATATCTCCGGATGTGGCCGACATCTCTTCTCCGGCTGTAGCTACGGTTCCTGCCTGGCTGGCCACGCGGTCGGCACCGGTGGCGATCTGTTCTGCTGCCGAGCTTAGTTGAACAGCCGCACTGGCTACTTGATTTGAGGTGCTGGACACCTGGCCGATGATGTTGCGGAGGTGTTCAGTCATCTCTTTCATTGCTACCATCAGTTGCCCGGTTTCGTCTTTTCCTGCCACCTGGACATCCACTGTCAGATCGCCTCTGGCCAGCCTGTTGGCAACCTCAACACCCATGGCCAGTGGTCTGGTGATCGAGCGGGCAATCATCAGGCCGATTGCGCTGGAGAGCAGCACTCCGATGATAATGGCAGCGATCGATAACAGCTTGTTCCGATGGTACTGTGAGGAACTGTGCTCCCATTCCTGTTTTGCAACCGTGAGCTGGATATCCACCAGCTCGCTGAATTTCTCCGATACGGGGTCGATGGCCGGATAGAGTTCCAGGATGGTGAACGTAGACAACTCTTCGGCCTGTTCGCTCTTCAGGATGCCGGAGAGCTTTGCGACTGCCGCATCAGCCTTGCCCATCAACGGTTTTGCCTGTTCGACCAGCCTCTTTTCTTCGGCAACCAGGGTGGTGGCGAGATAGGCCTTCCATTTTTCGGCAATGTTCTTTTGGGCCTCTGCAACATTTTTCCGCCCTTCGTCCCACTTCAGGTTGCCGTTGCGGACCTTGTGGGACGTATCGACTATGTTGACCGCATACATGTCGGCAATCACTTTCAGGTCTTTTAACGGCATAACCCGATCCTGATACACGGTGTCGAGTGCGCTATCGGATTGTTTGGCGCCGTGCAGACCAAGGTAGCCGAGGCAGATCAGTAAAAAGGACATAAAACCAATCAGGAAAAATAGCCGCGTTCCAACATTAAAATTATTCATACACCCCTCCTGCATACGATTGATTCCGGCAGACGTCAAAAAGACTTATATATGTTTATCAGGTGTTGCACATTAGTCAATGCCAATAGGATGGAAAAGATGTGCATCAGGCTTTAAGCGTTTCCGGATCTGGCTCGAGCTTATTCGTACGCCGCAAAACAAGGAAATTTGTGGGGATTGGCTGGCATCTCGTGCTTACCGGTATTGACAAGTTTGCCGTGGCGGGCCATAAATATTTACTTTAGATAGCCCCTGGCACATTCTTGTGAGAGGAGATCATGATGTTCAAAGAGCTGAAACCGGAAGAGACGGAACTAGTTGGTATGTGGCTTGACCTTGGCTTGAAGGTTATGGGAGACGCAATTGCCGACCGGGTGGAGTGGCTGACTGCAGAGCGGCTGGAGAAACTAGCGGAGAACCGGGAAGAGCTGGCGGAACTGTACCGCGATCCGCGCGATCACCGCCTGTGGGAGAAGGTACTCCCCTTTGCCGGTGGCCCTCCGACCTTGCGCTGCCTCACGGCGGACGACGCAGCGGCACGGTTCGGTGTTGCCGCCTGACAGCAGGGAAAGGCGCGGCAGGTTTGACAGGTTCTCCGGGATAATGACGGGATGGTGATGGCAGTCGCCGCCTTTCTTGTCAGTGTCTTTCTTCATATCTTTGCGCCGTTGCGTGAGATGGATTCTGCCTTCCAGACTTTTATCCGCGTTCATCCCCTGTATCCATGGTTGCCTGTCTTGTCTGTATTGCCGGTTTACCCAACTGCCGCAGGAACAGCCAGATTAAAGGTGGGAGGATTACGAGGTAGACATAAAAGAGCAGCCGGAACGTCTGTCCCACGCCGTGGGCATCGGCATAGCGCCCCACCAGCGGACCGGTGAAGGCGAACATGAGCCGGAAGCAGAGGGATTGCAGCGAGAGCATCCCCGCCCGGGTGGCCGAGGGAATCTCGGCTTGGGCAACATGGAGCAGGTACGGTCCCCGCATCCCCCGCATTGCGGTGAGCAGGTAGTAGAAGAGGAAGCCCCACAGCCCCGCAGCAACCCCCAGCCCCAGGTAGCCCCCCAGAACAAGCACCATTACCAGCAGGATCATTCCCCGGTCACCCAGAAAGGCCCGTAGCCGGTGGCTTGATACGGCGAAGAGGGCTACGACCATGTTGGCGCCTGCCCAGACCGGGCCGAAGGAGGCGAGCGGCACGCCGCAGTCGCGCATGTAGGGCTGGATAAGCCAGACCGGATAGAAGGAGGAGAGGCCGAGGACGACGCTGAGCAGGACCGTCACCCGCAGGCGCCGGTTCTCTACGAAGACGTAGCGCGCCGAGGCGATGGCTTCGGCCAGGTGGCTGCCGTGGCGGCGCGGTTCGCGCCGGGGTTCATTGAGCCCCCGGATGACGCCGAGCGCCAGCAGCCAGACCGCTACCTGGAGGAAGAAGGGGAGCAGCGGAAACTTTGCGTAGAGGACGCCGGCAAAGATGGCTCCGGCCGCCTCGCCGGTCTGGCCGAAGAAGGTGGAGCGCCCTTCGCAGCGGGCGTAGCTTGACTCCCGGCCGTTCGCCTTGAGGGATTCGAAGAGCAGGGCGCTGTCGGTGCCGCTGATGAAGGAGGTGGAGATGCCGAGCAGGATCTCGGCGATGAGGACGTCCTGAAACGACGTGGCCATGGTGTAGCAGCCCCAGCCCACCAACCCCAGGAGCGAAGCCAAGGTCAGGGCGGTGCGATAGCCGAGTCGGTCGCTGAGGTAGCCGGAAGGGTACTCCATTACTACCATGGCCACGGCAAAGATGCCCTGCAGCAGCAGGATCTGGGAGAGCGACAGGCCGATGTGATCCTTCCAGAACAGGGTGATGACCGCCAGGGGAAAGAGGGTCATCTGCAGGAAGGAAAAGGTGTAGAGCAGGGGGATATTGCGCCGCAGGGTCGTCATGGGGGAACCTTATGTCGCCTGCCGGGAACCATGCGGGCAGGTTGCGAAGACGCCTATTGGTTCGGCTCTTCCTGGGCCGCTTCGTTGCAGCGCTCCACTACCTCCCGGAGCCAGGCTATTTCATCGGGAAGGAACTGTTTCGAGTACTCGGTGCCGACGTTCAGCGCCCAGTGGAGCGGCGGCATGGTGGTGGCGGCAAGTACGTGTCCAGGAACCCCCACCCATTTCACATCGTTTGCTGCCCACGCCTTCAGGCGTTCTTCGGTATCGAACAGCATCAGGTAATCGTTTCCTTCCGATTCGATTATCAGCGGGAGAATCTGCCCTTCCTCAACGGCTGCTCCGTCGAGTTCCTGCGGGTCAAGGGTAGGGACGCAAAAGGTCGTATTGAGAAAGAGATCGTAAAACCTGGACTGTTGCTTGGCATCGTCCATATCCAAACGCAGAGTTTGCAGCACCTGGTCGAGTCCGGTTCGTTCCTGAGTTGTTTCGGTTGCTGCTACCATCGGCTGGTTACCTCGATCAGGTGATAGCCGAACTGGGTCTTGACCGGGCCAAGCAATTTGTTCAGCTCTTCGCCGGAGAAGACGGCGTCATCGAACTCCTGTACCATCTGCCCGGCGCGGAAAGCACCGAGATCTCCACCCCGCATGCGGGAAGAACAGGAGGATTTGTGTTTTGCCACTTCGGCAAAATCGGCACCGGCTTCAATTTCGGCTTTAAGCTTCAGGCATTGGGCTTCTGTATCCACAAGGATGTGGCGGGCGCTGGCAGGCATGGATGCTCCTTAGTGAAAATTTCCGGCATAGTAGCTTAAACGGCAGGGCAGGGCAACCGGCAAAAAGAATTAAAACGGCGCAAAAACACTGCTGGCCGATCCTTACCGGGATCGGCCAGCAGTGTCTCGTCTGTATAAGGCCTCATTCAGCTCGTGCGATGCAAGGCTCGTCATCCCACATTTCGAATTCTTCTTCCGTGATTCGGTGAAGTTCAACCGGGATATATTCCATATCCTGAGTTTTACCTTTTCTTTCGGCTCTCATAGCTCATCCCTCCTTCCCCTCTCTTTTATTTGTATTGTATCAGGATTAGAAATTATTGAAAACAGTTTCGACGCCTTGAATAGTGTTGTATGGTTGCAGAAATTATCCATACGGGTATGCTGTCGCCGACAGCACTTCAACTACACTCTTAACCGGAAGCTATCATGAAAATTCAGAAAGTATCTGTCGAGAACCGCCCCAAGGTTTATGCGCTGCTGCAGAAGGCCTTTCCGGACAGCACCTACGAAGCGCTGCTGGTGCAAAAGCTTCACGAAAACGGCAGAACCGTGCACGAGTGGGTCTGCATCCATACCAATAAGGCCATCGCCTATGTCGCCTTTACCACTGCCTATGACGGCAGGGAGGTGTGCGGACTGCATCTGGCGCCCATGGCCGTGGCTCCCGATTTCCAGAAGCAGGGGGTGGGGTCGGAACTGCTCCGTTTTGCCCTGCGCCAGAGCGAGATCAAAGATCAGCAGCTGTTTGTCCTGGGGGAACCGGGCTATTACAAGCGCTTCGGCTTCGAACCATGCATGCAACCGGTCTGCCCGTTTGATCCGGATAACACGCATTTTCTGAGCATGCGCAACAGCGCCACCGGCAGTTTCACCGTGGGCTATGAGCCCGAGTTCAAGAGTGCCGCCCTGCCGCCAGGCATGCAGGGGAAGAAACGCCGGAAACGGTAAATATCGGGTGAGTTCACATAATGCATCACAGGCACCCCTTCGGCTGCCTGTGATGCACGAAAAAGTGCCTTTTGAGAACAGCAGCCGTGCGGAATTACCGGGAATTGGTGACGGGCAAGAGGGAAGCTTAAGAGGTGCGAGTCGTGCTGACTCAGAGGGGCGATTCGCCGATGATCTTCACCCGGGGGCCGTTTTTCAGCCAAGTGAAACGGCCATTGTCGTTTCTGTCGCCGATAACCCATTCGTAGAGGGAGCGGGCTTCCTGAAGCTGGAGAGGTTGGGAAAAGTGGTAGTATTTGCGTTGCATCTCCTCGTCGGAGAGACCGACGCAGCCGTGCGATGCGGGAAAACCGGGCAGGTCGCGGCCATGGAGCCAGAAATCGACTCCCTTGTCGTTGGAGAAAAAACGCAATGCATAGTGCATGGGGTACGGAGTTTCGCTCTTTTCGATCTTGTAGAGTGATGACTTGTGCCGGCGGCTGAAAGCATTGATCCGGAAATCACCGGTGGGAGTCCGGGTGATCCGGTTGCCCGAGGCGATGGGAAACGAGAAGGCCAGTTCGCCATGCTCGTAAGCACCGAGGAACTGTTCGTACAGATCCACCAGGATGAATTTTTCCTCCTGCGCGGCTTCGGGATAGGTGGCGGGAAGCGGGGAATACTCTTCGATGTCGTCCAGATCACGGGGGACCTTGATGGATACCCCGGCAACCAGATGCCGCCGGTCGATCCGGTTGAAGCGGAGTACATCCTGCCAGCGGTCGCCAAAAAGCGTCTCCGCTGTTTCCCCTTTTTTGATCTTGCGGCACTCCCAGGGAACAAGCGCATCACCCGGATGGAAGACGCTGCAGAGATTGGTGATTTTGCGCGATTCTCCCCGGGCGGCCACTGGGGACAGCATTGCCAAGATCAGGATCAGCGGGAGAATTCGGATCAGCATGTTTTATCACCAGGTTCTGATTTTCCCCGAGTCAATGTGGACAAAACCGGCACCCGGATAGTAGCCGACTCCCCCCAGTCGCAGGGCGACGGCTGTATGCCTGACCTTGTCGAGGGGGATGCCGGGGATGGCGATGTCAATGGCCTTGCCGACACGGTGGAGGCTTTGTTTTGCCACATGCCGGCCGTTCTGCACCAGTAGCGAGTTGTAGGCAGGGGAGCGGTAGCCGGAGATGATGTGAATCTCGTTTCCTCCACCAAGCTTCTTGTCGACCAGGTTGAGATATTCAATGGCATTGACATCCATGATGGTTTCCTGGTTGGTGTGGTGGCACCGCATGATCCAGTTTATGGCATGAAGACCGTCCAGGTCATACGAGCCATCCGGTCTTCGGAACGTGATGGAGAGCCGGTCATTGGTGTGGTAGTTGAAAAGTGTCAGTGCTCCGGTGTTGGGAAACAACGATTTTGCGAATGCTGCCCTGCCGCTGCCAAGGGCTGCCGCGCCTGCCGCAACCAGGTGTAGAAATGTCCGTCGTGTGATATTTTTCGTAAACAAGCAGAATACTCCGTACTCCAGTATTCCCCCTTTGCATTGCATAAAAACAGGTTGTTTTTTACCAGTTTAGCGGCAACCATGTCAACTCAATTACCTTTAACATTGCTGCCCTGAAACTGCTTGGCCATTGCCGGAGCCTGGCGTAGGGAGTAAACTTCAATCATGGTATCAGGCCGGTCCGAAATGGCCCTGAAAGGGGACGTGATAGCAACGATTGCATCCTATGCTCTTTTTTCGTGCTCAGCACGCTCGCTGGCATCTTGAATTCCTGTCGCAGATGGAGACGTTATGAAACTGCGGAAAATTTCTGTAATTAAACCCGTATTGGTATTACTGGTGATTGCCATGACTTGTATCGTAGCAGCAGCACAACCTTTGCTCCCTCCCTGTCCTTCATCCCCCAATTGCGTCTCCAGCCTTGCCCCGGACAGCCACTTCATCGAACCGCTCCGTTTCTCCGGTGATGCAGTGGCCGCCTTTGCCCGCCTGCAGACTATCCTCGCCAGTCGCTCCGACACCCGGATAATTGCTGCTACCGGCACGACCCTGCAGGTTGAATTCAGGACTCTGCTCGGCTTTGTGGATGACGGTTTGCTGGTTCTGGATGCTTCCGCAGGCGTCATCCATCTCCGCTCCGCTGCCCGGCTCGGTTATTGGGATCTGGGAAAAAATCGCAGCCGCATGGAGGAAATCCGGCAGCAGTTTCTGCCGTAGTGGTGAGCATTCATGGCGAAATTCCACATATATCTTCGCGTTTCTGTCCGGTTGGCGCCGCTACGTAATGTGTGGAGAGTCAATTCGTGGGTAGGATGGTGCGCATCAAGAAACTGGTGAA
>Ga0154471_152_pt1 | contig 23642 bp, 23 predicted proteins | sample RifGroC2_FD_115950 | JGI IMG/M metagenome (GOLD analysis project Ga0154471, IMG submission 115950) | Geobacteraceae bacterium GWC2_53_11
CAGACGCTCTGTACCGGCTGCGGCAGATGTGTGCGTATCTGTCCGGTCGGGATCGATATTGCGTCGATAGTTGAAGAGATAAGTAAAAAATAACTGAACAATATCTGCCACAGAGACACAGAGACACGGAGAAAATCAAAGGCGAGAAACGAAGGGGAGAAGCAGAACAAAAAGCAGGTTAAAACCCAAATAATGTTGTTAGGTTTTGGTCTTGCCCTTAAAAAAGATTTTGTTTTTTCTCTGTGTCTCCGTGTCTCTGTGGCAAAAAAGGTTTAACAAATGTGTGATAACACCAACAAAAACATCTACCTCCCGTACCTGGCTACCGTCGCTGAAGTTATCGACGAGACCCCGGACGTTCGCACCCTCAAGCTGGTCTTCCAGGATGAAGCACTCCGAGAGAACTTCGCCTTCCGGGCCGGACAGTTCGCCGAATACTCGGCTTTCGGCGCCGGTGAGTCCACCTTCTGCATCGCCTCCTCTCCCACAAGAAAGGGATACATCGAATGCTGCTTCCGCGCGGTGGGACGGGTAACCGAAGAGCTGCGCCGCCTGGAAGTCGGCGACACCATGGGAGTACGCGGGCCATACGGTAACTCGTTTCCGATTGAGGAATTCTACGGCAAGAACCTGCTGTTCGTCACCGGCGGCATTGCCCTGCCCCCCTTGAGAACCCTGATCTGGAACTGCCTTGACCTGCGGGACAAGTTCGGCGACATCACCATTGTTTACGGTGCCCGAACGGAAGCGGATCTGGTCTACAAACGGGAGCTTCAGGAATGGCAGGATCGGAGCGATGTGCGTTTGGTCAAAACGGTTGATCCGGGGGGCAACAGTCCGGCGTGGGACGGCAAGGTCGGCTTTGTGCCGACGGTTCTGGAAGAGGCGGCGCCGAGCGCGGAGAACGCTATCGCCCTTGTCTGCGGCCCGCCGATCATGATCAAGTTTACCCTGCCGGTGCTGGAAAAGCTCGGCTTCAGCAGCGACAAGGTCTATACGACGCTGGAAAACAGGATGAAATGCGGCCTGGGCAAATGCGGCCGCTGCAATGTGGGGAACGTGTACGTCTGCAAGGACGGCCCGGTTTTTACCGCCACTCAGGTCAAGGCTATGCCGATGGAGTATTAAATGGCTACAGCACGAAAGATTGCTCAGAACAGTACGAAGAAGCGGCGCGGGAAATCAGGAAAACCGGTTATGTCAACGGTCATTACCGTGCGTGTTTCCGATAGCGAAAAAGAGCGGATAGATGAGATAATGTCAAATCTGGACATCAAGCGTTATTCTGATGTCATGAGAATGGCCCTGCACATGGTGAGACCGGATATCGGTTACCGGATGCATTTGAGGGAGATGACATGAAAAAAGCTCGTCCTTGCAATAGCGCCGATTCAGATTCGGTCGGTGCAGCCGCCCGCGTGTTTCCCTCCAAGTTGTTCGTTGAAACAACGACCCGCTGTAATCTCAACTGCTTCATGTGTGTCAAACAGAACCGCGGCAGCGACGTCAGCGAAGGTGATTTGTCACCCGAACTGTTCGAGCGGCTTGAATCCGCTCTCCCCCACCTTGAAGCACTTATTCTCAACGGCATCGGCGAACCGCTGCTGAATCTCCATCTTGAATCGTTCATACGCAGAGCCAAAAAACTGATGCCGCTAACCGGCTGGATCGGCTTCCAGTCCAATGGTGTCCTGATGACACATCTCCGTGCCGTGTCTCTCGTTGATGCCGGGCTGGACAAAGTCTGTATCTCCGTGGATGCCATTGCTCCCGAGCAGTTCAGAAAACTGCGCGAGGGTGGCGAAGTGGATGCCGTGGACAGGGCCTTGTCGGCCTTGAAAGATGCCAGAACCTTGTGCAATCGACCGGACGTCAAGATCGGCATCGAGTTTGTAGCGATGAAAAGCAACATCAGGGAACTTCCGGCAACGCTTGAATGGGCGGCCGGTCGCGGGGCGAGTTTTGCCATTGTCACCCACGTACTCCCCTACGACGAGATTCACGCCCATGAAGCCGTGTTCTGCAATATTACCGACCAGGCGCTTGCGCTGTACAATACGTGGCGCCGCAAGGCAATCAGCGCCGGTATTGATGTCCAGCGCTATGCTGAAGTGCGCTGGAAATACGCCCGAACGGCGGGCGAGCAGGCAATCGTTGATATGGTTGAAGGGATGAAGGCCGCCGCGGAAGAGCAGGGGATCATGCTTGATATTAAAAAGCTGCTCCAGCTGGAGCATCAGAGGCTTGATGAAATTAATGATATCTTTGCCGCAGCGGAAGAGGTCGCCGTCAGGACCGGGCTGGAGCTGCGCTTGCCGTCGCTGGCGCTCAAGGAACAGCGGAAATGTAGTTTCGTAGAGGAGGGAAGCGCGTTTGTCTCATGGAATGGCGACATCTCCCCCTGTTACTTTCTCTGGCATCGCTTTGAGTGCTTTGCAAGCGGCTGGAATCAGCTGGTGAAGCCGAAGGTCTTCGGCAACCTCTCCCGGAGCGATATGGTGCATATCTGGAACAGTCCGGAATTCACGTCATTCCGCACCGACGTACTTGCCTATGACTATCCTTCCTGTGCCGGTTGCGGTCTGGCTCCGTGTGACTATGTGCAGACGGATGATTTTCAGCAGGATTGCCACATCAGAAATGTTCCGTGCGGTTCTTGCCTGTGGTGCACTGGGGTGTTTCAGTGCCTACGATAACCAGTTGATTACGGCAAATAATTCCAGGTTATGAGAGCCGGGAGGCTACGCGTGAATTTTAATCATTTTGACGAAAGCGGCCACGCAATTATGGTTGATGTCAGTGCCAAACAACCGACCATGAGAACTGCTATTGCGGCAGCTGAAGTTCGCCTCTCACGAGAATTATTAAAAGCCATCACGGTTGGTGGTGTCGCCAAAGGAGACGTGCTGGGTGTTGCCCGGCTTGCAGGCATAATGGCGGCAAAACGGACTCCGGATTTGATCCCGCTTTCACATCCGCTTGCTATCCATAACGTCACTGTTGATTTTGAAATAGATGAATTATCCGGGCTGATAACAGCACGATGTACCGTGCGGGCATATGAACGCACCGGTGTTGAAATGGAGGCCATGACAGGAGCCAGTCTGGCGGCCCTGACGATTTATGATATGTGTAAAGGGAGCGACAAGTCGATTACTATCGGGGAGATAAAGCTGCTTTTCAAGGAAGGCGGCAAGAGTGGGATCTACAATCGCGACACGAAGTAGCACTGCTGCCAGGGAGATGCAAACAGATGAAACTGTATTTTCATAACATGACAATTGGGCGAATCGGAATTGCCGAAGAACATGGCATCATAACAAATCTGTATCAGAAATCAACCGCCATACAATGAGGCATACGGTTGTAACTCATTTGGTAAACAACAGAACTCCACTTACAACAGTTATGAAAATCTCAGGGCATAAAACACTTGCAATGGTTTTGAAGTATGCTCACGCAAATCAGGAGAACATACAAGAGGAGATGGATCGGCTGGAAAAGAGGTTTGGTAGTGCTGCTTAGAAGATTTGACCCGATTACACCAAAACTACGCAGAGCAATAAAAGAGGGGTTAGCAAATGAATGCTAACCCCTTGATAGTAGTGGTGCCCAGGGACGGAATCGAACCGCCGACACGAGGATTTTCAATCCTCTGCTCTACCGACTGAGCTACCTGGGCAAAAGGATTTCTCTTATAACGTCTCAGGTTGCTGCTGTCAACAGGAAAATGTGTTACTTGGCATTTTCCCGCTGAATTTTAATCGGTACATAGTTGCAGAACGGTTCTTCTTCCATGTAATCGCCGTACACGGCATCGGCTCTGGCGCGGCAGCCGCCGCAGACGTTGAGGTATTCACACTGGCCGCATTTTCCCTTGTATGACTTGAAGTCGCGCAGGTCGTTGAACAGCTCGGATTTTTCCCAGATCTCCCGGAATGGTGTTTCCTTGACGTTGCCGGCGGTGCGGTGGAAATAGGAGCAGGGCTTCACGTTGCCGAAGCAGTCGATCAGGCAGATGGATTGTGCAGCAATGCATCCTTTGCCCCCGCCGGTAGAGAAGGTCAGGGAGCGGCGCTCGAACTTGGTCCCCTCGGCTTTTGCTTTCTGGGGCACGATCCGGTAGTAGTGCGGAGCGCAGGTCGGTCGCATCAGGATGTCGTCTTCCATCTTCTCCTGCTGATAGTGCCAGTCCAGAATTTCCTCGTAGTCCTCTTTCGAGATCAGTTCGCTCATAATATCTTCGCCGCGCCCGGTCGGAACGATCATGAACATGTACCAGGCGGTGGCACCCAGTCCTTTTGCCGTCTTGAATGTTGCGGCGATATCACTCTGGTTGCGTTTGGTAAATGAAGAGTTAATCAGGAATTTCTGGCCGTTTCTGCGGAATATCTCTGCTGCCCGGACAACTCCTTCAAAAGAGCCGGGTGATTGACGGAAATTGTCATGTACTTCTGCGGTCGAACCGTCAAGTGACAGCGAAACCATTTTTATATCGGCCTTTTTCATTTTCTGGCAGATTTCATCCGTTACCAGTGAGCCGTTGGTTGCCATGCACATGCGCAGGCCGAGAGATGTGCCGTACTCTGCCAGTTCAAAAATGTCGGGGCGCATGAGAGGTTCGCCGCCGGAAAGGACCACAACCGGTTTGGAAAATGCGGCAATATCCGAAAGGAGTTTTTTCCCCTCAGCAGTTGTGAAGTCGCCTTCTGAAGATGTCAGGTCGGAGGAACAACGGCAGTGTACACAGTGGAGGTTACATTTTTGGGTGGTTTCCCACGCAATCCATTTCGGAACAAATTCTGTACTCATAGAGCTCCCGTAACGTATTTCAATTGGTAAGAAAACTACATGCCACAACGAAAAATCGTACCTGAATGGCCCCATAAACTCAAGAATATATTCAGGCAATGTCTACCCAAAAGATTAGGAATGTTAAAAAACAAGGGCTTGCAATCAGGGTGTACGTATAGTAGTATGACGCTCCCGCCGCCTTTAGCGGCGTTTTACGTACATTCACCCCCCCTCAAGGAGCACCAATTCATGCTGAGTATCATTCGAAAGCAGAAAGAATCAATTATCATCAAGTTGGTCTTTGTCATTATTGTCCTTTCCTTTGTGGGCACCATTTTTCTGGTGTGGGGCAAGGGAAGTGACGGTATGGGCGGGGGCGGGGGGTATGCCGCCAAGGTAAACGGCACGCGTATTTCTCTTGAAGATTACCAGAATGCTTATCAGCGCATCAGAAACATGTATCAGCAGATTTACGGGCAGTCTATTCCTCCTGAAATGGAGAAAATGCTGAACCTCAAAAAAGTTGCACTTGATGGACTGATCGACAACCTGCTTGCCATGAAAGAGGCCAAGTCGCTTGGCATCGAGGTGTCAAAGGATGACGTCGCCAATTCAATAGAAGCCATGCCGATGTTCCAGAAGGACGGAAAATTCAGTTTTGACCAGTACCAGCAGGTATTGAAGTCGAATCGTATGACCGCCAAGGATTTCGAAGAAGGCCAGGAAGCGGAAGTCACCCTCAAAAAAGTTCGTCAAGCGATTAAGGATAAGGCTGTTGTTACCGATGCCGATGCACTGGCACAGTACAAAAAGGAAAACGACAAACTGGAGCTTGAGTATGTTGCCTATGCTCCGGCAGATGTGATGGCAGAGATTAAACTGAGCGACGCTGATCTGAATGAGTATCTGCAGAAAAATCCCAATGATTTCAAAACTGCGGAAAAAGTAGCACTTTCTTATATTCTGCTTGAGCCAGCTTCCCAGGCTGCAAAGACGACAGTTACAGAAGAAGAGATTCAGACCTTCTATCAGAAAAACATTGACCGCTGGCAGGGCAAGGACGGCATTCAGCCACTGGCTGATGTGAAGGAGAAGGTCAAGGCCGAAGCGATCAAGCAGAAGACATCCAAGCAGATGTATGAACTGGCCGCCGACACCCTGTTCAAAAACATCAAGTCAGGTGATTTGAGCCTGATCGCGGGCACTTTGAAACAAAAAGTTCAGGAGACGGGCCTGTTTGCAGCGAATGCACCGGTCCCTGCCCTGGCAGGAGAAGCTGCTGTTATCAAAAAGGCTCTTGAGCTGAAGCAGGGAGAGCTTGGCGGCCCGGTTGAAACTGCCCGGGGAATTTACGTTCTCAAGGCTAAAGAGCGCAAGGCGGCTGTCGTTCCGGCGCTGGCAGAGATAAAGAGTGCTGTCGAGGCAAAGGCAAAAGCTGCAAAAGCTGTCGAACTGGCCAAAACGAAAGCGGAAGCCGCTGCTCAGCAGCTGGCGGCCAATACTGCTGTGAAGACCCAGACTACGGGCAGTTTCGGATTTTCCGCCAAAGGCGAAATTCCGGTAATCGGGGCTTCTGCCGAAATGGCGGAAGCTGTTTTTAAACTCACTGCGGGTCAGGCTCCTTCTGCGCCGTACAAGGTTGGCAACCGTTGGTACGCAGTACGGGTAAAGAGCCGGACAGAAGCGCCAAAGGCTCAGTTTGATGCTGCCAAGGAAGAGTTGAAGAAAAAGATGCTTCCCAAAAAGCAGGATGATGCACTGGCTGAATGGACAAAAGGATTGCGGGAAAAGGCCAAGATAGAGATCAATCAGGCGCTGATCGCCGATAAATAGGAGATGGATATGTCAAAACTAGTTCTGCAGACCGATTTTCCTGGTTTGAAACTGATGGCCCGCGGCAAGGTGCGTGATATTTATGATCTTGGCGAAACCCTGCTGCTGGTGACGTCAGATCGAATCTCTGCTTTTGATGTCATTATGAACGAACCGATTCCTGATAAAGGTTTCGTATTAACCCAGATTTCCGCCTTCTGGTTCAAGCAGATGGAAGATATCGTTCCCAATCACATAATCTCAATTGATGTTGCCGACTATCCGGCTGAATGCCAGCCCTACGCCGATATTCTCAAAGGGCGCTCAATGCTGGTTAAAAAAGCGACTCCTCTTCCGGTAGAATGCATCGTGCGCGGCTATGTTTCCGGTTCGGGATGGAAGGACTACAAGGCAACCGGTTCAATAAGCGGCATTAAGCTTCCTGAAGGGCTGAAAGAATCGGACCGTCTGCCGGAGCCAATTTTCACGCCATCGACAAAAGCAGATCTGGGCGCTCACGATGAGACGATCACCTTTGAAAAGATGGTGGAGCTCTGTGGCCGTGATCTTGCGGAGAAGGCACGGGATTATACCCTGAAAATCTACACCAGAGCTCGCGACCTGGCAGACCAGAAGGGCATAATTATTGCCGACACCAAGTTCGAATTTGGCGTTTTTGAAGGGGAACTGATCATTATCGATGAATGCATGACTCCCGATTCAAGCCGGTTCTGGCTGAAGGATGCGTATCAGCCGGGTGGAGCGCAGCCGAGCTTTGACAAACAGTTCCTGCGCGATTACCTGGAAACCCTGGATTGGGGCAAGTGCGCTCCGGCTCCGGTACTGCCGCAGGAAATACTGGACAAGACGGCCGATAAATACCGTGAGGCGCTTCAGAAGATTGCCGGAATAACGGTATAAACGTCTTTTTTAAAGACAGGAAAGAGGCGGAGCTTGCTATCCCGCCTCTTTTTTTTTGCCCGATGTCTTGACAAATTATAGTTGTACGGTAACCTACTGGTAAACAATTGATGGCCCACTTCACGCAGGAGAGCTGAAATGAAACTAGAAGAAATCAAAGAGATCGCAAAACAGCACGACATCAAGGCAGGAAAAATGAAAAAGGCGGAGTTGGTACGCGCCATACAGGCCGCTGAACAGAATGACGCCTGTTTTGATACCGGTAAGGCTTCAGAATGCGGGCAGGCGGAGTGCTTGTGGCGATCTGACTGTAACTGAGGTTGCGAGGGACGTAAAGCGGGGCGCGTATGTACGCACCCCGCTTTTGTGCGTTAGGGGGTGCCGGATTTGATGAACGCTCCCAGCTTCTTGTCAACTTTTGAGATGTGGTTCAACAGCCATTTCAGGAGCATGTTGTTGGCTTCTATAACGTGGTGAGTGGAAACGCCCTCTTCCTCTGTTTCATTTTTCAGTTTTTTTATCTGATCGATAAAGTAGAGGTGCTCGGCGTGATGGGATTCATAGTCCGGATATCGATGCTGACGTTGCAACCCCTCCTCATCACTGAAATGTGTGATTACGTACTCCTCAAGAAACGCCATCAAAGTCTTAAGTTCTTCAATCCCCTTGCCGGCCTGACATGCGTTTAACAATTTGTCAAAACGAAGCAGCAATTCCTTGTGCTGATTATCAATGGCATCTACGCCGATGGCCAACGACTCTCTCCATTCGATTCCCATGTGTTTTCTCCTCCGTACTAATTTAGCTTGCCAATTTTTTTGAAACGTCCCGTTTTCCCGTTTTCGGTTTATGTTTTTGCGCGTTCAATTGGTCATCCATGGCCTGCAGGCGATCATCTACCAGCTGGTAAATAGAGCCTTTGGCGAATTTCCCGTTTTTGCCCCGCTGTCCCGCCTTGATCCCCGTGAGGATTTCAATCCCCTGCTCGATCGTTTCCACGCTCCAGATATGAAACCGGCCATCATTAACCGCCTGAATTACATCCTCGTGCAGCATAAGATGCCGTTCATTTGATTTGGGTATCATGACCCCCTGTTTGCCGGTCAATCCCTGCGCCCTGCAGACCGCGAAGAATCCTTCAATCTTGTGATTGACTCCTCCGATAGGTTGCACGATTCCGCGCTGGTTGACACTGCCGGTTACCGCAATTCCCTGCTTGATGGCAACGCCTGAGAGCGCTGAGAGAAGTGCATACAGTTCGGTAGAAGAGGCGCTGTCTCCTTCAATGCCGTCATAGGACTGTTCGAAGCAGATGGAGGCAGACAACGACAACGGCCGTTTCGCAGCAAAGGTTCCTCCAAGATAACCGGTCAGGATCAGGACACCCTTGTCATGAATCGGGCCTGACAGCTTTACTTCACGTTCGATATTAACCATTCCCGCCTGTCCGGCATAAACCGTGGCGGTAATGCGGGTCGGACGCCCGAAGGTATGATCTCCAAGGCTCATGACTGACAGGCCGTTAATCTGGCCGGTCACGGCACCGGTGGTATCAACCATGATGATACCATCATCGTAGAGTTCCTGCATCCTCTCTTCAATGCGATTGACGCGGTACAGGCTCTCTTCGGCGGCGGCACGGACATCATCGCCGTTAATGATGGTGCGGCCGGCTTTCGTCGCCCAGAAGCTGATTTCGCGGATGAAATCGGCAATTTCCATGAACTGTGACGAGAGCCTGGCCTGATCATCTGCCATGCGGGCTGTATGCTCCAGCAGGGCGGCGACACCGCTCTTATGAAAGGGGAGCAGTCCTTCGGCCCGGCAGTGGCTGGCGACAAACAGCGAGTAATCACGCATGATTTCGGGTGTCCGGGCCACACGGCTGTCAAACTCGGCTTTTACCTTGAAAAACTTTCGATAATCCGGGTCGAGATGAAAGAGCAGGTAGTAAATCCAGGGCGTTCCGATCAGGATGATTTTGGAGCGCATCTGAACCGGTTCCGGTTTGAGCGAGACCATGGTCATGAAGCGGTACTGCTCCAGAACATCTTCGATCCGTATTTCGTTGTTGCGGATACAGCGCTTTAGGGAATCCCACACAAACGGATTGATCAGGACTTCACGGGCATCGATAACCAGATAGCCGCCATTGGCGCGATGCAGGGCGCCTGCACGTATCATGGTGAAATCGGTAACCGCCACGCCGCCATACTGCATGACATGCTCGATTCGCCCGAAGAGGTTGTTGTAGGTAGGATTTGACTCAAACACCACCGGCGCGCCGTCTGTTTCTTTGTTGTCCACCAGCACATTGACCTGATAGCGGTCGAAGGTTGGTTCCTGGCGCGGCATCTTGATGCCGGGGATCTGCGGCTGCGTTGACTGCGGCTTGAAGTCGTCCAGAGTGTTGAGGATGTCCTCCTGCACGGATTCCAGATATTTGATTACTTTATCCAGTTCACCATACTTTTCCCGCAAGGGATCGAGACGATGACCCAGGCAGGACATGCCGAGATCACGATCCGCCTGTGCCAGGGCCTCCTTGGTCGTTTTCTCCTGATCGCGCACCTGACGCAGCACTTCATTCAGCTGTTCCGTCAACTCCTTGCCCTGCTTCTCCAGCTTCAGCCGTTTTTTCTCATTGAGGGCGTCGTACTCTTCCTGAGTATAGTTACGCCCGGATTTCTGGGGGACGATTACCAGGCCGGAGACGGTTCTTTGCAGCGAAAAACCGAGTTTTTCAGACGCTTTTTCCAGCTCCTGGAAGAGATCGTTTGAAGCGGACTGGTAATTTTCAAGCAGTTCCGCCCGCCGGTTTTCATACTCGCTGCTTTCCAGTGCCTTCGGGATGTCCTTGCGAAACGCTTCGATCAGTTCCTTCATATCTGCGGCAAGCTCACTCCCTTTTCCGGCAGGGAGGTCAAGCGAGATTGCCGAGTCGTTATCCTTGAAGTTGTTGACATACACCCAGTCATGGGGACGGGGTTCGGTTATGGCGCGTTTGCTCAGGATGCTGGCAATCGTTGATGTCCGGCCGGTGCCGGTTTCCCCGGAGACGTACAGGTTGAATCCGGAGCCATCGACTCCCAGGCCGAATTCGATGGAACGGAGCGCCCGCTTCTGTCCGATGGCATCATTGAAATCGGGGAGTTCTGCCGTTGTTTCAAAGTCAAGAAGATCCGGATCGCAGTTCCAGCGCAATTTCTCGGCAGGTATGAGGTAGCTGTTGGGCATCAAGGGCTCCTTGGGAAATTTTCAAAATGTCATTGTGTAAAGCCGGTGCCGATATGTCAAGTCGAAAGCGAGAGGACGGCTTTTGAGACCGCTTCCCTGATTTCGGACCTTTGCGGCAGAGAGGCAGCCAGCGTTTCAATATAGCCGCGCTCACGCAGCATGCGCCGGGCTGTGCTGCACGTAAGATCGTAGACCCATGAAATTTGTAAAAGTTTGAAATCATTGAAACATGTGGCGGTCTCCAGGCGGACGATTGAGCCGGAATCCAGTGCGGCAACGCAGGCGCCTGAAGCCGTATCAGGAAGGTCGGGCAGTCCGAGTGTCGCTGCCGAAGCCCTCTTCTCCGGTGGCTGCGCCAGCAGTTCGACAAATACGCGCCAGATATCCAGCTTGTCCGCATCACGGATCAGATTGATAAACAGCCTGGTAGGCGATTTGACTGTGGCGGGAGGCTCAAGCAGGTTATGAAAGCGTACCGCTTCTTCGATAAGGAGCTGTTCGGCAGAGTCAAGCTCGGCTAGAATGTTCTGCTCGCGGATCACCTCCACCGCAAGTCGCGCATGGTTGTCGGAATCGCTGTCCCGGAACGTACGCCAGCGCCGGTACTGCGGGAAACGGCCGACATCATGCAACAGGGCGACGGCGGATGCTACGCGCGCCTCGTTCTCCGAAAGCCGTTCTCCAACGGAGAGTTGTGCCATTGCTTCGCATACTTTGCGGGTGTGCTCGATTTTTAGCTGAATATTTCGCGCGCCTTCTTCGTCGGTTTCAAGAAACGGTTCAACATAGGTGTCGAACCAGGAATAAAGCTCATCCAGATCTGTCTGTTCCATGCGGCCGGGTGACTCCGTTGAGATTGATATTGTCGGTATAATACTGTACCTTGGCGCGAAGTCAATTAATCCCGCGAGGAACCAGATGCAGTTGTCACTTCTTGAGAGTTCCGACCCCCGGCAGGTTGCCGAAAACAGGGTCAGAGAGCTCCGTATCCAGCTTGAATACCACAATAAACGTTATTATCAGCTTGATGCTCCCGAGATCAGCGATGCGGAATATGATGCCCTGTTTCGCGAGCTTGCCTCGTTAGAGGAGCGTTATCCTGATCTGGTGACCTCCGATTCGCCCAGCCAGCGTGTGGGGGGGGCGGCAACAGGCCGTTTCCGGACGGTTGTGCACAGGTTGCCGATGCTGTCGCTGGAAAATGCGGTGAATGACGAGGAGATAAGGGCAAAACTTGATGCGCGGGTGAAGAAAGAGCTTGGTCTTGCGGAGAGCTCTGCCGTGTCCTATATGTGCGAACCGAAGATGGACGGACTGGCTGTCGAATTGATTTATGAACAGGGTGTGCTGACAGTTGCCTCGACTCGCGGGGACGGTATAACCGGAGAAGATGTTACCCCGAATATCCGGACGATGCGGGGGGTGCCGCTACGCCTTGCGGGCGAATGGGTGCCGCCGCTGCTGGAAGTTCGCGGCGAAGTCTATCTTTCGCTGGAAGCGTTCCAGAAGATTAACAGGGACCGGGAGGAAAACGGTGAGCCTCCGTTTGCCAATCCCCGCAATGCCGCCGCCGGATCTCTGCGTCAGCTTGACCCGCGCATAACGGCCCGCCGTCCGCTGTCGCTCTTTTGCTATGCTCCGGGGCTGGTTGAAGGGGCAACTTTTTCGTCGCAGCACGAATTTCTGAGCGTTGCCTCAACGTGGGGACTGCCGGTCAATCCGCTGGCCCGGCTGGTCGAAGATGTTGATGGCGCCGTTGCCTATTACAATGAAATGCAGGAATTGCGGGAATCGCTCCCCTATGAAATTGACGGAACAGTTGTCAAGGTGGACTCGTTCCAGCTGCAGCGTGAACTGGGGGAAAAGAGCCGCTCGCCATTATGGGCGATTGCTTGCAAATTCCCGCCTCGCCAGGCGGAAACAGAGCTTGAGGATATTCTGCTTTCGGTTGGCCGCACGGGAGTCATTACGCCGGTTGCCAAGTTGAAGCCGGTTGAAATTTCCGGGGTGACCGTCTCGCGAGCGACGCTTCATAACTGGGATGAACTGACTGCCAAGGATATCAGGGTGGGCGACACGGTAGTAGTTGAGCGCGCCGGTGATGTCATTCCGGCCGTGGTCAGGGTCGTTGTCGATCGACGCACCGGATCTGAACGGATGGTGCCGCCCCCGCTCGTCTGTCCGGAGTGCGGTTCCGCCGTCGTCCGGATTGCCGATGAAGTGGCGCTGCGTTGCATGGGGATTTCCTGTCCTCCGCAGATTCGTGAATCACTCAGGCATTTTGCCTCGCGAGGCGCCATGGATATTGAAGGGCTGGGGGAGAAGGTTGTTGAGCAGCTTCTTGCCCTTGGCCTGGTTCATACGGTAGCAGATCTCTACAGTCTTACGAAAGACGATTTCATGCAGTTTGACCGTATGGGAGACAAGCTTGCTTCAAACCTGCTGGCGGCGCTGGAGTCCAGCAAGGCATGCGATTTGTCCCGCTTTGTTTTTGCGTTGGGAATCCGTCATGTGGGCGAACGTACGGCAAAGGCTCTTGCCCAGGCGTTCGGCAGTCTTGAAAACCTTGAGGCGGCCACGTTTGATGAACTGATTTCCGTACGCGATATCGGGGCCACGGTGGCCCAAAGTATTTTCACTTTTTTCAATACCCCTGATAACCGTTCTGTTATTGGCCGGTTGCGGGAACTGGGTGTGAATCCGACAGCCGTTGCCAAAACGGTTGGCGGCCGCTTGAGCGGTAAAAACTTTGTTTTTACCGGGTCGTTGACCCGTTTCAGCCGTGACCATGCCCGAAAACTGGTAGAGGATCAGGGGGGGAATGTGGTAGGATCGGTTTCGCGAAAAACAGATTATGTCGTGGCTGGTGAAGACTCGGGCAGCAAGCTGGTCAAAGCCCGTGAACTGGGGATTGCCATTCTTGGCGAAGACGAGTTCCTGAACCTTCTGGAAACCCCTGACGAGAGGAATATGTAGTGGAAAAAGTAACAATGATGATCAAGGCCCGCAGGCTTTTCAAGGATATCAGTGACCTGCCGACCATCCCTGCAATCGTGTCCAAAGTTGTAACCCTGCTTGACAACGAAGAAGCCAGCCCGGATGACATTGCCGACCTGATGCTGTCTGATCAGGTGCTTGCCGCCAGGGTAATCAGGGTCGTTAATTCTCCGTTGTACCGTTCAAATAGTGAAATCTCATCGGTCAAGCGCGCGCTGCTTTTCATCGGTTTCAAAAGCGTCCGGGAGATGATTCTGACCAGTTATTTCGTTGATGGCTTCAAACAGAAGGAACAGCCCTTTGACATGAAAATGTTCTGGATGCATTCCTTCAGTGTGGGGGCCATTTCACGGCGCATTGCCACTCTGGTTAGTTACCCGGATGTGGAGAAAGCGTATCTGGTCGGTATTCTTCATGATATCGGCAAGGTTTTTCTCGGGCATTACTGTAATGACGAGTATGGAAAAATGTTGAACAGCATCAGAAATACCAGCTACACCACCTATGAGGCCGAATATGAATTTTTCGGCACGACCCATTGCGAAGTGGGTCTCTGTCTGGCGCAGCGGTGGAATTTCCCCTCTGCGTACTGTGATGTTATCTCCTACCACCACTCCTCGGAAATGGCCACCGAGGATCCCCTGCTGACATCAATTATCTCGCTGGCGGACTTTTACTGTCTGTCGCACGGCACGTCTGACAGCGTTGCCCAGGCAAGTATTCCGGGGGTGTCGGAGGAGAATGCCTGGAAGGTATTCAAACAGCTTGCCCAGGATAGGCTTCCGTCAAGTCTGGAACATTTTCTGTCAGATCTGGATGAAGAGTATGAAAACATCAGCCATGAGGTCGATCTGCTGTTTAACACCATGACTGCTTAGTAAGTTAGAAGTTATTTTCTGCGCTTTTCTGGCAGAAAATAACTTCGTTAACGCACGTATCCTGTTTATCAGGGCTAGGAGAATGTGGCCATGTCAGAAGAAATTTCGGTAACCTGTTCCAAGTGCAGTTCGGTATGGCAGAATCGCGGAACCACCAATTGCTGGAGCGGCGATCCGGATCAGGCGCCGCCGAAGCCGGGTAACTGCCCGTCGGAAGCGTACGAAGAGATCGTAAAGAAATCGTTTGACGGCTACCGGACCGTGACCGAGGATGCGAAAATAGCCTTTGTGGCGGCGCGGGTCGAAGGCCTCTGCTACCAGCCGGTGCCGGGGAGCGACGCCGTCAACGCCCGCTGGACCAGGGTTGAGGACACCGTCGCCTTTGCAAAGCTGATGGGGTACAAAAAGATCGGTATGGCGACCTGTATCGGTCTGCTGGATGAGTCGGAGCGTTTGGCAAAAATTCTGACGGCCCAGGGGTTTGAACCGGTTAGTGTCTGCTGCAAGGCAGGGAGTATTGACAAGCTTGAATTGGGATTGTCCGAAGCGGACAAGGTCAGGCCGGGCACCTTCGAACCGGCGTGCAATCCGATTGCCCAAGCTGAGATCTGTAACAGGATGGGAACCGACATGAACCTAATCGTTGGTCTTTGCGTCGGTCATGACATGCTCTTCAACAAGCATTCGAAGGCCCCGGTATCCACCATAATTGTCAAGGACCGCGTGACCGGCCATAACCCGATTGCCGTCCTCTACGGGCAGAACTTTTACTATAAACGGCTGCAGAAACAGATGGTGCTGCCGGAGGAAGAATGATTTTTGCCACAGAGACACAGAGTCTCAGAGAAAACCCTTAAAAGGTTAGATCTTTTTTCCTCTGTGTCTCTGTGCCTCTGTGGCTTGACTGCCGTTTAAGGTTTTCTGTTATTATCCTCTGCATGCCGCAATAAACGCCCCAGCGATATCCGGGTTGCTGCCGAAATGAAGATGGATATACGACGCAAGACAGTTTCGTATCCGGAACCCCTCCGCTCCCAGCGTAACTCCCTGTCGTGACACCCGGTAACAGCGCTCCACTTCCTCCGGCATTGCGCCGATCTCCGAATAGTGAAATTCATGCCCCCGGACCACAGCTCCCTTGGCGCCGATGCTGACATCTGCCGCCAACTCTGTTTGACGGTAGCCAAGCGCCTTGCGGCGCGGCAGCATCCGGCAGCGTACCGGAAAAATACCCGCAAAATCAGCTGTTTCCTGCAGTTCCGATGCTTCGATCCCCTTTGCCAGATAGACAAAACCTCCGCACTCCGCATAGACCGGCATATCTGCTGCCACTGCCACTCTTATGGCGTCTCTCATGCCGGTATTGCTTTCAAGCTGCTTTGCGTACAACTCCGGGTAGCCCCCCGGCAGGTAGATGCCTTGTATATCGCCAGGAAGACCGGTGTCGTGAAGTGGTGAGAAAAAGGTGAGTTCAGCCCCGGCTTCGCGCAGCAGGCGCAGATTGTCTTCGTACATGAAGCAGAAGGCCGGGTCGCGGGCCACGGCAATTTTGACCGGTGGTTCGGCTCCGTTCACCAACCGGTCGCTGCTCGCCATTCCGCCATCGCACTTCCGTTCCCTGAGCGGAGTTGAAGGGGAAGGGGAAAGAAGTGCCGAGTTAAAACCAAGTCCTGCCAATCGATCCAGATCCAGGCAGCGTTCGGCCATATCCGCAAGGCCGTCGATGAATTCACCGGAAAGTGGATTGTCCTCGGCAGTCACCAGCCCCAGGTGGCGGGACGGAATGGCCAGATTCTCGTCGCGGGGGATGCAGCCGTAACAGACAATGTCCGGGCAATAGCCTGCAAGCGCTTCCTTGAGCAATGTGGCATGGGAGTCGCTGCCGACGTTGTTGAAGATGACGCCGGCTATTCTGACCTGTGGGTCAAAGCCCGCAAACCCCTTGACCAGCGCTGCGGCGCTGGCCGCCATGCCCCGTGCGTTGACCACCAGCACCACCGGAGCTCCCGTGATGACGGCAATTTGAGCACTGCTACCACTGGTGCTGGATGCGGCGATGCCGTCGAAAAGCCCCATGACCCCTTCGATGACGGCAACAGCCGGGGCGGCCGAATGCGCCATGTTGATCTGAAACGTGCTGCGCACAAACTCTTCCGGGCACATCCAGGCGTCAAGGTTGATTGAAGGGTGTCCGGTTACTGCCCGGTGATAGCCGGGATCGATAAAGTCAGGTCCGCATTTGAAGGGGGCAACGGCCAGGCCACGCCGGGTCAGGGCCGCCATGATCGCCAGGCTGACGGTCGTTTTGCCGCTGCCGCTCTGGGGGGCTGATATCAGAAAACCATTCATCACGCTCACCGCAATGATCTCCTTGCTCCGCCGTACTGAAAGAACGCAATCAGATGGAATTCTTCCTTGTCATACCCCTTGGGGAATCCTCCCACCGGTCCGATGGCTCTCAGAGTGCGCAGGACCTCTTCATCAAGTATCCGGGCGCCCGAGCTCTCCAGTTGCTGGATGTTGGTGATCTCGCCGCGCCGGTTGAAGGTGATCCTGACCGGTGTAATTCCCTCAATCCCCCTCAGGGCCGCTTCCTGCGGGTAGCGCCAGACACCGTAGACCGCTCCTTCAAAGCGGCGCAGAAACGATCCGAACACGATGTCGTCACTGTTCAGAAAACGGGTGTCACCCTCGGCGATATCATTTTCGAACTTGCGGCGGTAGCTCTCCTCAAGTTTCGCCAGCCGGTTTGCTCCGGGAAAGAGGTTTGCCGTTGTCAGCTGCTGTCGCGCAATCTGCTCTTTCGGTTTCAGAAGACCGGCCGCTGAAAAGCCGGGGGCAGCGGGAGTCCGCCCCGGCGTGGCGGGTGTCTGAGGTGTCCGTGCTGCGGGGGCGGGCTGGCGTCCCGGAGCTGGAGCAGTTTTCTTTTCGACGGTCAGGGAGTCCTTGGGAGCATCGCCGCGTGGTGCCATCTCCTGTTCAGCTCTGGTGCGCTGCTCTGAGCGCCGCTTGGTTTCCTGCTGCCGCTGTTCCGGCTGCTTCAGCTCCGGCATCTGCTGCAGGTCGATAAAAACAGGCTCTTTGGGAGGTTCGGGCCGTACGGGAGGGAAAAAATAGAGCCCTGCGAATACTCCCGCGTGCAGGAGCAGAGAAATGCAGAGTAATACAAGGAATGATTTTTCAATATATCGATCAGGCATGGAGGACAGTCATTTCAATCCGCAGTTGAACTGCGGTCATTTCTCGTTTGGTTTTTCAATCTCAATGAGGAGAAGGAATTTGTACCGTTTCCTGTGTGTACTCGCGGTGCGAATCCGTCTGCGGAGCGGTTTCCGTGCGCAGGAAGGCTCGAATCTCTTTCAGGCTGTCAAGGATGTTGTGTTCAGCTTTCGGGAGCTCTCTCGGGTCAAGCTCAAGAGTCACCGTGCTCTGATACTCCGTACTGCGCAGGTGATTGAGGAATCGCGTCAGCGGCAGAATTCCGTGCCCCGGCAGCAGGTGCTCACGTCCATGGCCATAATCGGAAAAATGGATGTTAAGGATGCGGTCCGAGTCGTAACAGAGAAAAAAGTCATTGATGAAATTTGTTTTTCCCGATCCCATGTGGGTGCAGTCAAACGTCATGTACAGATTGTGGTCCCGGATAAAATCGACCAGACGCTGCGTGTTGGAGAGGATATTCGGGTTGATCTTCCACTTGCCGACCCACGGCATGTTTTCCATGGCAATGGCCACTTTTCCCCCCAGGCCGAGCTCATGCTGATAGTCATGTATGCTGTAGAGCCAGCGCCAGAAACCGATTTCGAAGCCCATCCAAGATGGCGGATGGAAATTGACCAGGGGAATGTCGCATTCAGCCGCCAGTTGCACGGACAGTTTGAGCGAATCTATGGGCCCGCCCCAGCCGTCAAGCTCCATAAACGGGGCATGGATGGAATGGATCGTGGTAATTTCCTGCAGCGATCGTATCAGCTTGACGCAGTTGACCCGCTGGAAATCCTGGTTGATGATCAGTTCGACTCCGTCGAAACCTGATTCAGCCGACAGCTCGAATACCCTCTGCAGAGGCAGGGTAAAGAGGCTTCCGGTTGAAAGGGATATAATCATGGCGCGCTATTTCCCATTTCGGAGAATATGATTTCAACATGGCGCTGAATGATGGCAACCGATTCAAGAGCCTCTTTCAGTGACTGCCGCTGTTCAGGCGAAAGCTCGTTCGGATTCAGGTGCAGCAGTTGGTCGTTCTTTCGATCAATCTCGAAGAATTGCTCCAGACCCAGCCTCAGATTGTGCAGGTCATGCCAGGTTGCCAGCATCCGTTCGGCCAGTTCGACGTCCAGTACCTGCTGCATCAGCAGGTCATAGATTCGTCCGCTGCTGCTGACCGAGGAGCTGCCTTTGATCAGGGAGAGCGTGGACAGTGAAGCTGAGAACGGCAGCAGGCCATAGTCCAGCAGCTTGAACAACCCGTATTCCAGCTTCAGTCTCCCCATGATGCCCAGGCCGTTTGAAAGTGCCGTCATGCGATGAACCAGATTGGTCACCGCCGAAGAATTTGCTCGCAATGTTGCACAGCTGATCTGCTTCAGGTCGTCACCTAAGTGGTTGCCGGAGTAGAGAGAAAACTGGTCGGCAAGCCGGCACGGGTTGATGTGCTCCTCTTCCGCTTCACAGCGAAGCCGCCATTCGGCCAGAGTCCCCCGCCATTCCGGGTTGCGTGGCGTGACTTCCTGATCCGGAGCCAGTCCGGCAGCTTCAAAGCCGTCATGAAGTTTCTCGCTGAACAGGCCGATGGCCCGGAGTCCTTCTGTTCCGGTGTTGTCATGAACGATCAGAAGCTGGAGAGCGCAAAAAGGGGAGTACTCATGCCGTCCGGCAGGTCCCACAGCAATCAGGGCAAATTCCGGAAGAGCCGAGGCTGAATCGCCGAGCTGAATCCTGGCCTGTGCGATGATAGCGGCGCTTGCCTGTTGCAGAAAGGCCATGCTCAACTCATAGAAAATCGGAACCGAACGGAAATGACTGAAATGGCGATACAGATAGTTGTAAAAGGTGATGGTCACTTCTTTCCGGCAGTGTGGCGGTGCTGTTGCCATCTCCCGTATCTGTCCGTTCAGATGTTCCAGGAGGTTGTTATGATCCTGCGTGGCTGTTTCAAGGAGCGTACACGTTTTTTGAAAAACGGTTTCAGAGCTGCTGTCATGATCCGATGCTGCCAGGTCCAGCAGCGCCTGCCGATAGGCAGTCGCAAAATCGGTGGCTGCCCGCCAGACGGTGATATCGCCCCCCTTTGCTGACAAGAGAATATTCTTCATTCTTCAGGACAGTCATGCACATCCCGGCTTATGAAATGCCTGATGCCGGGTGATGGGGGGGCGGTCAGCAGTGAGATGACGATCATGATGATCATCACCAGCGGCGCCCCGATAAAGGCGGAAGAGGTCAGCGGGAACAGGTGCGAAAAAAGCGGCAGCGAGGCTCCGATAAACAGCGGGGCAAAGCTGATGACGACGCCGGTCAGCATTCCGCAGATAACTCCGGCGGAATTCGCCCGGGGCCACCAGATGCCGAGCAGGAAGGCGGGAAAGATGGTATTGCCGGCGAGGGCAAAGGCAAAGGCGGCGATTTCTGCGATCATTCCCCAGGGTTGGAAGGTGAGCACCATGACAACCAGCGCCAGAAGCAGGAAAAATCCTTTCGCAGCGTAGACTTTGTCCTGCTCCGAAGCGCCCGGACGGATCAGGCGCGGGTAGATGTCGAACGAGAATGAAGCCGAGCCGGTCATCATCAGTCCGGAGGTCGTTGAAAAGGCGGCGCTCATGCCTCCGGCGGCCAGCAGCCCGATTGCCCAGACCGGCAGCCCTCCCAGGCCGGCGGCCGAGAGAACGATCATGTCGGCCGCATCGGCATTCCCTGCATTGAACGGCAGGCCTGCCCGCGCTTCAAACAACCGGGCCAGTATGCCATACGCAGGAGCAGACCAGTAGATCAGTGCGATGAAAAAGAGCCCCCACACCACCCCCCAGCGCGCATCCCGTATGCCGGGCACCATATAGAAACGGGACAGCACATGCGGAAGCCCTGCGGTGCCGAACATCAGGGTAAAGCAGAGGGCAAACCATTCGAACAGCGACGTGTTGGCAAAGGGCTCGGACCAGTTGACGCCGAATTGCTGCTGCAGTTCACCGATCGCCGCTCCGTAGCCGAACTGGGGCAGTATCCAGAAGTAGCCAAGTTTGCGGGCCAGCAGCATCAGGGGGAGGATAAAGGTGGTGATGAGGACGAAATACTGCAGCTTCTGGTTGCGGACAGAGCCCAAAGCTCCGGAGATGACCACGAAAGAGACCAGCAGTGAGGTGCCGACAATCACGGCCGGTATATAGTCGATCCCGAACAGCCAGGAAACCAGCAGTGCGATGCCGCGAAACTGGGCGACACAGTAGATGATCGTGATGATGATTGAAATAAGTGCCGCCAGGGTCCGGGCGGTATCCGACTCATAGCGGAACCCGACAAAATCGGGAGTTGTGAACTTGCCGAAGCGCCTGATCTGGGTGGCCATCAGCACCAGCAGCAGCACATAGCCGCCGGTCCAGCCGACCACGTAGGCCATGGCAAAATAGCCTTTCAGATAAAACATTCCGGCCAGGCCGAGAAAGCTGGCGGCGCTCATCCAATTGCTGGCGATCCCCGCGCCGATGCCGACCCGCCCGGTATAGCTGCCGCTGAAACCGTACTCGGACGACTGCTTTTTACCGCTGCGCAGTCCGGAAAGAATGAAGAGTGCAAACATGCCAGCCACGATGGCCAATGGCACCATTTGTACTATGCCGTATGCCATTATTCGTCCTCCCCGCTGGCAGGCTTGATGCGGAACCTGAGCGACTCTTCCTGCATTTGTGTCGAGTTACGATCCATCCAGACATTGAACAGCACACAGAGGATAATGAACCAGAGCGGCAGGAACTGTCCCGTTAGCCAGAACTGGATTGGGAGGTTGAAAAATGTCAGATCCTGAAGCAGCAGCTTGGAATAGCTGGCCTCCAGAAAATAGGCAAACAGCTGAAATCCGACAATAGCTGCCAGCCACCCTGACAAAATCCATTTGATGAGACGGACCTCGCCCCGCATGGCCTTTCCGCGCGGCCTGAAAAAGCCGGAATCCTTCTGTGCAGATGTGTCGCCCATGGTGTCCCTCTATCCTGTGTTCTGTGCTTTTCGGTAATGAACGTAATAAATCGGCTGCCCCAGATCCAGAAAGCGGCGCATATATTTTGACCCCGGATACCGCTCCAGCGTGTGCCGGAACGTATCTGGTGCAAGCTGGTTGACGAAGCCGGACTGCACCGCCATGAATTCCGCCACATCCAGGCCGTAGTCAACAAAATCTGTGGCAAAGTAAAAATCGGCGTCCGGCCTTAGAAAACGCGACAGATACTCGACAAAACCGCTGTTGACCAGGCGCCGTTTCCGGTGCCGCAGTTTGGGCCAAGGATCGGGGCAGTTGATGATGGTCATGCGCAATGATCCCGCCGGTATGCAGGTTTCGATGAAACTGCGGGCTTCGGCCCGCAGCACGCGCACATTGGTCAGGCCGGATTTGTCGATCCGTTTGCAGGTCTTGATACACCCCTTGTTGTAGAAATCAAGCGCAATAAAATTCAACTCCGGGTGCAGGACAGCCATTTGTACGACAAAATCACCCACGCCGCAGCCAATTTCCAGAGCCAGCGGGTTGTCGTTGCCAAAAATAGAACCCCACTGAGGAGCCGGGTCATTGTCCTCCCAGGGGAGGAAGGTGGGGGATGTGTTGGGGATCAGCATGAATGATAAGTGTCCTTTGTGAAAAATTGCGTAACCATAGCATAACTTGGCGGCTGGCGGGAGGGAATTTTGCGGCGGGAGCGCTGTTTTAACCGGTGAAAATAGCAAGACAACGACGTGGCGATAGTGTATAACATGGCGTCGATATGCATGTTTTTATTGAGGTGCCGGTGTGAGGGGAGCTGTCATGAGAGGATGCCGCGGTTTTACGCTGATAGAAGTCATCGTCGTTGCGGCGATCATCGCCATTCTGGCCGGAATTCTGGTTCCGGTGATCTTTAACCAGGTTGATGAGGCGAGGATCACCCGGGCGCAGGCCGAGTGCAAAACGATCTCGTCGGCAATACTCATGTTCCGGAAGGAGACGGGAAAGTGGCCGTATCTGATGCCGGATGATCCTGCTTGTGCCGCCTATTATACGACTATTCAAACTGCTGGTGTCCCGGAAAGCAACCCAACGGACAATACGACTGGAGCATGGGGGGTTAATGTTGATGAAGTCACATTTGGCCTTATCCTGAATTTGCCCGGAACTCCGGCGATAACACAGCCATGCTATAACAATAAGGCCGGAACTTATTTGATGGAAGACAAACCTGACCCTTGGGGACACAAATATATCGTTAATGCCGCCAATTTTGCCGATGCGGTAAAACCTGTCTGGATCGTGTCCGCCGGGTCGAACGGTTGCCTTGATACATCGGTGAACAGCCAGACATTGAATGACTCGCCCTGTGTTGCCGGACCGGGGGATGATGTGGGTATACGAATCAAATAAATTGAAAGCGGGTATGAATAAAAAAGAGGCTGCGGTCATGGTGACCGCAGCCTCTTTTTGTGTATGGCAGGATTGGTTACTGAATGCGTACAAAAAGCCGCACCGTGCCCGAGGAACCGGCAGGCAGGCTTCCGCCAAGCGTCCAGGTTACGATACCATTGCCAAGCCCGGCTGGTGGTGCGGTAAAGGAAACATTGCACGATGTGATTCCGGACGGCAGCGAACCGCATGATGCGGAATCGTACGCGGTATACAGCGGAACCGGGTCTGTGATGACCACATTTTGCAGCGAAGTGGTCGCATTGGGGTTGCTGTAGCCGATGTCGTACGCGACCAGGGTGCCGGGAGAAGCTGACATCACGTTGGGCACCTTGGTGACTTGCAGCGGCAGCCGGTTGACG
>Ga0154471_191_pt9 | contig 23450 bp, 25 predicted proteins | sample RifGroC2_FD_115950 | JGI IMG/M metagenome (GOLD analysis project Ga0154471, IMG submission 115950) | Geobacteraceae bacterium GWC2_53_11
ATTGCCGGCAATAACCTTGCCTTTGGCATTGAGCGCCTTGACCTGGAGGTACACGGCACGGCGGTTCGACCCGGTAGGGACGGAATGTCCCGCTCCGATGTTGATGACATGAAATTCAAACTTCGCCGTGCCTTTGTCCGGTTGAACGGTGACCAGATTCAGAGCATTTTGCAGACGTTGCAGGGAGCGGCCACCGGTCCAGAGATGCCGTGCTGCAACCCGGTCCGGAACAGTGTATTCTTCGGCAAGTTTGCGATTGGTTCGCGGCATGTGGCAGTCCTGGCAATTCTGACTGCCTAATCCCTGCTTCCAGAAATCATCGCGCCACTCAAGAAAGGTCTGGGTCTGCTTGCCCGGAACCCGTTTTCCCAGACTGTGGCAGTATGCGCACATGACCGAGGTTTTGATGTTGGCATCGGGGCTGTTTTCGTGGGGCGCCCGGATGTTGTAGGGCCCGCGGATCTTGCCTTCCGGCGTCAGGTGACAGCTTGCGCAAGTTAAACCGACCGCTTCCGCCTCTTTGGGCCGCGGTGTCGGTTTGAAAACTTCGGAGACATTCAGGTCGGGAAGGTTAAATGCTTCCGGAAAGTGACAGACATTGCATGATTTGCCTTCAGCCTCGCTTTCGCGCGCATGCAGCGGGAAAGGGTCGGCACCGGCCAGAGCGTGGGATGTTGCCATTGATGATACGGTTGAGGGATGGGTGATGTCCCGTTTGCCTGCCGGTGACGTTTCCGTGTCGAGTGCATGGCTGTCGCCGCCGAAGCCAAAGGCATATTCCCGGTAAATGGCCTTGTGGCACTCTCCGCACACTTCCGAGGGGGTTGCCGTTCCCTTGGGAAACGTAACGGTGGCGGCAGGCGGCACCGGTTTGAGAGGCTTTCTGGCAGCGGAAGCTTCGTGCGGCACCGAAAGTGCCAGCAACAATGCCGCTAATACTGGTGACAGTTTTATAAAATTCATAAAATACTCCCTTTCGGCATGGATACTTATTTAAAATGGTTTCGATGAGGTACGTTATACTATTTCCAGATGAGAAAGCTCAAGAACTTAGATGGCACATATCCTTATCGACGCGGGATGATATTCCATGTTTCAGAGGAGCTGTCGAACACAACCCTGGCCTGCCTGTCATGTAACTGCTGCATGACCCGGTCAACCTTCTCGTCCATTGAATATCCGGAGTCCGACAGTTCGCTCCACTCCCGCGTTACAAATTCCTCGATCATCCTGCGCAGCGTTTCGGGATTGATCCTCTCCACCGGGATTTCAATACCCTCCTCGCTATGATCATGCCGATGCTGGCTTGTTTCCATGTGCATAGATCCTTTGTATCAGGGATACGTTTTTACGGACGATACCGGAAGTCTTTGAAGCAGGTACGCCCTGAGCTTCACATCAGTCATAATTCTTCTATGCAGGCGGGGGAGTCAACGTGAGGGTTGTTCACCAGATCTGACACCTTGTACGCGGTCATGGCTGAAGCCGGAAACGGCTGATAGAAGGGGAGCAGTTGCTCCGGGTCGTGCATGTTGTGGCTCAGCCAGAGTGAAAAGGAATCGGGATGCAGAATAAGCGGCATGTTGTCATTTAGCGGAGCAACCAGTTTGTTTGACGCCGTGGTAACAATGGCAAAGGTTTCAAGCTCGTTGCCGCCCGGCATTTTCCACGTTTCCCACAAACCGGCCAGGCAGAGGGGCGATTCATCAGTCATCCTGATATACCACGGCTGCTTTTTGTGTTCGCCACTCCGCTCCCACTCGTAGAAACCGGACGCCGGTATGATGCAGCGGCGATATTTTACCGCGTGCCGGAAGGCAGGTTTTTCCAAAAGGGACTCGCACCGGGCAGTGATCAGTTGACTGCCGATGTTCGAATCTTTTGCCCACATCGGCACCAGTCCCCATTTCAGGAAGTCGAGCCGGTTATGGTCACCCTGATTACGGACAACGGCAGCGAGTTGTGAAGGAGTTATGTTGAAGCGGTCCTCAACTTGCTGGCATTCCTCAAGGTTGAACAAGTCCTTTATTTTTGCCGCAGGAATATGAACAGAAATTCTACCGCACATGGTTGCCTAACCCCGCTTTTCGCGTTGTTATTTTCATCTACGTCATTATTTTATCACAGTATCGGCACGAATCAGCAGTCAGAACAAGTTATCTAACACAAGTCGAGTTGTCCGATTACGGACGGTAAACGCTTGGGAGCCTTGATCCGCAACTGCTTGTTGACATTCATCCGTCCGAACACCACTTCAATATCACTGATTGAGACGCCAAACTCCTCGGCAAGAAAACGCACCATATGGTCGGTCGCTCTTCCGGCACGCGGCACCGCCGTGACGCTCACGCAGAGCTGATGCCCCTTCACCTTGCCGATGGCATCGCGCTTGGCGTTGGGGGTGCCAAGTATATTGAGCACCAGCGTATCGTCTTCCCAAGTACAAAACGGTCTTTTCATCAGGTCTCCGGTGCCGTGTCTACCCTTTCCCGTTATTCCAGTGCTTTGGCATCAACAGCATAATATTGCGATTCGCCGAAGCAGGTTGTGGGCACGCCTATATGCTGTTCATAGGTTAGCGATATCTTTTTGCCGAGAGTGGAATTGATCTTGCCGATCATCGCCTTGTCACGTACGGAAAAAATGAATTTTTCCGGAACTGCGCCCGGAACCGGCAGCATTTGCAGTTCCCCTTCCCAGGTTTTGCACAGCCATCCTTTTTCGGAAAACTTCTGTACGTAGCCGATCCGGTCGCCTTTGGAATAGCTCCAGTTAAGCACGATTGCCATGTAACCGGCGCAGAGAACAACTGCGGTTACAACCAGTAGTGCCGCTATTTTTACCACCTTTTTCCGTATCTCTTCACCTGTCATGTATCCTCCAATTTGTTAATGAATGCGTAACGCTGCAACACTTATTTTGAGCGTTTCAGCGCCCAAAAATCACGTTCATAGGGCCAATATTCCTGCATGAAATCCACAAGACCCGACATCCGCTCCTTGAACCCGCTGATGAAAGCTTCCTGTTCGGGATACGCTGTCTGCCCGGCAACGGCGCTGCAGAGTGTGCGCCCCAGATCGCGGGCTTTGCCAAACAGCGCCTCCTCATCGGGAAAGCTTCTCACTCCGGCAATGGCCGAACCGACCCCGCCAACCGAGTTTGCTCCCATGGTATTTACAAAGCGTCCCATATAGGAGAGCACCTCCTCGTCCTCACCGCCTCCGGACGTTTCCACCATTGCCGCATACTTTCCTTCCAGGGCCATGCAGTGGATCAGGCCGTTACACCGGTCGAACAGAGCTTTCATCTGGGCCGAAACACTGAAAATATAGTTCGGGCTGGCCAGGATGAAACCGTCACAGGCGAGCAGTTTCTCCTTGATGCTCTCAAAGTCATCCCTGATGTTGCAGCCGCCGGTCTTGTGACAAATGTCACAGGCAACGCACGGTTGCACATTCAGTGATTTCAGGGAAAGGATTTCCGTTTCGGCTCCTGCCTCCTCAACTCCAGCAAGAACTTCCTCCAGCAGACGGCCGGTATTGCCCTGCATCCCGCGAGGGCTTCCCATAATGGCAATGATTTTCATGCTGTCTTCCTCCTGATTAAGTTTATGGCAGAACCACCAGCAGCACGCCGCCGGCCAGCACGCCCAGATTGCACACCGCCGAAACACCGTGCAGCTTTGAGAACTCCTTGCGGAGCGGATGATCCTTGCTGGTGGTCTCAAAGGAGACAATCTGCCGCTTCAGCTCAGCAGCTTTCGGCTCCACGTACAGCGCCTGGAAGCAGGTGACAGCCAGCATGATAACAAGGACAATCACCGGCAGTTTGAAGTTAAACCCGCGACTGCTGAGACGGCAGATCAGGGCGATGACGCCGCATGCAACTCCCCAGCGGAAATAACCGGGAAAAAGGTTGCCAACGATACGTCCGGCCACATCGCGGCTTTCGGTTTTAAAGAGAATCGGTGTCAGCATCAGGGTAAAGATGGCATTTCCACCAGCCCAGAGACTGATCGCCAGCCGGTACAGCATGTCGATGTACTGCATTATGACTCCTTGACGTTACGCGGGGAGTGCCCCGCTTTTTTTCAGCAGTTTGACCAATGCTTCGGCCAACATCCGGTATCCGGCAGCATTGGGGTGAATATAGTCCGACTTGAGGGAACCCTTGGCCAGAATATGCGGCAATGCTTTCGCTTCAATCGGAACCTGGAACTCGCGGGCCAGCTCTTCATACAGAGGTGGCGGTTTCAGCAAGAGATCAGGAACCGGCACCGCAAGCATCAGCACAGGAATACCACGCTCTCCGGCGATGCGCAACATTGCCCTCAGATTGTCGGCAATCAGTTGGTGGTTCTGGTGAGCAAGCAGATCATTGCCGCCATGGCAGAGAATCAGCAGGGAAGGGTGCTCCCGCTCAAGCAGCTCCGGCAGCCGCTTCAGGCCGTCAGCCGAAATTTCGCCCGGGATCCCGGCGTTGACCACCTTTCTTCCGGTCAACTGTGCCAGTTGCGCCGGGTAGCTTTCCGAATCCCCCGCTCCGGTACCGGCCGTGAGGCTGTCGCCAAATGCCAGGATGACGGCATCAGCCGATAAACGCGGCAACTGCGGCGTTTTGCTGCAGGCGCCACACAACAAAGCGGCAATAACACCCATGATAGAAAGATATGCTTTAATCGCTCTCATATGTGTCCACACCGCCTTCAAAATGCATTCCATCGACGACAAGCTACTGGATTGGTTGACGCGACACTTTTATGCGCTAATCTACCTGTATGTCAATAATGTATCGATTACATAATCCGGGTGCCTGTCAACGGTTGTTGATTATCCTTACCCTGCTGATCACCTGCGTGGCCGGTGCAGCTTTCGGCGAAACGGCTGCACCGGGAAGGACGACATCCGTACATGCCGGGTTTCTCGATCCCAACGGCGTTGACGTCATCGGATATTCGGCGGAACGTGATCTTGGCAACAATTTTTATCATTTTTATACGTTCGGTTTTCCCTCGCTTGCCGCGACGGGAATCACGTACTACAGTAATTACAACGGCAGCGGCCTGGTGGCGACTGTTGGTGTCGGAATCGGTTCCGTGGCGTACACATCACTTGTATACCAGCTGCATTTTGCAGAGCGGCATGTAATCAAGTTAGGCGGCGGGTATACAACCGGAGTCGCCTATACCGGGCTCTATCCGGCACTGTCGTATGAACTGCGGTTTAAGTAATTTTTAAGTGCTTTTTTATTTGACTAATATAATAAATACATCCAAAACTGATGTCATTACCTACGGTAACCAATGTAACAGGGAGGAATTATGAAAACGGTGCCTTGGATTTCATCTGTATTTTTGTCTGTAACGCTGGTTACAGTCGCATTCGGGGCTGAAAAGCAGAAACCGTACCCCCATTACTGGATGAGTATTGCCACCACCAGCCAAAGCATACCGGGTATGACGGCTGAAGCAAGCGGTATCGCGGCGATGTTTGGCGGCAAAAACCTGTTTGGCCCCCGGAAGACTCTTCAGTTGCAACTGGAATCCCCCCGTAAGCCGACAGGCGATCCAAAAGCGGATCACGAGCTGCCGAAGACACAGAATGCAGCAATTACCCTGCCGCTGCTCACTCCCACAGAAGAAAAAACCGAGTATGTCCCTTCTGAAGAACGAAGAGAAACCCCGGAGCAGTATGAAAAACCAAAAGCGCGGATGCTTGTCTATTGGGGATGCGGCGAGACCGTTGGTAAAGGTCAGCCGAAGGTGATCGACACCGCCACCATGACTCCGGTTGATTTTGCCAAGGCATTTGCCGGTCGGGCGACCACCCGGCAGACTCCTCCAGCGCCCCGCCAGGGATGGACCTACGGCGAATGGCCCAACAAGGATGATCGCACTGAAATTCCGCCGGAGAGTTCTCTGCTCGGCAACAACATAGTCAAAAGCAACTACACACCGGCTCTATCGTTCACGGTAGACAAAAAAAGGGACTTCATGGCTCCGGTTGAGTTTTCACCACTTCAGAAATCGGCTTCAGGTGCACTGAAGCTGGAATGGAAGCAGGTTCCCACGGCAATCGGCTATTTTGCGAGCGCCATCGGTCATAATCAGGAGAGCGAAGAAACAATCTTCTGGTCTTCTAGCGAGGTTGCGGAGACCGGCTTCGCGCTACAGGACTACCTGACTCCGGGTGACGTGACCCGCTTTATCAAGGACAAGGTGATTCTCGATCCGTCAAAGACATCCTGCACCATTCCCCCGATCTTTACCGAAAAGCAGGCCGGCATGATGCAGTTCATCGCCTATGGAGAGGAATTGAATCTGACTTACCCGCCAAAGCCGAAAGATCCGAAGAAACGGTGGGATATTGAATGGTCGGCCAAGCTCCGGGTGAAATCAACCGCCATGATGCCGTTAGTTGCAGGTGATGAGGAAAAAACATCTCGTAAGGCGAAACCGGCGCGAAAAGCAAAAACGGCGCCTGAGACGCGTGAAGATGCCTCGGCTGGCAAAGACGAGTCAGGTTCCGGGAGCGATTCTCCGACAAATGAAATCGGCAACCGCCTGCGCGGTTTGTTCGGGTTTTAGCGATCGTATTTAATTGATGGTATGAGTTTTCAGGAGGAGGATTTCATGCGCGTTCTGCTATTTATTTTTTTCAGCATAATCTGGTGCGTACCTTCCTTTGCAGAGCAACCGCACCTGCGCCTGCTTTCGGATACCTCTGAAACATGGCAAGTCCTTCAATCTCCGCAGGAACCAGCAACGGACCGGGAGATCCTTGCCCTGCGGGCTGTGGTTACAGAAACGACCGCAACCCAGGACAAGATGACGGCGTATTACCTCGGCAAAAGGGACGTTTTTGATATCGTTTCGGTTGATGAAGCTCCGGAGGAGGCGGGGGGAGTTCATGCCGTGTCCAGTTATCAGTTTCGTGACCGTATGATTGTGTACGAGACCCGCATTAAATACGTAACAAAACCGAACCCCGAATATGAGCAGATTGCCCGGGAAATTGCCCTGGATTATCTGCTTGGCAGGAACAGGCGGATGCCTATTATATTCAATGAGCGGGTATACGACGTTGAATATAACGGCAAGTGCGCCATCTCGGTTATTGAAATGGCAGATTCGGTGGTGCAGTTTACCTATCGTTACAACAGTTGCAAATAAGCTTCACATCTGATCGGTCGTTTTTTACTACTCCCTGACTCAATCTGCGTGTGCTGAATAAAAATATGTTGACATATCCGGTCACGATATATAGTTTGATATTAAACAGTATGACATCGACCTTTGTCAAGGCATGGCAATGAAAACTACTACGTCATCATATCTCGCGCTGAACAGTTACACGAAACTCATGCGTGCGGCGGAAACGGTAACAAGCCGGACGGGCAGGATCATGAGTGCTGCCGGATTGACCATCAGCCAATTCGGGGTACTTGAGGCGCTTCATCACAAAGGACCGCTCTGTCAACGCGATCTTGCCGCCAAAATCCTCAAGAGTACCGGCAATATTACGCTGGTCATCGACAATCTGGAGAAACTGGGACTGGTCAAGAGAGAACGGACCAGCGAAGACCGCCGCTACCTGACCATTACGCTTACCGGACAGGGTGAGAAGCTTATCGGAATTGTCTTTGCCGATGTGAAAGCAGCGATAGTAAAAGAAATGAATGTATTAACGCCCCAGGAGCAGGAAACTTTGGGCGGGCTATGTAAAAAACTGGGTCTGGGAGAAGGAAAAATCTGAATTTGTGCTACGCATGAAGGAATGTTTTTTTTGACTATATAGTTTGATGTCGAACGATATCAAATAAAAACCATCGCCACACTAAAGGAGAATTACCATGAAACGCTTACTCGCATCCATCAGTACCATCATCGCCCTGGCACTTCCTGCCCTGGCTTCTGCCACAACCTGGAACATCGATCCCGACCATTCAAATGTCGGCTTCAAGGTCCGTCACCTGATGGTCTCCAACGTCAAGGGAAGCTTCGACAAGCACACCGGCGTGGTAGATATCAACGACAAGGATGTCACCAAATCAAAGGTACAGGTCACCATCGACACCGCTTCGATCAACACCAATGTCGTAAAGCGTGATGAGCATCTGCGTAGCGCCGACTTCTTCGATGTTGCAAAATTCCCGACCATGACCTTTGTTTCCAAGAAGGTAGCCAAAGCGGGCAAGGACAAACTGAAAGTAACCGGCGACCTGACCCTGCACGGCATCACCAAGGAAGTCGTATTGAATGTGGAAGGCCCGTCAAAAGAGAGCAAGGATCCGTGGGGCAACATCAGAAGCGGCGCAACTGCCAGCACCAAGATAAACCGGAAGGATTTTGGTCTCGTATGGAACGCAGCGCTTGAGACCGGCGGTGTAGCGGTAGGAGAAGAAGTTGCCATCAACTTGGAAATCGAGATGATCAAGGCGAAGTAACCGGTAGAAACATAAAAGCACCCAACACAGGGAGCCTGCTCATTGACCTATGAGCAGGCTCTTTTTGTATTGATCAGCAACGCGTTCAGATCGCACCATATATTGTCGAGCAGTTTACTCGGCATTTTTGTTATAATGACCACAAGAAGCTGTAAGAACCATGGAGGAATGACCATGCCGAGCGGAACTATCTGGAAAGGATCAATTCATTTCGGTGACTCGCATGTGCCGGTGAAGCTTCATTCGGCGGTCAAGCAGGAGCGGATTCAGTTTCACCTTCTGCACCGGAGCGATCGGGTGCGCCTGCACCAGCAGATGATCTGCGCTTATGAAAATATCCCGGTGCCGGCGGAAGACCAGATCAAGGGCTTCGAGGTGGAAGAAGGGAAATATCTCATCGTCGATCCGGAGGAACTGGAGCTGACCACCCCCGAAAGCAGCCGGATGATCGAAGTTCACGAATTTGTCAAAAGCGGGCAGATATCGCCCCTCTTCCTTGACCACACCTACTACCTGGAACCGGATTCCGACATCAAGGCGCCGGGCTATAGCGAGCTTGCCGAACTATTGCGGGGCATGGATGCAGCGGGAATATGCACCTGGACGATGAGAAAGCGCTCCTACCTTGGCGCCTTACAGGCAAGCGGCAGGATGCTCCGCCTCTGCACCATGCGTTATGCCGATGAAGTATTGACCGCGGCATCGCTCGAATTGCAGGAAATAGACGTATCCGAAAAAGAACTCAAAATAGGGAGCGACCTGATCAACCAGCTGACGGCTCCCTTTGAACCGCGCAAATTCGTCAACGAACATCAGCAGCGGCTGCAAAAACTGATCGATACAAAAGCCCGCGGCGAAAAAGTGGTGCTCCTGCGCCCCAGAACCCTGCGGCCGACGCCGCCCGACGAATTGCTTCAGGCACTTGAAGCGAGCCTGAAAAAAGCCGCATGAAGGGAGGAATACCATGTGGGACGGAACAATCAGCTTCAGTCTGGTGGCGATTCCGGTACGCCTGGTCAAAGCCGTCAAACCGGGTCGCATTACGTTTCGCACCCTACACCGTGCGGATTACTCTCCCCTGGCACGAAGAATGTTCTGCCCGGAACATGAACAGATCGTCCCCCCGGATGAAATCATCAGAGGCTACGAGCTTGCCCCCGGTCGCTACCTGCCGGTAACCGACGAGGAACTTGAGTCCGTATCCCCCGAGCGAAGCCGCACCATCGAGATCATCGACTTTATTGACCTTGACGAAGTCGATCCCGTCTATTTTGACCACCCCTACTATCTTGCTCCCCTGAAGGGAGGCGAAAAAGCGTACCGGCTGCTTGCCGAAGTGATGCGCCGCACCAATAAAGCCGGGCTTGCCAAGTTCGTGATGGTTGAGCGGGAGTACCTCGTGGCGGTCGTCAGTATGGAGGGGGCGCTGGCCATGATCACCCTCCATTATAGTGAAGAAGTGCTCCCCGACAACGGCATTGCGCCAAAGGAAGCGAAACTTGAAGCCGTGGAAAAAAAACGGATGGAACGAAGCATCAGGAACATGACGGCAGAGTTTGATCCGGCGAAATATGCGGATCTGCGCCGTGAAAAGGTCGTTGACCTGTTGAATCTGAAGATGAAGGAACAGGCGCCGGTCGAAGCCCCCGTGCTTGAGGAGGAAGAAGGCGAAGGGCCGGCCGACCTGGTGGCGGCACTGGAGGAAATCATGCGCGAGGTGAAGAATAAACCATGAGCCGGACAGCCATTGAAATAGGCGGAAAAAGACTCTCCCTCTCAAACCTCGAAAAGGAGCTCTACCCTTCCTGCGGTTTCACCAAGGCCAACCTGTTGGAATACTACGGCCAGATGTCCGGTTCCATCCTGCCGCACCTGAAAAACCGCGCATTGACCCTGAAGCGCTATCCGGACGGCGTGGAGCAGGAATACTTTTTCGAGAAGCGCTGCCCTGTCCACCATCCGGCCTGGGTGCAAACCGCCGAAGTCAGCAGGGGGAGCAAGCAGATGACGGTCTGCCTGGCCAACAACACGGCAACGCTGCTCTGGGTGGAGAACCTGGCATCGCTGGAACTCCATGTGCCGCTGGCCCGCGCCGCGTCCCCGGAAACGCCCGATGCCATGGTCTTTGATCTGGATCCTGGCGAAGGGGCCGACATCCTTGACTGCGGCCGGGTGGCGCTGGTTCTGCGGGAACTGTTCTCCCGGTTGCGCCTCACCGGGTATCCGAAGACCTCGGGCCAGAAGGGACTCCATGTTTTTGTGCCTTTGAACCGCCCGGAGACGACCTTTGACGACACAAAACAGTTTTCCAAAGCCGTGGCAATAATCATGCAGAAAAATTATCCGGATCTGGTGACCGCAAAAATGGCGAAAGAACAGCGAAGGGGAAGAGTCTTCATCAACTGGTCGCAAAACGATGCGTCGAAGACCATGGTCTGCGTGTATTCCCTGCGGGCCAGGGAAAAGCCCTACGTCTCGTTCCCGCTCGAATGGAAGGAGCTGGAGTTGGCGGTCAAAGGCGGCAACCCGGCCAGGCTGCATATTACGCATGCGGAAGCGCTGGGCAGGATCAAGGCAGCGGGTGACCTATTCCGGGAGGTGCTGGTAAAAAAGCAGAAGTTGCCACATCTATAAGCAACAAATCTTGTTTCACGCAACGACGCGACGACGCAACGACGCAACGTAAAACCAAGAAACAAGATTTCCATAAATGCCTTTCGTTGCGTCGTTGCGTCGTCGCGTGAGTAATGTTTTCCATACATTTTGGAATGGACAAGCACCATGAACTTGACAGAATACACAGCCAAACGGAAATTCGAGAAAACACCCGAGCCGCAACCGGGGGCAGTTCAAGAAGCGCCTCGGCTTACCTTTGTCATTCACAAGCATGCGGCCCGGGCGCTTCATTACGATCTCCGGCTGGAGCTGGGAGGAGTTCTGAAAAGCTGGGCCGTGCCGAAGGGGCCGACACTCGATCCTGTCGTCAAAAGGCTGGCCGTCAGGGTTGAAGACCACCCGCTCGAATACCGGGATTTCGAGGGTGTCATTCCGGAGGGAAATTACGGCGCCGGCAGCGTCATCATCTGGGACAGGGGCTTTTACCACCACCCGCTTGCGGGGGACGAACAGGACAATGAGCAGCGTCTCGTGAACGGGCTGCGCAAAGGGGATCTGAAATTTATCCTCGAGGGGGAAAAACTGCGCGGCGAGTTTGCCCTGGTCAAAACCGGCAAGGACGACAAATCATGGCTGCTCCTGAAAAAGAAAGACCGGTTTGCGACCACAGGCGACATTCTCGCGGAGAACCGTTCGGTCATAACGCATAAAACGCTGGAAGAAGAGCTCGAAGACGTCACCCAGAAATCATTCCGCCAGAAAAAAGTCCACCAGATACGCCTGCACGAAACTTTGGAAAGCGACGGTCTGCACGATGCGCCGCTGGCACTGATGCCGCACGCAATAGTGCCGATGCTTGCAGCTACGGTCAAGGTGCCGTTTAACGATCCGGAGTGGCTTTTTGAAGTGAAGTGGGACGGCTACCGGGCCGTGGCCGAGATCCGCGAGGGCAGAGTTTCGTTCTATTCCCGCAACGGAATTTCCTTCGAGAAAAAGTTTTCCCCCGTGGTCGATTCGCTGCGAAAATTCGACTTCGAGGCGGTTCTGGACGGTGAAGTTGTGGTTGTGGATGACCAGGGGCGGCCCGATTTCGAACAGCTGCAGAACTATCCGAAATCCGGGAGCGGCCACCTGATCTATTACGTCTTCGACCTGCTGTATTTCAAGGGTCATGACCTGACCGGACTTCCTCTCTTCCGCCGGAAAGAACTCCTGAAAAACATTCTCCCTTCCCTGCCGAAAATACGCTTCAGCGATCATGTCAAAAACGAGGGGGTGCTATTCTTCCATGCCGCCGCACAAAAGGGGCTGGAAGGAATCATCGCCAAGCAGGCTTTGAGCATCTACGAAGCAGGCAAACGGAGCGGTAACTGGTTGAAGATCAAGTCGCGGCTCACGCAGGATGCCGTTATTTCCGGATTCACGGAGCCGAAGGGGGGGCGGCGCCATTTCGGCACCCTTGTGCTTGGTGTTTTTCAGGAGGGGGAATTGGTTTACATCGGCCTCTCAGGAGGCGGTTTCGGGGCACAGGAACTGCAGCAAATCCGTGAGAAGCTGAATCCCCTGATTCAAATCAAATGCCCTTTCGACGTGGTACCGGAAACCGGCAGTCCCACTACCTGGGTAAAGCCCGAGCTGGTTTGCGAAGTAGGTCTGACCGGCTGGACCGGGGAAGGGGTCATGAGGCATCCAGTCTTTCTACGGTTGCGTGAAGACAAGAGCGCCGGAGAAGTGGCGCGCGACACTATCAGTGAAGGAGGTTCGCCATGAAAATTTACGCCGGTACAAGCGGCTATGGATACAAGGAATGGAAAGGTCTTTTCTATCCGGAGAAGATACAGCCCAAGGACATGCTGCATTTCTACGCTGAACGGCTCAAAACAGTGGAGGTCAATTACACCTTTCATCACATGCCAACAATTGCGGGTGTCACCTCATGGGCGGAACAGGTTCCCGATGACTTTATCTTCTCGCTTAAAGCGCCGCAGATAATCACGCATTTCAAGCTGCTGAGAAATGTCAGCGAGGAAGCCACCTATTTTTTCAAGACCATGGCGCTTCTGGGCGGCAAGACGGGGCCAGCCCTGTTCCAGCTCCCCGGCAGCTTCCGGGCCAACCCTGCGGTGCTGGAAGAATTTCTCAAACTGGTGCCCAAAACCATCCCCTGCGCCTTCGAATTCCGCAGCAAGAGCTGGTTCGGCAAGGACATTCTTGAGCTGCTCCGCACGCATGGCTGCAGCCTCTGCACGGCGGACTGGGATGAGCATCCGGCAGAGGAAATCATCAGTACGGCACCGTGGGGGTACCTGCGCCTGCGTCGCTCCGATTACACGGATGACGATCTGGCACAATGGCTGAAGCGGGTTCTGGCACAGCACTGGGACAAGGCATACGTCTTTTTCAAGCATGAGGAAGGTGCAAAAGGGCCCGAACTGGCGCGGCGCTTTCAGGAGCTGGCCGATGCATCCTGAACGTTGGCCATGAGAAATTCCCCTTGATCTGTTTTTATGTTAGAATCAGGCGATGGATGAGAAGGGGGGAGGCATGATCATCAAATCAAAAGACTTTCCGGCCCACGCGATAAATGTTGTGCCGACTCCAGCCGCAGACAACGGTGTTAATGATGGTTTTACCTATGATCCGGTCATGTTCGATACGACTACAGCCTCAATGCTGCTGTCGATTTTTGACAAGCCTGATGATAGTGAAGAACGCTCAAAGACGGCAAGTGTGAAGTTCATGATTACCATGCAGGATGAAATGGAACTCCGCGGCCTGGGATACAGTCAGGCTCAGATTGATACTCTCAAACCGCAGGAAGCTGAGGATATTCTCAGGGCCGGTGCGAAGGTAAGCCCGGCTGAATAAACAACCGGGCTCCCGCGGATCGTCCCGTTCCCTGGTTGAGGTCCCAAAATATAAAAGCCCCTGATTCCTCAAGGGCTTTTGAACTGTCAGGCTGCATAATTAACCTGTGTTCAAGTTTATGCTTCTCTGATAGTCAGATGCAGGATATCAAGGTGTACTTCCTTAAGAGACTGCATGATCTCTTTACGAAGCGTTTTTTTCTCCGGAATCCTTTTTAGCTTGTTCTTGAAATCATTAGCAGCAATTCGCAAAAGCAACTCGGTACTTGCTCCAATCCTTGCTGACTCAATATCCTTTTTAACGGCGATCGCAATGAGCTTCAGATTTTCAAGCGTTACCTTGTCTTTTTCAATGTCTGCTTTGTATTGAAGATTGCTGGTGGTCTCAAGGTGTTCATCAAGTGCCTGCTGGATTTCAAGACAAGCTGCATTAATACCATTGAGTAGTTTGTAGTTATGATCCATGTTATGGCTATCCTGTTCATCCTGTGATGTAACGTCCGGTAAAAATATACAGCACAGCATCCTTCTGTCAAACCAGCGGCCGCAATTTTTTGAGAATCGGGTGCGGACAGCTTGAAATGACAAACAGGATGTAAGGTAAGCCCTGTCACATCCTGCCGTAGTGTCATAAAAAAAAGTCGTACTGAAACAGACTATTCAGATTTAACAAACTTCCCTTTTTCACCGCATTTTTCACACTTCTGAGGCTTGCAGCGTCCTTCCTTGGTGTTGCCACACTCACATTTCCATGTTGCCATGATTTCACCCCCTTTCAATATATTTGTCTGTTTGCAGGCCGGAACACACAAAAGCCTTGCCCCTTTCGGCGCAATTAACCGGGTGGTGTCCGATACTACACCAGCACCAACAGTAATCTCAAGCGTGATGTCTTCCTGTTTCTTGAGGTCCTTCAAAAGAGCGGCAGATTTTCTGTTTCACTGTACAAGCGCTCCGGTGCAGCTGGAACCCTCGCCAGCAGTGCAGCAATAGCAGTGCTGGGCAAGCTCGATTTGCTTTCCGCTCATACCGGCATTCTCCAGTTCGGAAAACGATATTTCAGAACCATCATCCGCGGTAATCGGCATTCCCAGGGCCTGATTGAAATCACAATTGTATAGTTTTCCCTGCCAATCTACACTAATCAGAGTGCGACACATGATATTGCCCGCTGCCTCGGGGTTGAAGCGACCTGCCAGCATGCGCAGGTAATCGGAGTACGTGCCGGTGGCTTCAAGATGCTTACGGAAACGTCCGATCGGAGCGTTGGTGATCGTGAAAAGATGGTTGAAGATGATACCGTGGTTGGCAGACAGTTGGGTCTTGTACGCTGCTTCCAAACCCTGCTGACTGCCAGGAACAAAGTCTCCGCCCGGATTGTAGACCAGATTAAGCTCCAGATCTTTACCATAGCCAAGTAAATTGAGCCTCTTCAAAACCTTGATACATTTTTGATAGACCCCATTACCCCGCTGTTGGTCAACATTCTCCTCAAGGTAGCAGGGAAGCGAACCTACAATGGTCAGGTTGTGATTCCGGCAAAATTCCGGCAGCCATTCCCATCCCGGTTCGGCCATTATCGCGAGATTGCTCCGCAGCATCCGGCGTGGTGTCAGCCCTTCGGTATGTTCTATCAGATAACGGAAGTCCGGATTCATCTCAGGGCAGCCGCCTGTTATATCCAGGGTAAGACCGGGATGACGTGTAAGAAATCCGGCTATCTGATCCATGACGTCTGTCCCCATAATTTCCGTTCCACGACTTGAGGCATCGACATGGCAGTGGGTACAATGCAGGTTGCAGAGATTGCCCAGGTTGACCTGCAAGGTATGCAGGCGCTCAAATGTTTCATACTCAGGGTTTACCGCCTGCAGCCGGTCTTTGAATGACGCCACCATTTTCGTGCAACTCCTTTATATTATAGAGCCTGCTTACGTGCTTTAACCAAAGTACACCGCAGGAACATCAGTGTTTATAGGAACTCGTGCGTTTAAAATATTGTCCGGTTTTTGTGATCCACTAAAGTATCATTCTATATTTTAACAGGATTCTAACGCCACATAATTCTGTTCCTATCATGTATGTATCAGCGAGGTCATTTCGAAAAGCCGCGCCGTGACAGCCAACTGCTCGGCCCTGCCCAGAACCAGTACGGTGTCTTCAGCTTGAAACTGCCACACCGGGTCCGGATTTGAATTGATCTCTTCTCCGCGCCGGATCACCAATACCGAAGCACCGCTGCGCTCGCGGAGAAGGCCGTCCCGCAGCTGTGTCCCTTCGACTTCCGAGCCCGGTTGCACCCTGAACGTGGCCAGTTCCACCCCGGAAAGAAAACCGGTGATTCCGGTGGCATGGCTGTGCCGGCGACTGATGCTGCGGAACATCTGGTAGGAGTCCCGCCGTATATCGTTGATGCAGCTTTCAATCTGGTCGTGCGGCACCAGATAGCTGCGCAGAACTCGCGAAAAGATCTCTACCGAAGTCTCGAACTCCTCGGGCACAACATCGTTGACCCCTTGCTGGTAGAGCGGTTCCATTTCCGCCACGTACCGGGTTCTGACAATCATATGAATAGTCGGACGCATGCTTCGAGCCTGATCAACCACCCGGCGGGTGGTCGTGGCATCGGAGATCGCCACTACCATGACCCGGGCTTTTTCAATCATGGCATGGTGCAGTATTTCGGGGCGGGAGGCGTCGCCGAAAATGATCTGCGTCCCTTTCTTACGCTCGGCCTTGACGGTGTGATGGTTGGTTTCTATTACAATATAGCTGATGCCGTTGGCAACCAGGACCCGGGCCAGGTTTCTGCCGTTTACGCCGAAGCCAACGATGACGACATGGTCTTCCATCGGAAAGCGGTCGTGGCTGACGCCGCTTACCCTCGTACCGCGCTTGAGTGCTGCCGGCAAGAGCGAAGAAATCTTGTTGGCCAGCGGTTCGGCGAATTTCACGGAAACCGCTGTCAACGCCATGGTTGCGACAGAAGCCGCCAGAAAAAGCTGGTATTGTTCGCCGTTGAGCAGGCCGTATTTTTGGCCGGTTTGAGAGAGTACGAAAGCGAACTCTCCCACCTGGGCAAGGAGCAGACCGCTGATAAGAGCAGGCCGGGGAGGGAATTTAAGAATCAGGGCCGCGCCGCTTGCCACCACCCCCTTAATCAGAATGATCGCAACAATTATCAGCAGCACCGTCATCGGATGCTTCACCAGCGTAGCCGGGTCCAGCAGCATCCCCACCGAGATGAAGAACAGGCTGATGAACGCATCGCGGAAAGGGATGATGTCCCCCATGACCTGATGACTGTATTCGGATTCCGAAATTGCCAGGCCGGCAATGAAAGCGCCCAGAGCCATGGAAAGCCCCACCTGGGCCGTAAGGAAGGCGGTGCCGAAGCCCACGAAGATGATGGTCAAAATGAACAGCTCGCGGCTTCGTGTCTTGACTACTTGGTTGAATATCCAGGGGACGGCAAAGCGGGCGCTGAAATGTGCCACCACCACTACGGCAAGCGCCTTGCCCAGAACCATCACGATGCCGGCCACTCCATTGCCTGCTCCGCCCAGAAACGGCGTGAACAGCATGAGCGGCACTACGCACAAGTCCTGGAAAATCAAAATACCCAAACAGGCTTTGCCGTGCGGAGAGTCCATCTCACCGGCATCCATCAGCAGTTTCATCAGGATGGCAGTGCTGGAGAGTGAGACCAGGAAGCCGAAGAACGCGGACTGCTGCCAGGAAAAGCCGAGTCCAACCCCCAGAAGTGCTACCACGGCAATGGTAACGGCAACCTGTACTCCGCCGCCCCACAAGACCAAATGCTTGATCCGGAGCAACTCCTTCAGGGAAAACTCGATGCCGATGGTGAACAGCAGCAGCACCACCCCGATCTCGGCCATCTGTTCAACCTGGTGGGTATCGGTGATAAGTCCCAGGGCATAGGGACCGGCCACGATGCCGGTGAAGAGAAAGCCTATGATGGAAGGGAGCCGGATCTTGCGAAACAGAACCACGGTCACGAGCGCCAGGCCGAACAGCAGCACCAGATCCTTCAAAAGATTAAATTCCATACGTCCCTCCATGTGCTGATGCGTTTGCTGCATCCTCTTTGTGGCCGATCTGTTTTCCAATTCAACAACAATCGGACTTGTGATAAAGGATTAATGTCTCAGGGACAAGGGGGTTCAGCCGGTCGGGTGGCGGTGATTGAACCTGTAAAATCAACCGATTTTTCTTGAAGTTATCCACATGGTTACGTCGTAGTCGGCTGTAGCTGTATACAATGAATGTAATGAAGATAGTATGTCGTAAAAAATAACTATTGACACGTAAAATCAAACAGTTACATGTCGTGCTTATTCGCTGTGCAAACCGCTGAAACGCCTCGAATTACGTGATGTTTTTTGCGCTTCAATCTATCTGTCAACAGGTTGTCCACAGGCTTTGTGGAGAGTCCTTTTTGCCGGGATTTCAAACAAAAGCCCCTGGTCATTCAGGGGCTGAAACGGTTTTCAATCTTTACATTTGACTATCATGTTCCTGTTTATGTCAGTGCCGCTGTGCTGTTCAAATATGGTACTGGATGATGATGAAATATTCTCCCCAATCTTTTCCAGAACCTCATATCCTCGTGGGCCGCACATGTCACCGGCCTTTTCGTAACATCTTCCCCAATTCGATGAGGTTCCCGAACAGTTGATGCTGTACCCTTCCTTGCCGGTAGAAGTATATGTTTTTCGTGCTGCCGCGCAGCCATTCAGGGTGACTGCCACCAATGAAAGTCCTATCAATACTTTAACCATTACACCCTCCCCGAACCTGTTTTTTCGAATATAACATGGAAAACCGGAAATTTGAACGGAAGTCAGGCGAAGAGAGGTCGGCTGAGAAATGAACCATAGTAGTGTTCAAATTCGATACAGACATGTAAGCTTGGTGCGCCGGTAAAAGGATTCTGTTGCAGAAAGCCTTGCTCAGCACGATGGCATGTTCTGATAACTTATGGATGCGTTGCATTCAGAATATTGCTCCAGTTAGCCCATGAACAGAGCGGAGTGCAAAGATTGATGCCGGGCCAATCTCCCTTGACCGGCGTTGAAGCTGGGTCTCCATTGCTGACACCCGATAGTGCATTATCATTCAGTGAAGTGAAAAAATTTCCCGTCCCCTGGTTCAACGTTCCATACTGATAAAGATCGATTCGCCCACCATAAAACTTGAGAATGACATTATCCGCCAGAGTCAGGGATGCGCCTGCGGCTGCACCAGTGGGGCTGGAATCCCCGATGCCCAGAACGGTATTGTTGTTGATTACATAGGCGACATCGGTGTTGGACCACGTCACATTTCCGGTCACGGCATGATTGACGCCGTCCATGAAAATTCCGTTTTGGGTATTGGTAACGGTACTGCCGTTCACACTGGCATGGAATAGATTTGAATTGTCGATAGTTACCAAACCGTTGATGACCATGGGTATATCGTTGTCATAAAAGGTGTTTCCCGTGACAATGCTGCCTGCGGCAGCGCCGCCAAGGTTGAGCGCCGCTGCGCGGATATCACTGAGGGTCCCTCCTTGATTATGCGCGAATGTGGTATTGGTGATCGTTACCACCGGATCGACATTCGGATCTCCGACTGCAAGCGCTCCGGTATATGGTTTGGCGCTGCCGCCGTACATAATCCGGCAGTTATTGAAGACAGAGCCGTTCGTGGTAATTCTGATGTAGCCCCAGTCCCCCTTTGCGGAAACGGTGGCGGCTGCGTCGCCGTTGGTATCACCGCCGTAGGCGTCATCCTTGATGGAGGTGAATATAATCGGGGTGGCAGCGCTCGTGGCGTCGGCGACAATCGCTCCGCCCGGCATGGTATAGAGTGACGTGCCTTGCTTGAATTTGATAACCGTGCCCGGTTCTATGGTAAGCGTGGAACTGGTCGAGATGGTGTTTTCGATAATGTAGACATTGCTGCTGGACCAGGTCGTATTTGAAGTGATATTGGCAAAAACCGATTTTGGAGTAGGGAGTGTCTTGTCGTTTGTAGAGGATGATGATCCGCTGCTGCATCCTGAAAGGAGAGAAGCTAGGCACAGAGTTACCGCAGCCAGAACAGGCACATTGATGAACGTCTTCATTTGACACCTCCGGTCAAAAATTTACTGTTGCTGTTGGAAGTAATTTCACGTCGTTAGCTTAAGTCTGTTCTATGGTTTTAGGGGAAATAACTACGTAAAGGTTATCATAAAGAAAGGAGAGTTCAAGTAAGCCAAAAGAAAAAGCCCTTGATTTCTCAAGGGCTTTCGTATTTGCCCGGATGGTGCCGGACTGTTAAATGGTGGAGGTGGTGGGAGTCGAACCCACGTCCAAACGCTCTTCGATGCTAACGTCTACGCTGATAGATTGACTTTGGTTTTAAGTTCAAGGTAAGCCATCAATCAAGGCACCAGGAACCGATTCCTAAAATACGACGAATATCGGATCATCCTCGCCGTCCCATTACAATTACTTCTTTTTGACAGCCGAAGGGTTACACAGGGAAGTAAGTCTACCCTCTAGCTCGCTTGGATTCCGAAGATTCCAAGGCTGGTACTAAGCAGCAATTGCACCTGCGAAGGCGTAATTGTCTGCAGCAGTTGTATTGTTTGCATTCATTGTTTAGTGGATTATTCTAGAGGCCAACCACTATCCTCCCAGCGCAATCAGTATCTATCTTCGCCTGTCGAAACCTTTACACCCCCTTGTAAAATGATGAATTTAAAATGATGAAATTATGAACGGATCTAATCCCGGTTTCTGCTCTTCAGCGCCTGTGCTAATTCACGATTGCTGTCCTTCGTCTTCATATCCTCACGCTTATCGTACAGTTTTTTTCCTTTAGCAAGCCCAATCTCGACCTTGACCAAGCCATCCTTGAAATAGAGCCGAAGAGGAACAACCGAAAGACCTTTTTCACGCATCCTGCTGTACAGCTTTTCAATTTCCCGGCGGTGCAGCAACAGCTTGCGGTTACGATCCGTCTGGTGATTCTGGCGGTTGCCGAATTCGTATTGCGAAATGGTCAGATTGTGCAGAAACGCTTCGCCCTCGCGCACCAGCATGAATGAGTCATTCAGATTGGCCATCCCGGCGCGCAGTGCTTTTACCTCAGTCCCCTGCAACACCAGACCGGCTTCATACTTCTCTTCGATAAAATAATCGTGATAAGCTTTTTTATTATTACAGATCAGTTTCTCACCCATGACAACACCATAGCAGAGATTGCGCGAAATTGGAATGGTCATCCTTGCATTAAGAGTTAGAAATCTATATAGTTTCCTGTCCGCTCACTCCGTCTTAAAGGATGGTTATCATGACTCCAGTTGCTTTGTCCTCCTCAAGTGATAAAACGCCGACTGTGGCAGACTTGCAGCGCTCTTTTCTCCGTCATCTCCAATATACCTTGGTCAAAGACAAATTTTCCGCCACCAAGGGCGATCTGTACCAGGCGCTGGCCTATGCCGTGCGTGATGTGCTGGTTGACCGCTGGCTTGATACCCAGCAGTCCTACTACATCAACGACGCCAAGCGGGTGTACTACATGTCGATGGAATTCCTCATGGGGCGGACGCTCGGCAACTGCCTGATCAATCTGGGCATCATGGAAGAATGGCAGACCGCTCTCAAACAGATGGGGATTGATGTTGAGGATCTGCAGGAACAGGAGTGGGATGCCGGGCTCGGCAATGGCGGCCTGGGGCGTCTGGCAGCCTGTTTCCTCGATTCCATGGCGACCATGAGCCTGCCGGCTTACGGCTACGGTATCCGGTACGAATACGGCATGTTCTACCAGAAGATCGTCAACGGCGAACAGGCGGAATTTCCCGATAACTGGCTGCGCTACGGCAATCCGTGGGAATTCGACCGTCAGGAACATCTGCACCTGATCAAATTCCACGGGCGGGTTCACAGCTACCAGGATGAACAGGGCTGTACCCGCTATGACTGGGTCGATACCACCGACGTCATGGCGCTGGCCTACGATTTCCCGGTGCCGGGCTACGGCAACAATACCGTCAATACCATGCGCCTCTGGAGTGCCAAATCGACGCGTGATTTCGAACTCGGTTCATTCAATCAGGGGAACTATATCGGCGCGGTCGAATCGAAAATGCGCACGGAAAATATTTCCAAGGTGCTCTATCCCGCCGATCATATGGCCGAGGGGAAGGAGCTGCGCCTGCGCCAGGAATATTTCCTTTCGTCGGCGACGGTGAAGGACATTTTTTATCGCTTTGCCAAAAAGCACGACAATCTTGCCCTGTTGCCCGAAAAGGTGGCTATCCAGCTGAACGACACCCATCCGACCCTGGCGATTCCCGAGCTGATGCGGATTCTGCTCGACGAAAAGCGGCTTGGCTGGGACGAAGCCTGGCATATTGCCCGGAATACCTTTGCCTACACCAACCATACGGTGCTCCCGGAGGCGCTGGAAAAGTGGCCCGTGGAGATGATGGAACGCATTCTGCCGCGCCATCTGCAGATCATCTATCGCATCAACGAGCTGTTTATCCAGGACATTATCGCCTGTTTTCCGGGTGACAATGACCGTTTGCGCAGGATGTCGATCATCGGTGAGGATGGCGACCGCTGCGTGCGAATGGCGCACCTGGCGATTGTCGGCAGTCATTCGATCAATGGTGTCTCCGCCCTGCATAGCGAAATTCTCAAAAACGATCTGTTCCATGATTTCTATCAGCTCTGGCCGGACCGCTTCAACAACAAGACCAACGGCATTACCCAGCGGCGTTGGCTGAAATACTGCAACCGCTGGCTGTCCGACCTGATCTCGTCGAGCATCGGCGACCGCTGGGTTACCAATCTTTATGAACTGAAACGGCTGATTCCTCTTGCCGATGACGCTGAATTCCGGCAGCAGTGGATGGAGGTCAAACGGGCCAACAAACAGCGGCTGGCGGAGTATATCCATAAACATAACGGCATCCTGGTGTCGCCCGATTCGATGTTCGACTGCCAGACCAAGCGCATCCATGAGTATAAACGGCAGCTTCTGAACGTGCTGCATGTCATTACCCGCTACAATCGCATCAAGGCCGATCCTGACGGGAATTATGCCCCGCGCACGGTTATCTTCGGCGGCAAGGCGGCTCCCTCCTATTTTATGGCCAAGCTGACCATCAAGCTGATTAATTATGTCGGTGCGGTTGTCAACAATGATCCGGCACTGAAAAACAAGCTGAAAGTCGTTTTTCTCGATAACTATAATGTCTCGCTGGCCGAAATGATCTTTCCCGCTTCCGATCTTTCCGAGCAGATTTCCACGGCCGGCACCGAAGCGTCCGGCACCGGCAACATGAAGTACTCCCTGAACGGTGCCTTGACGATCGGTACGCTGGACGGCGCCAATATCGAGATCATGGAAGAGGTGGGCCGGGACAATATCTTCATCTTTGGTTTGACCGCCGATCAGGTTACCGGACTTAAGCAGGCCGGGTACCGCCCGCACGACTACTACAACCATAACCCT